>Ga0116230_10000607_pt1 | contig 31709 bp, 29 predicted proteins | sample S1TSphfallax_3_FD_88678 | JGI IMG/M metagenome (GOLD analysis project Ga0116230, IMG submission 88678) | Host-associated microbial communities from peat moss isolated from Minnesota, USA - S1T2_Fd - Sphagnum fallax MG | ecosystem: Host-associated > Plants > Peat moss > Unclassified | place... | reverse complement strand
TGAAGTCGGGCGCCAACGTCTACGTCAATTTCAACATTCACTACACCACGATCGGCACCGCGGTGACCAATCGTTCGGAACTGGGTCTGTGGTTCGATGCCGAGGCGCCGGCACATCAGCTTTTCCGGGCACCGGCAGCGGTGAGCACCATCATCGCCAATGGCCGACAGCTCTTGACCGATGCTCCGGGGACCAAGGCGGAGGGCACCGATGTGGCGATTCCACCGATTCCTGCGAATGCCGGCAACTATGAGCTCGTCGGCATGACGGCATTTACCGAACCGCTGACGCTCTATCAGCTGCAGCCGCACGCGCACATGCGCGGCAAGGACTGGAGCTACGTGGTGGTGTATCCGGATGGCCACGAGGTTACCGTGCTGACGGTGCCGGTCTACGACTTCCACTGGCAACTTGCCTACGACCTCGCGACGCCGCTCGAGCTGCCCGCGGGCAGCAAATTGGTGGTCACGGCGCACTACGACAATTCACCGCGCAACCGCCATCTGCGTGAAGCCGGTGTGGATCCGAAAACCTGCGGCCCGGACCAGGTGGCGTATTTTCGCCGGCAAAATCAGAGCTGGAATGAAATGTTCAGTCCGCTGATCCAATACGCCATCGACACGCGCGCGCCGAGCGGCGCGGCGCGGCGCAAACTCTCCGTGGTCGAAGCGGTCGGCTGTCTGACGCGAACAGCGGCGGACAGCTGGGAGCTGCGCGATGCCGGGGAACCGCTTGTGAGCGCGTTGCAGTCGACCTCGGCAAGCGCGCTCGAAGCCGCGGCGCGCAGGCCGCTCGGCCACCGCAGTTACGGCTTGGTCGGGGTCGACGTCTTCGCCCCGCAGCGTGCGGGCCAGCGCAAGGTCGCGGTCAAGGGTGTGCTCATCACCGCGGCGAACGACAGCCGGCTCAACGTCACGTCGTTGCAGCCGGTCGCCGGCACATGTTTGTAGTGCCGGGCTCGTCGCTGCGGCGCGCTGCGTGGCGGATCGCCATGGCGGCATGCGTCGGCCACCTGATGGCCAGTGCGTCCGCGGTCGCGGCGCCGACGCCGGAGCCGGCGGCCCCGCACGCGGCAATGCCCGCAGTGCCGCCAGAGCCCGGATCCGGTGCCGCTTTCCGCCTGACGCCTTGGCCGTCGCGCGCGGCAACGCCGGATTTCGCGCTCCTCGACACGGACGGCCGGGCGCGCACGCTCGCGGATTATCGTGGCAAGGTGGTCGTCCTATTCTTCGGCTTCGCGCGCTGTCCGGATGTCTGCCCGGCCGAATTGTTCAAGCTCGCACTGGTGATGAAGCAACTCGGGCCGGCGGCCGCGCAGGTGCAGGTGCTGTTCGTGACGCTCGATCCGGAGCGCGACACGCGCGCGGTGCTGCAGCGCTACGTCACCGCTTTCGATCACCGCTTCGCAGGTCTCACCGGCAGCGCCGCCGCGATCGATCGCGCCGCTGCCAACTTCTACGTGGTCTATGCGCGGGTGCCGACGGGCACCGACTATACGATCGATCATTCCGCCTCGACCTTCGTCATCGATCGTAGCGGGCGGCTGCGGCTGGTCGCGCCGCCGACCGCGGCGGTCGCCGACTATGCGCACGACCTCGCGCTTTTGGTGGCGGAGCCGAAGCTTCGTTAGCTCCTACCGAAACACCGTGATTTGTCACGTCGCCGAGAACCTAGTGAGGCAGCGACTTTAGCGCCGCCAAGGCGGCGATCGCGTGCAGGCGACGCTCGTGGATGAGCGCAGCGATCTTTGGCCCAGGGTGGGCGGCGAGATCGTCGGCCGACGGTTTGATCGCCGCCGCGGCGTCGCGCGCGGCGAGCACGTAGGCACGCTGGGGGTAGGGCTTGGTTTCCAATCCGGCGCGGCCCCGCGCATCCGCTTCGCAGGCGAGCAATGCCTGCGCGAAGCGCTCGGAGCGGCGAAACGCGTCGGCACGCTCCATGAACTCGAGCAGGGTCTTCGGCCGCAGTTCGAAGGCGCGGTGCACGTTGCCGTGGTAGCGCGCGACGATGACCGCGAGTTCGCGATAGTCGGCCGGCACCTTGAGCCGCGCCGCCAAGGCCTCGATGAGAGCGACGCTGCGTTCCTCATGACCGCGATGACCCGGCCATGCGGAGCGCGGCGTGGTGCCCTTGCCGAGGTCGTGTACCAGTGCCGCGAAGCGCACGCGCGGATCCATCGACAAGGCGGCGGCCTGATCGAGCACCATCAGGGTGTGAACTCCGGTATCGATCTCCGGATGCCACTCGGCCGGTTGCGGCACGCCGAACAGCGCATCGAGTTCCGGATAAATCACCTTGAGCGCGCCACAGGCACGCAGTACCTCGAAAAACGTGCTCGCCTTGGGTTCGCGCAGCGTCCGCTCGGTTTCCTGCCAGACGCGTTCGGCAACCAGGGCGTCGGCCTCATGTCGCTCTACCATGTCGCGCATCAACGCCAGCGTCTCGGGCGCGACCGTGAACCCGAGCGTGGCGAAGCGCGCCGCGAAGCGTGCGACGCGCAGGATGCGCACCGGATCTTCGCTGAAGGCATGGGTCACGTGACGCAAGGTGCGCGCGCGCAGGTCGCGTTGTCCTCCATGGGGATCGATGAGCGTGCCATCCGCTGCCTGGGCAATGGCGTTGATGGTGAGATCGCGCCGCGCGAGATCCTCCTCCAGCGTCACCTCGGGACCGAACTCGACGGTGAAGCCCCGATAGCCGGGACCGATCTTGCGCTCGAGTCGCGCGAGCGCGTATTCCTCGTGAGTCTCGGGGTGCAGAAACACCGGAAAATCCCGGCCCACTTCGCGGTAGCGAAGCCGCAGCAATTCCTCGCGGCTGCCACCAACCACGACCCAGTCGCGCTCCTTCACGGGCAGCCCGAGCAGGGCGTCCCGAACCGCTCCACCAACCAGATACACTTGCATGCGTGAATAGTAGCAGCAACGTTCCCAGGATCCGCGCAGCGCTGCTGCTGGTGCTCGCCGCCCCGACGCTGGCCGGCTGTTATCTGCTGCAAAGTGCGCAGGGTCAGCTGTCGCTGATGGCCAAGCGAGAACCCATTTCCCGGGTGATCCAACGCCCGGCGACGCCGCCCAAGCTGCGCGCGCAGCTCGAGGAGGTCACCGCCATCCGGGATTTTGCCAGTCGCGAATTAGGGCTGCCCGACAACGGCAGTTATCGCAGCTACGCGGACGTGGGCCGGCCTTACGTGGTGTGGAACGTGGTGGCCGCACCGGAATTTTCCTTGGATGCGAAACAATGGTGTTTTCCGATCGTCGGCTGCGTCGCCTATCGTGGCTACTTCACCCTGCGGCGGGCACGCGCATTCGCCGCGCAACTACGGGCGAAGCATTTCGACGTGAGCGTGGGCGGCGTCGCCGCCTATTCGACGCTGGGGCATTTTGACGATCCCATTCTCAACACCATGGTGGGCTGGGACGATGTCGAACTCGCCGCCATCATTTTTCATGAGCTCACTCACCAGCTTCTATACGTCGCGGGCGACGCGTCGTTCAATGAAGCCTTGGCGACGACCGTGGAAGAAGAAGGCGTGCGACGCTGGCTGTTGGCTGAGGGGCGCAGCGCTGACTTGAGGCGGCACGAGCGCGAAGAAGCCCGGTACATCGAGGTCATCGATCTGCTGCGTCGGACGAGCGACCAGCTAAGGCAGATCTATGCCGCGAAGGCCGACCCGGCGGTGATGCGCGAGCGCAAGCAGGCCGCTTTCGCGAACCTGCGCGAGCAGTATGGACGCCTCGAGTCGGAGTGGGGAGGTCACGCACCGTTCGACGCGTGGTTTCGCGGCGACATCAACAACGCGAATCTGGTGTCGATCGCCACCTACTACGATTGTGTACCCGGGTTCCGGCGCGAATTGGCCGCTGCCGGCGGCGATCTAAACGTGTTCTACCAGCGGGTCCGGGCGCTGGCGAAGCTCGACCCGAACGCGCGCGATGCCGCCGTCTGTCAACGCCGAGAAGTTACTGGCCCGTAAGCTCGGCCGCGAACAAGACCACGTTGCGATTATTGGGCAGCGTCAGGCTCTTGACCGTCTTCGCCGGGTTGAGAGTGAACGAGTAGCCATAGAGATAGTAGGTCGCCGGGCGCTCGGCACCGTCGTACTCAAGCACGTAGCTCATGGTGACCGCCCGGGATTCACCGGCGTAATTCTTCGGGGTCCACCAGTCGCTGACGCTCTGGGTGAACGTCGTCGTGGTCCCATCGGTGTACGTGACCACGAATGGTTGCGCAACCTGACTGCCGTTGCAGCCGGCGGCCAGCAGCTGGAGCGTGGTGAACGCGCCCGCCGGCAGCGGCACCGTCACCGAACTTGCCGCGTCGGCGGTACCGGCGGCGCCCAAGGTGAAGGTCGAACCCGACCAAACCTGAGATGCGCCGAGCAGCGTCTTCGACGCGGCGTAGTCATGGGTGTCCAAGCCACCGTTGGTGACCGCCACGCCGTTGTTGGCGAGGGCATAGACGTTGGCCACACCGGTGAGACTCACGGACACCTTCGCCGGCGTCGTGGCGGCGGCCGATCCAGAGAGCGTTGTCGCGACAAGCACGACGTGTTTATTCGCCGGCAGCGTCAGGCTCGCCACCGTCTTCGCGGGGTTCAGCGCGAAGGTATAGCCATACAGGTAATAGGTGGCCGTGCGTTCGGCGCCGGTGGGGTTGAGCACGTAGCTCATCTTGAGCGCTTTGGATTCACCGGCATAATTCTGCGGAGTCCACCAGTCGCTGATCCCCTGAGTGAACGTGGTCGTGGTGCCGTCCGTGTACTTGACGATGAATTGCTGCGCGGGCTGGCTGCCGTTGACGGCGGCGGCCAGTAAATTCAGAGAGGCATATCGGCCTGCCGGCAGGGTGATGGTGGCGTCACTCACGGCCGACGCCGCGCCGGCAGTGCCTAGGTCGAAGGTCACGCCCGACCAGGTCACGGTGGTTCCCAGGAGTGCCGCCGACAGCGCATAGCCATTCCCGTCGAAGCCGCCGTGGGTGGGCGCCACCCCGTTATTGGAGATACCGTAGACGTTGGCCGCGGCGGTCAGCGACACCGGCGTGGAGCCGGTCGGCGGCGGCGGCGGCGCGGCCGAGATCGTATAAGCAGCCGTGGTGACGGGACTCGTGGTGTAGCCGCTGGCGGCCGCCAACGCCTTCACGGTGGTCGAGGTGGTGATGGATACCGCGCCCGCGTACTTGGTCGACGCCGTGGTCGGAGTGCTGCCGTCCAGGGTGTAGTAGATCACCGCGTTCGGCGTTGTGTCGGCCATGGTCACGGATTGCGCGGTGCCGTAGTTGCCGCCGCCCGGCGTGAGGGTCGGCGCCGTGGCGGTGGGCGCCGGGGTGTTGAGCAGACCGAAGGCGGACACGGCGCCGCCGCTCGGCACGTAGACCTTGCCGTTGGCGATGGTCGGCGTCACGAACTTGACCGCCTGCCCGAGCGAATCGCGACCGTTGGGCACGAGTGCGCTGCTGTAGAGAAGGTTGCCCAAGTTGGTGGCGTCGTAGGCATAGAGCCACTGGCACGTCGCGCCCGCGGCGCAGGTCGAGCGCGCCTTGCTATCGTCTATTGCCCAGACGATGCCGTTGCTATTGCCGTTCGACGAGATCGACGGTATCGGACCAGAAAAACCGAAGCTCTTGGCGGTCACCGAGGTCGGTGCCGTCGACAATAGGCCGCTGTCGTTGGCATTGAACGAGTAGGCTTTGAGCGGTTCGTCCGCTCCGGTGTAGTCGTTGCCGCCGCCAAAGTAGAGGTTGCCGTTCCAATAGGCGGGCGTGCCCCAATATCCAGTGAACACGCCATCGACTTCTTGGACGATTTGAGGATTGCTGTCGGTGCAGGGGGGTGTCGCCTTGATGCAGTATTGGCCGAGATTGGTACGGTCCAAGAGGAAGATATTACCTTGCTTGCCCATGATGACGGTCAGTTCCCGGCCGTTCGCCAGGGTGGGCAGCAGGATTAGGCCGCCTGCGGACAAGTCATAGTCGACGTCGGTGAGGGAGATCTGGTTGTACGTCGTAAAATAGTCGAGAACCGGCAGCGTGGCCGCGGTGGGCGGTCCCAAGCGGACGACGCTGTCGCCCCGGTCGGTGGCATTCCAAGAGCCGTTGCCGGTGGCAAAGTAGATGTTGCCGGCGGTATCCGCGGCCGGGCCGCCGCCGCTCATCCAGATGCCGTTGCCGTAGCCGTTTGCGGAGGCGTTGTAAGTGCCTTCCAGGGTGAGTGTGCTCGCGCCAAAGGACATGACCCAGCCATGCCAGGGACTTTTGTCGCAGTGCGAGGTCCAGGCAACGATGACGTGCCCATTTTCCAGCAGCAGCGCCGAGCGCTGGTTTTCCTGGCGCGGATTGAAAGTGACCATGGAGCCGTCGCCGTCGCTGGCATTACCCGGGACGCTGGCGGTGATGGTGTTGGGACCGCCGAACTTCTCGGCGCCGGTGGTGATGGCAAGCGCATGCAGGTGCTGGGCGATCGCGCCATTCAACTTGACCTTGGCAACCACGTACAAGGTTCCCGTGGAGGGATCGATCACCGGCGTGCCGGTGATGCCGACTTCGGTGGTGATGTCACCGCAATTCAGATCGGTGCTGCTGCTGACCGTGCTGCCGCCCGCCGGAATCAGGCTTTTCTGCCAGTAAATCGTGCCGGTATCGGCGTCGATCGCGTAGACGCTGTCGTGCTCGGTCGCCGCGTAAAGCACGTTGTGGGTGCCGCCGCCTATCCCTACGTTGGCTACATAAAGCGGCTGGGCGTACACCTCGCCGTCCACCGCGACCGAGAACAGTTTGCCGAAGTTCGAGATGTTGACGTTGGCCGGCGTGAGCGTCGTTTCCTGGGTGTTCTGGCCGGTGCGGGAGTTATCATTGTGGTAGGTCGTGACGCTGACCTGTCCGTTGGCCACCGCTGTGAAGAGCATCCAAATCGCGGCGGCCACGGCGCCCAGGCTGCATGCACGGATCCCCTTCATTCATCCCCCTACTATAGATACCGCGAATTTCAGCAGACTTTGAATAAAGAATATCGGGATGGCCCGCAGAGTAAAGATTAATGCGACATAATCATTGCTGCAATGCATAGCGAGACCGACGGCTTCATCCGCCATGGGACCCCGTCCTTCCGGCGCACCAATCTCGCCATGTTTGCCGGCGGCGTCGCCACCTTCGGGCTGCTCTACTGCGTGCAACCGCTGATGCCCGAATTCAGCCGGCAATTCGCGGTCAGCGCGGCGACGAGCGCCTTGTCGTTGTCGTTGCCGAGCGCGGTCGTGGCGCTCACCATGCTGGTTGCCGGGCCGTTGTCGGACGCCGTCGGCCGCAAGAAGGTCATGACGTTTTCACTGTTTGCGTCGGCGGCCATCATGCTGTTGGCGGCGGCAGCGCCCGATTGGCGCAGCTTCCTCATCCTGCGAGCGCTGTTGGGGCTCACGTTGGGCGGCCTGCCCGCGGTGGGCATGACGTACCTCAGTGAAGAACTGCACGTCGAATCCATCGGGCTCGGGATGGGTTTGTATATCGGCGGCAACGCGGCGGGGGGGCTTGGCGGACGCCTGATCGCCGGGGTGCTGACCGACTTCGTCGGTTGGCGCTTCGGTCTCGGCACCGTGGCGGCCGTCGGGGCAATCGCAGCGATCGTGTTCGTGCGCTGCCTGCCGCCGTCGCGAAACTTCACGCGCCGGCCGCTGCGGCTGCGCTCCTCCGTCGCCGGGTTCGCGGATCTGTTCCGCGATCCGGGGCTGCCGTGGCTGTTCGCCTCAGGATCGGTGCTGCTCGGCGGCTTCGTGACCGTCTACAATTACATCAGCTACCGGCTGGCCGCGCCGCCGTATTCGTTGAGTCAGACCGCGGTCGGCATGATCTTCAGCGTCTACATCGTCGGCATGTTCAGCTCGTCATTCATCGGCCACCTCGCGGGCCGGCTCGGGCGCCGCAAGGTGCTGTGGACGATGTTCGTGCTCGAGTTGGCCGGCTTGGGCTTGACCATGCTGTCCTCCCTTTGGCTGATCGTGGGCGGCATCGCGGTCGTCACCTTCAGTTTCTTCGGTGGTCATTCGATCGCCAGCAGCTGGGTCGGCCGCCGCGCGGGCGCGGCGAAAGCCCAAGCCGCCGCACTCTACCTTTGCTTCTATTATTCGGGAGCGGCGATTGCCGGTGCGGCCGGCGGATTGTTCTACGCCGCCGCCGGCTGGAGTGGCGCCGCCGGCTTCATCGCCGTGTTGCTGGGAGCCGGCCTCGCCTGTTCGTGGCGACTTTATTACCTCAAACCCCTACCCATTGCGCAGGCGCCGTCGCGCGAACCGCCGTTGCCGTGAGTTCCCGGGAGACAGGAGCCCGCCGCTAAAACCGCGACGTGTGGGAGTGGGAGTTCCGGCCAACCGCCGCCCGGTTATGGCTGAGCCGTGCATTGTCCTCGAGGGAGCCGAGATACTGGCGCGCCGACGCCACCATGGATTGCGGTTTGATACCGAGCTTCGCGAAGCCATCCTCGGTGCATACGCTGTCGACCGTGAGGGACCGATCGTTGTCGCTGGAGAAGGGCCGGCCGGGTACGAAGTTCATCACCAAACCTTGAAGTTTCGCGGCGAAGTTCGGCAGTCCGATGATCCAGCGGCGTTGGCCGGTGAGTTTGGCGACCAGCCCGACGATTTCGCGCAGCGTGTAGATCTGCGGGCCACCGAGTTGGTACGTCTGCTTGTCGGACGCGACGCCGTGCAGACAGCGAAGCAGCGCGGCGGTGACGTCATCCACCAGCACGGGCTGAAAACGCGCGTTCGGCCGGGCCAGCGGAAAAACGAATGGTACCGACGCCAAGAGGTTCGCAAAGCGGGTGAGGAACGAATCGCCTGGACCGAACATCACCGACGGTTGAAAAATCGTCCAATGCATGCCGGTCTGGTTGGCACGGATCAGCTTCTCGGCCTCGCCCTTCGAGCGCAGGTAGTAACTCGGAGCATCGGTGGCCGCCTTCAGGGCCGAGACTTGCAACAAGCGCGGGACGTTGGCCGAGCGCGCAGCCTGCAGCAGCATGCGCGTCAGTTCGGTGTGTGCGCGGCGAAAGCCTCCGCCGCCGAAGCCGTGTTCATTGAGAATGCCGACCAGATTGATGACCACGTCCTTGCCGCGAAAGCGTTCAGCGAGCTGCGCTTCGTCGTAGACGTCGCAATTTTCCAAGGTGAGGCCGGGAAGTACGAGAAGGTGCTTATGCCGTTCCCGGTCACGCGACAGCACGGTGACCTGGTGGCCATCGCGGATCAACCGGGCAACCAGGCGCGTGCCCAGGAACCCGCTGCCGCCGAGAATGCATATAGAAAGTAATTTCATGGTGTACGCATCGGAATGAGCAGACCACTACATTAGCGCCCTTCGCGGCGGCGCGAAATGCCTTGGTGTTCGAAACCTTAGGTCCTGGCCCGTAGCGCGGCCGCGGCCACATATCCAACAAGGGGTCGGACGCGATGCTCGTCCGACCCCTTCAAGCCATCCTGCGTAAGTCGTCAGCGCGTCTCAGGCCGCTTCGACGGCGATCCTCACCGGCTGAACTTGCGCGAGCTTCGGAATCGTGATCTCCAGCACACCATGGACGGCTTTCGCCTTGATGTTCTGCACGTCGGCCGTGTCGGGCAGCCCGAACCGACGCTGAAACTCACCGCTGATTCGCTCGATGCGTCGATGGCCTTCGCGTGCCTTCGCGCGCGAATCCTCGCGCTGCCCGCGAATGGTCAACACACCTTGTTCCGACGTGATCTCGACGGCCTTGGGGTCGACGCCCGGCAGGTCCACGTTGAGCACGAATTGATTTGCCTCCTCATGAATGTCCACCGGCGGCAACCACGCGCCGGAATCGGCCGCGGTGGTTTGCGGCGCGGCGAACAAGCGATCCATGTCCTTTTGAAAGCGGTTTACCAACGCCCAAGGCTCGTAACGTACGACGGTCATTTTCTACTCCTGAAGAACGATGTATTGATGAAGCTTTCGACTCATAGCGGTTGCAGTACAACTTTGCGTACTTGCGAAATTGGGACGACGAGTATTATTTCAACCGAGTTCGGGCGTAATTCGGTGAGCGCGTGGCGATGCAATTCACAAAGTCAAGAGCAGATATTGTTAATAACTTGTGCAAACACAAGATGTTGCGATTGGGAAAATCACCGCTTGACCAATGGCGCAATTAAGAAAATCATGTGATTTGCGTAAAATTATCGCAACGCACTGATATACATATGTTTTTAGAGCGAAAAATTAACTGAGAAACTTCTTGACGCCGCTTCCCCTCGGTCTTAACCTCTTTGGCCGGACACAACATGTTGTGTCCGGAAATTCCGCGAATGACCCCGCTAACAGCCGCCGTCTTTCGTCTCGACTTCTCTCGCGATAAATATATAAGGGAGCATTTTCAATACCCATGAATACGGTGGTCAAAATCCAGCGCAACGACGTCGCCAGCATCACGTTCCAAGAAGCATCACTCGACATCTGGGACAAGAAATACCGGCTGACCGCAAAAGACGGTTCACCCATCGACAAATCGATGGACGACACCTACAAGCGTGTGGCGCGTGCGCTCGCCGATGTCGAGGCGGAGCCGGTGCGCGAACAGTGGCATGAAGCGTTTCTTTGGGCCCTGCGTCATGGCGCGATCCCGGCCGGCCGCGTGACCTCGAATGCCGGGGCGCTGGAACATAAGCCGGCAACCTCCACCATCAACTGCACGGTGTCCGGCACGATCCGCGATTCGATGGACGATATACTGAATAAGGTGCACGAGGCCGGTCTCACGCTGAAGGCCGGATGCGGCATAGGCTACGAATTCTCGACGCTGCGTCCGCGCGGCGCCTATGTATCCGGCGCCGGCGCCTATACGTCTGGGCCTCTGTCCTTCATGGATATCTACGACAAGATGTGTTTCACGGTGTCGTCCGCCGGCGGGCGCCGCGGCGCACAGATGGGCACATTCGACATCGGGCATCCCGATGTCCTGGAGTTCATACGATCGAAGCGCGAAAACGGCCGTCTGCGCCAATTCAACCTGTCGCTGCTCATCACCGATGAGTTCATGAAGGCCGTCAAGAACGATGCCGAGTGGAAGCTCGCGTTCCCGCTGGGCATCAAGGAGTTCGAAAGCGACAGACCGGACGTCGAGGACGAAACGAAGTTCGTCTGGCGCGAGTGGCCGCATACCGAAGGCTATGTGGCGAACGAAGAGGGTCTGGTCGCCTGCAAGATCTACAAGACCTTGCCCGCGCGCCGGGTGTGGGACGTCATCATGTCCTCCACCTACGATTTTGCCGAGCCTGGCTTCATCTTGATCGATGAAGTCAACGACATGAACAACAATTGGTGGATCGAGAACATTCGTGCCACCAATCCCTGCGGGGAACAACCGCTGCCTCCCTATGGCTCATGCCTGTTGGGTTCCGTGAACCTGACCAAATTCGTGGTGGATCCGTTTACCGAGGATGCCCGCTTCGACTGGGAGACCTACCGCCAGGTCGTGAAGGTGTTCACGCGCATGCTCGACAACGTGGTCGAGATCAACGGCCTGCCCTTGGCGCCGCAGCGTGATGAGATCACTCGCAAGCGGCGCCATGGCATGGGTTTCCTCGGGCTGGGCTCCGCCATCACCATGCTGTGCATGAAGTACGGCTCCAAGAAATCCGTGGCATTCGCGCAAAACGTGTCGCGCGAGATGGCGGTTGCGGGTTGGGAGGCCGGCCTGGAACTGGCGAAGGAAAAAGGTCCCGCACCGATCATGAGCGAGGAGTTCACGGTGACCAAGGCGATGCTGCGCAAGCGACCAGAAATGGTCAGGGACGGCTGGCGCGTCGGCGCGAAGATCGTCGGCCGTGTGCTGCACGCACGCTACAGCCGTTACATGCAGCGCATCGCCGAAGCGTCGCCCGAATTGGTCGACGAACTCGCCGAGATCGGCGCGCGTTTTACGCACCACACGTCCATCGCCCCCACGGGCACGATTTCACTGTCGCTGGCGAACAATGCATCGAACGGCATCGAACCGTCGTTCGCGCATCACTACTTTCGCAACGTGATCCGGGAAGGCAAGAAATCCAAGGAAAAAGTCGACGTGTTTTCCTTCGAGCTATTGGCGTACCGTGAATTGGTCAATCCTCGCGCGATGCCCAATTCGCAGGTTGCCGGCGAGAAACTGCCCGACTATTTCATCTCCGCCGACGACATCGGTCCCAAGGAGCACGTGGACATCCAGGCCGCGGCGCAGCTGTGGGTGGACTCGTCGATTTCCAAGACCGCGAACGTGCCGACGGATTACAAATACGAGGACTTCAAAAATATCTACATGTATGCCTACGACCAGGGGCTCAAGGGTTGCACCACGTTCCGGTTCAATCCGGAAGCATTCCAGGGCGTGCTCGTCAAGGAAGAGGACTTGAAGAATACGACCTACATCTTCACGCTGGAGGATGGCACGGAGGTCGAGGCGAGGGGCGATCAAGAGATCGAGTACGACGGCGAGATGCATTCAGCCGCGAATCTCTTCGATGCATTGAAAGAAGGCTATTACGGAAAATTCTGATCATGGCACACATCAAAATCGACAAGAAGATCGCGAAGTACCGGGTGCAGAAGCCGGAGTCCAAGGACACTCCGGCGCTGCCCAAGGAACCGCTGAAGGCCCAGGACAACGTCATCTGGATGCACGAGAAGCTCGAGCGGCCGGAAGTGCTGATCGGTTCGACCTACAAGATCAAGACCCCGGTCTCGGATCATGCCATGTACGTCACCATCAACGACATCGTGCTCAACGAGGGGACACCCCACGAGCAGCGGCGGCCGTTCGAAGTGTTCATCAATTCGAAAAATCTCGATCACTTCCAGTGGATCGTCGCGCTCACGCGGGTCATCTCGGCGGTGTTCCGCAAGGGCGGCGACACCACTTTCCTGGTGGACGAATTGAAAGCGGTGTTCGACCCGAAGGGCGGCTACTGGCAGCCGGGCGGGAAGTTCATGCCCTCGACGATCGCCGAACTCGGGTATGTGATCGAACGGCACCTGCAGTCCATCGGCATGCTGAAGAAGCCGGAACTCGACGTGCATCAGCGCAAGCTGGTCGAGGAAAAGCGCGCCGAATTCGAGGCCCGCACGCGCCAGACCGACGCCTTCTCGAAGTCGCACTTTCCCGAAGGTGCGCAGCTTTGCGCCAAGTGCAACACCGCCGCGGTCGTGATGCTGGACGGCTGCCAGACTTGTCTGAATTGCGGCGATTCGAAGTGCGGGTGAGTGCACCCGCATCTGCGTCACAGTTCCCGGTCGATCGAGCTGACATAATGCGCTTCCGCTTCATCGTCGAGGGCCGCGAATTTGTTCGGGTCAACGGTTTGTTTCACGCAGTTCATGCGAGTGATGACGGCCTGTTTGTTGCTCGTGGCCTTCTCCGCGAGCCACGCCAACCCGGGGGATGCCGCAGATCCGTTCGTGCATCCGCCGGAACTCGAGCGCGACGTACGCTTTTGGATCCGGGTGTACACGGAGGTGACCACCGACGGCGGATTACTGCACGATGATTGGAATCTCGGTCTGGTGTACGAGGTGTTGCGCTTCGATCCGGGATCCTCGCCCAAGCAACGCGAACGGCGTGTCACGGAGGCCAAGGCGCATTACGCCGCGCTGCTCCGCAAGTTCGCGGCGGGCGACATCGACGATCTCACGCCGCATGAGCGGCGCATCTTGCACGCGTTCGGCAGCAATGCCACTCCCGCGGATTTTCGCGACGCGATCGACCGTATCCGGTTCCAACTCGGGCAGGCGGATCGTTTTCACGAGGGGCTGATTCGCGCCGCCGTCTGGGAGAAGCAGATCGCCCGCACGCTCGCCCGGCACGGCGTTCCGGTCGAAATCGCAGCGTTGCCGCACGTCGAGTCCTCGTTCAACCTCGCGGCCTATTCAAAGGTCGGCGCGGCCGGCCTGTGGCAGTTCATGCCCGGGACCGCCAAGCGGTACATGCGCGTCGACAGCGTGGTCGATGAGCGCCTGGATCCGTTCACCGCCACCGACGCGGCGGCGAACTTGATGCTCTACAACTACCGGCTCGTGGGTACCTGGCCGCTGGCGGTCACCGCCTACAACCACGGTCCCGGTGGTTTGCGTAGCATCCAGGATGAACTCGGCACCAGTGACATCGCCGTCATCGTCAAGCGCTATCACGGCAAGACCTTCGGCTTCGCATCACGCAACTTCTACGTCGCGTTTCTCGCGGCGCTCGAAGTGGACCGCAATGCCGAGAATTACTTCGGTCCGATCACGCGGCTTCCCGACACCGACAGCACGCCGGTCGAGTTGCCGGACTACATTTCCATCGATGCGCTGGCGAAAGCGTTCAAGGTCGACATGGGCGCGTTGCGGGTGCTGAATCCGGCGCTGCGGCCGCCGATCTGGAACGGCAGCCGGTTGGTGCCGCGCGGCTATCCGCTGCGCTTGCCGGGCACACCGCCCCAGGGCGAAATCGATGCAGCCTGGGCACGGCTGCCCGCCGCTCAACGCTACCTCGCGCAGCGCAACGACGGCATCCATAAGATGCGCAAGGGCGAGACGCTGGCTGGCGTAGCGTCGGCCAGCGGCGTCACCTTGAGTCGCTTGCTGGCAGTGAATGGTTGGTCAAACGCCAGTGCGGCCGTGCGCGGCACGTCGGTGCATATCCCCATGCCGACCTCGCGCGCCGACCTGGGGGGTGGCGGCGCGACGGCAGGGGCCGCGGTCGTTGCGGCAAGTGATGCGGCCGCGACCGCCGGCACGGATGCGGTGCTAGCCAAGCTCGCGTCAGCTAAGCCCACAGCGCCGGCCGCAGCGCTGCCGGCACCTCTGGCGCAAGCCGTACCGCCACCGGTGCCGGTGGTCGAGAAAGTTGCGCCGCCTCCCTGGGAACCCGTTTCCGCGCGGCAGACCGATCGCAACTCGCTGCTGCCCGTGGCCAGTCCCAGCGGCAATCCGGACACCTCGAACTACGAGGTCGGCGAGAACAACACGGTCATCGTGCAGGCCGCGGAGACGCTGGGCCATTTTGCGGACTGGACGCAGACCGACTCACAGACGCTGCGCGCGATGAACAAGCTGCGCAAGAACGCACGCGTAACGCAGGGCAGGAAGCTCAAGCTGGATCTATCGAAGGTCACGGCGGCGGAGTTCGTCGCCGCGCGCCGCGAGTATCACCAGCATCTGCAAGAAACCTTCTTCGCGGCGCACCGCATCGCGGGCACCGAGACCTACCAGCTGAAGCGCGGCGACTCGTTGTGGACCGTTGCGCAAAAGAATGGCGACCTACCGGTGTGGCTGGTGGCCCAGTACAACCCTGATGTGAAATTCGGCGACATGCGTCCTGGAACCACCCTCACCTTGCCGCAGGTGGTCGCCATCAATCGGCAGTGATGCCGCGGGTGCGCAGGAACTCGGTCAGCGTGTCGCTGGTGTCATGCGAGGGCAGAAAGGTGACCTTGCGGCCCAGGTCGACCGATTTGAAATCCAGCTGAAGCTTTCTGCTGGCCGCCATGTGCTTCAGCATCTCCATGGTGAGGTCGAAGTATGCGGTCTGACCCCACGAGGCCACCGGCTTGTAGGGGCCGCGACCCGCGGCGGGCGGCTCGGCCGGCGTCAGCACCAGCGGACCGTCGTCGAGTTGCAGCGTCACAACGCCAGGCGAATGAATGTTGCCGACCTGAACGTCGTTGCCCGGCGCCACGTGTAGCCACAGACCATAGCTGATTTCGCCCATGCGGTCCCACTCGATGGGCCCCAGATAGGCGAAGCTCGCGCGCTTGGAGGCTAGGACGATTGCATTTTGCGCGCTTTGCACGAATTCGATCGGCTCTTGCAACGCGCCCACCGTCATGCCGGTGGTCTCGTCAAGCGTGTCGGTGGGCTTGATGGCCCCGCCGGCACAGCCGGCCATCAATCCCAGCGCGCCCCAGGCAAGAATCATCGCTAATCGCATCATTCGGAACGGTCCTTCCGTGAGCTACGGCTGCTTATGTCGCGCCGTGATCACGCTATAATTCGTGGCATGTTGAATCGAAACCGACGCCGCATGGTCGGCAGCCTGCTGGCTATTTTCGCATGCGCGAGTGCAACGTTCGGCGCGCTCCCCGCCGTCGCGGCCGACTGGGTTCTCGCCGATCACGTGGTGGTGCATAAGGCGGCGCGCAAGCTCTCCTTATACAACGGCAACCACTTGATCGGCGAGTATAAAGTGGCCCTCGGGTTGAATCCGGTCGGGAGCAAGGAACGCGAGCGCGATTTCCGGACTCCGGAGGGGCATTACTACCTCAGCCGTCGCAATACCCGCAGCGAGTTCTTTCTCTCGATTCAGGTGTCCTACCCGGACAAGAACGACGAGCTGCGGGCGAAAAAGAACCACTGGGCCCCCGGCGGCTCGATCATGATTCACGGTTCTCCGAACACACCCCACCATCCTGCCGCCTATTATGCAACGGCTGATTGGACGGATGGCTGCATTGCCCTGTCCAATTCGGACATGGTCGAAGTGTGGCTGCGCACCCAAGACAACATTCCCATCGACATCTATCCCTAGAAAAACCAGGTGCCCGCGTGGAAACCACGATCCTATCCTCTGACCTCGTTGATGCGCGCGTCGGCCCGAAGGGCAGCCTCGAACAGCTCTCGCAACAGGAAATAGCCAAACTTCTCGATTCCGGCCAGGGTGGCGTTTACCCGCTGTTTCGCAAATGCGCTCTCGCGGTGCTCAACTCCGGCAGCGACGCCGACGATGCGCGCCTGGTGTTCCAGAAATACAAGGATTTCGATCTTAAGATCGTGCGTCAGACGTGGGGCATCAAGCTCGAAATCAAGAATGCGCCGGCGGCCGCCTTCGTCGACGGTGAAATGATCCGCGGCCTGCGCGATCATCTATTCGCGGTGCTGCGCGACGTGGTGTTCATCTCGAACGAGATCATGGAAAGCGGGCGCTTCGATCTGACTTCGAGCCCCAGCATCACCAATGCGGTGTTCCACATACTGCGCAACGCGCGCGTGCTCGAAGCGCAGGCGCGTCCGAATCTCGTGGTCTGCTGGGGCGGACACTCGATCCGGCGGGTCGAATACGACTACTCGAAGAAGATCGGCTACGAGCTGGGGTTGCGCAATCTCGACGTCTGCACGGGGTGCGGTCCGGGGGCCATGAAGGGACCGATGAAAGGGGCCACGATCGGTCATTCCAAGCAGCGCATCGTCAATGGCCGCTATCTCGGCATCACCGAGCCCGGCATCATCGCGGCCGAATCGCCGAATCCGATCGTCAGCCAGCTCATCATCATGCCGGATATCGAGAAGCGGCTGGAAGCATTCGTCAGGCTCGGCCATGGCATCGTGATCTTCCCGGGGGGTGCCGGCACGGCCGAGGAGATTCTCTACCTTCTGGGGATATTGCTCGAACCCGCCAACCAGGGCATGCCGTTTCCGGTGGTGTTCACCGGTCCGGCCGATACGGCCGACTATTTCGCCCAGATCCACGATTTCATCGGCGCCACCTTGGGTCCGCTGGCGCAATCAAAATACCGGATCATCATCGACGATCCGGCGGCGGTGGCGCGTGCGATGGTCACGGGGCTCGCGGAGGTGCGCGATTACCGCCGTCGCGAAAGCGATTCCTTCGGCTTCAACTGGTTGCTGAAAATTCCACTCGAATTCCAGCTACCGTTCGAGGTCACGCATGCCTCGATGCGCGCGCTGCGCCTGGCGCAGGATCAGCCGGTGCACGAGCGCGCCGCCAATTTGCGGCGCGCGTTCTCGGGCATCGTCGCCGGCAACATCAAGGAGTACGGCGTCAACGCGATCGAGAAATACGGGCCGTTCGAGCTGACGGGAGAGGCGTCGATCATGCAACCGCTCGACCAATTGCTGCGCGCGTTCGTCGCGCAGCGACGCATGAAGCTCGCTGGAGCGGAATACACGCCCTGTTATCGACTGGTGGCATGAGCGACCCGCATCGCATCCGCTACCATTTCGAGTTGCCGGATGGATCGAAGAAGACGCTGGAATTCTCGTTCGCTCCTGGTGACTTCCGCTTGCGCAACCCACAGCCCGCCGACCCGCCCTTCTGGACCGAGCTCGGATACAACCAATGCGCCAATTGTCCACTCGACCCGGCCGTGTATGCGCATTGTCCGGCGGCGTCGCAGATGGCCGCCGCGGTAGAACCGCTGAAGGCGCTCGTGTCCTTCGACACGGTGGGTGTCACCGTGGTGCAGGCCGAACGAGCGGTGCATGTCGAAACCACGGCACAACAAGCCTTGAGCTCGGTGCTCGGTCTCGTCATGGCGACCTCTGATTGTCCTTGGACCTCACACCTGCGGCCGATGGCGCGCTTCCATCTGCCGTTTGCGAGCGAGGCGGAAACCATCTATCGCAGCATCAGCATGTTTCTGCTGGCGCGCGAGATCAGTGGTGGCGAGAGCGCACACGCTTTCGCCGGATTGGAGGAACTCTACGATAATCTACACGTGGTAAATCGCGATATGTCACGCCGACTTGGTGCGGCCACCGCCACCGATCCCGCGCGCAATGCGATGGCGCTGCTCGATGCTCAGGCGACGTTGTTGCCGATCACGCTCGATGATTCGCTCGAAGAACTAAAACCGTTGTTCGATGCGTGGAAAGCTCCGCAAAAAACCGCCATTTAACTCATCGTGACAGTCCGTGAGATGCTTATCGCAACCCTCACGCTTGCCTAGCGACGCCGCCGATCGGTCGTGACACAGTTCCTGCCTGCGGTGCTGCACCGGACATACTGTCACGCACGTTACAGAGGCAACCGAAGATGAGCGATATCAAGACCACGAACAAATACACCGGCGTCGACCGCCGCGCGCCGCGTCCCGAGCCAGGCGCGACCAAGATCACGGCGTCCGGTACACGCGAGGTCTACAAGACGGGCGGTCGCCATTCTGCGATCACCAATAATCTGTACAACTTCCACAGCTATAAGAACTGGGCGGATAAAGTTCGCGGCAGCTGGGAAGACAAGAAGTAATTCCAACCATCGGGCGCACGCCGCCAGCGCCACGGCTTCAGGCCGTCTCGGGCACCGGAGCCACGTTGGGCGACGCCACCGAAGTTTCCTTGGCGCGAAGCCAGGCGAGCAACGGCTCCCAATCCTCCAGATCTTGTTCCACCTGGTACTTCTTCATCTCGTGCAGACCGACGCCCTGTTCCGCGGCACGCACGTAGTTCTGCGAGTCGCGCAAGGTGGCGATCACGGGGATGCGCAACGTATTCAGAAAGCGCATCAAAGATTGGTACACCAAGGTGTTGCGCTTGACGCGGTTGGCGACGACCGCGATGCGATTCTCCTCGCGGGGCACCTTTGCGATCAGCAACAGATCGGCGATGCATTTCGAGCAGGTGCTGATGTCGATGTCCGACGGCAGCACGGGCACGATGATTGCGTGGGCCGATTTCGTCATCTCCGGCATCTCCTGCGCGGTGACGGCCGCCGGCGTATCCACCACGACATGCGCGGCATCGGGAGGCACACGCATCTGCCACGCACGCGTCATGCGACTGTTGCGCTCGAAGGCAGCAACGCCGTGAATGAAGGGCTGGTCCTTCGTGCGCTTCTTCAGCCAGCGCGTGCTCGATCCTTGCGGATCGTTGTCCGACAACAGCGGCCGGTCGCCCATGCTCGCGAAATACGCCGCAAGATTGGTCGCCACTGTCGTTTTCCCCGAACCGCCCTTCGGGTTCAAGATGAGTATGCGCTGCATCATTGCAGCCTACGCAGCGCCAGCCGGCATGGCAAGTTTGTGTGATGCCAAGCACGGCGGGTCGCGCGGCGAGCGCCTAGAATCTTCACGCATGGAATGGATGTTACAAGTAGTCGACGACATCGACGATGCCATCTGCGTCGTGAGGCACCGGCTGCTCGGTCTTTGCGGCGAACTTGGGATGCTGATCCGCTACGACGCCGCGCCGTAATCCCGCGCGCCGAGATCGACGACCCTCGTCGCGAAATCCTTTAAGATGCCGCTACCATGGCATCTTCAACCCTGAACCGACTCATCGCCGCCTGCGGCTTGGCGCTTCTCGCCGCGTGCAGTGGCAAGTCCGACGCGCCAACCGCGCCAACAACGCCGTCCGCACCCGCGGCTGGCGCCACTTCCGAGGCCGCTCAAATGCAAATCGTCGAACTCAAACCGGGATCCGGCCCGGCAATTGCCGCCGGCCAGAAGGCGGTAGTCGAATACACGGGATGGCTTTACGAAACGTCCGCCGCCGACAAGAAGGGCAAGGAGTTCGACAGCTCCAAGAATGGCGGACAATCGTTCCGGTTCACGGTCGGTGCCGGCCAGGTGATCAAGGGCTGGGACCAGGGTGTGCTCGGCATGAAAGTCGGCGAGAAGCGCCGCCTCACCATTCCCCCCGACCTTGGTTATGGTGACGTCGGTGCTGGCGGCGTGATTCCGCCCGGCGCGACTCTGATATTCGACGTGGATCTCGTCGGCATCGAATGACTGCGGCTGCCGTTGAACGCTTGATCATCAACGGCCCCGCAGGTGCGCTGCAGACGATGGTCTATGAAGCTGACCCGGCCAGCCGCCGCTACGCGGTGGTGTGCCATCCGCATCCCCTGTACGGCGGCACCATGGACAACAAAGTGGTGACCACGCTCGCTCATGCGCTGCATGCGTGCGGTATTGCCACGCTGCGTTTCAATTTTCGCGGTGTCGGCGGCAGCGCAGGCAGCTTCGATGCGGGCATCGGAGAGACTGCGGACGCCGAGTGCGTTGCGACGTGGGGCGCCTCCCGCTGGCCGGGTCGGGGACTCGTGATCGCCGGATTTTCGTTCGGGGCCTACGTCGCCCTGCAATTGGCCCAGCGCGTCCAGGCCTCGCAGCTGGTGACGGTTGCACCGCCGGTGGCGATGTTTGATTTTTCGAAGCTCGCCGTGCCCCGTTGCCCGTGGCTCGTGGTGCAGGGCGATGCGGATGATGTCGTTGATCCAGAGAGCGTGACCCGCTGGGTCGGCGGCTTGGCGCCGCAACCGCAGTTGGTGATCATGCGCGGCGCGGGGCATTTCTTTCATGGTCGGCTGACCGAACTCAATGACGCGGTCAGCGACGCTGTCCGGGGCGGCTGATTCGGTCTTAAGTTCACCGGCTCAACCGCCCCCAGAACCCAAAATTTCGATCAGTTGACGAACTCTTTGAGCGTCTTGAGCGCGGCGATGCGCACTTTCTTGCTGGCCGGTTTGGCCTTGAACATCATCTTTTCGCCATTGAACGGGTTCACGCCTTCACGTGCCTTGGTCGCCGGCTTCTTCACGACCTTCATCTTCAACAGGCCAGGCATCGTAAACACGCCGTGACCGCGCAGACTCTTCTTGATGGTTGCGGAGAGCGAATCAAACACGGCTCCGACTTGCTTCTTGGACAGCTCCGTTTCCTTCGAAATGGTAGCGAGAATTTCAGACTTTGTGGGTGCTGCATTCTTTTTCGCCATATAAGAATCTCCTAACTGGTTTTTGCAATCGCAGGCTACATATGCCCACATATTCAACTCGGCGCCGAAAATAACATAGAAAAAAGCCGATGTTTAGCGCATTTGCGAAAAAAGATCTCGTGCCTGTATGCGCGCAAGCCTAGTTTTTCAGGGCTCTACGTCGATCGGCTGCGCCCGCGATGCCATCGAAACGCTTGGTTTGCAGTATTTTCAACCACGTACGCCCGCATATTCAGCGCAGAACTATCAGCAATGCCCCGATGGCGATGGACACCCACAGCACCGAGAAATCAATCTGTCCGATAGGCGGGATGACACGTCTTACCGGCTTCAAGATGGGCTCACATAGCTGACCGAGCAGACGCACACCCGGCGCATAGCCGCCTGGAGAGACGAAGCTGGTCAGCCAGTAAAGCAGCAACGCGAACAGATACACGCGCAAGGTGAGGTCGATCAGGTCGATGAGCGTGATGCGCAGAAACACCAGCGCGTCGCCGAAGCCCTCACCGTTCAAGGCCAAGAGCAGCGCGGTGCGGATCGAGGCAATCAAGAGGACCGCAAGTACGGTGGCCGTGTCGATCTTGCCCACCGGTGGCAGCACGCGCCGCAATGGCAGAATCAGCCAGTTGGTGACGCGCACCACGGCATCCGCCATGGGGTCCCGGAAATCGGCGCGCACCAGCTGAAACAGGAATCGCAGGAGAAATGCCAGGGTCAGCAGCCAAAGCAACGTATCGACGATGTATCTGATCGCTTCCATTAGGGGGTTCCATACTCGGCGGCGAGTTCGGCGGAGCGCCGATCGGCCGCCGCCACGGCGTCGCCGACGATAGCACGAAGGCCTGCAGCATCGAGTACCTCGAGCGCCGCAGCGGTGGTGCCGCCTTTCGAGGTGACCTGGTCCCGCAGCGTATGCAACGATTCACCGGAGTTGCGCGCCATCTGCGCCGCGCCGAACGCGGTCTCGAGCGTGAGCTTGTGCGCGATCTCTCGCGGCAGACCGCGGGCATGCGCTGCAGCCTCCAGCGCTTCCATGAACAGGAAAAAATAGGCCGGGCCGCTGCCCGAGAGGGCGGTCACCGTATCCATCTGCGATTCGTGCTCCACCCAGACGGTGGCGCCCACCGCGGCCATGATGGTCTCCGCCAGTCCCCGGTAAGCCGCGCCGACTCCGGGCGGCGCGTACAGGCCGGTCGCGCCGAAGCCGTTGAAGGCCGGGCGGTTCGGCATGGTGCGCACCACCGGCACTTGTGCGCCGAACCAGCGCGCCAGCGCCGCGTGTGGTATGCCGGCGGCGATCGACACCACCAGCGGTTTGATGAGTGCGAGTCGCGGCGCCAGCGCGAGCGCCACCGCGCGCATTTGCTGCGGCTTGACCGCGAGCACCACCACGTCGGCACCCGCCACGGCATCCTCGTTGTCCGCCGTGGTCAAGACTCCATGGTCGCGGACCAGGAGATCGAGCTGCGAGCGGCTCGGATCGGCGACGACGATGCGGCCGGCAGGCAAGCCGCGCGCCGCGAGGCCGTTGATGAGCGCCGCGGCCATGTTGCCGCCGCCGATGAAAGCCAGCCTGCGTATGTCGTTCATGTGTTTCGAGATCCTCTCTTGATGTCTTCGTTCAGCGGCTGCCGAACAGCGCGGTGCCGATCCGCACGTGGGTCGCGCCCTCGGCGATCGCGGCCTCGAAATCGCCGCTCATGCCCATCGACAGCGTGTCGAGTTGATGACCCGCGGCGTTCAAGCCCTCGAGCAGCATGCGCAATCGGGCGAAGACGGCACGCTCGGCCGCCATGTCCGGCTGCGGTGGCGGCACGCACATCAGTCCGCGCAACCTGATCCTCGGCAGCCCGGCAAGTTGTGCGGCCAGTTCGGTGAGTGCCGCGGGCTCGATGCCCCCCTTGGTCGGTTCCGGAATCAGCGCCACCTGGATGCACAGGTTGAGCGGTGCAGCGTGAAACGGGCGCTGGTCCGACAGCCGCCGCGCGATGCTGAAGCGGTCGATGCTGTGCACCCACTGAAAGCGTTCGGCAACGATCTTGGTCTTGTTCGATTGCAGGCTGCCGATGAAATGCCAGTTGAGCGCGAGATCGTGCAGCGCGTCCATCTTCGGGATGGCTTCCTGCACGTAGCTTTCACCGAATTCCGTGACGCCCAGCGTGGCGGCCAAGCGCAGAGATTCGGCAGGCTTGCGTTTGCTGACGGCGACGAGGGCGATGGAGGCAGGGTCCCGCCCCGCAGCCACGGCCGCTTGATGCATCCGCGATCGGACGTGGTTCAGATGAACCGCTGAATTCTGCGGACCAATTAACATATTGGGTGACAACACCCTCTTATATACTGCCGGCGAACGCGTCGCCTCAAAATTAGGAGCCGTAAATGGCGGTTGATATCGCGCAGCTTCTCGCCTTTGCGGTGAAGAACAATGCGTCCGATCTGCACCTTTCGGCGGGTGTGCCACCGATGATCCGCGTCGATGGCGACATGAAACGGGTCAACATGCCTGCCTTGGTGCACAAAGAGGTGCACAGCATGGTGTATGACATCATGAACGACAAGCAGCGCAAGGCGTTCGAGGAGTTCTTCGAGACCGACTTTTCGTTCGAGATACCGAAGTTGGCGCGCTTTCGCGTCAATGCGTTCAACCAAAACCGCGGCGCCGGCGCCGTGTTCCGCATGATTCCGTCCACGATCCTGTCGCTGGACGAGTTGAACGCGCCGAAATCATTCAAGGACTTGTGCATGCTGCCTAGGGGCCTCGTATTGGTCACCGGACCGACGGGTTCCGGCAAATCGACCACGCTGGCCGGCATGGTCAATCATTGTAACGACAACCGCCCCGACCACATCCTCACGATCGAGGATCCGATCGAGTTCGTGCACGAAAGCAAGCGCTGCCTGGTCAATCAGCGCGAAGTGCATCGCGACACGCTGGGTTTCACCGAGGCGCTGCGCTCGGCGCTGCGCGAAGACCCGGACGTGGTGCTGGTGGGCGAAATGCGCGATTTGGAGACCATACGGCTCGCGCTGACCGCGGCGGAAACCGGCCATCTCGTGTTCGGCACCCTGCATACCAGCTCTGCGGCAAAAACCATCGACCGCATCGTGGACGTGTTTCCGGCCGCGGAAAAGGATATGGTGAGAGCCATGCTATCGGAAAGTCTTCGTGCCGTGATCTCGCAGACGCTGATGAAGCGCATCGGTGGCGGACGCATTGCGGCCCACGAAATCATGATAGGCACGCCCGCGATCCGCAATCTGATCCGCGAAGGCAAAATAGCGCAAATGTACTCGGCCATCCAGACCGGCCAGGGCCTGGGTATGCAAACCCTCGATCAATGCCTGCAGGAGTTGGTGCAGAAGGGCGTCGTGAGTCGCGAAGAGGCGAAGTTCAAAGCGCAAAACAAGGAAAGCATCTAGATGGAGCGTGATCAAGCAATACGCCTGATGCAGGATCTGCTGCGGCGGATGGTGGAGAAGAAGGGCTCGGACTTGTTCATCACGGCGGGATTTCCGCCCGCCATCAAGATCGATGGCGAAATCCGCCCGCAATCGGACCGCTCCTTGAGCCCTGAGCAAAGCGCCGGCCTGGTGCGCTCCATCATGAACGACCGCCAGACCAAGGAGTTCGACGCCACCAAGGAATGCAATTTTGCGATCTCGCCTCCCGGCATCGGGCGGTTTCGCGTCAGTGCCTTCGTGCAGCAGGGATTCTCCGGAGCGGTGGTGCGCACCATCAATGCCAAGATCCCGACGCTCGAGGAACTCGACCTGCCGAATGTCCTCAAGGACGTGGTCCTATCGAAGCGCGGTTTCGTTATCATGGTGGGGGGAACGGGCTCGGGAAAGTCCACCACGCTGGCGGCGATGGTCGGCTACCGCAACGAGAAAACCCGCGGCCACATCATGACCATCGAAGATCCGGTCGAGTATGTGCACACGCACAAGGGCTGCGTGGTCACGCACCGCGAAGTGGGTGTGGACTGCGAGAGCTGGCACCTCGCGCTGAAGAACACCCTACGCCAGGCGCCGGACGTGATTCTCATCGGCGAAATCCGCGACCGGGAGACCATGGAATACGGCATTCAGTTCGCCGAGACCGGCCATCTGGTGCTGGCGACGCTGCATGCGAACAGCTCCAACCAGGCCCTCGATCGCATCATCAACTTCTTTCCCGAGGAGCGCCGCGAGCAGCTGCTCATGGACTTGTCGCTGAACATCCGGGCCTTGATCTCGCAGCGGTTGATACCGCGGGAAAGCGGTTCCGGCCGCATCGCGGCGATGGAGATCATGCTCGCCTCGCCGTTGATCTCGGATCTCATATTCAAGGGCGAAGTGGCGAAGATCAAGGACGTGATGTCGCGGTCGAACCGGCTCGGCATGAAGACCTTCGATCAGGCGCTGTTCGACCTGTACGAGGGCGGATTGATCTCCTATGAGGATGCATTGCGCAACGCGGACTCGAAGAACGAGCTGCGGCTGCGCGTCAAACTCGAGAGCAAGCGCGAAGTGAAGAACCCGGAAGAGGGCGGTCAGACGCTGCGCATCGTCGAGGAAGAAACGGGCCAGGCGTATTAACACATGAACGCCGCCATACCGGCCCAGGTGATGAACACCAAGCCGCTGTTCAAGCTGATGGTCGAACGCAAGGCGTCGGATCTTTTCTTCACCTGCAATGCTCCCGTCAAGATCAAGATCGAAGGCAAGATATTCCCGGTCAACAAACAGGTTTTGAGTCCTGAGACGGTGCGGCAGGCGGCCCTCGGTCTGATGACGGCGGAACAGATCGAGTACTTCAACGAAGAATTGGAGATCGATTTCGCGATTTCCGAACCGGGTCTCGGCCGCTTCCGCGTCAACGTGTTCTATCAGCGCGGGTATCCGGCCATGGTGCTGCGCTACATCACAGCCGAGATGCCGCGGCTCGAGGATCTCGGGATGCCGGAGATCTACAAGGACTTGGTGATGTCGAAGCGCGGCCTCATCCTGATGGTGGGCGCGGCCGGTGCCGGGAAGTCGACCACGCTTGCGGCGATGCTCAACCACCGCAACGAAACCTCATCCGACCACATCCTGACCATCGAGGATCCCATCGAATTCCTGCATACCAACAAGAAGTCGATCGTGAATCAGCGCGAAGTGGGTCTCGACACCAAATCCTTCGCCCGGGCGCTGCGCAGCGCGGTGCGCTCGGCTCCCGACGTCATACTGATCGGTGAGATCCGCGACAAGGAGACCATGGAAGCCGCGCTGGCGCTGGCGGGCACCGGCCACCTGTGCATCGCGACCCTGCATGCCAACAACTGCGCCGAGACGCTGGACCGGATCATCAACATGTTCGTGCGCGACCAGCACAACCAGATATTCCTCGATCTGTCACAGTATCTTCGGGCCATCCTGTCGCAGCGCCTGGTGCCGGCAAAGAGCGGTGTGCGGGTGGCGGCGTCCGAGGTCATGGTGAACACGCCCTACATGTCGGAACTCATCAAAAAGGGGGACGTGCTCGGGGTCAAGGAGGCCATCCGTACGGGCACCGAGCGCGGCATGCTGAGCTTCGACAGCGCGCTGTACAACCTAGTTCGCGAGGGGCGCATCGAACTCGAGGAGGCGCTCGCGAATGCCGATTCGCGCACCAACCTCGAGGCGAAAATCAACTTCGGCTAGGCGATGACTCGCGCCGCAGCGCCGGCGGCGTCCTCGACGGCCGCGCGCCCGCGATGCGGAGTCTGGTTCGAGCGGCAAAAGACCAGATTGCTTTCGAACTCGCGCGCGCTCGCATCCCAACCGAAGCGCAGCGCGTGGGCCCGGCAGGCAGCCGGATCGAGCGTCAGCGCACGCTGCGCCGCCGCGCCGAGATCCTCGTCGAGTGCGCCGCTCACGCCATCCTCGATTACGTCGATGGGGCCGGTCACGGGATACGCGGCCACCGGTACGCCGCAGGCCATGGCCTCGAGATTCACCAGCCCGAACGTGTCGGTGCGGCTCGGAAATACCATGATGTCCGCCGCTGCAAGGTGCGCGGCGAGATCCTCGCCGAAGCGAAAGCCGGTGAAGTGGGTGTGCGGGTATTGCGCCTGCAGCCGGGCGCGTTCAGGCCCGTCGCCGATGACGATCTTGCTGCCGCTCCACGGCATGCGGAGGAACGCTTCGATGTTCTTCTCGACCGCCACCCGCCCGACGTAGGCGGCGATCGGCCGCGGCAGCGCGAGAAACTCCTTCGGGCCGGGCTTGAACACCTCGGTGTCTACGCCACGCCGCCAGTTCGCCAGATTCTTGAAGCCGCGGGCGGCGAGGTCGTGGCGCAGCGAGCGCGTACTCACCATGGTGCGTGCGGCGGCGCCATGAAAGCGATGCAGCAACCAGTACGAGGCGGCGATCGGGATCGGCACGCGGGCCCGCACGTACTGGGGAAATTGTGTGTGATAGGAGGTCGTGAAACGCATGCCATGCTTCAGGCAGTAACGCCGCGCCGCGAGACCCAGGGGGCCTTCGGTGGCAATGTGCAGCGCATGCGGCGTGAACTCCGCGATACGCGCCCCCAGCGTCTTGCGCGGCAGCAGCGAGAGACGGATTTCTGGATAAGTGGGGCAGGCTATGCTCCTGAAGTCACGCGGAGTGAGCATGCGGACCTCGTGGCCGAAGCGGCCGAGCCACTCGGCCGTCTGTGACAACGTGCGCACCACGCCGTTGGTCTGCGGCACCCAGGCATCGGTCACGATCATGATTCTCATGTGTGACAACCTTCGCATCCGCGCATGACGATGACGTGACAGCGCGGCTTGTCATGGTGGTGTAACCCAAATCCTATATTTGTTTCACGGTGAAATCTCCGCAGCAACCGCCCACAAGGAAAATCCATGCAAAGTTTTTTGGCTGAACTGCGCACCCAGCGCTGGGACGACCACCGGTATTACCACCATAGCCGCATCAATCAATCGCTGCATTTTCTGAGCGCCATCACGTTCATCGTCGCCTACGGCCTGATGTTCAAGGATCCGGTGGCGGCTGCCCTGATCGGCTGGCTCGTGGCCATGGTCAGCCGGCAGTCGGGACACTTCTTTTTCGAACCGAAGGGCTACGACGAAGTCAATCAGGCGACCCACGAGTACAAGGAGGCCATCAAGGTGGGTTATAACCTGCGCCGTAAAGTCATACTGCACGTCATCTGGGCGCTCTCGCCGGTGGTGTTGTGGCTGACTCCGACGCTGTTCGGATTGTTTCAGCCGTATAGCGGCGGCGAGGAATTCGTGCGCCACGTCGGCGAGATCTGGTTGGTGGTCGGCGGCGGCGCCCTGGTGTTCCGCACGCTGCAATTGTTCTATTTGCGCGACGTGCAGACCGGACTCGTCTGGCTTACCAAGATCCTCACCGATCCCTTCAACGATGCGAAAATCTACTGGAAGGCGCCTCTTTATTTGATCCGCGGCGAGCTCATCGATCCTAACGGTGAAAAGCTCCGTGCTTGAACCATCTCGCGGAGCACGCGGCGTTTGATGGACTTATTGGTGAGTGCCGGATCGGCCCACCACCAACCATCGGCGTGCATCGCCCGGGCCGCCGACACGATCAGGTCGGCGACCTGGGCAAAATCCGCGTCAGAGTAATTCAGGCTGAAGATCAGCCTGCCCGTACCCACCCAGCTGAGAGCCAGTCCGGCCGAGCGCAAATAATATTGAAACATCCAGTTGTATCGGCACGGCTTGACGTACCTAATGGTCCAGATGGACGAAAGATTGACGACGCGCACCGGCAGCTCGGCCTCAATCAGCCGTTCGTTCAACGAGCGCGCACGAGCGTCCCAGACCGTGTCGAGATCATGGTACACGGACTTGATGGCATCGCTGTCGAGGCGTTCGAGAAACTCGGCCATGGCGCCCATGACGTAGGGATGCGAGTTGAACGTGCCGCGTGCGAAGCACACGTCGGCGGGCCGATCCTCACGGAAGCGGCGCATGAATTGCCGCTTGCCGCAGAGCACACCCACGGGCAGGCCCCCGGCCACGGTCTTGCCGTAGGTCACGAGGTCGGCGCGCACGCCGAAGTATTCCTGCGCCCCGCCACGCGCCAGACGGAAGCCGACGAACACCTCGTCGAAGATCAGCACGATGCCGCGTTCGCTGCATACCTTGCGAAGTTGCTCGAGCCAACGGGTGTAGCCCGGACGATCGAAGTGCGCATTGCGGCCGCTGTCGACCAGCGTGGAGTCACCCGGTGCGGCAGCGTTCGGATGCAGCGCCTGCAGCGGATTGACCAGCACGCAGGCGATGTCCTTGCGCGTGCGCAGCACCTGCAGCGACGCGTCATCCATGTCCTTGAGGGTATAGGTGTTCTGCACGGGCAGTGGATTGCCGACGCCCGGCTGCACGTCCGCCCACCAGCCATGGTAAGCGCCGCAGAAGCGCACCAGATGGCTGCGCCGGGTGTGATAACGGGCGAGTTGCACGGCCTGCATGACCGCCTCGGTGCCTGACATATGGAAGGAGATTTCGTCCATGCCGGAGATGTCCAGCAGCCGCTTCACGTTCGACGCGATCACGGGGTGATAGGCACCCAGCACGGGGCCCAAGCCCTGCACCCGGGCGCTACCGCGTTCGATGCACTCCTTGTAAAAATCGTAGCCGAAGACGTTGACGCCGTAGGATCCGGTCAGATCGTAGAAGCGGTTGCCGTCCAGGTCGGTGACCGTCACGCCCGACGACGACTCGAGAAATGCGCCCGTCTTGAAGTGTTCGCGAACCACGCGGCTGAATTGGAACGGCACCCGATAGCGGGAGGTGAACTGCAGGTCGGAGATCGCATCGACGATGTCGCCGGTCAACGCCGCGGTTTTCTGGAAATGGTCGGCGAAATACGCGGCGAGGCGCATGAATCCGGCGCGCCGCTGCGCCGCGACGTGAGGCGGCGCGGCATCCGCGTCGAAGAACCGGGCCTCGTCGTATTCGTAGAACGGGACGAGCCGCGCGAAGCGGCGCGCCATCTTCGAGTGGCCGGTGAGCGATCGATGTTTGGCGCGCGACAGCTGCAGGCGTACCCGCAATTTGTTCAGCAACCACAGCAGGGCGGCGGCGCCCGTGAGATACCAGAAAATATTGTTGAGCACGGTTTTCCTCCTCCCCCAGAGTATTTCAGCCCGGTGACACTACGATGACCGCACGTTCCCTGATCGATCGCCTCGTCCAGCAAGAGGACGTCAATTTTCTGCTCACCAACCGGATTCCGCGCCGTTGGCTGACCTTGGGCATGGGTTTTCTGAGCCGGATCGAGAATCGCTGGTTCTGCGCCGCGTGCATCGCGGTGTGGCGCCTGTTCTCCGACTTAGACCTCGGCGAGGCGCGGCAGACGCGCTTCAACAGCCTGCGCGAGTGTTTCACCCGCGAACTCAAGCCTGGCGCGCGGCGCATCGATCCGGACCCTGAGGTGCTGACCAGTCCGTGCGATGGCATCGTCGGGGCGCATGGCGCGGTGACCAACGGCATGGTGCTGCAGGCCAAGGGGTTTCCCTATCCGCTGATCGACCTGCTGGGGGATGCCGAACTGGTCCAGTACTACCGCGGCGGCCAGTTCGTGACGCTGCGCCTGACATCCAGCATGTATCACCGCTTCCATGCGCCGTGCGATTGCCGGGTCGAGCAGGTGAATTACATTTCCGGGGATACGTGGAACGTCAATCCGATCGCATTACGGCGGGTCGAGAAATTGTTCTGCAAGAACGAGCGGGCGATCATCCAGTGTCGTCTGCCGTCGGGTGCTCTTCTCACGCTGGTCCCGGTCGCCGCCATCCTGGTCGCGAGCATCCGCCTGCGCTTCCTGGACGTGCTGCTGCATCTGCGCTATCGGGGGCCGAACCGCATCCAATGCGACGTGCCCGTGCACAAAGGCGAGGAGATGGGCTGGTTCGAGCACGGCTCGACCATCATCGTGTTCGCGCCGCCCGGCATGGCGCTCGCCGGGCGCATCAGGGATGGCGAACGGATCCGCATGGGCGAGGCGTTGCTTGAGACCCTCGACGTCAGAGCGGCCGGCGGTGGCGGGTAAGGGTCATGGCGATCGACGAGAGCACCGCCATGCGCACCGCCACGCCGTTGTTCACCTGTTCGCGGATCACCGACCGCGGGCCGTCGGCGACATCCGAGGCGATCTCCACGCCGCGATTCATCGGCCCCGGATGCATGACCAACACACTCGGGGAGGCCAGCTTCAGACGTTTTGCGGTGAGTCCGAACTCGGTGAAATAGGCATGGTCG
>Ga0116230_10000605_pt1 | contig 31730 bp, 21 predicted proteins | sample S1TSphfallax_3_FD_88678 | JGI IMG/M metagenome (GOLD analysis project Ga0116230, IMG submission 88678) | Host-associated microbial communities from peat moss isolated from Minnesota, USA - S1T2_Fd - Sphagnum fallax MG | ecosystem: Host-associated > Plants > Peat moss > Unclassified | place... | reverse complement strand
TGTTATATTTATACAACACCCTTTCTAGTATATCGATTTAGCATCTTGATAAGTTTGGAATATTTTAATGAATATAATTAGGTTTTAGCATATTTTAAAGCTTGTCATTAGTGTATTTTAGCATAATGAAATAATGTGAAATCATTATTTAAGCACCATTGTTCAACAAAATCTTAAGACTTTTTGACCACATGATCAATCCATCAAGATTGGTCAAGTTAGGTTCAAGAAGAATTAACAATTCATATTAATATGGTTACGCATAGGACCATGCTATGTCAAAGATGTGACAATATGTTATGAATGAGAATAAGGTGCATCATTACAAAAAGTGAATTACATCACCATACACTAATTATTTGATTTCACTTTGAGTGAAACCTGAATCATTACATAGATGTCATGTCCATTTGTAATTGAAGTACTTGATTACTTTTGGTTTATTAAAATTATTATTTCAATCTTGAATAAAGGTTTATAATTAGTCATTAATTAATATATTTCATTTTTCAATGTGTATACTATAAAACTATTTGTTATTTATTATAATCTTTTAGTGTATTAATTAATTATGAGATGACACATTACATAGTTATCTAAACCAAATTACACTTAATTAAGTAAAAAACATTTACACACAATTTGGACAAAGAGCTTTATTTTAATTTGGGCCATCACTTGAAATAATTGAGATAATTTAAGGGAAAAAAAAACTTGATAAGAAATCAATATTTATAATTTAAAATCAAATAATTAATTTTGATATATAAATCTAAAAATTTATGTATATTTAAAATTAAAAATTTATTATTATTCATAATGAAATCTAATTTTAATTAAAGTATCAAAAACAATATGTGTATGTGTGTGTATGAATATTGAATATATCATAACGTTGATATATTATATAACATTAAAATATGTTATAAATAATATTATATGATAATAAAACATATGTTATACGTTTAAATTGAATGATAATAATGAATGAAAGTTTTTATTGATTAAATATATGTTTAAAATGTGGGGGGGGTATAATATTTATTTTTAAAATTATATTAAAATTATATTTTTTTTCTGAAAAAATTTCAATTTTGATTTTACATAGGCTTATTTACAAAAATCAGCTTATGAAAGAAATATATAAAATTTTCAAAACATGATTATTAAATAGTGAGATTCAAATTAATTGATATTCTAGTCTTCAAACAATTATGGATGTGTACATCTTGGAAATATATATATAAATGAAATTTACTTTTTTCATTTGGACAAAGTATGAAAAAGATAATAATGGTTAAAGTTGGCTTTTGTAAAACATTGGGAAATTTGTTTTCAAAACATCACTGTTGAGTTACATCAAATAATGAGATTCAAATTTCATTTCCATTCAAATTAATTGATAATTTATTCTTTATAAATTATAGATATGTTCATCTTTGATTTTTTTAAGAATGAAGTTTAATTTTTTTTCATTTGAACAAAGCATGAGAAAGATAATAATGGCTGAATTTGGCTTTTGTAAAACATTGGGAAAACAAATTTAGAACATCATTAGTGAATTATATTAAATAATGAGATTCAAATCTCAATTTTGATCAAATTAATTGATAATTTATTCTTTAATTGATATTATAGATATCTACATGTTTGAATTGTTTTTAGGAATGAAAGTTATTTTTTTCATTTGGACAAAGTATGAGAAGAATAATACTAGTTGAAATTGGTTTTTGTGAAACATTTGGAATAAATAATAGAATAAATTTAATGACCATCATGTTTTTTTCACAACAAATGAGGTGGTATAATGGCAAAGGCAATGGGCTCTTACCATGGTGACCAAACTTTGAATCTCATTCCCAATCCATATGGTCAATGGCATATGATGATTTTCTATAAACTTAGTGCATGTTTCAAGTAGCTCCTTTTATTGTGACTAGACCTTGGAATGTGTAATGGATTACATTTGTAAAGATCAAGTTGTCATATTGGTGCAACATTATGATGAGTTGGTTTTAGTACCCTTGTTGACAATTGCTATGGATTTTTTGAATATAGGTCAAATTGCAACTTTTATTCCTCCAACAATTGGGCTGCTTTCAACCTCATTGTTTGGGTCAATGGCTTGAAATGTAAGAGGTTATTGAAGTCTTTTAGTTAGGGCTGAATTGTCTTTGTTTCATAGATTTGATGTGGAGAATGCAGATGTCTTCATCCTTAAAAATGGTGATCTTGTAATAAACCCATATTTTCAAATGTGGGAATTTTTGTAGCATAACAAACTTTGGGCTCATCCTAGGTTCATAGATTGAGATTGAAAATATGTTCTTAGATGTAAGCATTGTCAATAGTTTGCAATGATGTCTTTTTTGGGTTCACAATATTGACAAGTTGGTCATAATTTATAAGATTTGGCTGATTGATGCATGAGTGGATTACAAGCTTATTAGTGGAGACAAATTGCTTAGTTTTTTATTTGTCCAACATGCCATGTTAGAAGAAAATGAAGACCTACATGAAAAGGTAGCGTATTTTGAAAACAAGGAATGGTTATGAGGATGTTAAATAGTTTGTTTTTCTATGCATATTTTGTAGATGTAATTATACATTGTTAATTACAACTTTTTGGATTGTTGCACTTTCAACTTGCTCATAATGCTTCATGGAATGGTTGGTTTATGTTGCATGCATGTTTCTTTCTTGCTTCTCATTTTGCTGATCCTAGCAAATGTGTCCTCTTGATTGGATGAAGGAGCTCACACAACAAATAATAAAAATTAGGGCACCCACTGATAAGATCCAAGTTAGTATTTGGCCAATATGAACATTGTCATACTATTGTTCATATTGGTGTTGCTAATTTACTAGCATGAACCTATTGATACCATGTTGGTACTCAGAAATTAATTTTTGAGTATTTAAAACCCCTACCTTAAGGGTGGTGGCAATAATCTTATGAATCCCTTGATTTAAAGGTCACCTTAAAAAAGGTTCCTTAAAAAAACCATATATCTATATATATTTATGTGTATTCTGATCAATATTGTGTATTGTGATGTATCATATAGTATGTATGAACATATTATACATACACAAAAACTGAAACCGACAATATTGATTTCCTCTTGAAATTTATTTGTGATTTGTTTGTAAATGGAAAGTCTCATCAAGTAAGGCACTTTGGTTCACATTAGCCTTTTGCTGTAAATGAAAACCTTGCCCATCAAATTTAAGGCCTGGTTGTACGAGGAGGGTGTGTTTCGGGCGCTGGGGACGGAGTGAATCAGCACCCACCAGTGCACCATGGATGAGAAGTGGTCAAGAAACAGTTTTCTGTTGGGTTCAGGTACAATACCCAGAGCCAAATCAGTACCTATTTACAGTATAACCAGCAGTATTTTCCATTTGTCGCTCAATAACCTCTTAATACAGGAATAACATATAAAAATGTAGGGCCATGGTGAAAGAGTAGTATAGAAATTGGTTGTTGTTGTTCTCCTCAGTGGGATTTAGTTTCTTGTTAATTTGTTTTCATACCGAGATCAAGCAGCAGTTAAAGAAGCAACCCACACTGGCACGAAATCTGAAGAAAATTCTAGACGTCTCTATAGTATATATCAGTGTTGTGTGGTTATTTGATTTAAAAAATAACCAGCAGTTCCTATTCTCTAAAAATTTCAGAATCAAAGAACTGTTGGTTTCAGTTTTTTGAGAAAATATTAAAATCAGAGAACCACACCTTTTGGTTGTTTCAGAAACATCAAAGAACCGATGATTAGAAAGGTCGTTTTTTGAGTTAATTTTTTTTTTTTCAGAATCAAGGTTCTAAACCAAAACCAAATTTTCAAAAAATAAAATCACCCTTATTGGGCAAATGAGTAAATACCCAGGTTAATAATTGGTGGGTATTAGTATTGTGAAAATTCTAACACCTGCACAACACTTGGACATACATCCGTTCCTACTTGAGAGGTTGCAAATCAATGATATTAGGCTAGCATGCACAAAGCAGAGGCACACAGTTCCATGCAAGCTTGAAGCTGGTTCTAGGCAGGAGGCCAGGTTGTGGGAGCAGATTGCATGAACTTCTAGGCAATTAGCAGGAGGGATGTTGATGGGGAAAAAGGAAGGACAATGATACATCTCTTTAGCAGTTGGGTCATGAATTATGGCTGATGTCAACTAAAACCTAACCCAAGCTTTATGGCAGCAAGGCTGGAGGGCTGCTCAGTGCTTATTGCCACAATCATAAGAATGTTCCCAAGTGATGGGAAAATTAGTCCTACAGCCACATGGAAGCCTGAAAGTTGGTCGTTAGTAAGAGTGTTCTTCTCAATATTGTGACATAGCCATACTGCCAATTGTTCATAAGAAGAGTTAGCTGAATTTAGCAATAAACGAGATATGAAGGCATCAAAATTTAAGGACCCTTCAATATTTTTGGTGCCAATCTAGTATAGACATATGGTGATTTCTGTTCTTTTTTTGGGGTCAAATCTGGTGATTAAAAGTTTGAAAAAACAGTTCTTTTTCGTTTTATGGTTAAAAAAATTTCCAGGCAAGAAATGCTGGATGATAATTTATTATTGCTTGCTCTCTCTAATTCCTTTGCATGGACTTTCCGTAGTCAGATCAGCCAAGGTTTTGCTTGCCTTGTCCATACTGTGCAAACCAGAATCTAGTTTGTTCTGCACCTTAGCATTGGGCACATTTGTGTACTGTAACACCCAAGGAGTGGGGGTGTTTCTGAAATAATGACCCACCTGAGGTGGACCCGAGGGGCCCTTACTTTGCCAATATCAAGCTCCTAGGGCATTTACCTGACACAATAGGGGGCGAGAATGGCCAATTTCGGCATAATAGGGCATCAAACGTGTAACTGGGAAGGAAAGTTTTACAAAAGGAAATAAATGGTACCCAAACTAATTTTCCCATGAATTTTGGTGGTAAATTAAGTTTCATCCCGTCTTTCCTTTTTCCCGAGGCCTCCAGTGCTGCTACATATATTTTCACTGCTCCTACCTGTACAACTACTATAATTACTCTCGAACCTTGCGCATTAAATGCTGAGTTTGAGTACTTCATATTGAGATTTAATAAAATTTCCTTACTTTGCGGATACTACTGAAGGAGGGTATAGGGGGTGAAAGACAGGGTGACTTTACTGATAACTCCAGTGAATGGTGACTTTTTTACTTGTTTTTCCCAGCAGTGGTACCCGGCGGGTGAATCATTCTCAATGTGACATATATGTGAAGCAGAGAACCTGGTCAGAGGTACTTGACTAAACTCTCTTGCAATTAAATATCATGTGGGGACGTTTAGCTTTTTAAAAACTCTTTTATTTTGCTTTGCAGAGGAACTTGTGGAATTCTGCAAGGTGCTCAATTTACACCACTAATTGTGTTGCTGAGTAACTTTGATGCAGGTGAACTGGGATTGCTCAAAGATAGTAGTACTACAGACCAAAAATGACACAATGCATCCAAGAAGGAGAGTAAATTAATGATTCAAAAAACAGTTACTAAAACCAAGAGCATTTTTTGGAAGTGGTGAGCTAGAGCCAAGTAGTAGCCAATCTTGGCTCCAAAAACTGGGGATAAATCAACTGTTCCTTTCCTATACAATACATACCAATATGTATGCAGAAATAGTGTGATTTGGTTTGAGATTGGTCGATGTCTCTTGGGAAATAAACTAATATGCGATTTATTGAACTTTGTGACAGAAGAAAAGAGCATACACAATAAAACCTTGGGGATTGAGAATGGATACACTTGCTGTATAAGTCAGATGTTAGGATTTCAATAAGAAATAAAAGAAATCCATATGATTAGAACACCAAAATCCCAAAATCCAAACCTTCCCCACTTCTCCAAAGGGAAAAAATATCGGGCCACTTCAGTGCATGCTGCATCATCTCATTGGCTGAGTAGAGAGTAGAGCTTTTATTCCAATGAGCTCCATGACAATGGGTACTTACTGTGTGTGGAGGAGCGTGCACTCAGGTGCGCAACGCTGACAAGTAATTGTAACTTATACACAAGGATTTCATATTGCTGGCTAACAATATCAGCAAATTTTAATCTATTGATCCCAATAAGAATTTCATTTTAAAAATTGGCACCATGAGTTTCTGAGGAGGCCACCATTTTAAGGTTTGGTCTCCAAAGTCCAAACCAGTGTTGTTTCAGTTCTTGATCATAGAAGGAACCTTGGGTCCTGGTTATGAAAGTCTTTGATCTTTTGACAGACCCTTTGGTGTGGTCTGAGACCAGCTCTTTGGGTTTCTAAAGCCTCAAATTTCAGTCTTTTCTTAACAAAATTGGAGCTCTCTTCGGTTCAAAATTAGGTTGAATTGCAAATCCATTGCACACAACCTATTTATTTATTTATTTAGTCTTAGTTTGTTCAACAAATTCACATAGTCCTAGATTGATATTATTTAACTTTAATTATGTACAACCAATTGAAATTACTTATTTTCCAAAAGAAAAAGGTCTGATTTGTTTATTTGAAAGAAAAGTTGTACTTACGTACCTAGAGGACCTGAATCTGCATAAAATCAAGAACTAGCCAACAATAGTCCAAATAAATTTTTTTTAAGTGAGACAACAGTTGTCCTAATTATTATTTTTCTTCTACTGAATCCAATTTGGGTTACAGTTGAGTTTATTGTCCTATTGTCATGAGTTTTATTTCATACTTAGCCAATAGTCCTATCATTCAAGCTTTGATTTGTCTCTACTTTGAGAGTGCTTACTGGGTAGGTTCAGTTGGCTATGTATTTGCATATTGAAATCCTGTGTTTGAACTTCGACTACATCACTTTTTTACAAACATTGGGGAAGGAACTCACTCATGGTCAATTTGATTGGGGTGTGAATCCAAGTTGAAACAAATTTTCTTGTAACCCAACTTTTGGGTTTCTTGGAAGGGTGCAGAAAATGCATTCTAAAGTTGGTTTTGTGTAGGGTAAAGTGCCAAGGTGGGGGGCATTTCCACAAGAAGGGGCCTAGGATGAGGTGGTTGTCAAGTGTAGCCTTGGATTTTGGGAATGTTCCCCATCTGTGGACTTTACCCCATCTTGAAACATGAGGCCAACATTATCATGAACACAAACATATATAGATCAAAAGACGGTTCTTGCACCTACTCCCTATGACTAGGCAAGGCCTTACACCTAAAAGTAGGCATAATTTCCAGGAGGGATGTTCATGGATATACGGTGGCCTCTGAAAAAACTTCAGGAATGCTTTATGGCAGAGGGTCACAACAGGTTCACACAACACAGAGTTGAATTGGGTTGGTTGCCACCTGCCAATCATGATCCCAACCTGGCTTGAATTGAGTATTTTAATGAACACGTCACAAATTAATAGGCTATTCTACTCTCTAATTTCGAGATTGTTTTAAATCCTTCAGATGAAAGTTACTCAAGCACGAAATATGTTAACCAAAACCCCAGGTGCTACTTAGACAGAACAAACCCTAGTGTGGCATGTGCTGTTGCCTCAGGTGTGAACTTGGTAGTGAACTAATTTCATTCAATTTTTGAATTTTTATTCAATTTTCAATATTTAAAAATCAAAATTCAATTGCTCTAGCATCTTAGGTCTAAAACTTATGAAACCACCTCCATAAAATCCTATTCAATGAAGGCTTTTGAAGTTCCAATATTATCAGAAAGTGCCCCAATGTTTTTTGATTTTATTGAATTTCAATGACAGAATTGTTCAACATTTTATAACTCTTGCATTGTATGTCTAAATATTAGAAAATCACCTTGGTGCATCTCTACTCACTAATGGTTTTCTGGTTTGAGTGAACCAGCCCCCATGACTGCACCAGTCCTATTTTGGATGGAGGGCCATTCATCCACTGACTTTGGGTTGGCCAACCATGTGCAACATTTTCATTTTGGGTGGGTTTAAAAAAAACACTCTTTTTTTTTAACCTTTTTTAACAAACTTGTTTTACAACCCTACCAACCCCATTCTAGGGCTGCAACCCCTTTCCTTTTCCCCTTCCCCTTCTTGTAATTTTGGTGGGCCTAGCACTCAGTGTCAAATGTTTCCAAGAAAAATGCGCAAAAATCCATCTCCAACACCATTGTTCATTCCATTGTGAGCTCCATTGTGCCATTGTCATCGCTTGTTCTAGCATGAGTTCCATTGTGCCATCGCCATCACCTATGTCTCTAGGTACAATCTGCACTCTACCCCCTTTTGCATACATTTTATATACAAGAAATGTACATTTTAATACTTTTATATAATTGTATTGTCCATTTTTATGAAATGACCACTTTGTGCATACACTGGTTTGTCTATGTGGGTATTACAAATTCTTGATCTTCTATTGTCAATGGTTTGGATTCTCCATAAAGTCCCTCAAATTGCAATACCCACATCATCTACCCACATCATCAACTGACCCATGTTTATGTCACATTACCCTCATTTAAACTTTTGCTTAATATCTATTTCAAATAAATAGAGGAGAAATTGGGTTTAAGGTAACATTTTTGCTAGCATTTTTATTATTTTCATGGAATATTTTAAAGGTGAATTTATGCATTCATATATATATATAAGGAGGTTCCTATTTTTATTTTTCTTTCATCTACTAAAGGAGAGGAGAATGAATGTGATTTCATAGCAAAGGTATAAATGATATAAACCTTCCCACTTGTTTTGTTTACATTTTATTAAGGGTTGGGGCTCCTCCCCCCAAATTAAGTTTAAACACAAGTTTTACTGGTACTTATATAAAATTATTTCATATTTTTATTACAATTATGTATCCAATGTTTATAGTTCATACACAATTTACCCCTGTGCAAAAATAATTCCAAAATTAGGTTTAACACTTAGTTGTAAACAAATGATTGTTAAATTTTAACATTAAAGTTATGCAACCAATTCTTTTTGTGTTTGTTTTATTGAGGGTTAGTGTAGGGATTTTTTGTTGCATAAAAAGGTTTTAAGTCAACATTTTAAAGTTCAATTGTATAAATCTTCTTGTTTTCAAATTTAGGCTTATGCATCCATTAAGTTGTAATGTCTATATCAAAGGCACAAAAACAACCAAGACTACAAGATTTTCTAAACAAAATGAAAACAAGGGCAAGCTTAGTTCCAAATTTAGATTATGAAACAAGAAAAAAAAATAAAATATGACACATGTGAAACAAAAATCCAACAAGGTTTTATTGCAAAAAATAAATAAAAACAAACCAAGGCCATGACAAAAAAAACATACTTAAGATTGGTGTTGAACAAATTAAAGGTAATGGAAATTCTACCTTTATTATATCTATTGGGCACTTAGCTCAAAGAAATTTCTCGAAAACTTTCCAACCTACATGTGGCCCATGTTAACTCATGCATGCCCACGTGCACCCATGTGTGAACTCTGAATGAACTAAGATTCAATTAAAAGTGAACTAATAATTAAATAGGGATTAACTTAAAATGAACTAAGAGTTAACTAAAAGTGAACTAAAATTTAACTAAGGATCAATTAAGAATCACCTGGAAGTGAACTAGAAATGAACTAAAACTTAATTCGAATTTAACTAATAATGAACTAAAATCAAATTAAAGGTTAAATACAAGTTTATTACAAGTCATGGATGAACATTCAAATGAATGGATTCCATGCCATTGGCACCCATGATAACCTACATAATTTATGGTTTATGCAAGCAAAATTTACAAATTAGATTAAACATTTTTTGGTCATTGGTACAAAATTATTTAGTTTCTGATGAGGGTTAAGGTTCCATTGGTTGAAATGTTTACATAATTTAAGGTTGATGCAATTGATTGTGTAAGAATTATGTTGATTTAGATTTAGACATTTGTATCAAATAGTGATGATGTGGGTATTGTGGTTTCCCAAACTTTTTGGTTGTTTTAACCTAGGTAGTGGATCAAAAAATATTTGCAATACTTACATCTTCCAACCTTTCTATAATCTAAATATAAGTGGTAACAAAAATAATATGGGAATTGCAAAGAATTGGGTTATTTGCATTTCAATTATGTAATAGGCCCCCCCCCTTTCAACATGAAGGAAATATGGAAACTTGGTCCATTGTTGTTCAAGTTTCATCACATCATGATTGGTCCAATGTATGCAATACCTTCAACCATAGTTATGCAATTAAAGCATAATTTAGCTAGATTTCTTATGTTTCAAGCAACACCCAAATGTTGTGCATAAAATATCCATTATTAATGATTAAAAAAAAATACAATGATAAATTTGAATTTTGTAATAATTAGAAGAAAAATAAAAAAATTAGACTCATGATTTTGAAATATATATGTATATATAATTTTATTATTATTTTACAACAAGAAAAAGGCAATAAAATTGTAGAAGGATAAATAAATTTAGCCAGTACTAGATAGAAGTTTTGCCAATAAGACATATAGGTCTTGTCAAGAGATAAAAGTTATTAGTGCATTCAAGGTGTTCGATTTTACTCATATGTATATTAAATGATTTGAAATTTTTATACCTTTTTATTCATGTTATGTTCTTCAAATTTAACATTGCATTTTTGTTTATTTTCAATTTTTGCTTAGATCCATGAAAAAATTAAATTGATATTTTTTTCGATATTGAAAATCACCTTCACAAAGCTTAGACTTTTAGGGGTTAATTGTATTTTTTTTAAATTTATTTTAAACAATACCCTTCTTGTAAATGACTGAGGAAAAACAATAGGTCAACCAACATACCTCTGATCAAAACTAGGTACCCATTGTTTTACAATAATAACATTTTTTGCCATTGTGATAGCCTTTAAAATGGGTATTGCAAGGCTCCTGATGGTATTTCTATCCACGAGCATAGGTAATGCACCAAAAAACTTCTAGCATGGGAACAAATAGCAAAAAAATCATTTTCATCCACCATTTTTTGTCCAAGTAACTTCCCAACTTGATTGAGATATAAATTTAATCAATAAGAAATATAGGTTTTGCTAATGGATAGAAGTTTAGCCAAGAAGAAATATATGTTTTGTGAAGAAATAATTTTTTTGCCAAAAATAAACATATGTTTTGCCAAAAAATAAAAGGTAGGTAATGGATTAGTTGTTAGTTTGTAGGTAGGGCTAAGATGTAGGTTAATTAGGTAGGTAGGTGGGAGGGTAGTATGGAGGTTAAGGTTGGGAATAAATTAACAATAAAAAAAAATGATGAAAGGTTAATAACCCAAAAAGATTGGTTGTAGTGGAATGTTGGTTAACGTAGGGTAAAGAGGCAAATGGAATACATGGCCCATCCTATTAGGTTGGGCACATGCATAACTTAAAGGGGCAAGTGGGGGGCTAGGGCAGCAACCTCCCCCTCTGCCCCTTATTGAAGCCCTTGGACATGGATGTGGAGCCTCACAATTGTGGTTGATAGCCTAGGCTATAGTCATTGCAACTTTGTCCCAAATTTTTAAAAATATAACAAGGTAAAAATAAGTTTTTGTTATAAAAATTTATCACAAACAAAAACGATCATTAATTGTGTAGGATACTAATTAAGACTTTTCAAAGGGTTGAAATTCATTTTTGTATTCCAACACTTGGACTCCAACAACTTTTTTTACATCGGTATGTGTTTAAGATTAAATTTATTTCCATCAACTTTTGGATTCTTTTAATTTGATATTAAGTCTTTGTGTATGTGTACCCATTAAGGTTGTTTTTCACTAGAAGAAATCTTGTCCATTTCAACCATCATTTTAAACTACAATGCAACTCTTGTCCAAACCTACTACATTTGCGACTATGATTTTTGTAATCCTATGTGTCCATACAATTGCAAGTATATACCATTACATGTGCAACTAAATGATGGGTCCAACCAACTATTAGTTGAATATGTAGTTGCATGGTATGACTACAAAAGTCTTAGGTCAAAATGTAGATGAAATTTGACTTATTTCATTTGTTTTCTCTTATTTATCCATTTATGGATGATAATTGAATTGCATGATGGACAACAACTATAAGTTTTTTACAACTATGGACGATATAAATTGCCGATTGTTTCTAACTAGCCTACAAGTGTACATGGCATTTCCATAAATTTTCAACATAAATATAATTCTATTTCAATGCATTAATCTAAATTAACCATTTAAAATTTGGCTATATATTACCATGACACTATTGTTTTCACCAATTTTGTTAAAACATTTGTTATTTTTGTTTTTGTGGTAGCTAGATTTTTAACAAAAATTAGATTAAGTACTTAATTATCAATTAATTAGATAGGTTAGGTAATATGTAATAAGTAGGATAGGTACTAGTAGGTAGGTAGGTAAGCTAAACAAAAGGTGTTTTATTTTGTGGGTATGTCATAATGTTTTTGTATCAATTGATTAATTAATTAGCTATGTTGAGAAATTAATTTATTAAATGTAGGCTAGGTAATTAATTTCTTAGGTAGGCTAGGTAGTAGATAGTAAGTATGTAGCATAAGTAATATGTAACAAATAGGACAAGCACTAATATAGGTAATAGGTACGTAGGTTATAAGTTAAGCAAAAGTTATTTTATTTTATGAATATGTCGTAGTTTTTTTGTATTAATTGTTTAATTAATTAGCTATGTTAAACAAGTAATATATTAAATATAGGCTGAATAATTAATTAATTAGGTAGGTTAGGTAGTAGATAGTAAGTATGTAGCCTAGGTAGTATGTGATAAGTAGGATAGGTAGTAATAAATAGTAGGTAGGTAGGTTAGGTAGTAAATAGTTGGGGAAAATAATAAATGTTTTATTGTGAGGATATATGGTAATGTTTTTGTATGGGACAAAGGATGTGATAATGTTGTAGTGTTTCTCTTTCATTGGAATTTATCCCATATCCTTTGTTTATAACTTCAAAATTGTAAATTGTATAAGTAAAAGAAAGAATGGACTAGATTTGTGGTATTCACTATAAACATAGTGCATATGCCATTTGGGATGTCCCCAACAATCAAAAGGCTTGTCCCCAACAAAATAAATAAGATCTACCTACCTACTTAACTTATGCTAGGTAGCCTATTCTACCCTAGCCTAGCTTAGAATATGTTGCCTATTATAGTTTAACCTAGGATAGATTATAATTAATTGATTATAACATTTAATTATTTTAATATAATATTTAGTTTTTGTAATTATAGTATTTAATTTTTGTAATATTAATATTTATTTACATTGATTATAATTTATAATTATTATAATTATGATATATCTTTTTTGAACAAATGAAAAATTGTCATGTGTTTTATGGCCATTGGCTTTTAAAAGTAACACATGGTGAAATCCTAACCATCCATAAATGGCACATTTAGTAGCATGTGACTATCCCAAATGTAGTCGCAAATTGGGGTTCCACATCATACTAATGATCATCCATGGCAATAGACAGATATGGCTTCATCTGTTTTTTTGCCTTGGGTAGGAGGTATATGGTAATCCACTGCATACAACATGGCCACCCAGGAACACTGGGCAGATGGAACAAAGATTGGAAATACGTTGGTGGGATCAAACTTATGTGATATGTACAGAAACTGAGTTGCTGATTCACTAGTGATGTGGCTCCAGTTTTGCCTGTGCCGAGTCATGGAAAGCACGATAAGGTCTAAAAGCATCAGCACTACCAAAACCTGTGACTTGAATTTCTTCTCCAACAGAAAACATGAGATGGCAATAATTGAAGTATCATTCTTTCATGTTCAAAGTACAATTTAAGTCCCCTTGTCATGTTGGTTAGTCAGGCCACTCTCTCATGGAGAGTCCCTGTGTTTTGGCGACTGTGTAATTCAGCTTGCGGGTAGAAACAGATGCCAGGACACCAATACCCTAGGTATACGCAGCACAGGGTTGTTTTTTTTTGAGTTTTGTGACAAAGTTAAAGTGCTTATCATCCATAAAAAGATGCAGCAAAATGTGGTAGTCATCCATAGGAAGATTTAGCCAAGTCTGGCTATAAACCAGTAAAGTGTACAAAAATCTAATGTATCATTTAATATTTCTGGCTACTTACTGGAACCTCCAGCAGCATTCTGGCCCCTCCTCAAAATCCCAGGGTGAAATTTTGGCAAATTAATTTAGTTTTTTCTTAGGATTTCCTTTAAGAAAGAGAAGGAGCTAAAATATGGGTGCTTTGGACGAAATTTCACCTGTAAAAAGAAGACTGATACACACAGAAGAGTGTGGTAAACTAGATGGTGAGTTTGGCAAAATGAAGAGGCCTGTTCTCTATCCATCTATTTTGCCTTAAAAATACCCTCCAATTTTGGATCCGATTTCACCACCCAAAAGCATTTCTGATTGAAACACTCAATATACTCCAGCACCTTGGTGACTTGGGCACAAAATATTTTATTTTTAGACATGCTGAAACTTTCCCAAAACAAAATTCTGAAAAATGTGTGAAGTAAAATGAAGAATCTTTGGGAATATCTGAAGTTGTAGGTCTAAGAACCCTTCCCCTCCTGTGCCTCAGAAATTAAGTATGTTAAGTTCTTGATAATGTTTGCCTTGGGCTCTACAATGACTGAAGCCTCCAGGTGGGGGACATTCCCAGAATGGGGCGTGGGACTCAGCTGGGGTAAGCCCCTTATTTTGGGAATGCCCTCCACCTTGGGCCTTTACCCTAAAGAAAGACAAGCAGGTGGACCCCTGTGTCTGAGTCCACAAGGATTTGGTAGTTTTGATTGTAACACAGGGGTTCTGCTCATTCTTCCATGCAATGTTTTCTGTAAATGCAAAGTTCTTTTAAGTCCAAAGGAAAGATTGCATGGAAAACAGGATGGGTTTCACCAGATTGGTGGGAGCTGGTGGGCCAGATCCGACCGACCATTTTGTCCTACTCAACTGGTCAGCCGCCCGGAGATGTCTTGGGTAACTTGTTGGAAAAGGAATAGCAGCTGCATGAGCTTTGGCTTGGCAGTTAAAAGCGCAATCCGGGATTTTCTCTTCACATTCTCGTGTCAGAGGAACAAGAAAAAGGCTCTAGTAATCTAGTAATCTAGCCAGCAATGATCCCAAATTCCCCTATAGGGCAGTCAAATTGTAGGTGGGTGGCACAAGCGTCCAAAAGCAAATCATCCATTGCTATTTTCAATTGGTTTTCAACACTCCGCCACCCCTCAAACCGTCCCCCCCCCCTTCCCCAACCCCTTTGTCCTTTTGAATCCATACCGATTGTCCATTCTGGGAGTGACATGATAATAACAGGAGGGTAATGGGGAACACCATGCATTCAGGCCAGGAGACCTCAACTAATGTAAATTTGGGTCTTTTTCATGTGTTGTTGGCCTTGAGGGGGGTGGGGGGGGGAGGCAAGATTGATCTCTCTCACTTTTGTAAGGCAATAAGAGAGTTGCATAAGTATTTGGTGTAGGCAGATGTGGAGGGGTTTCTTTGTCTCCCTGGGCCCCTTTTACACAATGATCAAGTTAAGTATGCATGGTGTTGAAAAAACCATAATTATTGTCGTGGGGAACAGTGTGCACTCTGGTTGCAAGAACTGGAGCTCATAAACATTTGGGTTTGTTTCACCTCTGTTTTTGAGGCCAGGAACTCCCTGTACCAGGAACAGGTTAAAAAAAAGGGGTATTTACAAAACATTGAAAAAACAGATTGGTTTGTGGGACTTTTTTTGTGATTGGCGTTTCTTACTACTTTCTTGACTGACTAGTTTTGTTCAAAACCCAGGCAAATATATTCATTAAATATTTATACTGACACTTCTTAAACTCTTAAATTGGTCAAGTTCAGGTGCTCACAAGTTGAGAAAAAAATGACAAAAAAAGTGAGATTTTTCTTTTAGATTTCACTGGGAGCTTTGGGACAATTGATCACACTGGTTTTGATATGTCTTTCAGGGAGACATCCACGAAAATTCAGATTGGGGAAAGACTTTGATGCAAATTTAAGTTGAAATGATTTTGAGCACCTTTACATACATACATTTATTTTTTCCTCTTTACAGTTGCAAGCTTAATTGGCAATGCTACTAATCTTTGGAGGTCATATATCCCTAGGATATTATTTGCAATTTAGTATTTCTCATCTTGGAGTTCATGTGGCAATTAATGTATCCACCTTAAGTAGGACACATTTCTTCACAAATTACAGTTTCAAAACAGTAAGTTCAAAGGGAAATAATTCTATCATTCCTTCAAAATGAAGAAATATGAGACTCTTGAAACATCTTGCTATTATAATATTGGCTGAAGAAACACAAAACTTGATGACAATTTGAAAATTGCCTTTCACAAAAACTTAATAGTCACAAGATTCAAGTTGTCTTGCAATTCATGAAAGAACATGGTTAATATTCTCATGAAGTGAACGAAATATCTATTCATGTACAGACACGCAATTCAAGATGTCAAAGAGAAACGTTCAGCAAGTATCACGGTTTCAAAATATTGTCTAAAAAGAGCGTATATTCCAGTATTGAGTGGATATCATATTTTATGATATCCATTGATTCTGGTTTTCAGAATAGGTTTTAAGAACCAGGTCAGAGCTCTTATTCCTTTTTAATTTTTCTCTCTTACAATATTGGGCAAGGATGTAAACTTTTATAAAAAATCAAAAGGTCAGATCTCAATCTTCCAGATATTTTGGAGAATAAATATTTATGAATATTCAAGGTACTTATCATAGCTCAGATAGCAGAATTCAGTAATTTTGTTACAAACAACCTATATAAAGGGGATGAAATTACAAATTATGTGTCCACAAGTTCATGTCACTCCAACTCACCCTCATCCTTTTCTAACTTCTTTCAACTCTATCAAGCTAGAAGGCAGAGTGCAACCCTCCCTAATATCATTGAGCCAACTTTCGCCTATAAATATTAACTTATCTAAATTATATGTTTGTAGCCAACACCTCCTAAAATTCATGAGTATGTTAGCCAAGGAAAAATCTTTTTAATTTTGTTTTGGGATCTCACAATGTGAAGAATTTGAAAAGCAAAGAAAACAACAATTGGAAATGACGATTCATGCTTTCCCCATCACTCTTAAAAGATTTAATGCCCTTCACATCGATTTGATACCTCCTAAATATTTATAATTCCTTATTTAGAAACTCCTTGATTGATTCACTAGTCCAAACAATCATATAACAAATGTGAAGATTAGAATCTTCATCATTTAGGGTATCTACCACACATTTTGATTCTATTGTAAGGTGCAATACAAGGTGACCTTTCAAAAACACTGGCAACAAATACTATCTATAATAGTCTTCAAAAGAAACACCTTGTTCTTGACCAACAAAAGAAGAAAAAAACCAAAGACTTTTAAATCTTGGGTTTCACATTAAAATTAACATTTATGGGTTTTTCTTTTTCATATTTCCTTAGGAATGAAAAAAAATCACAATGTTTCCTTTTTAATGTTACATGCAAATATCCACAACTTTAAAGTCACATTATAATCATTTTCCATCAGATTATCCACATAGGTTGCAATTCCAAATTCTTCTTTAAATTTCAAGGTCATAGTAAATTGTTACATGCAAGGCATTAAAAAGTAATTGGTGCCCATAGGATTTGTATAGCACACAAATACTCAAGATTGGAAAAAAGAACATCAATAATGATTTCAGATATGTGCCAAGTTAGAGGTGGAGGAACATGGTTAGTAATCATCATTGATGTCTACCAACTATAATAAAAAACAATTTTTGCATTGAATTGTAATGCTTCTTGGAACAATGTGATCTTACTTGCAAATTTAAAAGACTAATTCATTTATTAACAAAATAATAATATTATAATTTCAACTAACAAATAGAAAAACCAAAAAAACAAAATTACCTTAGTTTTCATTGTTAAATTTTTTTGGCTTCAATTAGTTCCAATGCATGTTTTGTTCCATTTGTGTTGACAATTGTTAGATGTTTTTGGTCAAGTGATGCATTTTCATAAATTTCCCTAGGTGGACTTTATAAAAAACATATTTGAAATCCCTACAAACTTTTTCATTACTGGTGGCATATTAATAAGTTTTGGAGTAATCATGCCCAAAACATGTCCTTGAAAGTTCTCCTCCAAACTAGAATTTTGACGTTTCCCAATAGACTTGAAAACGTTTGTCATTGTGTTCAAATTTAAACTTTCATTTTTAACATATGTTGTAATTTTATTCCTTAAGCCATATGCATCCAAAAGATCAATCAAACTTTTGCCAATACCTATCATGTGGTCTCAATAGTCTTAAATAATCCAAAAGTTACATGCCTTTACTTCCAATCAAATCCCAAATAAATTATAATAAGTGTAAAGACATCATGAGCACACTTGGCTATCCAAAGATCAAAACTAACAATAGCAAATGAGATTTATTGACAAGACACAAAACATATGTCTACTTGGTTTTCTCCACAAAGTAAACAAAACATTGTATGAGAAAATCTTTCATGAAGGGAATTGAATTCAAGGACACAAATGCAAGATCAAATGCTTTGGCCAAACACTTTCCACAAACCATAAGGGCAAATGGCTTTTCATTGTGAAAAAAACAATATCCTGCAAATACATTTTTTTGTTCCACATCATTTTTTTGAATTTTTTCATTAGAAATTAAAAATTATGTATGGAAGAATTAGATACATATGCTCTTTTCTTAACATGTCCCTCCAAATTTCTTCTTGTTTTCCAATATTTTTGGAAACTATTGAATGGTTTGCATCAACATGTTTTCTTAGACATGTTATTCCACTTGTCTTCAAATATGATATTAAACCTTTCTTTAATTTTTCTATATTAAAATAAGTAAATTATTGGAATAACACAAGGTACAATGCCTGATTTGAAATGCATCAAATATAATTTTTTCATTATCATTAACATTAAAAAAATAAGAATAAGGTAATATTATTATGTAACCTCCATTTTTTCCTTTGTGAATGCAATAATTCAAAATTTTTAAAAATTTCCTCTTCATCATTTTTTGAAACTACACTCCCTTTAATTTGCAAATTCGGATTTTCTATATTGTCTTCAATTACATCATTTGCAAATTTAGTTTCATTCATTATTGTTTCACATCCTTCATTTTGCATTGATTTATTTTCATTTTCACTAGACTTTTCCATTTTTCACACAAATATGAAACAAATCCGAACGTGGAAAAATTGAAGCGAATGAATGTCTTGCAAAATTGAATATGGAATGTGTTGTTGCTATGCATCCTTTGAGAAAACCAAAGGAAACATTTACAAACAAGAATAAATATTTCATTCACTTTTCATCAGAAGGCAAGAATGATGTGTAAGATAATGTTCTAATGCAACAATTGTTTGTTATAAATCCTACACAACAAAACACAAAAAATTCCATACATTACATAAAATGGAACCTTCAAGAACATCAATACAAAAAAAAACCTAAAATAATTCTAAAAAGAACATAAAATATTTTTTAAAAAATGAAAAAAAAAATTACTTCATAAAAAAGTTGAACCACCAAGGCTCCAATTTTCAAACTTGCAAAATGCTAAAAAAGAGGTACTACAAGTTACAAACATGAAGAGCATGAACACAACAACAATGTGAAGGAAAAACATAAATCTAACAACATGAAAGAAGGGCATAACAACTAAGCTTCGCAATTGAAACCCAATGACGCTTTGCATCTTGTCAAGGGTCTAGGTAGTAATCTAACCCCCATCAACTCCTCAAGGGAAGCGATGACACAAAGTTAGGAAAGTGGGTTGTTTAAGTGTAATGCATATAAAAAACATAGACATACTAACAATGTGAAGGAAGAACACAAATATAACAATAGTTTGAATGAAAGACACAATAATAGTAAAAATGAAAAAACATGGACACAACAACAATGTGAGGAAAGGGCACAACAACATAATAAATAAAGAGCATAGACATAGTAGCAGTGTGATGGAAGGTTTAGGGTATAAAGGACAACATGAAAAAAAAACACATACATAGAAGCAATGCAAGGAAGAAGATGAGAACAATAATAGCACAAAGAAAAAGCATGAACATATTAGTAACACAAATGAAACATGGACATAATGTGAAAAAACAAACACAAATGTAGCATGAAAGAAAAACACAAACACACTATTAGTGCAAAGGAATAACATGGTAGTAATGCAAAGGAAGAAAATGAGACCCGACAACAAGGTGCACGAAAAGCACAAAGAGCTTGAAATAAGGAAATTAAAAAGAAAAAAGAAAAAGAAAATGTGGGGCCCAAATTTCAACTTAGGCCCTTGATAACTCTGAGCTTGAGAGGCACTTAGGGTTTGAGGCAGCAATGGTGACCTCATAGTAGAAACCCCTCTTTTCTCAACCCTTACCTAATATCCGAATTTGGTTAGGGAACATATATCTTGCTACAATTTAATGTTTTTGATATCTAGATTTAAAACTGGATATTACATGGCTGGATCTCATAGATGTGAGATCCAGTAATCAGGATATCACCCCAAATATCAAGTGTGATATCCGACATAATATGATGGCTTGATATCCAATTTTTTTGGATATCTGCCCAACACTAGTATATTTTTGCTGTGCACTGTCAAGTCTTGCCCCCAAATTGTTCATTAGTTTTAAAACAAGCTGGTCACACAGTTTGGTTCCTAAGTTGGACACTTATGGGGTTAGATTGTGAAATAGCCAACGTCACTCAACGATACAGAGGGTGTATTTTCACAAAAAGTTTCTTGTGAGTATATGCACTGAAACTTTTCTAAAGGAGGTGAACTTTGCCATTGTCTTATTGGAGATTTTCTTTGGGGGAGAGGGAGACTTTTTTTTCATGTAAGGAAAAAGGAGAAAACACAGAGACAGAATTTTGGCACATTCTTTCAAAAGAAGAGACATGTGGGTTTTGTTCCTCTGGCTTTCAGCAAATCATCTATTTCTCCTCATACACACTGCTGACTTATACAGCCTGTGTGTACAAGGACCTCATGCTCCCAATTGTTAGTAATTGTTGATGCTCTGGAATAAAAAAGAAAAAGAAAAATCAAATTATTTTGTATGTTCTACACAACACCTACACCGGCACCTTCACCTTCTTGAGTGAGGCTTCTTAGGTTACATGCCTAGTGGCCATATTGAAAACCCAAGAGAATGTTAGATTTGGACCCAGAAACCCTGATTTAGTCTAAGCATGGGATATTTATAACATATAAAAGCAATTTGTATGAATCTTGGGGTTTTGGTTTTTACAATGGTATCAGTGTAGGTAGTCACTGTTGGTTCACCCAAGCTGTTTATGCAATTCAGAATAGGGTGAAACAATTCTGCTGTACTTGTAAGGACTCAGTAGGGCCCCTCTTGGGTGGAAGTGGGCCCGCCACCTTATGCACAAGTTTGTTTCATTATCTGTCAAACACCAGTCCAACAGCAGAAGAGAAATGCCAGCATATTAACCTATCAATTCCAAATATTGTAGTACAATAGTGCATGCCAGAGTCCTTATTTGGTGTGTAAAGGTAACATGTTACATGATTCTACTGTACTCGAAAAAAGGTCTCTAGAACAAAGCTGATTTCTGATGATAGAGTTGACAATTTGAGTGATCCAGTAAAATTGGAGACTGCTCTTATATAACCAAACTGACATCAATCAACCCCCTCATGGTAGCCTGTGAGAGGAAACTGTTGCAAATTTGGCCATCCAATTAAAACTGAAGATTAATGTCTACCAAGTTCGAGCATATCTACGCATAGCACCAAAATGGCATGTACACACTATCTTGGATTAAGTCTCACCATCAATTAGTGTGAAACTGAGTTTTGGGTTATAAATATGCCAACATTGTACAGTTACATCCACTAGGGCAAGTAAAAAGGAGATGACTGTTTTTGATTGGTGAACTATAATGATTGGTCCAGGTGGTAAGAATTATATAATCTCTCACATTATCTTGTCTAATTTTCATGTATATGGATGGAGATGGCAGAATAATTAACACTTTATGTTCAATGCTATAATAAATATTCATAGAGGCCCCAATAGGAGGTGTGGCTGGGGAAGCTCTAATAACTGTATGTAATTGCTGCAAAGTATAGAACAAAATGTCCACAATTCAGCTTCAGATTTCAACTGGAAAACTTGTTTGGTGTTGCCCCCAAAATAACTATTTCTTCAAGACTTCTAGTATTATAGATTTGTTGGCCCACTTCTGGAACAGTGGTGGACACTCCGACAGTGCAGGAAGGGGGATTTTAAGCCAAGTTAAGCGAAGCCAAGGGTCATAATGTGTCTTGTCTTCTGCATCCATACCCCTTGATGAGGCCCTATGAATAAATGTTTCATTGGTACAGAAACCCGGAACAACCACATGGCTAAATTGAGAGAAAGAATGTGTGTGCCTGTTGTTGGCTATGCAGTCAGTTTTTATGGTTTTCACCTGATGAGGAGGGGAGGGGAGGATATGGATTTGGGGTGAAAGGTTCTTCCCAATTTTGCAATCTCATCAGAAATTTAAATTTGATGAATTTAAATTTAAATGAAATGGTTTAAACAACCAGAAAGATCAAAAGATAGAAGGACACAATTTTGGGATGTGGTGAAAATTGGATTTTGCTTGGGGGAGGAGTTTTCCTCCCCCAAGAAAAATCACTAAATAATACACATTTATCAAAGTTGCCTAGAGCTTCCTATTTTCATGAGCACAACACAAACACTTAACATGTATGTTTGTGTTATGCATGATGGCCACTTTGGATACATCACAAAATTCACTAAATAATACACATTTATGGGCATAAGGGGAAAAAGGAGGTTAGCTACTAAGTACAGAACAAAGAGCCCAGTTGTAAGGAGGCAGAGCAACTGGCAAGTGGAATAGTTGGGCTTTCAGACTTCCAAGTCTGCAAAGGTAGGCGAGATTCATTAGTCTTCATGCAATGTTACATGAAGACATTGGACAATCAATGTGTCAGGTGATTCAGCAGAAGCCAAGTAGCTAAATGCACTTTGTTTGGTACTACAACCCCCTGACGTATTAGGGACTCTTGAACAAAGCCCATTTGATTTGGAGCTTGGACATTGGAGCAACAATTCAAAACATAGCTGGGAATTTGGGAAAGTATATTTGGCGAACCACACAGCTTATAAACACCTCTCTCTTTTTCGTTAGTTGAAGGCATATAGCATAGCACCTTTTTTTAATACACTTCTAACTCATACTCATCAAAGAGGGCCATGAAATTTAGCCAAAAAATACACATTGAGGAGGGCCATGAAAAGTTCCCAGCCTGCTGCTGGTCCTACAGAGTTTACGCCATGCTACAGTGCAACAAATAACTACACTAAAAGGTCTCCTCTAAGTGTTGATGAATGGAGTTGAACAATTGGGGATGCCTGTATTCAATTTGATGGCATGAAATAATGAACGAAACTGTAGGTCACCCCTATCCGAAAACCCTCCAAAGTGTTGGGAAATAAATCGTTGGGGTGGTGGTGTGAGGTAGGTATTCCCTCCACCTCCACACCCCCCAGCTTTTGCATGTGAATAATTTTTGGGCTGGTCAGGAATTACCAATTGAATGAATTAAGTACCCAACAGAAATTTGGAACTCCACACAACTTAGAGTGTGACAATTGATGAGTCAATTTATAGTTCAGCAAATATCAGCAGACAAGTAGTCAGTGTCGCATAACTGGTAATGAATTGTTGTAGGCACATACATGTGGCAAGTAATTCTTAGAGCTAAGGAGCTGTAAACACAAGGATATACTGACAAAGAAGCCTAGAGGTAGGGCTTCCCAATTCCCCATTCCAAGGTTGTTAGTTCAAGTACCCATTATAAAGTATCATAAATAATACAGAACCCTTGATCCGATCTTGATTGGATGTATCCTAACTGATATACTCAACTGCCCTTGCCTCCTAGTGCCTTCACCTTGAGCCTAATAACATCCTCTTTGGGAATCGGGAGGGATGTGGTGAGAATATTTACACTGAATAAAGGAGATCTAGTCATGAATCAAATCCCCAATGTCTCATGGATTATAACAAATTGGAAATTTCTCAGATCTTCTAAAAATAGGTCAATATGCACCCTGAAGAACAATGCTGGAAAACCTCCTTTTGCTCATAGATGTTATGTTGTTAAACTCTTGGAAAAGAGCTTAGTGCGGGCAATCGCAAACTTTATCGGTAAGCTCCACTGTTAAATTGTAACAAACTCATTTATGGAATCAGTTGCTATGACAAACGTCTCGCACAGTTAACCACCTTCTGTCCAGTCACTCACCTAGAGTAAGCCAGACCCCAATTGCCATAGCATACATATGGTTTCGGAAGTTGTGTTGGAGTAAATAATAAGTTCATGAATTTATGAGTTTTCACCTGGCTGACACCAACACAAGCATTTCATAAACAAGTTTGTTTTCTTTTCTTTGCTAGCTTTTGATTTAATATGTACATCCTGGTATCTAGGTGGTGTCAGATAGGCACTTGGTACCTTTTCTGACTAACCCCTTTCTTCAGTGGCCAGCGTGACAATATGGGCTTACTTTCTCAACCTGGCCACCCCTCGTGTTAGGATGCTCTCAGCTGTGGGCTCCAGCGAGGCACGTATTCGAAATACTGCAGAAGAAATATTTAAACTTGGTATGGATGAGCGGAATGGCCAGCATGCAATCAAAACATCAACAAGACGAGTCACTCATCATAACAAAACAGTAAATAGGAGGTCCACCCAATTCTCCAGTGGAACGAAATAGTCAGTTGGACATGACTGCTTCACAACCAACAATGCACAATGCCCAACCCCAAATTCTTACAATAACAACAACAACAATAAAGTATCTTGATTAGGGGTAGTCACCCTTGGGTCCTGCTTCAGTGTCCAACACATAATCCTTATTGCACATATATTTAAGAACCATAATAGCCAGAGGAAATTTTGAGGCTAGGGCTTGTCAGATGGGTGACATGCAGGGACGAAGGCAATAACCGGTTATTTTTCCCTATGGGCTTTGGTATACTGTTACCATGCCTATATATAAGCAGTGTACCAGAACCTACATGAAGTTGGAGCTGGGACTAATTAGATTCCTTGGCCATGGAAAACAAGGGCTAGGGCAAGTGGGCTTTGAGATCAACAAGGGATGATGTATATTGTCCCCATTTATTTTGAAGTGTGAGGAGGAAAGTTATCAACACAAATCGTGTGAAAACAAGTAGAATCATGGAAAACTCATGAGCATGTGAGCAAAAGAAAGGCCTTGAATTAGATTATGTATATAGCCTGACACTGTAGGGACAACGTTTCCTCCATCTGACGCTCATATGTAGTGGCCACCCCATCACTGCACGCAATCACCTCATCAGGAGCTGATCAACTTTAGATTCTAGTTTGACCTTAACTATGGATTCAAGCCATATATACCCCCCCTAGTTTCGTGAATCATTTGCCCCTAAACCCTAGATTCCTTTCTCTACAGCTAGCTGTTACTAGGTAATCCCCTCATCTAGCTGACAGCATCCCATCAGGGTCGGGGCCGGTTCTCTGTACTTATCGACTTATACTCCAGCTGCTGATCACATCCTTTTCCAACTGCTGCCACCCTTTTCTCTTTTGCATTGAATCGCCCACCCTCCTGTTTACTTGGCGGGGGGGGGGTCACAGTTGTTATTGTTTACCAAAACATTGGAAGGGTTCGGTAAGTATAGCAGGAGCTAGTGGCCGGCATCACCACAAGAGCATTCATTATCAGGAAGAGAGGTTTGAGCAACACACGGTACTGCGACTAAGCAAAGAGTGTAACAGGTTTGACAAGGTCCCTGAAGCTGGTTTCTGAAACCACTGGGCTACATAAGTTTATTGGATTCAATCTCACAAATTTGAAATGTTTGAGGACAGGAAATTTTGTCACATTATTGAAGTGCCACAGAATTGATAATTATGACAAAATTGTGTGCGGCCCCAAAATTAACTTATATGTACCTAATTTTAGCAGCTGACCTAGAATACAGGTTGCTCTAAGTAGTACTGCATGTTTTTACTCTTCCTAATATTGGTCCAGTTGATACATTTAGCTAATACTCAAAAGCTCTGGTACTGAAACTTTCAGAAAGGAGACAAAAGTGAGTCCGGCTTGCTAAATCACTACAAACCAGCTTAGCTTTGCATGAGTGTGTGTGCATGTTGATCTTTTACTTGATTTGGTACAAGTGGATAGGAGTCATGTAACACAGTCCAAGCTTAGAACCGTGCTTCCATACCTGAGGTCCATTCAAGGTCAGACCGATACAGCTAGAAAAATGGTCAGGACCCTCAAGAGCTCCATCTGATGAATGCATCCATGAAACTAAGGCTTGTAAGCAGGTGCAGGACACAAGTGTTTGTATGTGTGTACATAGTAATAATTGACCTCGCCGGGTATGGTATATTCTTAAACTGATCAGAGCTTCCTATGAATGCGTTTCTTCAAGGTCAAGATTCAAGACTAGGAGCTGCAGCTGATGAGAATACCTGATTATAGGTAGCAATTAAAAAAGTAGATGAGATGATGAGTACAAGCACAACAAAAGGTGTCTCTGTATGCCAAGTGATTTCAATAGATTTTGAGTGAGTGAATTGTTAGTAAACGGGGACTAGTTGAAACATTTTGTAGTAGTCGACAGAATTGAAACAGTATGTCATGGGAAAGAAAGCTAAGGCCTGCACTAGTTTGATGTTTCGTTTCTTGCACTTTGTCATGAACAAGAGGTTAACTGCTGCACAGCAGGGTTAAAGAACGTTTGATGTTCAGTTTAAAGTGGTCGCTTTTAAGACAAGACATTCAGGCTTTTTCACGTGATTAACCAGTGGGTCTAGTGGCTGGGGACCGCAGCATCTAGCTACAGCTGGGAATCCAATTGCTCTGCCTAATCTCGGAAGCCGCTTACACAAAGAGACGAGAATAAGTCTTTCAAGAATCCATGACAACGAGAACCCGACTCTAGTCTCTAGAGAGTTAATTTAGAACAGTCCATGAGTCCAGCCCCCTTCTTCTTTCTAGAGCAGATTCAGTACTAGAGTTAACCCTAAGAGTTCAAACGTTAATCATGTCCACATGATGCAGATTCCTCTCTATCTAGTCACAGGACATTCCTGAAAATTATTCCTCAACTCTCAACCACTCTAGTTTACTTGAACCTCACTATTGACCAGCTGTAGTCATGTTAGGGTGAAGTTGAAACACCCAGGATGATCATCTCTTGGGAACACTCGTCACTCGACCAAGTTAGGCCTCAAGAGACTAGTACCTAACCCTAGAAAACAAATGATCCTAGAGGCCCGAAGTGCCGAAATCGCAATGGAAACTCGAATAAAATGGCACAGTTATTCACTTCACGACAAGAAGGAAATTTTATCTTCGACAGAAGTACTAGAAGCTTATCTAAACTAGTCGGCAAAAAACTTGCTTGAAGTCTAGCCAGAATGTTAACACATCCAAGTGCACACTGCGTGCGGCGTCAACCTACAAGTCACAACGCAGCAACAACCACTTAGTACACAACATACGCTCAAGCTGGACGTATACCAACGCCAGTACTTCTGACGAGAGTTTACACTAGAATTCAACAAAGACATGATCCAGAAGCTCGTATTGAGCATCGTTGAGAGAGCCAAGAATTCGGCCACCATAGATAAATCCAACATACATAACTTTTTATTAAGTGTGTACCCTCTAGAGGTGAACCTGCTGGTCTTTCAAGTCCTGCAAAGGAACCAGTCCTTATGAGCTCTCATGACGAGAGTCAATGTTGCTGGTTCTTTACTATCTACAGCTGCCAATGCTGCTGCATATGGTTTCAAGATGGTTGATCTACCCAAACATACATTTCTACATCTAGAAAAAAACTGGACGGGTATCTTACACTCGCTGAATCTATTCATGAGCAAACCCAAAACTAAATTTCTGAAATATATATAAAGCCCAAATTCACGAAACTGTTGTCTCGTGAGTACCGAAAGCCCGAGAGTGATGAACATCTGTTGCAACCCATTTCAGCTCATTTGAGTTCTTCGATCTCGAACAATCTGAAATGTCACTCTCTAAGAACTTTTCTGCACACTTTCAGAGTTTGCCCTTCGGCTACAGCTCGGCCTCCTTGGTAAATCATGGAGTTTAGACCTTGATCAGCTTGGTTTGAAACTAAATGGACTACTGATTATTTACACCATATAAGCCTAGGGCTGGCATGTCAATAGAAGTAGCTTCTCCGGTTGACAATGAGGAGGTTGCAATTGAATGAAAGATGCAGCGGTCCTCGCACCATTTCAGTACACTCTGGATCGAGAAATTTACAAGAGCCTTTTGATGAGCCGCGACAATACCTGCAGGCATGATCAGAAAGAGACAAGCTCATGATCAGCGACTTGCATCCAGCTCCATGATTGAACTGAACTGCTTTTGAATTCTAGACATGTTCGGCTTGATCAAACCCTCCCTCATTATCGCACATCAGAATGGACTTAAGCTAGCGTCGATAGTGCAATGAACTTCCAGAAACCAATGTCGGTTTTACCAACTTGGATCCATCGCTGGATGCATCTCATGGGCCTAATATAACAAATGCAAAGTTTATGAAGGCGGAAGAAAACCCTTGCCAAAGGTGCAAGATAATACACAGTATAAATGTCAACTTCTTGGAGGGTTTCAGTGTTTGTACCATGATATTGTTTGAAGTTTTGTGTCATGCTCCATGAAAAGCTGTTCCAACGATTTATCTGCACAGCGGAGGCTGCATGAAGAAAGTATCATAGAACAGTCCGTTAGAACTTCCAGAGACTAATGGTGGCAAATTCAGCGGTAGATCTGGCAACGTCGATGATCCTTGAAGGCCTGTGAGAATATTATCCAGGTCACTGAATCCCGCTAGCCCATTGTAATCAAGTGGTGGAATGCTTGGTAGAGGACCTATTGAATAAGCGCTGTCCTTAGACGACATGCAGATTGGGACATGATGCGTTTGATGATACGCAAAATCCTGAGTACTATTGCAGCTCGGCATCATGAACTCGGTGCAAGAGTGAAGAATGTCTCCAGAGAAGAATGGCGCAGGGATCTCATTCAGAGCGTACGGAGTCTGTCGGTGGGAGAAGAAGCTGCCGATACCATCAGCTGCTGATGATGATACTGCAGGAGGATGCAGCATTGAGCAACCTTGGTAAAGGTCTTGTGGCGACTCGTGATTATTCGAAGTCTTTGAATCCATGCTGGTGTAGAAACTGAAGGTGGAGGAGTCGTCCACGCAGTCATTCGACGTCAGACTACAATTATCAATTTCCATAGTGTTGCAGCATCCTGCAACTGGTGAGCCAGCTTGATGATCCGCGGACGCACCTCCGACGACGTGGCTCTGAGACATTGAAGAATCACGTAGTGGCGTGGAAATACAGCTACTTTGGTGGACCGTCGAGAACGTCGGGGAATATTCAGCCTCTTGAAAACCTGAAGAATCCGGCGAAGTCGCTGCTGCTGCCGCTGCGACTGTCTTAGTTCTTGCTCTTCGTGGTTGAGTACTTCCAGTAGTATCCGCTTTGCCGCGAGCAGGTCGGCCAGTCAGTCTTTGAACAGTCGACCGGAAGTTTGCGACATCCGTCTTGATGATTTTGGGCGCGAAGATGTGGATTACTCGAATGGTGGGCGCCGCCGTCATAGTAGTCTGATCAGGATGATGATGATGCTCCGGCAATCCGTGACGGCGAAACACTCCAGGCGATCCCGGCCCCGCGGGTGTCGGTTTTCCAAGAGTGTGAGAGCTCTTGCTCAGGCCAAGAAATGGATCTCCACTCGACTTGATATAGTGCTCGCTATAGTCGGCCTGGTTGTCTGCTATGTACGGAGCCATGGCAGCTTGAACTTACTAGTAGTCTAGCGGAAGTTTTTTATCAACCAAAATGCAAGAAAAAATGTGTAGCGAGATCGTGACCGAAAAGCTAAACTTGTCGACCTGAGTCGAGACGTCGGTCTTAATTATTGTGGTGGAAGTCTAAGCAACATTGTCGCTCCAGGAATGTTCACTCACACGGAGTCTAGATGTCGGCCATACTCTCTTTATCCTCCCCAACCTTGACGGCATGCGTCGATCTAAAACAGCAAATGTTCAGCTTGACGTAGTTACGCACAAGGAGATAACATTAAGCAAAAACTAGGAAACAAAACTGCTCACATATATGATGAGCAATACACTATGCCTGGAGTTGGCCAATTAAGGCTGCAAAACATTGAACTACTCGTCGAGACACTGTAGGCTCTGACTATAAACGCGAATGCACTGAAAGCTTCACTAGATCTATTTCCACAATTGTCGTTGCCTGGGATTCATTACCTACAAATAAAACCACGCGGTCTTGAGCTCTCTGGCACCTTATGTCTTCCTCAATCAACGTCGCACGGTCTTGATCAACTTGTCCACCTTGTAAACCTCTCTAAATCAATTTGTGACGTATCAGACACAGTCACTCATGAAAACCCTCACTTGATCTCTCTCTCTCCCTCTCGCTTCTATCTCTATGGATATGTGGATGTCACAGACGTCTTTAGATAGAAAGGTCACAAACTCCCTCTCGGTCGGAACTTTATCTTGAACCTCCAATCTCGAGCTTCAGGATGTAATAGTCCGACAGAAACCCTCTTGAACTCTCCTGACCAGTTACGCTCCTTGAAGCTCTCTTTCTCTCTGCCTCGTGCTCTATGTCTCTCATTAAAAGCCCCTCAAGCTGTTTGCTCTCTATTTCTTTCTGTCTTATCCTGACGGCACTCAAAGGTCTACACACAATCTCTTCAACTCGAACTTCGTCGTGTTTTTTCTGAATGAGCGTCTCTAGTACGTGTGCTCCCGACCAGTATCTTGAATTATGATCAGTTCCCACGGTGCCGATCAACAATGGACTGGAAGAAGACGGGGATAGCAGCGAACACTGGAACTTAAGCGATAATTTGAGATCGGTTTTCCACAAGATAGAAAAGCAGAAGAGAGCTGATGCGATGGAGATACATCGAAGAGAATGAACTAGGAGAAGAGATGAGGTTGATAAGGGCAGCGATTAACAAGGGTTCCAGCTTCTAACTCCAGAGTGAGACCTGACCCGACTGTGGGACCCATCTGTGACCACTGTACACTTTTCTTTTTCTTTTTTTCCTGGTTTATGCATTTTGCCGCCCCCCCCATACTCGACGCTCCTTTTCTACTTTGCCTGGAACACGTATCCGTAAGCTGGACTATCCCACCCACCTTGGGTTTCCGTGGAGCTTCTTCCCAGTGCCGTCACGGCCTGGTGCGTCCACCAGCGCGAGCGGGCCCCATGCCACACATGATCAACATTGAACCGGACTGCTAGGTAATTTGAAGTATACTTGTTTTCTGTAGACTAAAATTCCCCGTATTGCTTGGACGTAAGAAAATGCGTTCATAAATGAAGTCCAGGGTACAACCGTACTCACCTTGGCAGCTTTCCACAGTAATTATTATTTGTCGAAATGCTGAATTTTACACAAAATTGACACGTTTCTCACTCAGCATGAACAAAATTTTGTGAAGGAAAATAGAGAATCCTTTGCAGTAAATTCAGGAATATTCATTTCTCCACATGTAATCTTGATGTAATCTTGAGAGAGAGACGTGTAATCTTCCTCAAATTTATTTAATTATTCCACAGACATGTGTTGAAGCTGCCCCTGTACTGTGGTATTATTGACCTGTTGCCC
>Ga0116230_10000604_pt1 | contig 31746 bp, 27 predicted proteins | sample S1TSphfallax_3_FD_88678 | JGI IMG/M metagenome (GOLD analysis project Ga0116230, IMG submission 88678) | Host-associated microbial communities from peat moss isolated from Minnesota, USA - S1T2_Fd - Sphagnum fallax MG | ecosystem: Host-associated > Plants > Peat moss > Unclassified | place... | reverse complement strand
TCGGTGCCGTTGGCGTTGATCCCCCGCAGCACGATGTTGCTGCGGCTCAAGGGACCTTGATCGACGAACGACACGCCCGCGATCTGCTTGGTGAGGTCGGCGAGCGACGTGACGTGATTCTCATCGAGGGTCTGCGCGCTGACGACCGAAATGTTGTACGGAATGTCTTCGATGGTCGTGTCGCGACGCGTGGCGGATACGACGACCTCCTCGAGTTGATCGGCGTGGACGGACACGCCGAGCACGACGCCCGTCAGCGCCAGAAGCGCGCGATGCGGGACCCCGGCTTTGAGGATGCGACGCACCGCCGTCGCCAGCGATTGCGCATGCGGTCTTCGATCTGCTGAGTCGATCATATGTTCGCGTCTCAAAACTTGTATCCCACCTTGAGTCCGATCGTGCGCGGCCGACTGATGTAGTAGTGCGCGGCGCGCACATTCGTGGGCGGCGGTCCGGCCTCGCCGGGGTCGAGCCCGCCGGTGATGCCCAACGTGTTGAACAGGTTCTGGCCGTATAGGCTCATCGAGAGCCCGTGCGTGTTCATGAGGTCGACGGCGCCATTCCAGGTGGAAAACCCGCCGATCAGGAACGGTGCCGGGGCATCGGGAATCGTGCTCTGCAAGCGCGAGTACGTGGAGCTGCGATAGTTGCCGTCGACGTGGTAGCGCATCATCCAATCGGCGCTGAACGGCACCGACACGTGGCCATAGTCGAGGGAGAGTGTGGCGCTGTTCTTGGGTGAATTCGGGAGCGCGTCGCCGCTCTGGGCGGAGACGATCGCGGCTTCGTTGTTGGTACCGTCATCCAGTCGGTCCAGAATGGAGAAGTTCGCGGCCACCTGCGCCACCGTGTAGGTGTAGCCCAGCGTATAGCTGAAATGCGTGCCGAGCTTGCCGTCGAGCGACAGTTCGACGCCCTTGGAGTGCGCCTTGTCGCCGTTGGCGACCAGCGGGTAACCGCCGTAATACGACGATGTGTCGAGCTGGAAGTTGTTCCAATCGATGAAGAACACATCGGCCGTGTATTGGATGTTGCCGGGCAGCGTGCCCTTGGCGCCGAGCTCGTAGTTCTTGGTCTTGTCCGGCTTGTAGACCAACAGCGCGGAGCTCACTTCGAACGGACCCGACAGCGGAATGGCGTTGGCGCCGCCGCGGCGAAATCCTTCCGAGTAGTCGGCGTAGAGATTGAGCGCATCGCTGAACTTATAAGAGGAATCGAGCTTGAGAATGTGGCTGTTCGCCGAATAGCCCCCCGTCACGTTGGTCACGCCCAAGATGCCCGTGCCGCAGTAGGCCCCGCAATAGGGCAGCGCGCTGTAGGACGCCGTTGAAAAATCCTGCTTGAAGAACCGCGCACCGCCCGTCACCTGCCACGGGTCGGTCACGTGCCAGGTCAGTTCGCCAAATATCGCGCGGTCGAGAAAGTCGGTGGTATTGGCGACGATGTAGTTGACGTCGCCTTCGGCCTGATCCGCACCCGGGACACCCGCGAGATTACCGAAGTAGGTCTGGCCCGGCAGCCACTGTTCCTGGCCGTTGTTGCCCTGCAGGTGCTGTATGAAGAAACCGGCGACATAGTCGAAGGCATGCGGGCCTGCGTCGGACACGAGGCGCAACTCCTCGACGAAGCCCTTCTGCGTGTCGAAGTCCTCCTCGTAGTCCACGACGCGCGGCATGAACCCGTAAATGCCCGGGGTCTTGGCGATGAACGGGCTGCCGTCCGAGACATCCGCGCCCTTGTCCTGGTAATACGACGTCGAGGAGCTGAACGTCGCGAACCCCAGGCCCACGCTCAAGTCCACGGTGCCCAAGTCAGCCTTACGATGATTCGTCGGTAACACGCCGTCGTTCGCGTCGTATGTGCCATTGGCCGGGAACACCACGCCGCCGGTGGGGAACGACACCGGATAGGTCGGACTCGCGAACGGGTTTTGAGAAGCCGGGTAGTCGACGCTGCCGCCCTGAAAGTACGGCGAGACGGCCTGCACGCCTTGGGTCTTGTCATCCTGATGGTAATAGGTCACGAGAACGGAAAAAGTGTCGTTGGGCTTGAATTTGTACGCGACCCGCGTCTGCCAGACGTCGGCGACGTCCGCATCATTGACCGCCGAGAACACCTCGGGTCCAAACAGCGGGTTCTTCGGATCGCCCGAGACCGGTACGCCCACCGGACTGTTGACGGCGGTGCTCGCCGGGCCGAGCTTGACCACGTAGGGCTCATCGATGAATCCCGCATAATGCTCGCGCCCCGCCGTGATGCGCAGCGCCGAGACGTCGTTGAGCGGCAGGTTCAACATACCGTCGTAGCTGTTGTTCCACTGGTGGCCGACGGCGAGATTGCCGGCGTCCGCTTCGACGTTGGCGGCGAACCCGCTCGGGTCAGGCTCCTTGGGAATGAGGCGGATGGTGCCGGCCAGCGAGCCCGATCCATACAAGGTACCTTGCGGCCCGCGCAACACCTCGACGCGATCGAGATCATCGATATGCAGGGACAAGAACAGCGGCGTCTCGCCGATGTAGGTCGATACCGGTGGCACGGTGCCCGATGAGCCTAAGATCGGCGACTGGCTGGTCGAGTCCGCGTTGATGCCGCGCAGCACGAAGAAGCTGCGGCTCGTGGGTCCCTGGTCGACGAACGACACGCCGGCGATCATGTGACTCAGGTCCGACAGACTCTGGACGTGGCTTTCCTCGAGCGCGTCGCTCGAAATGGCCGAGATGCTGTAGGGCACGTCGAGAATGTTTTGTTGGCGGCGCGTGGCGGTAACCACCACCTCGTCGAGCGACCCGCTGTCGCCGCTCGAGTCTGCATGAGACGTGAGCGGTGCAAGCACCGCGCTGCTGCCGGCGCCGGCAATCAGCGCCATCCGAATTGCATTGCGCAGCGACAGCGCAGACCCAGCGCGTCGCGACGATGTGGGCCGAAGGTCGGTGCGGCATGCGATCGGTCCCGTTTTCATCCGCCTCATCTAATCTCCCTCATCTCATCTCCCCATCCGCTTTCGGCTCATTCGCAGTCGACTGAGTATCCGGCTGGGTTGCGGCCGATGGATCACGCGATATGCGCGTAAAAGACGAATGAAATCGACGCATCGACACCGTGCCCTTGAACGATGCAGCGCCGACAAGCAATGCACCAAATTACTTCACGCGCACCGGACCCGGGTTGCGGGCTTCATCCGAGGTCAGAATGGGCTCGAGCGGCAGGCGCGCGATATCGATGCTCTTGCCTTCCTTGACCACCAGCGACAACTTCTTCAAGTTCTGGATGTCGGCGAGCGGATCGGCGTCGACGACGATGAGGTCGGCCGACTTGCCGGGTTCGAGCGTGCCCAAGGTGTCGAGCTTGTGATACGCGGCGGCGATGTTGCGGGTCGCGGCCTGCAGGATCATCATCGGCGTCATGCCGCGCTGCTGCATGGCTTGCATGTCGATGAATTCGGCTTCACCGATCAGCGAGGCATGGCCGCCGAGGCCGCCCGGGCCACCGTCGGCGCCAAAATCCTTGGCCACATCGGGATCGATGGTGCCCGCATCGGTGGAGACCAGTTCCGGTATGCCGGCCTTGATGAGGCGCACCGCATTCTCGACGCCGTAATCGATCCCCTCCTTGCCGTTGTCCCGATCGGAGCCAGGGAAGCGCTGCTCGCGCACCTGTTGCAGCTGGGCGTCCGTGAGCAAGCCCCATTGCGTCCCGCAATAGAATTTGCGCTTGATCATCAGCTGAATGGTCTCCTCGGCGATGCGCGAGCGGCCCGTATGGGCGCAATGCTGTGCCATGTCGACGCCCGACTCGACCACGATGCGGAGCGACTCGGCGGACGTCTGGTGCGTCTGGATGATCTTCCCGGCGGCGTGCACCGCATCGACCATGGCGCGCTGTTGCGCCGGCGTGAAGCGCAGCACCGCTTCCTGCCCCACGATGCTGTCCACCGGCGGATCATCGCCCGTGGCGCCGAACTTCACGAAATCGACGCCCTTCGCGACGTACTTGACCATTTCGTCGTGCACCTGGTCCGGCGTCATCCAGGCCAGGTCGGGGCCGCCGTTCAACTCGAACTGCGCGTTGATGCGCGCCTGGAAGGCCTTGCTGGCCGACGCGCGCGCCTCCGGCGTCGTGAACACCGCACGAAAGCCGACGATGTCGCCGGCAACGAACATGCGCGCGCCGGGAATCTCGCCGCGATTGATGCGGTCGCGCACGGCCATCTCCGGAATCGCAGGTCCCATGGAATCGAACACCGTGGTAAACCCATGCTTGAGCGCGATCTGCGCCGCCTCGGCCGTGATGCCCTGAAAATTGTTTTCGTAGCGGGCGAGGAATTCGATATAGGTCCAACTCGGCCACGGCACGAGGTGCACGTTGGCATCCATCAAGCCCGGGACGATGTACTTGCCGGACACGTCGATGCGCTCGGCATCCTTCGGGATCGTGACCGACCCCGCGGCACCCACCGCCTTGATCCTGGTGCCGTCGATCAAGACCACGGCGTTGCCGATCGGCTTGCCGCCATTGCCGTCGATGAGGGTCGCGCCGGTGAACGCGCGCATTTGCGCGACAGCGGGCAGCGCGCACAGCGAGCTCAAGATCGTCAACACCCATCGCGATCGCATATTCATTTTCCGACCTCGTTGCTAGCGCTTGAACATGGCATTGTATTTGAGAATGGCGCGTGGCATGTGCCACGTGCCGACGAAGCCGCGCTTCAACAGGAACGCCTCCCCCGCGACGAAGCGCTCAGTGTGCCCGTGAACATCGGTGATGATGACCTCACCGTCGATGAGGTAGCATGCTTCGTCGATGGCGAGATCCTCGATCGCCAAGGTGCCGGCATCGCACGCCCAGACGCCGACCGTGAACACGCCGGATGGATCCTCATAGGCCGTATAAGCGCGCGGGTGCGCGGCGCCTGTGACGATGCGGTCGGAGGCATCGTGTGTCGTGGCGGGCAATCCTTGACCGTCGGGTCCCGCAGCATTGACGCGCAGGAACATTTTCGTCACTTCCACCTTCGGCTCCGATAAAACCCGCACCATGCCAGAGGCTTTGCGGATGCGCGAGCGGCGGATATTGATGCGAGCATCGGCGGATATCGGACAATCGCGCCGGCCCGGGATGCCGTGCGTTGTTTCCGACGGCCGGCGGTGTTCGGCGCTTGCAATTGCCCGGTGCAGGGGCTAGCGTCGAAGTCGTGGAGCAGCACGGCATCGAGTCCATTCCCGATCACGATCGCACGGCGACGATATTCGACTTCATGCGCATCGAGTGGGGCGGGCTCAACTCGCTCGCCACCGCAGTGCTCGGTGCCTTTCCCATCATCTTCGGGCTGTCCTTCTGGCAAGCGGTGGCGGCCACGGTCTTGGGCGTGTTCGTGGGCTCGCTCGTGCTCGCACCGATGGCGCTGTTCGGTCCACTGACGGGCACCAACAACGCCGTGTCGTCGAGCGCCCATTTCGGCGTCGTCGGCCGTATCCTCGGCTCCTTCTTGAGCCTGCTCACGGCGGTCGCGTTTTATTCCATCAGCGTCTGGGCGAGCGGCGATGCGCTGATCGGCGCCGCCGAGCGCCTGACCGGATGGCATCCCACCGAGGTGAGCTTCGCCGTGGCGTACGGTGCGTTCGCGCTGGCCGTGCTGGTCGTGGCCATCTACGGGTTTCGCCTCATGCTGTTGGTCAGCAAGATTGCGGTAATGGCTGCATCACTGCTGTTCGTGGTCGGCTTCTATGCGTTCCTGCCCGCGTTCGACGTGCATTTCGCCGGATCGGGCTTCGCCTGGGGAGATACGCGGTTCTGGCCCGCTTTCGTCGGCGCCGCGCTCGTGGTGCTGTCGAACCCCATTTCGTTCGGTGCGTTTTTGGGCGACTGGTCGCGCTATCTGCCGCGCAGTACGTCGCGCGCGCGCTTGATGATGGCCTCGCTGCTCGCGCAAGCCTTGAGTCTCGTGCCCTTCGTGTTTGGCCTCATGACCACGTCCATCATTGCCCGGCTCGCACCCCATTTCCTCGATCAGGTCGACTACACCGGCGGTCTCATCGCGGTCGCGCCGCCGGCATTTTTCGTGCCGCTCCTGCTCCTCGCCGTACTGAGCGGCATGTCCACCGGCACGACCTCGCTCTACGGGACGGGACTCGATTTCTCGAGCGTGTTTCCACGCTTGAGCCGGCCGCAAGCGACGCTGTTCATCGGCATCATCGCGATCGCGCTCATCTTCATCGGCCGCTTCGCCTTCAACCTCGTCGATGCGATCACCACCTTCGTCTCGCTGATCGTCGTCATGACGACGCCGTGGATGGTGGTCATGATGCTCGGCTTCTTCGTACGCCGGGGGTGGTACGATCCGGACGCCATGCAGGTGTTCAATCGCGGCCAACGCGGCGGCCTGTACTGGTTTCGCAATGGCTGGAACGTGCAGGGCATCACGGCGTGGCTCTTGTCGGCAGCCCTCGCGCTGTCTTTGGTCAACATGCCGGGTCATTTCGTCGGCTGGCTCGGCCGCGTCGCGGGCGATCTCGACCTGTCGCTGCTCGCGGCGTTGGTGCTGCCCGCCATTCTCTATCCTGCACTGCTGTATATTGCTCCCGAACCGCGCGCCGTGTTCGGCCCGAAGGGACCGCGGGGCGTGCCCGCGTCGACGTCGGCCATCGCACCGGTCGTGGTACGGGCTGCGTCCGACCTGTCCGGGATCGCTGGGGTCGAACCATCCATCCGGCGCGACGCCGGTCCCTGAGGAGACGTCGGAACGTGGGCAAGCGCAAGGCACTACTCGGTCGGGTCAGCGACGTGGATTTGCGGCTACTGCGCATTTTTCAGACCGTCGTCAATTGCGGCGGTTTCTCGGCCGCCGAAATCGATTTAGGGATCGGCCGCTCCACCATCAGCACGCACATCGGGGAACTCGAGGGTCGCCTCGGCACGCGGCTGTGCCAGCGCGGGCGCGGCGGTTTCGCGCTCACGGCACGCGGGAAGAAGATCTATGAAGCGTCCTTAGGATTGATGAAGTCGCTCGACGATTTTCGCAATGAAGTCAACGCCGATCCGGATTCCATGACCGGCGAGATCAACATCGGCATGGTCGACAATATCATCTGGGACAAGGAACTACGTCTGCGCAACGTGTTCCGGGAGTTCTCCAAGGTTGCATCGAACATCGACCAGACCCTCTATGTCTTGTCGCCCGACGAGATCGAGCGACGGCTGCTCGATGAACGCCTGCACGTGGGCATCGCGCCCGTGATGCACGAGATCGCCGGTCTTTCGTATACGTATCTGTTCGACGAGGTCAACTACCTCTACTGCGGACGGGGGCATCCGTTGTTCGATCGTCCCGATGCCGACATCACCACCGCGGATTTGGTCAAGAGCCAATACGTCAAGAAAGGCTACGCGGTCAACAGCAACCTGCAACAGGCGAACTCCGCCATGGGCAAGCGCGTGGTCGGCTTTCACGTCGAGGCATTTGCGCTGCTGATCTTGTCGGGGTGCTACATCGGTTTCTTGCCCGAACATTACGCCTCGGTTTGGGAGAGCGCCGGCGAGATGCGCCGGCTGCTGCCGAAGCGTTACGAGGCCGTCGTGAGCTTCGCGTCGATGACCGCGCGCGGCCGACCGCACACTCAGGCGCAGAGCGCCTTCCTCGCGTGCCTGCATAGCGCCGTGCACGATCATGCCTCGGGCAAGGCCGTCAATGGCTAGCAAGCGATGATTCGAATCGGCGTCGATGTCGGGGGCACCAACACGGACGCGGTCATCATGACCGGCCGCGAGATCTTGGCCGCGGTCAAGGTACCGACCACCGCGGACGTGACTCACGGTCTCATCGACGCGCTGCAGCGCGTGCTCGATGAGGCCGCCATCGAGCGCGCCCACGTCAGCCTCATCGTCATCGGTACCACTCACTTCACGAACGCGGTAGTCGAGCGCAGGCATCTCGCGCCCACTGCAGCGGTGCGCCTGTGCCTGCCGGCCGCGCAGTGCCTGCCGCCCATGGTCGATTGGCCCGCGGATTTGCGCGGCGCCGTGGGCGACCACGTGTACTTTGCCCAAGGCGGCGTCGAGTTCGACGGCACGCCCATCGCGAGCTTCGATCCCACCGAGATCCGCCGCATCGGCGCCGACATCCGGGCGCGCGGTCTTGAATCCATCGCCATCACCGGCGTGTTCGCCCCCGTGCGCGCTGACTACGAGCGCGAGGCCGCGAGCTTGCTGCAAGACGAGTGCCCGGACGCCTTCATCACGATGTCCTCATCGATCGGACAATTGGGTTTTCTCGAGCGCGAAAGTGCCACCATTCTGAACAGCGCACTACGCCGACTCGCACAAACCACCGTCGCATCGCTATGCCGCGGCGTCGCCGAATGCGGCATCCACGCGCCGATGTTCCTGAGTCAAAACGACGGCACGCTGCTCGAAGTGGAGAACGCCAAGCTGTTTCCGGTGCTGACGTTCGCGAGCGGTCCCACCAACTCCATGCGCGGCGCGGCGTTCCTGTCCGGCCAAGACGATGCCATCGTGCTCGACGTGGGCGGCACGACCACCGACGTGGGCCTCTTGCACCGCGGTTTCCCACGTCAAGCTTCGACCACGGTGGACATCGGCGGGGTGCGCACTAATTTTCGCATGCCGGACGTGTTCAGCATCGGCTTGGGAGGTGGCTCGCTCGTCGACGATGCCACGCCCGTGCCGCGAATCGGTCCCGCCAGCGTAGGCTACGACATCAGGCGCCGCGGCCGCGTGTTCGGCGGCGACACGCTCACTGCCACCGACATCGCCGTCGCGGGCGGGCGCACGACGCTCGGCGATCCGGCCCGCTTGAGTGACCTCGGTCAGGACCTCGTGAGTCGGGGCCTCGCCCGCATCGATCAATTATTGGAGTCCGCCGTGGAGCGTGCGCGCATTTCGCCGCAACCCATTCCGATCATCGTGGTCGGCGGCGGTAGCATCCTCGCCGGTGCCCACGTCGGTGGCGTACCGATCATCCGGCCCAAGCACTTCGCCGTGGCCAATGCCATCGGCGCCGCCATTGCGCAGACCGGTGCCGAAGTGGATCGGATCTATATGCTCGACACCCAATCGCGCGAATCCGCGCTCGCCAATGCCGAAGGAGAGGCCCGCAGCAAGGCCATCGCGGCCGGCGCCATCGCCGCGACCCTCAACGTCACCGAGCGCGAGGACGTACCGCTCGCGTACCTGCGCGGGAATGCGACTCGCGTGCGTGTCAAGGTGGTCGGCGAACGCGCGCTCTAAGACCATGCCACGACTCATCACCGCAAGCGATATCGAAGCCTTGGCCATCGGCACCGCCATCTTGGGTGCGGGCGGCGGCGGCGATCCTTATCTCACCAAGCTGCAATGCCTGCAGGAATTGCGGCGCGGGCGGCGGGTGTCGCTCATCGCGCTCGACGAACTCGCCGACGACGCGATGATCGTGCCGGTCGGCGGTATCGGCGCACCGAGCATTTCGATCGAGAAACTCGAACAAGGCGAGGAAGGCCTGCGCGCGCTGCGAGCCCTCGAAGAATTCGCGGGACGGCCGGCGACGGCGCTGATCGCCGCGGAAATCGGCGGCGGCAATGGCCTGACTCCCCTCATCGTCGCGGCCGCGGCGGGGATCGATGTCGTCGACGCGGACGGCATGGGCCGTGCCTTCCCCGAAATGCAAATGACGACGTTCAGCATTTACGGCCATCGATCCACGCCCGCCACCCTCGCCGACGAACGCGGCAATGTCGTCCTATTTCGCAGCGTCGCGTCCGAAGCCTGGTACGAGAAACTCGCCCGCGCGGCCGTGGTTTCCATGGGTGGCACGGCCATGGGTGCCGAGGCACCCATGCCGGGCAGCTACGTCAAGCGCTGCGCCGTGCCCGGCACGGTCACGCGCTGCATCGAACTCGGCCGGTTGGTGCAAGAGGCCAATCGTGACCACCACAGCGCCATCCCGCTCATCTGCGAGCGCGAACACGGCGTGCACCTCATGACCGCGAAGATCGTCGACTTGAAACGGCATCTGCGCGGCGGCTTTTCCGTCGGCGAGATCCATCTCGAGGGCATCGATGCCCACGTGGGGGACCGCGCCCGGATCGCGTTCCAGAACGAGTATTTGAGTTTTGAGCGCGGCAGCACCATCGAGGTCAGCGTGCCCGATCTGATCGTGCTGTTGGATGCGGACAGCGGGCATGCCATCAGCACGGATATCCTGCGCTACGGCCAGCGCGTCGCGGTGCTGGGGCTGCCATGCCATGCGCTGCTGCGCACGCCGCGTGCCCTCGAAGTCGTGGGGCCGCGGGCCTTTGGACTCGACACCGAATTCAAACCGCTGCCGGAAATGACCGGCATCGCGGGGCCTCGTTCTGTCTGAACACGCGCCGCGCGGCCGCGCCCTAACCTGGTGGCGCGACGCCTTGCGCCGCTTGGATTCGGTATCGGACGGCCATTCCACCTCGCCGGTGCCGGAGGACAACAGCGTCTCGGGCATTCGCATCGCCGTCGTCTGCATTGCCATCTCCTTCACGCTAACCGGCCTTTATACCGGTGCTGCGCTGGCCGACTCCTTGGGCCTCGCCGCCGGAATCCGCGCCATCCTCATCGGCAGCGCGGTGCTCGCGGTCATGTCGGTGCCAGCCGCCATCATCGGCGCCCGCACGCGCCTCTCGACCTACATGATCGTCGTCCAGGTGTTCGGCACGGGCGGCGCGCGCCTCGTCAATCTCATCCTCGCCGCGGTGCTGTTGGGTTGGTATGCAGTCACCGCCGAACTCTTCGGCCGCACCTGTTTCGTCACCATGCAAGGCTATGGCATGACCGCGGCGCCGCAATGGGCGTACACCATCGCGAGCGGCCTGCTCGTGATGGCCACCACCATCTTCGGCTTTCGGGCCATCGACCAACTCTCGATCGCGGTGGCCCCCGTGCTGGTCGCACTGACCGCCTACGTGGCCTGGCTCGCGCTCGAGCACACGCCGTGGACCCGCCTGCTCGCGATACCCGGCCACCACGTCGATCTCAGCACCGGCATCTCCGCCGTCATCGGCGGCATGATCGTCAACGTCGTACTGATGCCCGACATCACTCGCTATGCACGCTCCGCATTCGATTGCGCCCAAATCAGCATCACCGGCAACGGCATCGGCGGCGACGCCGCCCTCATTCTCGCCATGCTGCCCGCGCTCGCGTTTCGAGAGCTCGATCCGATGAAGTACATGTCGATGCTCGGGCTGGTCGGGATCGCGTTCGCGACCCTCGTCGTGTCCACGTGGACCATCAATTGCGTGAATCTGTACTCGACCGGTCTCGTCACGTCGACCGTACTGCCCACGGTGAGCTATGCCCGCGTCGTGATCGGCTGCGGCATCGCCGGCACTCTGTTGGGATTGATCGGCATCGCCGACCGGCTCATCGATTTTCTGGTGCTGCTCGGCGTCATCGTTCCGCCCATCGCGGCGGTCTACATCACGGATTTTTTCATCTTGCGGCGCCAGGATTATTCCGGCGCGGCGACCGCGGCCAGCCCCTCGCCCATCCGCCGGTTCAACATCACCGGCCTCATTGCCTGCGGCGTCGGCGGCAGCATTGGAGTCCTCATGTACTTCACGGCAACATCGCTCACCGGAACTCCCGCCATCGAGTCGTTTTTGTGCGCGGCCGGGGTCTACGCGATGGCAGAATGGGCGGCGCGGCGAATCAAGGAGTCTCGATGAAGGATGTGCTCGACTTGGACCGATATCCGCTCGACCGGCCGGATTCCTCTGCCTATGAGGAATTGGTGGACGACTGTCGGCGGCAGATGGCGGCCAACGGCATGTTCAATCTCGACGGCCTCGTGCGCCCCGCCGCCATCGAGCGCGCGGTTCGGGAAATACAGCCCCGCAGCGAGCGGTTGGCCTATACGCACCAGCGCCAGCACAACGTGTACTTTCAGGATGCCGTCGCCGGATTGCCGCCCGACCACGGCGCCTTGAAAAGATTCGACACCATCCATCACACCCTTTGCGACGACCAGTTGGACGGCACGGTGATCCACGAGATCTACGAGTGGACACCGCTGCCGGCGTTTCTGGCGCGCGTGCTCGACCGACCTCGGCTGTTTACGATGGGTGACCCCCTCGGGCGCGTCAACGTCATCCGATACCGGGCCGGTGAAACCCTCAATTGGCATTTCGACCGGAGTCTTTTCACGACCACGCTGCTGATACAGGCTCCCGACGAGGGCGGCGAATTCGAGTACCGCAGCAAGCTGCGCAGCGATGACGATCCAAACTACGACGGAGTCGCAAGGCTGCTCGACGGACGTGATCCCGATATCCGGGTCAATCCGCTCGCTGCAGGCACGCTCAATGTGTTCGCGGGCAAGAACACCTTGCACCGCGTGTCGCAGGTGCGGGGGAAACGAGACCGCCTGGTCGCCGTGTACTCTTATTACGATACGCCGGATGTCATGTTCAGCGACCGGGAGCGCATCGGGTTTTATGGACGGACTATGTGAGCGCCTCGCGCAATATCCAGCCGTTGCCATCCGGATCATTGAACATCGAATACCGTCCCCACGGCTCCTGCCCGATGGGTGATAGAGGCAAGCCACGAGCGCTCAAAGTGGCATGCTCGGCCTCGATATCCGTCACGTTGAGCATGACGCCTTGTAACGCGCCCGGCGGCATGGCCTCGAACCAGGTCACCAGCGCTATCGTGGTCGAACAGCCCGGCGGCGCCAACTGAATCCAGCGGCTCTCGGGACCCATGGGCTCGTCGCGCAGCAATTCGAACCCAAGGATGTCGCGGTAAAAGCTCTTGGCGCCCTCTTGGTCGGATACCGGCACGGAAATGATTTCGAACGACACGATCGCCATACAAGCCCCCTATCGCTGATTGAAAGCTTCCCTGGCGCCGATGCTATCTCAATGACAAGCGAAACGCCCGAGCTACGTGTCAGCCTTCAAGGTTGCGGGTATCGACCTTTGTCGCCACATCAGAAGGACGCCCACGAATACCAGTCCCGTCACGAGGGTCGAAAAGGGTAGTCCCACGTTTAGGGTGGGATTCTCGGCGAACCAATCCCCGATCGCGGTGCCGGCAGTCCTCGCCACCGCGACGATCAACCAGTAGGCTGAACCGACGGCGGCCCTGCGCCAGACCAATACCCCCACGAGCACACCCGAAAGACCCAGGGCTGCCACCCCTTCTCCGAACGTGTGCTCGCACACATCGCCGAGGACGGTACCGAGAACGCCGGCGGTGAGCATGGCAACCCAGTAGATCCTGCCCGTCGCGGGCAGGCGATCGGCAAAGCCGCTGTTTCCAGCGTTTCTACGCCGCTGGAGCCGTGCGAGGACGAACAGCAGAGCCATGAGGCCCGCATTGAGCACGATCTCTGGCACGCGCAATTTATAGGCCGTGTAGTCTGCGATGTTGGTCGCGGCCGTGCGGATGATGACGATCACCAGCCAGTAATAAATCTCACGCACTCCGCGGTCGGAACGCTCGACGACAAACACGGCCGCGCAGAGTAAAGCGAGCAGCGTCAGTCCGGTTGCGATCCCGAGATTCGTTTCATGCGCGTATAAATCGCCGAGGTTCGTGCCAAAGACGCTTGCGAGCGTAATGCCAATCCAATATCGCAGATTGATTTGCGGTAGATGTCGTTCTTGCATGTGGCGGCACCTCGTCGTGCGGTTATCGATCGAGCTTGAAGTGTATAGAACTCCAGCGTCTGACCCCGGCGCCGCGGAAGCGGTCGCCGCACGGCCAATTGATTTTTTGCGGCATTTCTGAAATCTGTGAAATGATCACTGGCTCCATCGGGCCTAGCGCCCAAGACTGCCCATTCCGTCATGCCACCCAAAGCCACATCGATGACCACTTTTAATCGTCCCAGCCTGTCCCGGTCGGCGCGAACCTTTCTCGTTTCCGGGGCGTTGATCGTGCTCGGCCTGTTTCTGATGCGGTGGTTCGTTCTCGATTGGCAGATCATTCCGCCCGGCTACACGGGCGTCAAGATCAACCGCTTGGTCGACCAAGGCACGCGCGGCGGCAACCCGCCGCGGCACCGCCTTCTCAATCAGCGCGACGCCACCAGCTCACGATTCTTTTGCTGATGAAACTCATTCAGATACCGATCCGAGAGCAACGGATTGTCGACCACCGCGACCGCTTGGGTCACGGCGCGGTCCGTGCATGATTTACGCAGCGCCGCCTGCGCAGGATTTTTGCCGTCATAGATCGAGCAGACCTCGCCGGCCGCAACGCGAATTCTATGAAAAAGAACCGCCGCGCCGTCCGCGGTATTGACGTCGAGATCAGAGTAGCTGACCGTCAAACGCTCGGGTGGCGAGACTTCCCGTTGGTCGACGAACGTGAGCATGGCCGCCGCCGCCGCGAGCGGTGCAAGGCTCAAAAAGATCACTTTGGCGGGGTTCTTGATGTGGGCTTTCATGACGTTCTCCTTGGGTTTTTCAAATGCTCTTGCTCTGGAATCATCATGTTCCAGAGCGACCCAGGAAGAATGTCAACAGCCCGACACAAGCCTCCATGCTACCCGCGGATACGGCGCGGCGTCACTGCGACCCCGACGAAAAGAGGCTGAGTTGCTGCGTCGATCGCGGCGTCAGCGAACCCTCATCTTCGAACCGGCGTTTGCGACTACCATGCTTGCGGAACACATCCCGTGCCGCGTCGCGGTAACCGGCCGTCTGGCGCAGCACCGATAGACGCATCTTCGCCGCGCGCGCCGCCGCCGCGGGATCGACGATCGGCGCAGGATAGCCATTCACATCCCCGCGTCCCGCCAACCACGGCGTGTGCAACACCGCCAGCGGAACGTCGGCGAGTTCGGGAACCCAACGGCGCGTGAACACACCGTCGGGGTCGTGATCCAGCCCTTGCTTGATCGGGTTGTAGATGCGCGGCGTATTGATACCCGTGTGGCCCGACTGCATTTGTACCTGCGGCCAGTGAATGCCGGGCTCGTAGTCGGTGAACAGCTGCGCGAGTTTTTCCCCGCTGGCGCGCCAGTCGAGCGCCAGATGATGGCTGGCGAAAGATTGCACCATGGCGCGCATTCGAAAATTGAGCCAGCCGGTCGCGCGCAAACTGCGCATGCACGCATCGACGAACGGAATTCCAGTAAGTCCGGTCGCCCAAGCCGCCAACAGAGACTCATCGTGGCGCAGCGCCGTGCGCGCCCGCTCATGCACAGGATGAAACGAACGGCGCTCGACCTCGGGTTCGCTTTCCAGCTTCTGGATGAAATGACCGCGCCAGTGCAGCCGCGCGACCAGGCTCACCAAGGCCGTCGTCGGCACCGGCCGGTGCGGCGGCGCCAACGATGCGAGATGTTCCTGCGCGACGTAGACGCGGCGCAGCACCTCACTCACGGACACCGCGCCCGTCGCCAGCGAGACCGACAAGCGCGAACAACACCGTTCCCCGCTCAACGGGCTCGACATGCCGCGCCGATAATCCGCGCCGCGTCCGCCGAGAAAACTGTCGAGCAGTTCGAGCGCCGACGCGCGCGTGCCCGCCTGAGGGTGCACGCAACCCGCATCGCGTAAACCCAACTCGGCCGCCGTGGGAATGGCGGCGATTTTCGCCGCGCGCACGGCCTCGAGGCGTGCCGGTTCCGGTGTGCTCGCGCGCTGCACGAAGCGCGCGAAGTGCGTCGCCCACCGGTCGCGCGCCCCGGACCCGCGAATCACGCCCGTTTGACTGAACTCCACGAAGGAGACACCCTGCCGGCGGCAGAATGCACGCACCGCGATGTCGCGCTCAAAAGTCCACAAATTGCCCGTCTCCTCGTGCGCCAGCAGCCGAGCGATCCCCACGGCGGCGTGAATCTTCGCCAACACCTCGGTGACCGTCCCGGTCCGGACGATCAGCGGTGCACCGAGCTGGGACAATCGCGTCGATAGTTCGACCAGCGCCGACCGCACGGCCACCCATTGACGTGCGGACGTATCGGGCAGGCGCCAGTACTCAGGTTCCACGACGTAGAGCGGCAGCACGGGGCCGGCGGCCGCGGCCTCGAACAACGGTCGATGATCCTGCGTGCGCAAATCGCGCTTGAACCAGACCACTTGGATCATGGACCCGACGCTCGCATGATCACTCGCTGCTCGAGGCCATCACATCGCTTGCCGTCTGCCCATCCAGAAAGGCGTCCGCCTCGGCCAGCACCGCCGCCGACCGTTCGGGCGACCAAGCAGCCAGGTTCCGGTACGGCATGGCGAGTCGCGGATTACCCGACAGCCGGTCCTTCTGGCGGATCAGAAAAGCCCAGTACAGATAATTGAATGGACACGCATCCGGGCCGGTCTTCTTCTTCACGTCGTACGCGCACGCCGAACAAAAGTCGGACATCCGATCGATGTACGCGCCCGATGCGGCGTACGGCTTCGACGCCATTTGCCCACCGTCGGCGAACACGGCCATGCCGAGGGTATTGGGCATTTCCACCCATTCGTACGCATCGGCGTACACGGCCAGATACCAGCGCTCGATGTCGCGCGGCGCGACGCCGGCCAGCAGCGCGAAGTTCCCCGTCACCATCAGCCGTTGAATGTGGTGCGAATAAGCATGACGCGCCGTGTCGCCGATGACCTCGCGCAGGCACCGCATGGCGGTATCACCCGTCCAGTAAAATGCCGGCAGCGGCCGCTTTGCCTGCAGTGCGTTGCGGTCGGCATAGTCCGGCATCAAGGTCCAATACACCCCCCGCACGTACTCACGCCATCCCAAGATCTGGCGCACGAACCCTTCGACCGCATTCAACGGCGCGGTGCCCGCGCTCAAAGCCGCCTCCGCCGCGCGGCATACTTCCCGTGGCGACAGCAGCCCGAGGTTCAATGCCGGCGCCAACAGCGAGTGGAATATGAACGGCGCGCCCGCCCGCATGGCGTCCTGGTAATCGCCGAAATTCGGCAGGCCTTGCGTGATGAAATCATCGAGCGCGCGCAACGCATCGGCGCGCGTGACCGGCCAGCCGAATTCGTCCAGGGTGCCGAAATGATCGCCGAAGCGCCGCTCGACGAGCACCATGAGCTCGCGCGTGATCGCGTCCGGCGGGAAACGGAGCCGCGGCGGCACCCTCGTTTTCGGAGGCAGCCGCTTACGATTCGCCGCGTCATAATTCCATTCGCCACCCGTCGGCAGTTCGCCCTCCATCAAAATGCCGTGCTCGCGCCGCATCTCCCGATAGAAATGCTCCATGCGCCAGCCGCGGCGCCCCCGCGTCCACTTCAGGAACCGCTCGCGGCTCGCAAAGAAGCGGTCATCGGCGCGCACGTCGACCGGCGTGCCGGTCAGGGACGCCCAGCCCGCGATCATCTCTTGCACGCGCCACTCCCCGGATTCCGTCACGACGATACGTTCGGGTCGATGTCTCCGCACGGCGCGCTCGACCTCGCTCGAGAGGCCACCGGTATTGGCCGGGGCATCGAGTTCGACGTAGTCCACCGCCACGCCGTGCGCGCGCAACGTACTCGCGAAGTGGCGCATCGCGGACAGCACCAGCACGATTTTCTGCTTATGGTGGCGAACGTAGACGCTCTCCTCGAGCACCTCCATCATGAGCACGGTATCGCGTTCGGTATCGAGATCGCGAAGCGCCGACACGTCGCGTGAGAGCTGGTCGCCCAGAATGATTCGCAGGTCACGCATCGGTGCGGTGATTGTACAGGCGCCCTTAGTGCAAAGGCGCCCCGAGCGCAGAGCCGTCGCTATGGCACAGGCGAGGCGGGCGATCGCCCGCGGCAGCGCCGCGAGCAGTACTTCACGTGTTCCCAGTCACGCGACCACTTCTTGCGCCAGGTGAATGGCCGGCCGCACACGGCGCAGAGCTTGGTGGGCAGGTCTGCCTTGAGAATCAGTATGCCTCCTACACCACCGAAAAAGCCTGGTGGTCATGACGATGAGGCGATCGTACGCCCGCTAGGTGGATTGTGTCACGGCACTGCGATTGACATAAAGCCGCTGTATTTATGGTGCCGAACACATCCTAGGACACCGTTCTTACTCTAACATCCCCAATTATGAAGTCCGCGGGTGAGGTGACCGAGCTGTTGCGCCGTTGGGGCGAAGGAGAACGGGAATCCATGGATCCCCTGTTCAATCTCGTATATCCGCGGCTGCGGGAAATCGCCGGAAGCCTGTTTCGACGCGAGTCGGCCGCATCGCTGCTTCAACCCACCGGCGTCGTCAGCGAGCTGTTCCTCAAGCTCGTGACCCAGCACTCGTTGCAGTTCGAAAACCGTGAACATTTTTTCAGCCTTGCGGCCACGCTGATGCGGCGCATTCTCGTCGATCATGCCCGGGCCGCCCGCAGCGACAAACGCGATGGCGGCGTCCGCGTCGCCCTCGACGACGACCTCATGTGGATCACGACCATGCCATCGGTCGACGTTCTCGATATCGATCGTGCGCTCGTCGAACTCGAGCAACTCGATGCGCGCAAGTGTCGCCTCGTGGAGTTGCGCTTTTTTCTCGGTACCACCTCCGAGGAGGCAGCCGAGATTCTGCATACGTCGAAGGCCACCGTCGACCGGGAATTGCGCTTTGCACGCGGCTGGCTTTACGACCGTCTGCAAATGAGCGATGGAATGCCGGGCACTCGACTCGATGCGCGATGAAGCGCATTGGCATGAGCTGCAGCGGCTATTCGATCTCTGTATAGAACTGCCTGAAGGCGACCGGCTCGCGGCCCTGACTCGCGAGTGCACCGATACCGCGCTTCGCGAGCGCGTGCTGGCGCTGCTCGCGGCGTCCGCGACGATCGAATCCGCGGCGAATTGCGCCGCGCCGCAGGCTTTCATCGGTCCTTACCGCATCGTTCGCGAGGTGGGCGCCGGCGGCCTCGGCGTCGTCTACCTCGTGGAGCGATTGGCGGACGGCGTACGCCTGCGCTTCGCGCTCAAGCTGCTCGCGCCGGTCGCGGCCGATGAGGCGTTCATGGAACGCTTTCGACGCGAGGAGCGCACCCTCGCGGCGCTCGAACATCCGAACATCACCCGGCTGCTCGATGCCGGATGGAGCGTGGACGGACGTCCGTATCTCGTCATGGAATTCGTCGACGGCGTGCAGCTCGATGTCTTTTGCGACGCCGCGACGATGAGCGTGGCGCGCCGCCTCGAACTGTTTCTGCAGATCTGCGACGCGGTCAGCTATGCCCACCGCAATCTCATCCTGCATCTCGACTTGAAGCCCTCGAACGTACTGGTCTCGGCCACCGGCATAGTCAAACTGCTGGATTTCGGCACGTCGAAGTTCATACACCCCAACCTCGAGGCGACCATCGCGACGGCCGCCACGCCTGCCTATGCGAGCCCCGAGCAATGCTTGGGTCTGACCGTGAGCACGGCCAGCGACGTATTCGGCCTCGGCGCCATCCTGTTCGCGCTGCTCTCCGGTCGCCGGCCGTTCGGTGACAGTTCGCTGGTGGCGCGCATCGAAACTGCAACTCGTGCACTCGATCCGCAGTCGCTGCGCGGCAGCGTGACCCCGGCCGCCGCCGCCGCGCGTGGCCTGAGCGAGGCGCGTCTGCGTCAGCTGCTCGGCGGCGATCTAAACGCCATCGTCGGCAAGTGCCTACGCCACCGCCCCGAAGATCGGTATGCGTCTGTGGACGCACTGGCCGACGAAATCAGGCGTTATCTCAACTGCGAGCCGGTGCGGGCGCGCCGCCAGACCTGGCGCTATCGAAGCGCCAAGTTCCTGCGCCGGCATCGCCTAGGTCTCGCAATCGGCAGCGTCGTGCTATCGGCAATCGTCTTGAGCGCCGCGTATGCCTGGTCGCAACAACAACGTGCACTGCGCGAGGCAGAACGCTCGGTGCGCATGCAGACCTACATGAATCGGTTGTTCAAGATGGCCAATCCTGAGTACACCGGCAAGCCCGTCGCGACGGTTCCCGATTTTCTGCGCGTCGGCATTGCCAAGCTGCCCGACTACATCCACGACCCGGCCGACCTGCGCGCCGGTGAGCTCGCTCTCGCCGAATCCATGATGGATAGCGGCAGTCTCGATGACGCGCTGGCAGCGTTCGCCAACATCAAGGACAGCGCCAGCCGCGCCGGCGCGTCGGCTGATTTCACGGAGGCCGAGATCTTCATGGGTCAAATCCTGTGCCAGCAGGGACACCTGCCCGAGGGTCGAAAGCTGCTGGCCGATGCCCTCGCGAGTTCAAAAGGCCATGACATGCCGTGGCGCTTGCGCGTGCTCGCGCAGGTTTATTACGCCTTCAACGAGGATAACAACGGGTTTCGCACGGACTCGACCCTCGCCCTACTGCGCGCCGCCGCCAGGCAAGCCGAAGAGCACGACCTGGCGCCGCGCGATGTCGCGCTGGCCCTGTACTACCTCGGTATGGATCTGCAGCTGCGCGGACTCGATACCGACGCGAAGCCGATATTCGAACGGCTCTTGACCCTGTATGGCGACGATCCGCTCGCGCTCTGTGACCGCTCCGCCGTGAACGGTTGGATCGCCTGGATCGATCTGACGAACGGGGATGCCGCGGGCAGCCTCCCGATATTCAAGGAGTCCTATGAGGGGTTCATCGCTTGTGAAGGCCCCGATAGCCCCGGTGCCCTCGATCAACTGCCGTACTGGGCCCACGCCCTGACACTGCTTTCCCGTGCCGACGAAGCAGTCCAGTTGCTCGAGAACGCGATGCCGACCTGGCGCCGAGTGGTGGGTGGAAGCACCGACAATTCCGACATGCTCATGGAGCTCGCGCGCGCCTACCTCGCCACCCATCGCTACCAAGATGCCGAAACCGCGGCGCGTGAGCTCCTCACGCTGCTCAGCGGCAAGGTCGCCGAGCGGGACCGCACCATCGGCATGGCGCATCTCGTTTTCGCCGAGGCACTCGCGGGCCAAAATCGCAATCGAGAGGCACTACCGCATGTGGACACGGCGGTCTCGATCCTGATTCCGACCGCCGTGTCCGCCTATGCCAAAGCGTTCAGCCAAGAAGCACTGAGTCTTCAGTCCCGTCTCCACGAAGCCGACGTGCCCGCGCCTACAAAGTTGCGTTGACGGTATACGTCGAGCTCGTACCGGATGCTGGAATCGTGCTGGCAGCAGCGAACGCTCCCGTGCTCGTGCGCGTTACCAAGCCCGTGGTCGCGGGAGCATGGAAATCACGCTAGCAGGAACACCGGCGCAGAGCCTCGCCTACTGCTTCGCGCTCGATTCCGTTGCGAACGCCGGAAACTTCTCTGACTCCGCCCATGCCTCCATCATCGAGAACGACACCAGCAACATCGTCGCGTCCGGCGAACTATTTGCGCAGAGCGTCTCGCCCACGGTGCTATCCGTCAAGGGAACTTGGGTTCTCGCATTGGCCGGCCGTCAGAACAACCCGCAGGCTGGCCAACCGGATTTCCGTCATACGGTTGTTGGTTACGTCACCTTCGACGGTGCCGGTAAAATTCCCTCGGGAGAAGTCGACCAGAATTTCGATGGAGTCGCTGCCGGCGAATTTGGCAATCTCTATGAGCCGCAAATAAGCCTGACGGGCACCTACACCCTGCCGGTCCCGACTTCCGGAACCCCTACCGGGCGAGGAACGCTCGTTGTAGATGAGCCGCTGGGGTTCAATCAGGGCGTCCAAGCGGATAGCTTCATTTTCTACCCTGCCGGCGTCAATCGCCTGGTCGTCCTGCAGGGCGATGATGCCCATCCCGCTTCGGGCAAAGACCAGTCTGCGCTCATCGGCACCGCCATTCGCCGTACCGGCTTGCCCACCTCGGATGCGACCGGCCTCGTCGGCTCGACCGTGAACTCGCAGTATTTCCTCACCAATCCAGGCACTCCGCAGGAGTCCTCGGGGCTCGGCATCGATGTCGCCGTATGGGACGGAAGCGGTAACGTCACCTACTCCGGCGATCGCAATCTGGCCGGCGTCGCCACCACCGTTGCCGGCTCGGCAACGTACTCGGTGGACACGAAAGGCCGTTTCGCCGTCATGATCGACGGCGCGTGTTCCCCTTGCGGCTATCTGGCCACCACCGACTCAGGCTTCGCGCTCTACGACTCTCCTGCGCAATCTCTGGTTCTGCTCGAGCGGCAAGTCGTGCCCGTGGGAGGCGACTTCCAGATTTCGAGCTTCCAAGGTGCCTACTCGGTCGGCAATCGATCGTTCGAACTCGAAGATCAGCAGACCCTAGACGGCGCAATCATTTCCAAAGGTTCCGGCCCCTTCACCGGGACGCTCGACGAGAACCGACAGGGCGATGCCCAGGCCAATCAAGCCGTGAATCAGACGGAATCCGCCACATCGGCGTCGGGGACCCGCGGGCGCTTCCTGGTCACCGATCATGCATCTGGCGTGACCTCGGCCTTTTACATAGTATCGCCCAATGAAGCGGTCAGTCTGCCCATCGCCGGCAGCGACACGCAAACGCTGCCGATTCTTGAGTACTTTCACCAATAACCGGCGAGAAGACTATTACCGCCGGGGGGATAACGGGGTTCGCGTGCCGCTTCGGGTGTGGACGTTCTTTGGCCGGAGGTGACCAGGCCACGGCGCAGGCGCAGACAATCCGATGCGTCCTGCGCCCGTCTTGTCTACGGCGCCGTCGTTGTTTCCTGCTCGCGTCATTCACGCTTCCGGGGCGTTCGTCAACTCAACCCAGGTCGGTGCGTGGTCGCTGGCTTTTTCCCAGCCGCGAACTTCTCGGTCCACGCCCGCGCCGGCCAATCGCTTCGCGACCGCGGGACTGAGCAGCAAATGATCGATTCGCAGCCCGGCGTTGCGGCCGTACGCATCGCGGAAATAGTCCCAGAACGTATAAATCGTTTCCTCGGGATGGACGGTGCGCACCGCATCGACCCAACCATGCTTCAGCAGATGCGCGAATGCCTCGCGAACCTCGATCCGAAACAGAGCGTCGTCCACCCAGCGCTCGGGCTTGTAGACATCGGCTTCGGTGGGTATGACGTTGTAGTCACCTGCGAGTACCACGGGCGCTCCGGATAGACGCAATTCGGCGGCATGTGCGAGAAATCGATTGAGCCACCGCAGCTTATATTCGAATTTCGGACCCGGCGCCGGATTGCCGTTCGGCAGATAGAGACAGCCAATCACGATGCCGTGCACGGTGGCTTCGATGTAGCGGCTATGCAGATCCTCCGGATCGCCCGGAAGCGCGCGCCGGATCTCCGACGGTTCGATGCCGCGCGCCAGGATCGCGACGCCATTCCAACTCTTCTGGCCGTGCCAAATGACCCCGTAACCGGCCTCGCGAATGGCGCTCTCGGGGAACTTGTCCTGGGGTGCCTTCAATTCCTGCAAACAGACGATATCCGGCGCGGTTTCCCGCAGCCAACGCAGCAGGTTGGGGAGGCGAGCATTGATGCTGTTGACGTTGTAAGTCGCGATTCTCATGAAGGCCATGGTAACCGATGGTACGTCCATCACGGGGTATGGGGTTCTAGCCTGATGAATGGCACCTGGCATAATGCCGTCCATGAGATTTCTATTTGGCGTTCTCGCGCTGCTATGCGGCGCAGTATTGACCTCGCAAATTGCCAGCAACGCGTTATTGGGAAAGTTGCTGGGCGATTCCTACGTTCCTGCCGCGGTCAATATGATTATCGGCGTGCTGACGACCGCAGCACTATTGCTGATCGTGCACAAGCCATTGCCGCAAGCCGCCGCGGCCGCAGCCGTGCCTTGGTGGACCTGGCTAGCGGGCGGCGTGCTCGGTACGGTCTACTTGACTGGCAACATCCTGCTCGCGTCGAGGCTGGGTGCAGGAGCACTCGTTGGCCTGGTGGTGACGGGTCAATTACTGTTCGCTGTCATGTGTGACCAATTTGGCTGGCTTGGATTCGCTCAGCACTCGATCACGTTATGGCGCGCCCTGGGATGTCTGTTGTTGGTCGGCGGTGTCGCCGTGATTTCGTCCACCTAATCCATGCGCGCCAGGCTCACGCCCTGGTGAGCGCGACGCGGATCAAGTACATACCGTCGCCGGCGGAGCCGAGAATGCGGGCAGGATGACCGGCTCGCGCCGCGTGCCGAAGTCGAGCGCATGGGCAAAATTCAGCGCATGACGATCGCGCGCCCGCATCGGCTCGAGGCCCCAACGCCATTCGATCATTTTGAGAATCGAGCAATGCTCGTAGGGACCCGCTTTCTCGATCTTGCGCGCCGCGAAAGGTCCCATCGCGATCGCGGGAACGCGAAATCCCAGACGTTTCAAATTCGGATGGGGTCCCGGGCCCGTTTGCACGGTGTCATCGACGCAGGCGGGTGGTGCGACATGATCGAAGAAACCGCCGTGCTCGTCGAAGTTAAGCACGAACACCATCCGGTTCCACTGCGGACTGTCGGAGAGCGCGTCGTGCACGCGTGCCACGAACTCTTCGGCCACGAGTATGCTGCCCTTGGGATGGTAATCATTCGACGTACCGTTGTCCTCGGCCGCATCGGTGTAATCGGGCTCGACGAAAACCACGTTAGGCAGCGTGCCCTTGCGCGCGTCCTCCCAGAATCGGTCGATGGAATGCGTTAGGTCATCGTATTTCTGGGTCCGGAACAGCCCGGTCATCGGCTCGCCCTGGTGGTAATACGCCGCCCGCAGCCCCGCCTCCCGTACGCGATCGAAGATCGTGGTCTCGATGTGGCAGGGTCGATCCGCCACGGTCTGCGGAAAACCATCGGGCATGTCGACTTGGGTGGTCCCGCTGAGTTGATAAAGCCGGTTCTCCCACGTCGGACCCTGCATGGATGAGAAGTAACGGTCGAAAGTGGTGTAGCCAGTTGCGAGCGCGTGCAGGACCGGCAGATCGTTCGGGCCGTAATAGCCGATTGGAAAGTGATCCCCGGCCGGCGCGGTCTTCAAGAACCCATCGCAACGCCCGTCGGCATACTGGATGGCCGCGCCCTGCCAGGAGTGGTCCGGATCACTGAGAGTGCAGCCTTGCCAGTCGGGGGCGAGCTGCCGGGTCTCGTGGATCACGCCGTGAATATCGGCATAGCGCAGGCCTTGCTGGCGGCCATCGGCGCCGGGCAGCCAACCGAGCACGTGGTCGAACGAGCGATTCTCCATCATCAATATAACGACGGTATCGAGGGGCGCTTCGCTCGGCGGCGGCAGGGTGCGCGCCGGCGGCCAACGTCAGAAAATCGCGGCGGGTGAAATTGGATGCGGCCATGATTGGTCCCCAATATATAGGGCCAAGTGGTCGGCATCCACCGTTACGTAGCGCGTAACACCGTGTCGTAGCGCGTAAAACCGCTGCGCAAACGACCCTCGCCATATTGGGATAGACGATAGGTCTGCACTCTTTTTCGCTATCAATGCTATCAATCGATGCGCGAAATGGCTGACATATACTGCTTCGACAACGGAGGAGGCTTCTGTGGCACAACTCATCGTACGTGACCTATCGGATGATCTGGTCAATGCACTTAAGCGGCGGGCTGCAAAACACAATCGCAGTGCGGAACAAGAGCATCGCGAAATCCTACAAGCCGCGCTGCGGGGTCCGAAGAGGAGACTCTTGGCGGACGTTCTTGCGGCGATTCCCAATGTCGGTGAGGACAGTGATTTCGAACGCGAGCAGACCGACGAACGGATTTGACATGTATCTGATCGATACCGACGTCATTAGTGAGCTCCGCAAAGGCGACAAGGCCAATGTCGGCGTCCGATCATTTTTCGCGGAAACGAGTAGCGATTTAGTGGATCTGTATCTGTCGGTGGTCACGATCGGAGAGATGCGCCAGGGCATGGAGCGCATCCGACATCGAAGGGATCACCGCAGGCGAGGCGTCTTGCCCGTTGGCTCACACAAGTTACGACGACCTAGACCGAATCGATCTTAGCGTTCGACGAGGAAACGGCACAAGTTTGGGGACGGTTGCGCGTACCGAATCCTGAGAATCCGCTCGATAAGCAGATTGCGGCCACGGCGCTCATTCATGATCTGACGGTGGTCACACGGAATACGAAGCACTTTGAGCCAACTGGGGTGCCGCTACACAATCCCTTTCGGTAGTCGAGGCTAGGGTGGGCGCTAGAAGTTCACGCGCAATCTGATAGCGCACTCGTATTACATAATCCCCGCTATCGCGCGTCCATCGCCATCGTCATTTCCCTCGGCTCCACTTTCAATTAGGATCGCGTTAGGGATTCCACAAATAGAACTTGAGTCACGCATCGCGCACGTCCTGCCGTTTGCATCCTCGGATGTTTCCGATGTCGGTGATTCATTGAAGGGAGATCGTATGACAAGTCGTTCGTCGTTCGCGCCGCTGGCGCTCGGATTGATTTATTTTGTCCGCTTCGCCGCCGGCGACGCTCAGGCATCCACGCCGCTGGTGACGCGCGCGATCGACGATCATGAACTCGTCACGTTGAGCGGTAACACGCGGCACGAGGTTACCGTGGCTAACGATCGCGGCGCCGTTCCCGACACCCTGCGACTCGAACACCTGCAACTACAATTGCGACGGTCGCCGGAAGGCGAACAAGACGTCGAGGCTTACATCGCGCAACTTCACGACCGTAGCTCGCCGAACTTTCAGCGCTGGCTGTCGGCCGACGAATTCGGCGCACGCTTCGGTGCATCACCCACCGATCTCGAGGCAATCGAGGGTTGGCTGACGCTGCATGGCTTGCAGGTCAACACCGTGTTTCCGAGTCGCATGGTGATCGATTTCTCGGGCACCGCGGGGCAGGTAGCCGCCGCGTTTCACACCGAGATCCACCGTCTCGAGGTGAACGGCACCTTGCACATGGCCAATGTGCGCGACCCGCAGATTCCGGCGGCATTGGCGCCGGTCGTTGCGGGCCTCGTCAAGCTCAACGACTTTCGGCCGGCGCGCAAGCACCGCGAGCGACCGAAATTCACGGGCGATTGCGGTGAGGGTTCCCCCTGTTATCTGGTGTCGCCGGCGGATCTCGCCACCATCTATGATTTCAATCCCCTGTTTCACGGCTCGCATCCGATCACGGGCAAGGGACAGACCATCGCGGTGGCCGAGGATACCGACCTGTACAGCAACAGCGACTGGACCAATTTCCGTCATATCTTCGGGCTCGACGGCTATCGCTCGGGTCAACTGCACACGGTGCATCCGACGGGGCCGCGAGGCAGTGCTCGCTGCAGCGATCCGGGTGTCAACGCCGATGGGGACGACGTCGAGGCGACGCTCGATGCAGAATGGGCAAGCGCCGCGGCGCCGGACGCGTCGATTCTGGTGGTCGCGTGTGACAACTCCGATACCATCGACGGCGTACAACAGGCGATTCAATACCTGATCGACGGCACCACACCGCATCCGCCCATCATCAGCGTGAGTTACGGCGAATGCGAGGCCGACAATGGCGCTGCGCTCAACGCCTTCTTTGGGTATATCTATCAGCAGGCCGACGCCGAGGGGATCTCGGTATTCGTCGCAACCGGCGACGCCGGGCCGGAAGACTGCGCGCCGGACTACAATCCGCCGGCTCGCTACGGCGTGGGCGTCAACGCCTGGGCCTCAACCGCGCACAACGTCGCGGTCGGCGGCACCGATTTCGGCGATACCTACGACGGCACCAATGCCCAGTACTGGGGCAGGAGCACCGGCGCTCCCTGGGGCACCGCGAAATCGTACGTTCCCGAAATCGCCTGGAACGATACCTGCGCCAGTTCCGAACTCACTTCCTATGCCGGTTACAGCACGAGCTATGGCAAGCACGGCTATTGCAACAGCTCGGACGGCTCAAATTTTCTCGAGCTCGGCGGTGGCGAGGGCGGTCCGAGCGGTTGCGCCTTCGGTGCCCCGTCGATCCCCAATGTCGTGAGCGGCACCTGCAAGGGTTGGCCGAAACCCGACTACCAGCAACATTTATTCGGCATGCCCGATGATGGCGTGCGTGACGTGCCCGACGTGTCGATGTTCGCGGCGGACGGCGTCTGGAGCCACCAGTACCTGCTCTGCTTCAGTGATCCCAATAATTATGGTGCCCCCTGCGTCGGCAATCCCGCAAACTGGGGACAGGGCGGCGGTGGTACCTCCTACGCGACGCCCATCGTCGCCGGTATTCAGGCGCTCGTGAATCAGAAGATGGGCGGCCCGCAAGGGAATCCGAATCCCGTGTACTACCGCCTCGCCGCGATCCAGTACGGTAATGCCGGCAATTCATCGTGCGATTCGAGCCGCGGCGCCGCGAGTAATAGCCACTGTGTCTTTCACGATGTGACCGCCGGCAACGATTCACAGGACTGCGCTGGCCCGGTCGACTGCTATCAACCAGGCGGCAAGTACGGCGTGATGTCGAGCTCGGATTCGAAGTACCAACCCACGTTCGTGTCCGGTCCCGGCTACGACTTTCCCACCGGCATCGGCACGATCGACGCCGCCAACCTCGTCAATGGCTGGGATTATTATTGAGGTCCGCACCGGTTAAAATCCGGTTCAGTGCAACGTTTACGTAATAGTTTGTGCGCCCAACTTTATGTTTTTTCAGAAAACCCTGGTCCGCCAGAGCTTCGAGATATTTGGTCGCCGTTAGTCTTGAGACCTTGAGGTCTCGTTCAATGAATGCGATTTTTGTGTATGGGTGCGTGAACAGATTGTTGATGAGATCCTGGCTGTAGAATTTGTATTGATTTCGAATTCGATGTTTGTAGTCCATCAAGGCGTTTCGGATTGCAATGATGGTATTCACTGTCTCGCCGGCTGTGCCTTGCACCGCGCTCAATAGGTATAGCACCCACTCCTCCCAAGCATCGCGTTCACGCACCTCCTGTAGTAGCCGGTAGTAATCCGCTTTGGTCCGGACAATGTGGCGACTCAGATAGAGCACCGGAATATCGAGCAATCCTTGCTTGACGAGGTACAGCACATTGATGATTCGGCCCGTGCGGCCATTGCCGTCGTAAAAAGGGTGGATGCTTTCAAACTGGTAGTGAATCAGGGCCATCTTGATGAGTGGATCAGCGTCAAATATTCCATCGTCATTGATAAACCGCTCGAGGTCTCGCATTAGATCGATGATGACGTCGGGTTCCTGAGGTGGCGTGTATACGGTGTTGCCTGCGCCATCCTTGAGCGCGGTACCAGGAAGTTTTGGCAAGCCCGCGGTATTTCGTTCCAACTGAGCTTGAATCTGCAACACATGGTTCGTCGTCAACAGGCCGGTATCACGTACCAGATTGAATCCAATCCCTAACGCCTGCCGGTAGCGCAAGACCTCCTTTGCGGCGGCGTTGCTGAAATCTTCTGGCAGCGCATCGTCCTTAAACAATTCATCGTGCGTCGTGACGATGTTTTCGATCGCTGAGCTATCCTTGGCCTCCTGGAGACCCAATGTGTTGATGAGGATACTTTGATTCGGAATCGAGGCGGCGATACCCTTGAGTTCCGCGAGTTTGCGGCTGGCAAGTGCAAGTGCTTTTAGAATGGCTGGCGTTTCAAAGCGCTCCCGCGAAAGCTGGTGAAGGGCTGGAATGGCGGCCACGAGGTCCCTACGAAGAGATTATATGTATAGAAAATAGAGATTTCTATGCATGTTACTCCCGATTTGTATAGAAACCAGCGATTTCGTTGCCGGATAGTGCACGCACACCGACCAACGATACACGCTCACCTAGCCTCATCACCTGCGCGAGCGGATCATTGGGCAGTCTTCTATTCCAATGGGAAACAAGAGTTCGATCATGGGTAATCATTGGAGTGTCGCTTTAACCGATTTCCTCGCACCCAACGGTACCATAGCGCCCACGACCGGCCGGGCTTTGCGGCTGGCGCAATTCTTTGCGGAGATCGTCGCTCAGGCGAGCAATTACGAGGAGCCGACTACGATAGTCTGCCGGCGCCGTCCGAAAAGGCGCCCCTGCGGCACGCCGCTGACACTTTTTTTCGACACAGACAACTTCGACGTGCTGTGGTTTTGTCCGTCTTGCGATGATAACGGACGGATCAGCGGATGGCAGGGCACCTTCTGGGATAACTCAGATCTGCCCGATACGGAAGCATCGACCTTGACACCATGGACATAGGGTCGCTCGAGCCCGCTCAGATTCGGCTGTAGTCCCAACTCAACGCGCGCCCGTCGCGATACGGCATCACTCCATGGAATGGCCGTGAATCGGTGTCGAATACGAGCGGTAAGAACTCGAGATCACCGTCCCAGAGGGGTACGGTGTGTAGCTTGTCGACATCGATCCATTCCAGAGTGCCTTCGGGATTGCGCTCGAGCGGCGTTCCGCTGAAATGGGTCACGAGAAACAAGAACACGAACCAATCCTCGCCGTGTGCACCAAATCCCGGCCAGTTCATCGTGCCCCGTAAGCTCAATTCAAGGCACTCGATGCCCGCCTCCTCGCGAATTTCACGACGCATGCCCGCGACGACGTCTTCGTTGGTCTCCAGCTTGCCGCCGAGGCCGTTGTATTTGCCGACATGGTGGTCATCATGCCGGACGTTGCGATGAATCATCAGGACGCGCCGACGGTCCGGCGACAGCACGTAGCCGAGCGTGGCTAGAATAGGTGTATATGGCATGAAATTTCCACAATCACAGAAGCAATGCGGTAACGATACTCGAACGATGAGTAGCCTCGGAATTTAGCCCTGCATGTGCGCTCTAGCGTACCGCTCGCAGCCAAGAGTGGGTTCTATTCTAGGCATTCAGTGTGGCTTCTCTCACCGTGCGTCAATGGCAAACCGGCGCCAGTCGATCCGCGACGCGCGCCATGCCATCGGTGTCCGCGGTAGCGGCTTCTTTGGCCTCATCACCTTTGGCCAAGCGCACGCCCGTCAATCCTCCTGGCATTAGCGCGACAAGGTTGCCTCCCCAGCCGACCATGCGGGGATAGAAAACTCGGCATCCGTGTGCGCCCGTGTAGGATGCTACCCAGAACGCAGTGCTATACGTCGTCTCTCCACCGGACAGGTGCTGACCCGTGGGAAGTCCTTTCGATGTCGACCACGTGAGGAGTTGCTGCACGCGCGGACCGAACAATATCTGCTGGTTGCCGTGCCTGCCGCCGTTCTGATAAAGACGCGCAATCAAGACAAGATCACTGATCGTCGGATAGTAACCATACGCCATCATGGGCTGACCCGGCACCTCGCCCGCCTCGATGGTTCGATTGGTCGGCGCCTCGTGAATGCCGATGGGTTCGAATACCTCTTGTCGAAGCATGGTCCAGAGATCGGCGGACGCGCCCTCCTTGGATTTGAGGAATCGATCCATCGCGACGCCCAGAATGAACATGTCCTGGTCACGATAGCGAGCGACCTTGCCGGCACCCCACGGGTAAACGCGGCCATCCCGGAGTAGCGCCTCGATCTTCTCGTGCGCGCTGCGCGCCTCGTACCATGCCGTGTAAGAAGAATCGATGTAACCGTCACTAATGTCGTTCGGATGAAGATGGGTCGACCCATTGCCGATACCCGTCGCCATATTGATCGCATCGTCGAATCGCACCGCATTCCACCCGGGGTACCTGGCCGCCTCGGGCACATAGTCGCGAATCTTTAGGTCGAACACCGACGGTCCGTATTTCTGGGCGAGATGCAGCAGCGCAGTCGCGGTCGCGAGCGCCTTGGTCGCGGACCAGACCCCGAAGCGCGCTCGGTCGCACCAGGGAAGGGGACCGCCGGCGCTCTGACATTGCTCGAGGTAGAAGATACCGTGGTACAGGCCTGTCCCAACGTTTTCAGAGCAGAATCAGCTGGTTGCCGTCTTGAGGTGATTCTGGGCCCACCGGAATACTCGAAAGTGCTATTTCCAGCGGGGTTTTCTCGAAGAGGTT
>Ga0116230_10000602_pt1 | contig 31808 bp, 32 predicted proteins | sample S1TSphfallax_3_FD_88678 | JGI IMG/M metagenome (GOLD analysis project Ga0116230, IMG submission 88678) | Host-associated microbial communities from peat moss isolated from Minnesota, USA - S1T2_Fd - Sphagnum fallax MG | ecosystem: Host-associated > Plants > Peat moss > Unclassified | place... | reverse complement strand
CCCTGGCCGCGATCGAGAATGAGGTCCGAAAGTTTCTCGGCCGCCTGCACGATGAAGGAGGCTTCGCGGGGCGGACGCGCGAGGACGCGTATTTCGTGATCTGCGACTCGAGCATCAACCCGGCTGCCGCCGGCGTGTCGCGGGGCATCCAGTTGTTGCTGGGGCTCGCCGCGGAGCGACACGGCGAATTTCACGTCTACCGGCTCACACAGGATCCCGCGGGCACGAAGGTCACAACGGTGACGCTCAACCGGCTGACGCGACAACACTGCAGCCCGATCGATACCAGTTTGATCGAGCGGCTCGCCGGCGATCTCGCCTCGGGCCGAGGCTGAAGCGCCATGTCGAGATCCTTTCAAACCTGTGTATTTTCCCATGGCAAGGAGAGCGGCCCGTGGGGAGCGAAGATCGTTGCGCTCGCCGCGGTCGCGCGCTCGCTCGACCTCGCGGTCGAATCCGTCGATTATCAGGGCATCGACGATCCGGGCGAGCGCGTCGGGAAACTGCGTGCAGTCGCCGCGCAGCTGCAAGGTCCGCTGGTGTTGATCGGTTCCAGCATGGGCGGCCACGTATCGGCCGCGGCGGCCTCGGCGCTGCCGGTGCGCGGCCTGTTCCTGCTCGCACCTGCCTTCTACATGCCGGGGTACGAGGCCCATACACCGCGCGACATCGCCTGTCCCGCCGCCCTGGTCCACGGCTGGAACGATGGCATCGTGCCCGTCGAGAACAGCATCCGGTGGGCGCGCGAGCAAGGCGCGACGCTCACCGTGCTGGAATCGGATCACCGCCTGCAAGATCGCATCGATGACATCGCGGCCTTGTTTCGCCGCTTTCTCGAATCCCTCGGTTAAACGGTCCCGGCGGCGCAGGCCTTTTCCGGGCCCGCGCTCAGTGCGCGGGGGAAGCCGGGGACGGCGTCTCGAGCGCGGGCGGCGCATCGGCCGGTGGCGGCAGCTGCGCATTCGCAAGCTCCCGCCAGCTCTCGCCGATCTGTTCGCCGCATCGCTCACTCATGGCGTCGAAGCCCGCGCTCATCGCTGCATTGTAGGCCGCGACGTAGCGCTTGCCGGCCGGTGAGCTCAGGAACTGCGACAGACGCTCGAGATCGGCGTTCGACAGATCGCGATAGCCATAGGCAAGGTAGCGAAGCAGCGGCCCCTGCAAATTATTGCGCAGCTCTTGTATCTCGGCGCTCGTCGTCGCCTTGCTCGCGCGCTCGCCGGCGGCAATCGGATCCATGCCCGAACCGATTGCCGTTCCGACGGCAATCGCGCGTCCGATGCGCAGGTACACCTCGACCGCGGAATCCGTGGCGGCGGTTTCAACCTCCAGTTTCCGCGTCAACGCATCCCGCTCGGGCGTCGAGGAGAGCTTGATTTCCCCGCTCATGACCTTGTCGACGTCCTTCTCGTCGAGGCGCGCGAGGGCGACGTCGGCGGCCACCATGCGTTGCCCCACGTCGCTGGCGAGAAAGGCGAGCGATTTCTTGACGGTCTCCGGATCCAGTTTTCCGGCCAAGGCGCTCAGGGCCGGCGGCTCGAACACCGCGATACGAAAGCCGCGCTTCGCCGCCGCGCTGACCGCATCGAGCTGCGGGCCCGTCAGGGCCGCCCCGGAATCGGCGGCGAACATCTGTCGGATCTTGGTTGGCATCGCGGCCAGCGATGCGCTCACCTGATCGCGCACCGCCGCCGCCGCATAGACGTCCGCGGCGGTATCGATGTTGACCGCGCCCGCGTCGATGGGAGGAGCCGCGGCCTGCGCGCGCCCCCCGGGGAGCATGGCCGAGAGCAGCAACGCCGAAAGGAGCAACGGCGAGACGATGCGAATCATGCGCGAACTCCGGATGACGACTGGTAGCGGCGGATTGTACACTGACGGCTTCGACCCACCGGCGCAGCATCACGGTTTCGGCCACCATGTCGAGTCTCCTCGCTTTGGATCACGCACGGCAGTGGGTCGTCCGCAAGCTGCTCGGGGCATGGGTCAAGGTGGCGATCAAACCCGACGATGCCGCCGCGCTCATCGCAGCGCGATCCCGGCCCGTTTGCTACGTTCTCGAGAGCGACGCCGAGGCGGACCTCGCCGTGCTGGGCGATGCCTGCGGTCGTCTGCGCTTGCCCCGTCCCACGCGCCGGCTGCTCGTCGCGGGCAAGCGCGCGGATCGCGCGTATTTCGCCCTCGAGCGGCGGATCGGCCTGTTGGGGCTGCGGACCGATCGGCGTCCACCCGCGTACCTTACCGATCTCGTCGTCGCGGCGCTCGCCGATCCGGAGTTCGAGGTGGATCTCGTCCCCGTGATCGTGTTCTGGGGCCGCGCCGCCCACAAGGAGGCCAGCTGGTGGCGCTTGCTGTTCACGGACAATTGGGTATTCGTCGGGCGTTTCCGACGCTTGCTGACCGTCGTGATGAACGGCCGCAACACGCTGCTGTCATTCGGCGAGCCGCTGCGTCTGCGCGACGCTCTGCACGAGCCCCGGGGTTCGGGCATCACGGCGGCGCGCGACGCTCGGCGCGTCGCCCGCCAGCTGCGCACCATGCTCTCCGCGCAACGCGTGTCGACGATCGGTCCGGATCTCTCGCATCGACGCACGATCGTCGCACAGGTCCTGAAAACGCACGCCGTGCGCCGGGCCGTGCGCCTCGAGATGCGCGGCGAGAACCAGAACCGGCGCACCGCGCTGCTCGCGGCGAAGCGCTATGCGGACGAGATCGCCGCGAACTACTCACAGACCTTCGTGACCTTCATGTCGCTCGCGTTGGGGCGCCTGTGGAATCAGCTCTACGACGGCGTGGAGGTCGAAAACGTCGACCGTTTGCGCGGCATCGGAGACGGCGCGGAGATCATTTACGTGCCCTGTCACCGCAGCCACATGGACTACCTGCTCCTGTCATACGTGATCTACCACAAGGGTTTCGCGATCCCGCACGTGGCCGCGGGCGTGAACTTGAACATGCCCGTGATCGGGCGCTTCCTGCGCAAGGGCGGGGCGTTCTTCCTGCGCCGCTCGTTCAAGGGCAACGCGCTGTACGCCGCGGTGTTCAACCGCTACCTGAGCGTGATGATGGCGCGCGGCCACAGTCTCGAATATTTCATCGAGGGGGGGCGCAGCCGCACGGGCCGGCTCCTCGAGCCGCGAACCGGGATGTTGTCGATGACGGTGCGCAGCTACCTGCGTGATCCGGCCCGCCCGGTCGTCTTCATGCCCGTCTATTTCGGGTATGAACGGATCGTCGAGGCTCGCACCTATATCGGAGAGCTCTCGGGCAGACCGAAGAAAAAGGAGAGCATCTTCGGGCTGCTGCGAACGCTGCCCGCGCTGCGTCGCCGGTTCGGCAAGGTGCACGTGAACTTCGGCGAGCCCATCGCGCTCGATGCCTTGCTGCAGCGGCACGCCGCCGACTGGCGTCGCGAGGTCGCCGGCGAGGAGGAGGCGGGCGCGCCCTGGATCAAGCCGGCGATCGACGCGCTCGCGAGCGACATCGTCGCGGGCATCAACTCCGCGGCTGCGGTCACGCCGGTGAATCTCGTCGCGATGGCGGTGCTCGCGACCCCCAATCAGGCGATTCCGGAAACCGATCTCGCCGCGCAAATGGATCTGTATCTCGATCTGCTGCGCGAGGCGCCGTATTCGCCCCTGGTCACGCGACCGGAGCTCGGCGGCGAGGCGATCATCCGCTACGTGGAGGGCATGGGGCTGCTCGAACGACAGAGCCATCCGCTCGGGGACATCCTGCGCATGACCGCCGACAATGCCGTTCTCACCACCTATTACCGCAACAACATCCTGCACCTGTTCGCGCTGCCCTCGCTGCTCGCCTGCTGTTTCACGAGCAATGCCAGCATGCGAACGGTCGACATTCAGCGGCTCGTCTGGCGCGTCTATCCGTACATCTGCGCCGAGCTGCATCTTCGCTGGAGCGAAGCCGAGGTTCCCGGCGTCGTCGACCGGCTGCTCGACACGTTCGGGCGCCTGCGGCTGCTCACCGTGAATGCGGACCGCAGCGAATGGCGACGGCCCCCCGCGACCCAGCTCGAGTCCCTGCGACTGTCGCTGCTGGCCGCGGCCACCATTCAGACGATCGAACGATACTACCTGGTCGTCGCGCTGCTGCTGCAGGCGGGCAGCGGCACGATCGGAGCGCAGGCACTCGAGGAGCGCTGCTACCTCATGGCCCAGCGGATGTCGCTGCTGTACGGCCTCAATTCGCCCGAATTCTTCGACAAGAGTCTGTTTCGTAATTTCATCGAGCTGCTGCGGCGGCGCGGCGTCGTGCACATCGCGGCGGACGAGAAGCTGTCCTATGGCGAGCCGATGCTCGGCGTCGGCGCGGACGCGCAACTGGTTCTTTCGGAACAGATCCGCAACAGCATCCTGCAGGTGACCCTGGGCTGAGCACCGGAACACCCGGACGGACGTCGGTCAGTCCCAGGAGCCGCGCCGACCACGCTTGGTGTCGCCGCGCTGCTTCTTCGTCTCGATGCGTCTTTCCTGCGAGGCGCGCGTCGGCCGGGTCTTCTTGCGGATCTTCGGGGCGATCATCGCCGCACCGATCAGCGCCTCCAGGCGGCCGAGGGCCTCGCGGCGGTTTTGCTCCTGACTGCGCTCGCTGCGGGCGACGATCAGGATGCTGCCGTCCTCGTTGAGGCGCTGCCCCGCGAGCCGGCGCAGGCGGTTCTTGACCGGCGCCGGCAGCGTCGTGTTCCGGGCCAGCAGGAAGCGCAGCTGGACGGCGCTCGAGACCTTGTTGACGTTCTGGCCGCCGGGGCCCGAAGCGCGCATGAATTTCCACTTGAGATCTTCCTCGGGGACCACGAAGCCCTGGGCAATATTCATCGGCATGGCCGCGCGATCAATCCGACCATCCCGGCGCAGGGGGCGGCGCCGAATGCACGTGAACTTCGCGCTGCGCGATCGGCATCGTGACCTGGTGCTCCTTGAACAGCCGCCAGATCGTCCGGTTCACCTCCGAACGCACGTTGTTGACGCCTTCCTGCGGATCGGAAATCCAGAAGCGCAGCTCGAGTTCGATCCCGCTGTCGCCGAAATGCATGAGCCGTGAGGCCGGCGCCGGATCGCGCAGCACCCGCACCTGACCGTCACATGCCTGCACGAGGAGTTTGAGCGCCAGCTCCGGATCGTCGCGGTAGCTGATGCGGATCGGCAGCTTCAGGCGAATGCGCGGATCGGTGTAGCTCCAGTTGATCACCGGATTGGAAATCAGCTGCTGGTTCGGCACCAGGGTCTCGATCCCGTCGCGATCGCGCACGACGACGTACCGGCCCCGCAATTCGTGCACCCAGCCGAAGTTCTCCGTGCTCGTGCCGCTTTGGCCGGAGAAACTGATCACGTCGCCGGGCTTGATCGACCGGTCCATCAGCAGCACGAAGCCGCTCACGAAGTTGGCGGCGATCGACTGCAGGCCGAATCCCAGGCCGAGGCCGATGGCTCCGGTCAGCACCGTCAGCGCCGTCAGATCGACGCCCGCGGCATCGAGGCCGAGCAGCACGCTCAGGCCGATCAGAAACGCGTTGGCGAACTTCGCGACGCCGATCCGCGTCGACGGCGCGAGCGTCGACACCTTTTTCATGCGATGCTCGATCCAGCGGCTGATCCACGCCGCGGCGAGCACGAACGCGGTCAGGATGAACAGCAGCTTCAGCACCGACCAGAGCGTGATCCGCCGTTCCCCGGCGGCGACGCCGACGGATTCCAGCGTCGCGATGATGGGGTCCAACCAGCCGAGGTGATTGGCGGCCAGCCCGAACCAGATCAGGAGAGTCGCGCGGGTCTCCCAGAGCTGCATCCATGACTTGTCGCTGAGCGTCGCGGCGAACGCGAACACCGCGAAGCGCACGAGCGCGTAATAGATCATCAGCCGCAGGGCGACGTCGAGCAGCTCGACGTCCATGGGCAGGCTCTGCAGCAGGCTGCGCGCGAGCAGCACGAGCCCGGCCGACAGGAGCACGGGCGCGATGACGAGGGCGCCGTGCACCGCGAAATGCCGCCGCGTCAGGTCGACCGGCGCCGGCATGCGCCGGCGACGCGGGCGCCGGCGCAACGCGCCGGCCAGCAGCCAACCCGCGAGCAGGCAGAGCGCCACGATCACCAGTTCGGTCAGGACGTCGCGCGTGAACAGGGCCGAGGACCACCGTTCGATCCGCGTCCAGGCATCCATCAGGCGTTCAGGTCCGGAATCAGCTGGCTCTCGAGGCGTGTGATTTGATCCTTGAGCATCAGCTTGCGCTTCTTCAGGCGCTTCATTTGCAGCTCGTCCACCTTGAAGTCGAGCGTGAGGCGCGAAATGATGTCGTCGAGGTCGCGATGCTCGATGCGCAACTGGCGCAATCGCTCGATGTTCTTGAACAAATCGGTATTGACGTTGCTCTCTTCGTCGCTCACGGTGTCACTGCTTTTCTGGTTCTAGAGGCCATGGCTGCGCCATACGGGGGTGACGCCAGGCGGTAGCTTAGCCAACCGGCCCAAGGGATTCCAAGCGTGTTGCGGATGATGGAAGTCCGAGCCCACGCTCGCGGTGAAACCCGACTTGATCGCCCACTGCGCGCAGGCCTCGACGTGATGCGCGGCATTGGCGCCGGTGACCACCTCGATCGCCGTTCCGCCGGCGGCCGCGAATTCCGCGAGCAACTGGCGGCGCGCCCCCGCGGAGATGGCGTAGCGCGCGGGATGCGCCAGAGAGGCAATCCCGCCCGCCTCACGTATCCAGCCGACCACGGTGGCGAGCGCGGGCCACTCGGCGGCGATGTGCGCCGCGCGGCCACGGCGCAGGTATTTGCGGAAAGCTTCGTCCGTGCGGCTCACGATGCCCTCGGCGACCAGGGCCGCGGCGAGGTGCGAACGCGTCGGCAGTCCCGGATTCGCCTCGACGGCCGCGAGCAAGCGCTCGCCGGGCAGCCCCACGGCGGAGAGTCGGGCACAAATGCGCCGCATGCGCAGGCTGCGCAGCTCCGCCTGGGCGGCGAGTGCGCGTCGCAGCGCCGGGTTTGCCGGATCGATCCACAGCCCCAGCACGTGGATCGCCTGCGCGCGCCAGCCGGCCGAAATCTCCACGCCCGTGACCAGGCGCAAGCCGAGTTCGTCCGCGCGTGCCGCGGCGTCGGTGAGCCCGGCAATCGTATCGTGATCGGTCAAGGCGAGGACGTCGATGTCGGCCGCGGCGGCGCGCGAAACGAGTTCGGCCGGCGTCAGCGAGCCGTCCGAACAATTGGAATGCGTGTGCAGGTCGATGCTCGGTTCGGCGCTCACGACGTCCCGCCCGCAAGGCCGACCGCCTCGAGCCGCCCGCGCGAGAGGACGATGAAGCCCTGGGAGCGGGCAATTCCGTCTCCGGTGTAGTCGAACGTGTAAGTCCGCAACAGCTGGCGACGGCCTTCCGGATCCCGACGCAGCCGAAAGCCGGCGAAGGCCACGGTGTCGTCCAACAGTTGGACGACCGCGCGGGAGCAGGTTTCCCGTGCGATTCGATTGGCCGTTTCCCGGGCATCCATCGCCCATTGCCAGATTTTGTAAAATCCGGCGAGCAGGCCCGCGACCACGATCAGCCAGAACAGATCGTCATTCATGGCGCGAAGCTTACCGCTACCGCATCGCAAATGGGTGGGGACGCAGGGTCGCGGCAGCCAGGGCCCGGGTTTTGGTCTGGTTTTTCTCGCAACACGCCCCATAGTGAGATCCATGAACACCGAAATCGAATCGAATTTGGCGGTCCGGGTCGATCCGGAGGAGATGGTCCAGTACGTTCATGCCTTGATGACCAGCCCCCTGCTCGCCGCGGATTCGGCCAATTCCTCGCGCGTTGCGCGCCGTCAATGGGGCGGAGACACCCCGGTCGCGCGGGCCGCTCAGCTGCGCTGGACCGCGCTCAATCGGGCTTTCGGCGACGCTCGGGTCAGCACATGGACCACGCCGCGGCGCCGCGATCAGATCCATGTTCCCGCGGCGCTGATCGCGGCGGCGGGTGTCGCGCGTTTGACCGTGGCGGCGGACGAGGTGGTGTTCGACATCCCCACGTTGCTGGACGCCACCTTGCAGCTCTGCGAACCCGTCGGCAACGCCTGAGCAGCGGGTTCAACACGCGGAGCCCTGCCGGGGCTCCTGGGGCAGGACGCTCGCATGGCCAAAGGCCAGAAAGTTTCCGTTCACCAGGGTGTCGCGCCGATTGTAGGTGAGGCGGTGTCCGTCGAGACGCGTCACGTGTCCGCCGGCCGATTCGAGCACCGCCTGCCCGGCCGCGGTGTCCCACTCGCAAGTCGGGCCGAAGCGCGGGTAGAGATCCGCGCTGCCCTCGGCGACCAGGCAGAATTTGAGGGAACTGCCCACGCTGGTCTGCACGTGCCGATCGAGGCGCGCGAGATACGCTTCGGTCTCCGGGCTCCCATGGGAGCGGCTGCCGACGACCCGCAGCGGCTGCGCCGGGGTCGAAATGGCGATCCGCGTCTGCGACTCGCCGGGTTTGCGACGGAAGGCCCCGACGCCGGCGGCACCCCAATAAAGGAGACCGATCGCCGGAGCGCTGACCACTCCGAGCAGAGGCTCATGGTCGACCACCAGAGCGATATTGATCGTGAACTCGCCGTTCCGCTTGACGAATTCCCGCGTGCCGTCGAGCGGGTCCACGACCCACAATTCGTGCCAGGAACGCCGCTCGCTCCAAGGCGCCTGCGCCGATTCCTCGGATAACACGGGAACCCCGGGCGTCAGTCGCGCGAGGCCCTCCAGGATCACGCGCTGCGACTCGAGATCGGCGAGGGTCAGCGGCGAATCGTCGCTCTTGCGTTCGACGGCGAAATCGCCCTCGTAAACGCGCATGACCGCCTCGCCGGCCCGCAGGGTCAGCGGGAGCAGCGCGGCAGCGAGGGATTCGAGATCTTGCATCGCTTGCTATCATACAAGGGATGGAACCTCGCGCCGCGGTCGACTGGTCGGCCATCGATACCGTGCTGCTCGACATGGATGGCACGCTGCTCGATTTGCGCTTCGACAATTGGTTCTGGCGCGAGCATGTCCCCGCGCACTACGCCCGCCTGCGGGGCCTCGATCCCGCCGGCGCCTGGGAGGCCTTGGAACCGAGGTTTCGTGCCGTCACGGGCACGATGAATTGGTACTGCCTCGACTATTGGTCGCGTGAACTGCAACTCGATATCGCCGCGCTGAAGCGCGAGGTGCGCCACGAGGTGCGATTCCTGCCCGGTGCCGAGCAGTTCCTGCGCCGGCTCGCGGCCAGCGGAAAGCGTCGGGTGCTCGTCACGAACTCCCATCCGGAGACGCTGGCGATCAAGACCAGCCACGTGCCGCTGGCCGAGCATTTCGACGCGAGTCACTCGTCGCACGTGTTTTCGGTACCGAAAGAGGATCCACGATTTTGGGAGCGCTTTCGGGTCCGGGAGCCCTTCGATCCGGCGCGAACCCTGTTCGTCGATGACAGCGTCGCCGTGCTCGAGTCGGCGCGACGCTACGGTATCGCCTGGCTGCGGGCCGTGCGGCAACCGGATTCCGGGCGACCGCCGCACGAGGTCGCGGGTTTCCTCGCGGTCGACCGCGTCGCGGAGTTGCTGGCCTGAAGGCTCCTTAAGTCGCCGGGCCCCCGGCCCCCGTCGGGGTGCCCCCGTTCGGTCCCCGGCCGCCGCCGCGCCGCCGTCTGCGTCGGCGCGGCGTCTCGCCGGAGGCTGCTTCGCCGCCGCCCGGCGTCGCACCCCCTCCCGCAGCAGCGACGGGCGCCGCAGTCGCCGCGGGCCCGCGGCTGACCGGGCGTTGCGTCGGCCTCGGGGCCCCGGAGCGGCCGCCGCCACCCGAAGATCGACCCCCGCTGCGACCGCCGCCGGGACGTCCGCCGCCGCGCACCGGATGACGCGGCGCTCGCTCACGCCATTCGGCCGGCGGCGGCGCGGTAACGGCGGCCAGGTCCTCCGGGGCGATCGAGGCGCGCGGGATCTGGTGCCCGATATAGCGCTCGATGTCGGGCAGCGAGATCGCATATTCCTCGCAGCCGAAGCTCAGCGCGTCGCCCTCGGCGCCCGCGCGCGCCGTGCGGCCGATGCGATGAACGTAGTCCTCGGCATCGTTCGGCAGGTCGAAATTGAACACGTGGCTGACGTCGGGAATGTGCAGCCCGCGCGAGGCGACGTCGGTGGCGATCAAGACCGCGACGTTGCCGCTGTGGAAATCGCGCATCATTTTCAAACGCTTGTTTTGCGGCACGTCGCCTGACAGCGCCTGCGCGACGAAGCCGTTCGCCGTCAACGTGCGCTCGAGGACTTCCGCGATGCGCCTGGTGTTGACGAACACCATCGTGCGCGCGGCGTCGATACGTCGCAGCAGGCCGATGAGCAGCGGAATCTTCTCCTCGGTCGAAGGAAAATAAAGGACCTGGCGCACGCGGTCGACCGTCATCTTGTCCGGCTCGATGCGGATCAGACTCGGGTTGTTCATGTGTTCGTAGGCGAGTTCCAGCACGCGGTGCGAAAGCGTCGCCGAGAACAGCATCGTGAGTCGCAGCGTCGGGTGGGGCAGGCGCCGCAGGATGAAACGGATGTCCTTGATGAAACCCAGATCGAACATGCGATCCGCCTCGTCCATCACGGCGACCTGCACGTGGCGCAGGTCGAACACGCCCTGCTTGAAATAGTCGATGATGCGGCCCGGCGTGCCGATCAGGACATCGACGCCTTCCTCGAGCACGCGCCGCTGTTTTTCGTAATCGACGCCGCCGAAGACGATCGCGAGCTTGAGCCCGGTGTACTTGCCGATGCCTTCCGCGTCCGAATGGATCTGCACGGCCAATTCGCGCGTCGGCGCGATCACGATCGCGCGCGGCGCATTTTGCGGCCGCCGGTCCGGCGGCGCCTCCGTCAACAGCCGGTTGAACAGGGCGACCAGGAAGGCCGCGGTCTTGCCCGTGCCCGTCTGCGCCTGGCCCGCCACATCGTGCCCGGCCAGCGCCTCCGGCAGCGTTTGCGCCTGGATCGGCGTGCAGCGCGTAAAGCCCAGTTCGGCGATACCCCGCTTCAAGGAATCCGGAATTTGGAGGGAATCGAACGTGAGCTGACTGAGATGGGCGTCTGACATTTTCTCTTTGCGAACCGCAGAAACTTGCAAAATGATGGGCGACCGGTTAACAATACCGTCAATTCGGAGTCGGACCATCCGCTCCCGTCAACCGTATCACCGGTACCCTTGTTAAGGTAATCAACACCGCTAAAGCCGCTGTATTGTGCCCGAACGGCCGCGCATCGTCACTTCGCGCGAGCTAAAAGCGCATTTCTCCCTCAACCGCACCCGTCCACACCCGTATCCATCTCCAAAAGGAGGCCTGTCCGCAGTGAGTAACCCTAGTATCGTCCATACCAGCGACGCCAATTTCGACAAGGACGTTCTGAAGTCCGACCGCCCCGTATTGCTCGATTTCTGGGCCGAGTGGTGCGGCCCGTGCAAGATGATCGCGCCGATCCTCGATGAGATCGCGGAGCAATATAAGGACAAGGTCCGAATCGCCAAGCTCAACATCGACGAGAATCCGGGCACTCCTCCCAAATTCAACATCCGGGGCATCCCGACGCTGATTCTGTTCAAGAACGGCACCGTCGAGGCCCAGAAAGTCGGAGCCGTGACCAAATCGCAGCTCGCCGCCTTTTTGGACAGCAACCTGTGAGAGGCTATTTGGGCAATCAGTCGCGCGGCGGCGGCCAGGGTGGCGGCGGTCAAGGCGGCGGCGGTCAGGGCGGCGGCCGGTCGAACCGGTCGAACCGTCCGCGCAACGATAATCGCAACGGCAACACGAACGGCGGCAGGCCCCAGCACGAGGATTACGGCGACCTGCCCGAGGGCGGCGACGATCTGGAGATCATCGATCCGACGGACCTCGCACGCAGCCGCAGCTCGATGAACCTGACGGAGCTGAAGAAGCGGCCGATCAGCGACCTCGTCAAGCTCGCCGAGACCATGGGTCTCGAGAACATGGGTCGCTCGCGCAAGCAGGACATCATCTTCGGCGTGCTCAAGGCGCATGCCCGCAAGGGCGAAGACATCTACGGCGACGGCGTGCTGGAGATCCTGCAGGACGGCTTCGGCTTCCTGCGTTCCTCGGACTCGAGTTATCTGGCCGGTCCCGACGACATCTACGTCTCCCCAAGCCAGATCCGCCGCTTCAATCTGCGCACCGGCGATTCGGTCTCGGGATTGATCCGGCCACCGAAGGACGGCGAGCGCTATTTCGCCCTGCTGAAGGTCGGCGAGATCAATTACGATTCGCCCGAGAGTTCGCGCGGCAAGGTTCTTTTCGAAAATCTCACGCCGCTGCACCCGACGGAGCGTCTCAAGCTCGAGCGCGGCAACGGCTCCACTGAAGATCTCACCGCGCGTGCGATCGACCTGGTCGCGCCGATCGGCAAGGGTCAGCGCGGCCTGATCGTCTCGCCTCCGAAAGCGGGCAAGACGATGCTGCTTCAGAACATCGCCACCGCGATCACCGCGAATCACCCCGAGGTCTATCTGATCGTGTTGCTCATCGACGAGCGGCCCGAGGAAGTGACCGAGATGGCGCGCACCGTGAAGGGCGAGGTCGTCTCCTCGACGTTCGACGAACCGGCGAGCCGGCACGTGCAGGTCGCCGAGATGGTCATCGAGAAGGCAAAACGGCTCGTCGAGCACAAGAAAGACGTGGTCATCCTGCTCGATTCGATCACGCGCCTCGCGCGCGCCTACAACACCGTCGTGCCGAGTTCCGGCAAGGTGCTGACCGGCGGCGTCGATGCGAACGCCCTGCAGCGGCCGAAGCGCTTCTTCGGCGCCGCGCGCAACATCGAGGAGGGCGGCAGCCTGACGATCCTGGCCACGGCCTTGGTCGATACGGGGTCGAAGATGGACGACGTGATCTTCGAGGAGTTCAAGGGCACGGGCAACTCGGAGATCCACCTGGATCGGCGCATCGCCGAGAAGCGGACGTTCCCGTCGATCAACATCAACCGGTCCGGCACGCGCAAGGAAGAGTTGATCACGGATCCGGCCGAGCTGTCCAAGATGTGGATCCTGCGCAAACTTCTGCATCCGATGGACGAACTGGCCGCGATCGAGTTCCTGCTGGACAAGATGAAGGACACGAAGACCAACGCGGACTTCTTCGATGCGATGAAGCGATGAGGTCCTGAGCCCGGAGCCGACGCATGTACTGGTGGGCATGGATTGCCGTAGGCGCAATTCTCTTCGGAGCGGAATTGGCGTTCGTCGACGCCCAGTTCTATCTCGTGTTCGTCGGTGCCGCAGCGCTGGTCACCGGATCGCTGCGCCTGCTCGGACTCGAACTCGCCGTCTGGGTGCAGTGGCTGGTCTTCGCGATCCTCGCCGCCGCCTCGATGGTCTTCTTCCGGGGGCGCATCTACGAACGGCTCCGGGGTTCGCTGCCCGCGATGCGCACGGGTCCCGCGGGCGAGACCGTGCTCTTGGCCGCGGAGCTGAGACCGGGTGAGAGCTGCCGGCTGGAATACCGCGGCAGTTCCTGGAGCGCGGTCAACGAGGGTGCGACACCGATCGCGGCCGGCGCGCGTGCGAGGATTCGGCGCGTGGATGGACTGACCCTGATTCTCCACGGGGAGGTCTGAAATGGGAGGCGTGATGGATTTTTCCCTCGGATTCGCGAGCTATGCCGTGATCGTGGTCGCGATCGTCGTCGTGATCATGCTCGCCAAGACCGCAACGGTCGTGCCGCAGCAGAGCGCCTTCGTCGTCGAGTATCTCGGCAAGTACAGCCGCACGCTGCATGCCGGCTTCCACATTCTCATCCCCTTCGTCGAAACCGTCGCCTATCGGCACAATCTCAAGGAACTCGCCCTCGAAATTCCCGAACAGATCTGCATCACCCGCGACAACGTCCAGGTGGGCGTGGACGGCGTGCTCTACATGCAGGTGCTCGATCCGCATCTCGCCTCCTACGGCATCAGCAATTACACCTTCGCGATCACGCAGCTCGCCCAGACCACCCTGCGCAGCGAGATCGGCAAGATCGAACTCGACCGCACCTTCGAGGCGCGCGGCGTGATCAATGCGAACGTCGTCAGCGAGCTCGACAAGGCATCCTCGCCCTGGGGCGTCAAGGTGCTGCGCTACGAGATCAAGAACATCACGCCGCCCCGGGACGTGTTGCAGGCCATGGAGAAGCAGATGCGGGCGGAGCGCGAGAAGCGCGCCGTCGTGCTGACTTCCGAGGGGGAGCGCGATGCCAAGATCAACGCCGCCGAGGGCGACAAGCAGCGCGTGATCAAGCAGTCCGAGGCGAACAAACAGCAGCAGATCAACGAGGCCGAGGGTCAGGCGCAGGCGATTCTCGCCGTGGCGACCGCGACCGCCGAGGGCCTGCGCCAGGTCGGTATCGCGCTCTCCGATCGGGGCGGCATCGAGGCGATGCAGCTGCGCATCGGCGAGGAATACGTGAAGCAGTTCGGCAAGCTCGCTCAGGCGGGCACGACCCTCGTCGTTCCGGCGAACCTCACCGACCTCGCCTCGGTGGTGACGATGGCCACGAGCATCGCGAGGAAGCAGCCCGCTCAGAGTTCGCCGTAGCCGCGCGGCTCCGCGGCGATCGTCGCGATCCGGTTCTTTGCACCGAGACGGTGGCGGACCGCGAAAGCCAGCAGCAACAGCCCCAAGCTGACGAGCCCGAACAAGAGCGGTGTGCGCTGGTCGGGAATGAAAGCCATGGCGAGCAGGATGCCGAACATCGCGGCGATCGTCAGATAGGTGAGCCAGGGGTACCCCCACATGCGCACGCCGAGCCGGGCCGGTGCATCACGCTCGAGGCGGGCCCGCAGGCGCAACTGCGAGAACGCGATCATCACGTAGACGAAGATCGCGACCGTGCCGTAGGAGTTGACCAGGAACGCGAACACCGTGTCCGGCGAGACATACGACATGACCACCGAGACGTAGCCGAAGACCGTGGCGAGCAGAATGGCCCGCACCGGCACGCCGCGGGGGCTCAACTTCGCGAGTGCCTTGGGGGCGTCGCCGCGCTTGGTCAGCGCGAACAGCATCCGCGAGGAGGCATAGAGCCCGGAGTTCAGGGCCGACAACACGGCCGTGAGCACGACGGCGTTCATGATGTGGGAGCCACCCGGGATGCCCATCCGATCCAAGGCGCTCACGTAGGGCGTGGCGATTCCCCCGGAGTTCCAGGGCACGAGACAAACGACCAGCAGGATCGACCCGACGTAGAAGAACAGGACCCGGCTGATCACGGAATTGATCGCCTTCGCCACCGCCTTCGCGGGCTCCTCGGTCTCGGCGGCGGCGATCGGCACGATCTCCGCGCCGAAATAAAAGCCGGTCGCGGCCACCGCCCCCGTCAGCACCGGCAGGATGCCGTTCGGCGCGAACCCGCCATGTGCGGTGAGGTTGGACAGATCGAAGCCCGCGCCGGGCCACAGACCCAGCACGAACAGCGTCGCGAGCGCGAGGAACACGAAGATCGCGGCGACCTTGACCGAGGCAAACCAGAATTCGAACTCGCCGAAAACGCGCACCGAGAAGATGTTGGTGATGGTCAGGGACAGCAGCAGCCCCAAGCTGATCAGCCAGCCGGGCTCGTTCGGAAACCAAAAGCGCACCAAACCGGCGCCGGCGACGGCTTCCTGGGCGACGACGATGACCCAGAAATACCAGTACATCCAGCCCGTCACGAAGCCGGCCAATTCGCCGAGGACCGGGCGCTCGTCGAACGCCAGGCGGGCGTACTCGTAGAAGGACCCGAGGGCGGGCATCGCGACCGCCATTTCGCCGAGCATGCGCATCACCAACAAGACGATGGCGCCGGTGATCGCGAACGATACGACCGTCGCGGGTCCCGCCGACCGGATCACCACGCCGCTGCCGACGAACAAACCCGCGCCGATCACGCCGCCGAGCGCGATCATCGTCATGTGACGGGGCTTCAGCCCGTGCTGCAATCCACTGGAAACCGTCGTCGTACCGATCACGCGTAGACCTCGAGCGCCGGAGGAGAGTCTCGTCTCCTGTCTACCACAAGTCCATGCAAGGGAGGCGAGAAGCTGCGAGGCGAGTCCTGTCGGAATGCCCCGCTAGACCCGGAGTCGTCGCCTCAAGGCCGCCGTGAACCGGTGCAGTTCGTCGACGTGCAGAAGGTGGGCCACGCCGCCGTATAACGCCATCGCGACCGAGACCGTCAGCAGGAGCCCGCCCAGCTTCGGCACGAATGCCTGACTCGCCCAGCCGTCCAGCAGCCAATGCATGGAGGCGAAGCAGACGGCCAGGAGCGCGGCCGTCGCGATCGCGGCCTTGAGCAGCAAGACGCCCATGAGGCGCGTGTCCAGGCCCCGCAGGTGGCGTCGCATCAACGCATAGAGCACAAGAAAGTTGCAGGTCGCGACGCAGCCCGTGGACAGGGCGAGGCCTTGCACGCCCCAGCCGAGGTGAAAAGTGAAAATCCAGTTGAAGATCAGGTTCAAGACGACGGCCATGAAACTCACGTGCATCGGCGTCTTGCGCTGGTCGAGCGCGTAAAACGCGGGCACGAGCACCTTCAGCGAAGCGTAACCGGCGAGCCCGACGGCATAGTAGCGCAGTGCGCCCGCGGCCGATTGCGCCTCGACCGCGGTCACCCTGCCGTGCTGGTAGAGGACCGACATGATCGGATCCGCGAGCACCATCAGCCCGGCGGTCGCCGGCACCGAGAGCAGGAAAACGATCCGCATCGCGCGCGCGAGTTCGGTGCGAAATGCGTCCAGCCTTCCGGCGACGACGAGTCGCGACAACAGCGGCAGGGACACCGTCCCGAGCGCGACGCCGAACAGTCCCAAGGGCAGCTGCATGACCCGGAAGGCGATCGCCAGCCAGAAGATCGGCCCGTTGCCGAGCTCCGACGCGAACACCGAATTGACGAGCACGTTGATCTGCGTCGTGCTCGCGGCAATGACTGACGGACCCATGAGCGCGAAGATCGCGCCGACGCCCGGATCGCGCCATTGAAAATCCGGGCGGAAGCGATAGCCTTGACCCAGCAGCGCAGGCAGCTGCACGAGCAGTTGCAAGGCTCCGCCGAGGAGGGTGCCCACCGCGACACCGACGAGCGCCCACCGTCCGAAATGCGGATCGATCAGGTAGGCGAGCGACACGCCGCCGAGGATCGAACCGGCATTGAAGAAGCTGGATGCCATGGCGGGCATCCCGAAGACGTTCTTGGCGTTCAACATGCCCATGACCAGCGCGGCGAGAGACACCATCAGAATGAAGGGGAACAGGATGCGCGTGAGGGTCACGGTCAGGCCCGCCTTGGCCGGATCGAACCCGGGAGCCAGGAGACCTACGAGTTGCGGGGAGAACGCGATGCCGGCAACACAGATGAGCCCGAGCACGATGATCGTCAGCGTCGCGACCTTGTTCGCCAGCCGCCAGGCCGCCGCATCGTCGCGGCTGGCGATCGTCTTGCTGAACACGGTCACGAAGGCCGTCGACAGGGCGCCCTCGGCGAACAGGTCGCGCAGCAGATTCGGGATTCGAAACGCGACCGTGAAGGCGTCCATCGCGGCCCCGGCACCGAACAATGCGGCGAAGACCTGCTCGCGCAGCAGCCCGAGCGCCCGGCTGCACATCACCGCGAGGCCGATGACGCCGGCCGCTTTCGTGTTCAGTCGCTCGGAGGTGGGGTCGGGTGGCTTCCCGGGCGGCGGTGCTGGTGCGGGCGTCTGATCGCGGGTCGGGTTCATCAGCGCGGTAGTTTCGGGTAGGCTTCGCCGAATGTCACGCGCGCTGCGACTCTGGCCCATGTTGACCGCGACCCAACGCTACGAGAAGCTCGTCTCGACGCGCAATCGCGGGCACGGCGTTTACGTCGAGGCGCCGATACTGGCCTATCTGATCGAAACCGCCAACGGCAGGATTCTGTACGACGTCGGCTGCGACTATCGCAAGATCGCCACCCCTGAACTGCGGGCCCGTTGGTTCGACGCCAAGCGACCCTTGATGGACCCGCCGCAGATGTCGGACGAACAACGCATCCCGCGCTATCTGGCGAGATTGGGGCTGGGCATCGCCGACGTCGATCTCGTGTTCCTGGGGCATTTGCACTGGGATCACGCCGGCGGCCTGAGCGACCTGCCGGGCTGCGAGGTCCATGTGCACCGCGCCGAACTGGCGGCGGCGCGATCAGGCGCGGATGTCGCGGTCTTCGGCGACGAACTCGCCGCCAGCGACGCCTGGCGTCTGCAAGACGGCGAATACAGCGTCGCGCCTGGCGTGCGGGCGATCACGAGTCCCGGTCATACGGCGGGCCACATGTCCTTGTTCGTCGAGTTGCCCTCCGGCTCACCGGTGATATTGTGTGGCGATGCGGCCGATCTGCAGGAGAATCTGGACGAGGAGATTGCTCCGGGACTTTGCTGGCAGGACGACGAACCACTCGCGCTCGCGAGCATCCGCAAACTCAAGCAACTGGCGCGCAGCGAGCGCGCCGAACTGTGGCCGAACCACGATTTCGCCGCCTATCGTCGCTGGCCCCGGTTTCCCTCCGCGCGCGATTAGCCGCAAGCTTGGCCCCGGGATCACCCGCGGCGTCCCCCGCTAGGCCGGCGACTCCCCGCCGAGTTCGCGCGCGATCGCGCGGTGGCCGATGTCGCGCCGGTACTGCACGAGGTTCCAATGAATCGCCGCGACGAGATCATAGGCTTCGCCCCGTGCGGCGACGATGTCGGCCCCGAGCCCCACCGCGCAGAGGACCCGGCCGCCGTTCGTGACGATTGCGCCGCCCTGGGCGAGCGTGCCTGCATGGAATACCTTGCCGGGCAGCCGCGCGGCGACATCGAGGCCCTCGATGGGCTCGCCTTTGCGGTAGGTCTCGGGATAGCCGCCCGCGGCCATCACGACGCCGAGTGCCGCACGATCGTCCCAGAGCGCCTCCACGGCATCGAGCCGCCCGTCGAGCGCCGCGTCGCAGAGCAGCGTCAGATCGCTGCGCAGACGCATCAGGATGGGCTGAGTCTCCGGATCACCGAAGCGGCAATTGAACTCCAGTACGTTCGGTGTGCCGTCCGGCGCGATCATCAGGCCGGCATACAGAAAGCCCGTATAGGGGGTTCCGTCGTCGCGCAGACCCCGCAAGGTCGGTTCGATCACCTCGCGCATGATGCGATGATGCAGCACGCCATCGACGATCGGCGCCGGCGAATAGGCGCCCATGCCTCCGGTGTTCGGGCCCCGATCCCCGTCGTCGCGTCGCTTATGGTCCTGGGAGGTCGCCAGCGGCAACACCTGTTGATCGTGCGCGATGACGATGAAACTGACTTCTTCGCCGGTGAGGAACTCCTCGACGACGATGGTTTCTCCCGCGGCGCCGAACTCTCCGTTCAGCATGCCCTCACACGCGACCAGCGCGGCCTCGTGCGTCTCGCAGATGATCACGCCCTTGCCGGCCGCCAAGCCGTCGGCCTTGACGACAACGGGCAGGCGCTGCGCACGCACGTAGTCCGCGGAGAACGTCGCGCGAGTGAAGCTGGCGTGGCCGGCGCTCGGGATGCGGTGGCGGACGAGGAACTCTTTCGTGTACGCCTTGGATCCCTCGAGGCGCGCGGCCGCGCGAGTCGGTCCGAAACAGCGCAAGCCCGCCGCCTCGAACCGGTCGACGATCCCGGCAACCAGAGGCCCTTCCGGCCCCACGATCGTGAGCTCGATCGCTTCGCGCGCGGCGAACTCCACCAGCGCGGCGACGTCGTCCGCGGCGATCGCCACGTTCGATATTTTCGGCTCCAGGGCCGTGCCCGCGTTGCCCGGCGCGACGAAGACCCGCGTCACGCGCTCGGACTGCGCACACTTCCAGGCGAGCGCATGTTCGCGGCCGCCGCCGCCGACTATTAGCACCTGCATGCGCGCATCCTTTGCCTTGCGATCCCTAATGACGGAAATGGCGCATCCCGGTGAACACCATCGCAATGCCGTGCTCGTCGGCCGCGGCGATGACTTCGGCGTCTCGCTTCGAACCACCGGGTTGGATCACCGCACCGATTCCGTAGGCGGCGACCGCGTCGAGGCCGTCGCGAAACGGCAGGAATGCATCGGAGGCCATGGCGGCGCCACGACAGGACAAGCCGGCATCCTCGGCCTTCATCGCGGCGATCTTGCTGCTCACGACGCGGCTCATCTGACCCGCGCCGATGCCCACGGTCACGCCGTCCTTGACGCAGACGATGGCATTCGATTTGACATATTTGGCGACGCGCCAGGCGATCAGGAGATCCTGCAGTTCGGCGGGCGTGGGCTGGCGCCGCGTCACCACGCGCAGCTCCGGCGCGCGCACGACCCCGTCATCGCGGGTCTGCACGAGCAGCCCGCCGGTGACGCTCTTGTACTCCAGACGCTGCAGGATCGGTTGGCCCAGATCGCCGGTCGCGAGCACCCGCACGTTTTCCCGGTCCGCCAAGACGGTCCGCGCGCCATCACTGACCGACGGAGCGAGGATCACCTCGACGAACTGCCGTGCGACGATCGCCTCCGCCGTGCTCGCGTCGAGCTCGCGGTTGAAGGCGATGATCCCGCCGAAGGCCGAGGTGGGATCCGTGCGGTAGGCGAGATCGTAGGCTTCGGCGATCCGCGAAGCGAGCGCGACCCCGGAAGGGTTCGCATGTTTGACGATGACACAGGCCGGTTCCTCGAACTGGCGCACGCACTCGAGCGCCGTATCCGCGTCGGCGATGTTGTTGAACGACAATTCCTTGCCCTGGATCTGCACCGCGGAGGTCACCGACGCGCCGATCGCACGGGGATCGGAATAGAACGCAGCCTGCTGGTGCGGATTCTCGCCGTAACGCAGGTCGAGGCGCTTGCGAAACGACAGGTTGAGATCCGCGGCGAAACTGTCCGCTTCGCCGCCGATCGTCCTGGTGAAGTAAGCCGAGACCATGGCGTCGTACTGCGCCGTGTGGGCGAACGCCTTGGCGGCGAAGCGCTGACGCAGCGGCAGATCGGTCCGCCCCTGGTTGGCGGCCAACTCGTCGAGCAGTGCGCGGTAGTCGGCCGGGTCCACGAGCACGGTTACCGAGGCATGATTCTTCGCGGCGGCGCGGACCATCGCCGGGCCGCCGATGTCGATGTTTTCGACCGCCTCTTCGTAACTGCAATCGGGCCGCGCGACGGTCGCCGCGAACGGATAGAGATTCACGACGAGCAGATCGATCGGATCGATTCCGTTCTCGCGCATGACCGATTCGTCGATGCCGCGCCGGCCGAGCAAACCCCCATGGATTTTCGGGTGCAGCGTCTTCACGCGGCCGTCCATGATCTCCGGGAAGCCCGTGTGTTCGGCGACTTCCAGGACTTGAATCCCGTGACTGATCAGAAGCTTGGCCGTGCCGCCCGTCGACAAGAGCTGGGTCCCGCGCTCGCGCAGCTCACGCGCGAATTCGACGATGCCGGTCTTGTCCGAAACACTCAGTAGCGCGCGGCGGACGGGCGTGAGCACGCTTTCGGTCACCCGTTGATGCCGAACTCTTTGAGTTTCTTGCGCAAGGTCCCGCGATTGATGCCGAGTATCGTCGCCGCGCGGCTCTGGTTTCCACCGACGTGGTCCATGACGACCTTGAACAACGGTTCCTCGACCTCTCGCATGACGAGTTCGTATAGATGGGCGGGCTTGTGGCCGTTCAAGGCCTCGAAGTACGACTGCAGCGCCTCTTCGGCCTGGGATCGCAAAGGCACGCCCTTGCCGTTGACCTTCAGATCGCGCCCGTTGAACGTCGGCGTGGTTTCCCTGCGTGTTCGCGTTTTCTTCTTGGCGGGCATAAAACTTCTCTAGGGTCCCATCCGCTCGTTTTTATATCCGACTCAAACCGCCGCTTCGATCGAATCCGTCTCGAAAAGCTGCGTCAGCGCCGCCAATTGTTCGTGCGCCGTTTCCAGCCCCAGGAAATTCCTCCGCAAGGAATCCGTTCCCGAGTGCTGCCGGCAGTACCAGATCAAGTGCTTTCGCGCCACCCGCACACCAGTTGCATCGCCGTAGAACGAGTACAGGTCTTCGAGGTGGGCGCGCATAATATCACGGACTTTTTCCAGTGGAAGATCGGCGCGCAATTCGTTCGTCGCGAGGAAATAATTGACTTCGTCGAAGATCCATGGCCGCCCTTGCGCCGCGCGGCCGATCATGATGCCGTCGCATCCCGTCGCCTCGAGCACCGCAAGCGCTCGTTGCGGCGAATCGATGTCGCCGTTCGCGAAGACGGGAATGTTCACGGATTCCTTGATCGCGCGCACCGTGTCGTGTTCCGCCGCGCCGGTGTAGAGGTCGGCCCGCGTGCGGCCGTGAATCGCGAGCGCCTGAACACCCGCGGCTTGCGCGAGCAGCGCGATGCGGATGCCGTTCTTGTGGGTCGGATCCCAACCGGTGCGCGTCTTGAGCGTGACCGGCACCGCGACCGCGGCGACCACCGTCTCCAAGATGCGCGCGACCAGTGCTTCGTCCTGCAGCAGCGCGGAACCGGCCAGTCGGTTGCAGACCTTCTTCGCCGGGCAACCCATGTTGATGTCGATGATCTCGGCGCCGGCATCGACATTGCGTCGCGCCGCTTCGGCCATCATCGCCGGATCATAGCCCGCGATCTGCACGACGCGCGGTGACGGCTCGCCGTCATGATCCCGGCGTCTTCTCGATTTGGGCGTATCCCATAGCCGGGTGTCGGCGCTGAGCATCTCGGAGGCGGCGAGCCCCGCACCGAAACGCCGGCAGAGCATGCGAAACGGTCGGTCCGTCACGCCGGCCATGGGAGCGAGCAGCACGCGTGACGGTAGTGCGTGCGGACCGATCCGCAGCGCGCTCTTCCCGCGGCTCATTTCGGCCGCGTGGCGAGGTCGCTCGCGCAGGTGATACGGTGGTCGGCGGCGCGCAGACACACGTCGATTTCGAAGCCTTCCGCATCCTTGCCCGGATCGAGGATGTTGATTGTCGCGTCGGCGCGCTCGCCCGGCGCCAGCTGCCCGGCCACGGGCCGGCCGAGATACTCGGGCGCGGCGAACTCGCGAGTGCCGATGCGATGACCGAAGCGGTCGGCGAGCGTCACCCGCAGCAGAGGATAGGGCTGGAACGCGGCGGCGGTGTTGAGGATGCTCGCCCGGACGTGCAGTGCGCCGCTCGCGTCGGGATCCCCGGTCACGCCCCACTGGCGCAGTTCATAGGCGCCCAAGTCCGCCGGCACGGGCAAGGGGTCCCCGAGTTTCGCGTATACCGAGCGCAGCGGTCCCGAAAGGCCGGTATTGGCGGCGAGCCATTCCCGGTTCTGGTGAACGACCTGCACGCCGAGCAGCAGCGCGAGCACTATCGCCGCGGCGATCCACGCCCCGATCGCACGCCGCGGTGCCGGCGCCGGCGACAAATCGATGCGCGGTATGTCGTCGGGCGGCTCCTCCGGTTCGAACCGCGCCTCGAGCAGTTCGCGCTGCGCATTCTCCGAGACCTCGAGGCCGATCACCGAGGCGGGCTCGGGCGGCAACTGCGCGTCGGCCACCGGGAGTTCGGCCGACTCGGGTCCGAGTTCCAAAGGGCGCGGCAGTCGCGCCTTGTTCGCGACGAAGATCCGGTCGAGTTCGCCGGGCGGGAGCGTGAACTCCATCGAGGGATCTTCGGTTTCCTCGCCAGGCCAATCCGCGACGTCGAGTCGCGCCAATTCCACACCGGGAGTATCGGCGCCCTCGAATTCCTCCACGGTCGCGTTCCGAGGCTCCGGTGGCGACTCGAGAATTCGGTCCGCCCGCGCCTCCAGTTCCAAAGCCGACTCGCCGACGGCGAACGCGCCCGGCTGCTCGGCGAGACGCGCCAAGGCATTGAATACTTCGCCGCAGCGCCCGCAGCGCACCTGCCCGCCGGCCGCGCGCAGCACGTCGGCCGACAGCTTGAAGATCGTCTCGCACTTGGAGCATTGCGTGAACAAATCAACTCACCCCGGCGGGACTGTGAATTCGCGACGCCGAGCGCGCACGCAGCACCAATCTTCCCGCGTTACCGTCGTCACCATATCAAACCACGGCGCGTAGGCATTGGCGACTTCCGCAACCTGGGTCTGCAGAACACCCGACAAGAGCAATTCTCCACCGGCACGGCAGGCTTCGGTCAGCACGGGCCGCAGCTCGATGAGGATGCCGGCAAGAATGTTCGCGATCACGCAATCGGCGGGAGCGATCGGTTCCCCGGGCCGCTGGGTTCGCAGCGCCGCGGCGACGCCGTTGCGCTCGGCATTCGAGCGCGACGCGAGCAGTGCCTGCGGGTCGAGGTCCACCGCGGTCACTCTCGCGGCCCCGAGCTTCAGCGCAGCAATCGCGAGGATGCCGGAGCCGGTGCCGTAATCGAGGACCGACTTGCCGAGGAGGTCGAGTTGCCCGAGCGCCTCCAGGCAAAGCGCGGTCGTCGGGTGCGTGCCGGTTCCGAAAGCAAGGCCGGGGTCGAGCCGCACGACCACCGCGTCGGGGTCCTCGGGAGCCTCGGCGGTCGTGGGGCAGACCCAGAGTCGCGGGCCGAAGCGCATGGATTTCCAATCGACGAGCCACGCCCGTTCCCAGGCCTGGTCCGCCACCGGCCGCATGCGCGCCGTCCCCGTTATCGCGGTGCCAAAACGCAGAGCGAGGCCACCGAGGCTGAGCGCCGGGTCGGTCGTCGCGTCGAACAACGCGCGCACCAGGGTCTCGCTCCAGAGCTTGACTTCCCCGGGCCGCGGCTCGAGCACCGGTTCGTCGCCGAGGTCCGCGTAGGTGATGGAGACGGCGCCGAGCTCGTGCAGCGACGCTTCGATCTCCTCGCTGCTCAGACTCGCGAGCGGGAACTCGATCTCATAGAACGGCATGCGCGCCCTCCCCAGGCCGGCATTACTTCAAGCCCAGGCGCCGTTCCAGGTAGTGGATATCGGTGCCGCCTTGACGGAAGGCGGAGTGGTTGAAGATCTCCTGGTGCAGCGGTATGTTCGTCTTGATGCCCTCGACGACCATTTCCGCGAGCGCGTTGCGCATGCGCGCGATCGCCGTATCGCGCGTGTCGCCGTAAGAGATGACCTTGCCGATCATCGAGTCGTAGAACGGCGGCACGTTGTAGCCGGTGTATACGTGGCTGTCGACACGAATCCCGGGTCCGCCGGGCGCGTGCCAGAGCCTGATCGGGCCCGGAGAAGGTGTGAAGTTCTTCGGATCCTCCGCATTGATGCGGCACTCGACGGCGTGGCCGCGGATCTGGATGTCGCCCTGCGCATAGGGCAGAGGCTCGCCGGCGGCGATCAGCAGCTGTGCCTTGACGATGTCGATTCCCGTGACGAGCTCCGTCACCGGATGTTCGACCTGGACGCGGGTGTTCATCTCGATGAAATAGAACTCGTTGTCCTGGTAGAGGAATTCGAGCGTTCCGGCATTGCGATAGCCGACTTCGCGGCAGGCGCGGGCGCAGCGCTCCCCCATGGTCTTGCGTTGCTTCGCGGTGAGGCCCGGCGCCGGCGCCTCCTCGATGACTTTCTGATGGCGGCGTTGCATCGAACAGTCGCGCTCGCCCAGATGGACGACATTGCCGTAGTTGTCGGCAAGCACCTGGAATTCGATATGCCGGGGCTTCTCGAGGAATTTCTCCATGTAGACTTCGCCATTGCCGAAGGCGGCGAGCGCCTCCGACTTCGTCACGCTGATCGCATTCAACAGCGAGGCATCCGTGTGGACCACGCGCATGCCGCGCCCGCCACCACCGCCCGATGCCTTGATGATCACCGGATAGCCGATGTCCTTGGCGATGCGGAAATTTTCGTCTGGATCGGCCCCGAGCGGGCCATTGGATCCGGGCACGCAGGGCACGCCCGAAGCTTTCATGACCTTGATCGCCGAAACCTTGTCGCCCATGAGCCGGATGGTCTCGGCGCGGGGACCCACGAAGATGAATCCGCTCTTCTCGACGCGCTCCGCGAAATCCGCGTTCTCCGACAGAAATCCATAGCCAGGATGAATCGCGACCGAGTCGGTGACCTCGGCCGCGCTGATGATCGCCGGCATGTTGAGGTAGGAAAGCGAGGATTGCGGCGGACCGATGCACACCGTTTCATCGGCGAGCAGGACGTGCTTGGTGTTGAAATCCGCGGTCGAATGCACGGCAACGGTCTTGATTCCGAGTTCCCGACACGCGCGCAGAATGCGAAGGGCGATCTCGCCCCGGTTGGCGATGACGACTTTTTCGATCATCGGGATTATTCGATGACGAAGAGGGGCTGGCCGAACTCGACCGGGTCGCCGTTCTTGGCCAGGATCGCGGTCACGCGACCTGCTTTGTCCGATTCGATCTGATTCATCATCTTCATGGCCTCGATGATGCAGAGAATCTGTCCGATCTTGATCTCGCTGCCGATTTCGACGAACGCCTTCGCGCCCGGCGAAGGCGACGAATAGTACGTGCCGACCATCGGGGAGGTGACCATGTGTTCGTCGTTCCGCGGCTTGTGCTCGCCCGCCGCGGTCGCGGGCGCGGACGGGGCCACGGGAGGCGGCGCCGCGTAGGTCACCGGGGCAGGAATCGGCGGCGCCGCGACCGACGCCGTGCCTCGCGGGTGACGGCTGATACGTACGGACTCCTCGCCCTCGGAGATCTCCAGCTCGGAAATGCCCGATTCCTCGAGCAGCTCGATCAATTTCTTTACCTTGCGAATGTCCATCCGCGGACTCCTTGAGACGAAGCGTTAATGGGTTCCGGCGAGCCGGGCGCTGGCCGCCGCAAGCGCGAGCTCGTAGCCCTGCGCTCCCAAGCCGACGATGCAGCCGACCGCGATGTCGGAAAAAAACGAGTGATGGCGAAATTCCTCGCGCGCATAGACATTGCTGAGGTGAACCTCGATGAACGGCAGGGCAACGCCGGTCAGAGCGTCCCGCAGCGCGATGCTGGTGTGGGTGAAGGCGCCGGGGTTGAAAATGACGAAAGCGACGCCGCCGGCGGGAGCGGCGTGAATCTGGGCGATGAGTTCATGTTCCGCGTTGCTTTGAAAGCAGACGAGCTCGTGACCGGCCGATCTCGCGCTCGCCGTGAGACTGGATTCGATCTCTTGTAGCGTGGAGGCACCATAGATACCCGGCTCACGACGGCCGAGCAGGTTCAAATTGGGTCCATTCAGCAACAAAATTCGAGCCATGGAGACTTGACGAACCGCGCCGTCGCTTAAAAAGGTCCGCGATAATAACCAGAATTAGGATGGAAATGGCAAGCTTTGGCGTCGAACTTCGCCAAAGGCTAGGCCAATGGCCGGATCGGGGGGAGTGCCCTTGCCGCGCCGGCGGCGAGGCTCGGCGCCTACCCTTGTCCGTCCTTTCCCTCGATCCGCAGTCCGTCGCTGATTTCCTGGCGCGCCACCGTCAATGCCACGCGGTTGGCGTCGAGCGAGCGGACGACGCCGAGAATCAGGTCCACCTGTCGCCGGTGCAGCTCCCCGACGAACACGGCCACCACTTCCCCACGCCGGTCGGTGAACACCGTGAATGGAAAGAGCGGCGAGTCGACGCCCAAGGCGCTGGCGGCATCCAAGGCATCCTGTTCGCCGATCAGCAAGGGGTAGGGAATGTGAAAACGGTCGGCAAAAGCGACGACGTCGGCCCGATGATCCACGGCGACCCCGACGACCGCGAACTCCGGGCCCGTCGATGCGCTGAGTTCCGCCAGCAGCGGGACCTCGCGCCGGCAGGGGGCGCACCAAGTGGCCCAGAAGTTCAGGATCAAGGACTTTCCGCGCCAGGTCTCTATCGAGGTCGGTTTGCCGCTACGGTCGACCAAAGTAAACTCCGGCAGGCGCTCCGGAATCTTGATGGCCGGCAGGAAAGCGGATTCGGGATCATCCGCCGGCAGTGCCCCCGCGACGTTTGCTTGGGCCCGGGCCCCGCCCGTCAAGGCCGGGGTGGGGCCGGGCTGCTCGGGCGAGCGCGCCAGGGACGAATAGAAGCGTTCGCCGGCCCAGCCCGCCAGCAGCGCGACGAGGATTGCCGCGCCCGCGCGGAAGCGCGGTCTCATGGCGCGGGTGTCGGAAGACGGCGTTTCTTACGCAGTACGAGACCCGCTGCCAAGAAGGCGAGACTGCCGCCGACGATGGCTGCGGCCTCCCAGGCGCCGGCGCCGTCCGGTCTCGAGCTAGCGGCGCCGATCGGTGCGTTCGGAGCGTCTGGAAACAGGACCTTGGTCATCAAGGGATAGCAGAGCCCCCGGTCGGCGCAGCCCTGGTAATTCACCTTGACTTGGAGCGGATGTGCACCGAAATCGATCCGGGTGACCGGGGCGCTGACTTCGACCTGTTGGCGGTAGATCTCCTGGCGGCCGAAATTCGGGTCATCGACACGGATGCCGCGCGGAAAGTCCGGCGTGCCGAGCGTGGAATCCGGGCTCTCGGCCAGAATCTCGATCTTCGAGCGATATAAATAATAGCCGTCCGCGATGGTCCAATGGACGCGAACCACGCCGCCATCGACCTGTGCGCCGACGCGGAACGCGACCTCGGGCGGCAGATAATCCTGGTCGTTCGATTCGACGCCGCGCATCCACCAGGGCTTGGCGGTCGCGACTCCGGATGCCAGGAAAGCCAAGAAGGCCAAGGAAACGAGCACGGAGCCTGGGAATTTCATGGCGGCACTGTAGCGCAGTCGCAGGTTTTGCGGCGCAACAAAAAATTCGCTGAGCGGACGGCCTTGAATCCCAGGAATTCGTCGCTATGATTAGCAGCCACGAGGAGAGAGTGCTAACAAACGCTCCGCTCGGCAGATTTACCCTTATTCAATACGCTTTAGGAGTCTTGTTCTATGAAGATTCGTCCCCTTCATGACCGTGTGATCGTCAAACGCGAAGAGGAGGAGCGCAAGTCCCCCGGCGGTATCGTGATCCCGGACACTGCCACGGAAAAGCCCATCTTCGGCAAGGTCGTTGCTGTCGGTAAAGGCAAGATTTTGGAGAACGGGGAGATCCGCCCGCTGGATCTCAAAGTCGGCGACAAGATTCTGTTCGGCAAGTACAGCGGCACCGAAGTCAAGATGGATGGCGAAGAGCTGGTTGTCATGCGTGAAGAAGACGTGATGGCCGTGGTCGAAGGCAAATAAGGCCTCGAGACCGATCCGCTTCCCCGTGAATTTCTAGCTAATCAATCATTTAGAGGTATCAGCAAATGGCAGCAAAAGACGTACGCTTCAGCGACGACGCTCGGCAACGCATGTTCAAGGGCGTCAACATCCTGGCGAATGCCGTCAAGGTCACGCTGGGTCCCAAGGGCCGTAACGCCGTGCTCGACAAGAGCTTCGGTGCACCCACCGTCACCAAAGACGGTGTTTCCGTGGCGAAGGAGATCGAACTGAAGGACAAGTTCGAGAACATGGGCGCGCAGATGGTCAAGGAAGTGGCCTCGAACACGTCCGACGAAGCCGGCGACGGCACCACGACCGCGACCGTGCTGGCGCAAGCCATCATCCGCGAGGGCCTGAAGGCCGTCGCCGCGGGCATCAACCCGATGGACCTGAAGCGGGGCATCGACCACGCCGTCGCCGCCGCGACCGAAGAGCTCAAGAAGCTTTCCAAGCCCTGCAAGGATCCGAAGGCCATTGCACAGGTCGGCACGATTTCCGCCAACTCCGATGAGAGCATCGGCAAGACGATTGCGGACGCGATGGCGAAAGTCGGCAAAGAAGGCGTGATCACCGTCGAGGAAGGTTCCGGTCTGCAGAACGAACTCGAAGTGGTCGAAGGCATGCAGTTCGACCGCGGTTACCTCTCGCCGTATTTCATCAACAATCAGCAGAGCCAGAGCGCCGAGCTCGACAAGCCGCTGATTCTTCTCGTCGACAAGAAGATCTCCAACATTCGTGAGTTGCTCCCCTTGCTGGAAGCGATCGCGAAGGGCGGACGTCAGCTCTTGATCGTCGCCGAAGACGTCGAAGGCGAGGCGCTCGCCACGCTGGTCGTCAACACGATCCGTGGCATCGTCAAGGTCGCCGCCGTCAAGGCGCCGGGCTTCGGCGATCGTCGCAAGGCGATGCTGCAGGACATCGCGGTCCTCACGGGCGGCACCGTGATCTCCGACGAAGTCGGTCTGTCGCTGGAGAAGGCCACGTTGAACGACCTTGGCGAAGCCAAGAAGATCCTCGTCGAGAAGGAAAATACGACGATCATCGACGGCGCCGGCAAGGCGGCCGACATCAAGGGCCGTGTCGAGAGCATCCGGGCGCAGATCGAGGAAGCGACCTCCGATTACGACAAGGAAAAGCTCCAGGAGCGCGTTGCGAAGCTCTCCGGCGGCGTTGCCGTGATCAAAGTCGGTGCCGCGACCGAGATCGAAATGAAGGAGAAGAAGGCCCGCGTCGAGGACGCCCTGCACGCCACGCGTGCGGCCGTAGAAGAGGGCGTGGTGCCGGGCGGCGGCGTCGCCCTGGTCCGCGCTTTGAAGGCCATCGAGAAGCTCGTCGGCGCGAACGAGGATCAGACCACGGGCATCAAGATCCTCGCCCGTGCGATCGAAGAGCCTCTGCGCCAGATCGTCACCAATGCCGGTGAAGATGCGGCGGTCGTGTTGAACCGGGTCCGCGAGGGCAAGGGCACGTTCGGCTACAACGCGGCGACGGGTGAGTACGGCGACATGATCGAATTGGGCATCCTGGATCCGACCAAGGTCACGCGTCTGGCTCTGCAGAACGCGGCTTCGGTCTCGGGTCTGCTGCTCACGACGGAAGTCATGATCGCGGAATCGCCGAAGGAAGAAGAGCATGCACATGGCGCCCCGGGCGGCGGCATGGGTGGCATGGGCGGAATGGACATGTAAGCCTGCCGCCGGGGCTGCAAGCCCCGGCACCCGAGGCGATGTCAGGAAAGAGCGGGCTTCGGCCCGCTCTTTTCGTTTGGGGAGCCAGCCCCCTGGCGACGCCCGTGTGCGCAGGGGGGGCCGCTTGGCCAATTCGTGATGCGCGCCACAATTCAAATGGCGCCCGCGGCCCGCCGCCTACATCTTCGCAACCGGTTGCCGATGAATGATCACGCCGGCGTATCAGTGCCAAGCGCCACCCGAACCGAGGATCCGCCCCGCGATGTTCCGATCGAAGTCCGTATTCACCGCCATCATTCTCGCTTTCGTCGCGGTCATTGCCGTGTTCAGCGCCGCAATCGGCCTGAGCATGGTCCGACTCGCCCAGTTCAACGTCGCCGTCCAGCGGGTCACCAACGTGGACATGCCGAAGTTGAAGCTCACGAATGCGTGGGCCGCGGTCACTCAGGAAACCGAGGTGCACACCCGCAATTTGCTGCTCACCGACGACAAGCTCAAGCTCGACGCCGAGCGCGCGCAGATCAACGCCCTCCACTTGAAGCGCAAGGAATACCGCGAAACGATCCTGGCCGGCATCGATTCCGCCGAGGAGAAGGCGCTCTTCGAGCGGGTCGTCGCCGCGCGTGACGCCTATGTGCCGATCGAGACCCAGTGCCTCGACCAGATCGCCAAAAACCAAATCAAGGAAGCGCGCGATTCCCTGCTCGAGCGCGCCGCACCGGCGCAGGCCGCTTATCTTACGGCGCTGGCCGCCCTGCGTGATCACTACAATGCCGAGGTGCAGACCGCGGCCGACGCCTTGGCGGCCGCCCACGAGCGGACCAAGCTCTTGTTGCAAGCCCTCTCGCTCGCCGCCGTCGCCGTCAGCGCGGTCTTGGTCTTCTTGATCGGTCGCAGCATCGCCAAGCCGCTGAACCAGGCGGTGGAAGTGCTCTCGGCGATCGAGCGGGGTAATTTCGACACGCCGGTGAAGATCGAGTCGCGGGACGAGACGGGTCGAGTGCTCGGGGCGCTG
>Ga0116230_10000601_pt1 | contig 31878 bp, 25 predicted proteins | sample S1TSphfallax_3_FD_88678 | JGI IMG/M metagenome (GOLD analysis project Ga0116230, IMG submission 88678) | Host-associated microbial communities from peat moss isolated from Minnesota, USA - S1T2_Fd - Sphagnum fallax MG | ecosystem: Host-associated > Plants > Peat moss > Unclassified | place... | reverse complement strand
GTTGATGGCTTTGTAATATTGAGCTTGCGGCTGGCGGTATAATTGAGGTGGAAGTCTCTAGTTTTCCGCCGCCCATTTCCGCACATCGCCTTCACCTGATTGCGCGACGGCTTGCGAAACCGAGCGCCCGCCGACGTGAAGATCGGGCGCGATTTCAGCCAAAGGCACAAGCACAAAGGCGCGGTTGAAAAGCTCCTTATGCGGCAAGATCAGGTCTGGCTCAGTCAGCGGAAGATCGCCATAAAAAAGGATATCGATATCGATGAGCCGCGGTCCCCAGCGGATCGTTTTCTCACGCCCCATTTCCGCTTCAACCGCCTTCACCTCTGCGAGCAGCGCAGCGGGCGATAGACGCGTTCGCGCCAGAGCGCAGGCATTGGCAAAAGCATCCTGTGCGAGATAACCCCAGGGCGCCGTCCGGTAGATCGAAGAAACGGCGGTGATCTCGACAGCCTTACGGGCTTCGAGCAGAGTCAAAGCACGCTTTATGTTAGCGGGTTTATCGCCGATGTTCGATCCAAGTCCCAAGCCGATCTCGACCGGAGCGGAGAGATCAAGCGCGTTCGATGGCATCGAAAACTTTGAAGGCAGCGGCGTGCTCGGCGGCATCATGCACGCGGAAGATCGACGCCCCATGCGCCGCCGCGACGAGATTGGCAGCCAAAGTGCCGATGAGTTTGATGTCTGGCTGATCGCCTAGCAGCGAGCCCAAAAGGGATTTCCGCGACAGGCCGACAAGAAACGGCAATTGATAATCCCTCAGCCGTGTTATGCCGCTGATCGCCTGGAGATTCTGTTGCTTCGTCTTGCCGAAGCCGACGCCGGGATCAAGCATAATAAAGCGGCGCGGAATACCAGCTTTCTCCGCAAGCGCCAGCGAGCGGTCGAAAAACCGTCGCATGTCATCGACAACATCGTTCTTCTCGTCGATCTCGGCGCGGTTGTGCATAATCACGACGGCTGCCTCGCCTTCGGCGACGGTATCAGCCATGGCCGGGTCCTTTTGCAAGCCCCAGACATCGTTCACAACGGCGACGCCGCGCGAAATTGCATGGCGTGCAACCGCGGCCTTCGACGTGTCGATAGAGACAGGCGCATTGACGGCCTCCACGAGCCCGTCAAGCACAGGTTGAAGCCGCGCCAGCTCTTCATGTTCGGGCACAGGCGTATAACCGGGGCGGGTCGATTCGGCGCCGACATCAACAATATCGGCTCCTTCGGCGACAAGCTTTTGCGCTTGCGCCTTGGCGCTTTCCAGACTGTTGAAACGGCCGCCGTCGGAAAAGGAATCCGGCGTCACGTTAACGATGCCCATGATGACCGGACGGGTGCCAAGAAGGTTGAGAAACCGGTCGCGCTTCTCAAACATCGCTGGCTGGCCGCTCAAAGCGGTGTATCTTCCTGGTTGGGGTATGCGCAGCGCCATTTGGTGATCCGCTCCCCAGGATGTTCGTCCGACCAAGCTGCCATATAAACAGGCGCTTGCATCGTACATTGCATCAAGGAGGCCCCTTGATCCACAAATTGGAGATGCTTTTCCTCGCAGGCTCCCGGATGCACCAGGCTGCATACCGTCATAATCACTTCGATCAATCCCAATGCCGCCGTCCCTCTCACCACACCGTCTTAACCGAAAAGTCCGCAGCTTTTCGATCTCTCTTCATAGCACTACAACACGTGTTCCGACCGGGACGCGTTTATAAAGATCGATCACATCGGCGTTCATCATCCGGATGCAGCCAGAGGACACGGCTTTGCCAATCGTATCGGGCTCATTCGTCCCATGGATACGAAACAACGTGTCCTTGTTTCCTTTAAACAGATAAAGCGCCCGCGCGCCGAGCGGATTCTCGATCCCGCCTTCCATATGTTCAGGCAGATCGGGACGGCGCTTCAGCATGTCACCTGGCGGATTCCAGGCCGGCCACTCGGCCTTATGTTTAACCGTTGCTTCGCCTTTCCAGGCAAAACCTTCGCGGCCGACACCAATCCCATATTGAAGGGCCTGACCGTCAGCTTCCACTAGATAAAGGTGTTTGCTTCTCGTATCGACGACGATGGTTCCAGCAGGCTCATGGGTCGGATTCGGGACAACTTGCGCGGTTCTTCCAGAAGAATCCGCCTCGGCTTCCAAGGCGTCCCGGTCACGCGGCGGCGGGCTGGCGTAAGAATCCCCGAGATCAGCGTGGCCGGATCCCTGCTGACGATAGCCGCCTGTGTCATAACCCTGATCGTTATAATCCGCGCCGCGGCGTGCCGCTGGCCTGGGGCCAGCTGGCGGTTGGCTGTAGTAGCCATCTCCCGATCCATAATCCGGATAGGGGGCAGGGGCGGGATAGGAGGGATAGGGCGGATAAGACGGCGGCGCGATCTGGTAGCCTTGATAATTGGCCCATTGCGCATTTGCTGGACCAGCGCCGGCAAAGATAGAAACCACCAAAAAAGAGGCTGTCTTCAAGCTCATCGCGCGCATGACCTCAACTCACAATCTTTAAAAACCTATGCAATCTATTCCAGCTGGGAAAGAAGGCAAAAAAGCGGAACATCTTTGATCTATCCGGCATAAGCCGCAATTATAAAACGCATCCAGGTCTTAAGCGTTCCAGGAGCGAGATCCACTATCTATGACCGACTTCAAAATGCCGCGCACATTTTAGGGATCAAAGCCGCTAGGCGCTCTCCCCCATGACTTAGTCCCAAAATCTTCAGATTTTTAGACTCATGGTTCGGCCGCAGCGATCGCTTCCAGAATGAGCTTGCGCATCTCGATCTTCTCTTCTTCGCTGATAAGAAAAGGCCGCTCTGTAAAAATATGCGAGCGGATCAAGGCACCGCCCGCCTGCAGTGTTCGAATCGTGTCGCGGATCCGCTGCACCGGGACTTCAGTGCCAATTTCACTGCCGCTCACATAGGTCGGCACCGCGAGAAGGCCGCTTCCGGGCCTTTTGCCGATAGCGGTATGATCCATGAGCCCGCCGGTCAGGAGCATGAGGCCGCCATAGGATTTCGGATTGCGCACCAGAAATTCGGACAGGACACAGGTGCCCTCGGCAAAACCGCCGAGCAAGATCCGGTCGAGTGCGACACCTTTGCCGCGAATGTTTTCGAGCACGGCGGAAATATGCGCAATCGCTTCATTAACCTGCGGCTGATTCTCTTCGAAAGGCTCAAGAAAACTTTTGGGAAACCAACTGCCGCCCGGCGCACGCGGCAAGATGTAGCGGACGTTCGGGCAATCGAGGCTTAAAGCCAGCGCGCCCATGTCTTCCGGCGTCTGGCTATTGCCATGCAGCAAGATCACGGCGGCATCAGGAGTTTTTCCGTCGGGCCTCACCCAATCGGCACCCAGTTCAAGCGGTTCGGAAAAAGCCATCGCACTCACTTTGCGGCGCCTGTCATTATTACGGCGCCTCGTCCTTTGGATTGCCGTCGGCGCCTTTCAGCGTTTCGGGACGCGGCATCAAAATAATATTATAGCCGCCATCCACATAATGGATTTCACCCGTCACTGCACGCGACAAATCCGACAGAAGATAAAGCGCTGCGCCACCGACATCGGAGATCGTTATTTCGTTCTGCAGCGGCGCATGGATTTTCTGGAAATTGAACATGGCGCGGGCATCGGCGATACCGGCGCCCGCCAGCGTCCTGACCGGCCCGGCGGAGATCGCATTCACGCGTATGCCCTGGCCGCCAAAATCGGCCGCGAGATAGCGGACGCTTGCCTCCAGAGCCGCCTTGGCGATACCCATCACATTGTAATTCGGCATGACGCGCGAGGCACCGCCAAAAGTAAGTGTCAAAAGCGCCCCGCCCTGCGTCATCAGCGGCGATGCGCGTTTGGCAATTTCGGTGAAAGAAAAAGCTGAGATGATCATGGTCCGCGAAAAATTCTCGCGCGTCGTATCGGCATAGCGGCCCTTGAGTTCGGCGCGATCCGAATAGGCGATGCAATGGACGATGAAGTCGAGCCTGTCCCAGGCGCCGGCCACAGCCGCGAAAACCGCATCGAGAGACGTGAGATCCTCGACGTCGCATGGCATTACCAGCGTCGAACCCAGTTGCGCGGCGAGCGGCTTCACCCGCTTTGCGATCGCTTCGCCTTGATAGGTGAACGCCAGTTCAGCGCCCTGTTCTGCCAAAGCCTTTGCAATGCCCCAAGCGATCGAATGATCGTTGGCCACGCCCATGATGAGTCCGCGCTTGCCTTGCATCAGCCGCCCGGGGAGTGCCCCCGCCGCGGCGTCAGGCGTCGACATGTTTGAAGACGAGCGAGGCATTTGTGCCGCCAAAGCCGAACGAATTCGACAGGACGGCACCAAGTTTCACATTGTCGCGGCGGGCACGCAGGATGTTCATATCGGCGAATGCCGGATCGATTTCTTCGATGTTGGCACTCTCGGAAATAAAGCCGTTTTGCATCATGAGCAGGCAATAAATGGCTTCCTGCACCCCTGTCGCCCCCAGCGAATGGCCGGTCAGCGATTTGGTGGCCGAGATCGGCGGACATTTTTCGCCCGCGCCGAAGACCTGCCGGATCGCTTCGATTTCCTTCAAATCGCCGATCGGCGTCGAAGTGGCGTGCGGGTTGATATAGTCGATCGGGATTTTCAGATTTTCCAGTGCCATATTCATGCATCGCACCGCGCCTTCTCCCGAAGGTGCCACCATGTCATGCCCATCCGAGGTCATGCCATAGCCTGCGATTTCACCATAGATTTTGGCGCCGCGCGCCTTGGCATGCTCATATTCTTCGAGCACGACCACGCCAGCCCCGCCAGCGATGACAAATCCGTCGCGGTTCTTGTCATAGGCGCGGGATGCCGCGCTTGGCCGGTCATTGTAGGACGATGACATCGCGCCCATGGCGTCGAACAGAACGGATAAAGTCCAATCGAGCTCTTCGCAGCCGCCAGCGAACATCAAGTCCTGTTTGCCATATTGAATCATCTCATAAGCATTGCCGATGCAATGATTGGATGTCGCGCAAGCCGAGGTGATCGAATAATTGACGCCCTTGATCTTAAACCAAGTGCCGAGGGTCGCCGAAGGCGTCGATGACATTGCTTTAGGCACAGCAAACGGACCGATTTTTTTAGGACCTTTGGTACGGGCGGTATCGGCGGCTTCGACCAGCGTGCGCGTCGAGGGACCGCCCGAACCCATGATGATGCCGGTGCGATCGCTCGATATTTCAGACGGCGAAAGGCCCGCGTCAAGAATCGCCTGATCCATGGCAACATGGTTCCAGCCGGTGCCGCCGCCATGAAAGCGCATAGCGCGGCGGTCGATCATGCCCTCCGGATCGAGCGTCGGAGCGCCATGGACCTGGCAGCGGAAACCGAGCTCCGCGTAGCGATCGGCCCTCACGATTCCGGACTTAGCCTCATGAAGCGAAGCCAGGACTTCCTGGGTGTTGTTCCCAATGGAGGAAACAATACCCATCCCGGTGACGACGACCCGTCTCATATGGTTCTCCTCGAAGGTCTCAACCGCGGCGGGAGACCTGATGCGTTTTGGGTCTGGCCTGCTTGTGGAGGAAGGCCAAGGTTGCTGGTATTTATCTACAAGATCTCAAGCGGCGGGAGCTGACTTTAAGTGGTTGGTACGGAGGCCTTGAACAAGCCGACCTTGAGATCCTTGGCCTCATAGACCCGCGTTCCATCGGCTTCGAGCCAGCCATCGGCAATGGCAAGAACGAGTTTGGTCTTGAAAACCCGCTTCAAATCAACACCGTAAATGATTTTTTTGACTGTCGGCAGGATTTGATCGGAAAACTTGACCTCACCCACCCCCAGCGCGCGGCCGCGCCCCGGCAAGCCGAGCCAGCCGAGGTAGAAGCCAAGAAGCTGCCAAAGCGCATCGAGACCGAGGCATCCCGGCATGACCGGATCATTTTTGAAATGGCTTCCGAAAAACCAGAGCTCAGGCTTGATTTCAAATTCCGCCCGGATGACGCCCTTGCCATTGGCACCGCCCTGCTCGGAAATATCCGCGATGGAGTCAAACATGAGAAGCGGCGGCAAGGGCAATTGTGCATTGCCGGGACCGAAAAGATCGCCGCGCCCGCAAGCAATAAGATCTTCATAGGAAAAATTGGAGCGCCGTTCGCTCATGCCCGTAATTCTTTCGCCAATGGAAAACTCTCCCTCGCCATGCTCGACCTGCCGGCTGCCGCCGTCAAGAAAACCAACCCGCGCCGTCGCACACTATGCTGGAGGCTTGAAAACGCGGCCTTCTAACACAGCCGCTGGCAGGCTGAAAGCCGGAGATGCACGGCTTTTCCTATGGTTTTACCCGTAAAAAGCGGCTTTGGCTTCCTTGCCATGTTGACCGTTCCGCTTAGGTATCCAAAAGCGGCGGGACAGGCCGCAGCGCAGCAAAAGTGAGATACCCAGTAAGACGGTTGCCGATCCCTGGAAGCTCTCTTATATTGTTGTTGTCATAGGCATGTCGCTTTTCCGGCATGAAGGGGTTCCTTGGATGCCGCAATCAAAACGCACTCCTAAAACGCGCCGCCGCGAAGCTGCGCGGCGAACCGCGCTTGGCGTCGTGCTCGCCGGCTGCCCGGTTCATGAGTTGCGGACCAAACTGCGCTCCGCGGGGATGCGGCCAACTCCGCAAAGGGTAGCGCTCGGCTGGCTTTTATTCGGTAAGGGCGACCGGCATCTGACAGCGGAAAAGCTTCTTGAAGAGGCGCAATCCTCACGGGTACCAATCTCTCTTGCGACGATTTACAACAGCCTGCACCAATTTACGCAGGCCGGCCTGCTGCGCGAAATCGCAATCGACGGGTCGAAAACCTATTTCGACACGAATGTCTCAGACCATCATCACTTCCTGATCGAAGACAATCATATGCTGATCGATATTCCGCAGGTCTCGGTCGATCTTCTGCAATTGCCGGAACCGCCGGACGGAAAGAAGATCGCAGCTGTCGATGTCGTGGTACGGCTCAAAAACGCATAATCTGTGTTCTTTGGCTCTAAAAGCCTCGTCTAGAGCCGTTGTTGAGACCCTTCATAGGCGGTTTTCTATTCGATCTTCTCATTCGGATAGACGCCCCAGAGGTTGGACTGCTGGATATAGCCGTCAAATCCTTCGCCTGAAATCCGGCACCAGACGCCATCGCATTTATTAATCCCCGCGATCACATTTGCTTGCAGACGCGCCACAGGGTCAGATTTTTCGCTTGGTTTATTATAAAGGAAAAAGACCTCATTTTTTTTCCATGGGGCAACCAAAGCGGTACGGCGGCCCGATAAAAGCGAATGCAGCACCCAGCCTTCCGTCCCTTCCGAATCACGGATACGGCGCCAAGTTTCTGATTCAGCAGTAATTTCTACCGGCAGACCAGCCCGCTGAAACACCCAGACTGTGCGATGGTCCTTCGATGGGCCCTCACGCAGGTTCACCCGGTCTGACTTAAGGCTGACATAGCGCGGCACTGGCAAGCCGCTCGCGGAGCCGAGCTGGTCGGCAAAAGCGGGATGAAGGGCCAGCGCCACGGCCGCGATGGCCCAAAGAGAAAGCATGAAGGCGAGACCGGTTTTAGACGGACGAAAAAACATTCTCAATTGTCCCAACATGCCTTGCGGCCGGTGACGCACTTTGTGCCGTGCAATGCGGGCCGCTTCTTGTCTTTGATCCGGCGTCTGTTAGAGAGTCGTCACGGATGAAGCGCCCTTGTGACCTTCGCCGAGCATTGTTTAAAGCCGGGTGAAAAAGCAGCACCATGCTGCGATTTGACTTAAGAATAAGCGCGCCCGGCTTTCTTCGATATCGCCGCCGCAAAACGGGAACCGGAATGGCCAAGAAAAAACCGCTGGTCGTGGTGACCCGCAAATTGCCTGACGTTGTCGAAACACGCATGTGCGAATTGTTCGACACGCGCCTGAACATCGACGACCGCCCGATGACGGCGGCCGAAATCATCGAAGCGGCGCGCGGCGCCGATGTGCTTGTCCCGACCGTGACAGACCGGATCAGCGCCGACATCATCGCAGCGGCGGGCGATCGTATGAAGCTCATCGCGAATTTCGGCAATGGCGTCGATAATATCGATGTTTTAGCCGCGCATGAGCGGGGCATCATCGTCACCAACACGCCCGGCGTCCTCACCGAAGATACAGCCGACATGACCATGGCTTTGATCCTTGCCGTTGCGCGGCGGGTCGTCGAAGGAGCGCATGCCATCCCTAGCGGTGAATGGGGCGGCTGGTCGCCGACCTGGATGCTCGGACGCCGCATCACCGGCAAAAGATTGGGCATTGTCGGCATGGGACGGATCGGCCAGGCTCTGGCGCGCCGGGCGAAGGCCTTCGGTCTGCAAATTCATTATCACAACCGCCGCCGCCTGTCGGCTGCGATCGAGGAAGAGCTTGAGGCGACCTACTGGGAGTCGCTCGATCAAATGCTGGCGCGGATGGATATCCTTTCGATCAATTGTCCGCATACGCCCGCGACCTATCACCTCTTGTCGGCGCGGCGGCTCAAATGCCTCCGGCCGCATGCGATTCTCGTCAATACGGCGCGGGGCGAAGTCATCGATGAAGTCACCCTCACCAGCATGCTGCTGGCAGGCGAGATCTCTGGCGCCGGGCTCGACGTGTTTGAGCATGAACCGGCCGTGTCTTCTAAACTCGTCAAGCTCGCGCAGGCGGGCAAAGTGACTCTGCTTCCGCATATGGGATCGGCCACGACCGAAGGCCGCATCGACATGGGCGAAAAAGTCATCATCAACGTGAAGGCTTTCATGGATGGCCACCGGCCGCCAGACTGCATCCTGCCAAGCATGCTTTGAGGCCAGGGAGAGAACTCTCAGCTCGCGATGTTGTGGAGAATGACTTTGCGCTTTCTGCTAACGGCAACTCTTGCCGCGCTCATGATGAGCACCTTTGTTCCGCTCGCCGCGGCGGTGTCGGGAGATCAAACGGCGATCAGCGCCGCTGTGCAAAGCTCATCGCGGAACCCCAAATTCGCCGCGCGTGATATTTACCGTCATCCGGTTGAGACCCTGACCTTCTTTGGCGTGACGCCAACGCAAACGGTGGTGGAGATTTGGCCAGGCGGCGGCTGGTATGCGGAGATCCTCGCGCCTTTGCTGCGCGATGGAGGTAAATATATCGCCGCCACCGAGGCCGCCGGAAAGTCGCGCGAGGCCACTCTCGCTCTCATTGCCAGCGATCCGAAGCGTTTCGATAAGGCGGTGGTGACCACATTGGAAATGGGAAAGGCCTCCAATATCGCGCCTCCGGGCAGTGCAGATATTGTGCTCACGTTCCGCAATGTGCATAATTTTCTAATGGCCGGCGGCGCGGCTCCGGCGCAATTTTTCGCCGATTGCTTCCGTGCACTGAAACCCGGCGGGGTGCTTGGCGTGGTCGATCACCATTTGCCGGAGGACGCCGGTTCGCAACTGGAGATCAGCAGCGGTTATTTGAAGCGCTCGACCGTTATCAAGCTGGCAACGGATGCCGGATTCAAGCTCGATGGAGAAAGCCCGGTCAATGCCAATCCCAAAGATGATCACGTGCACCCTAAGGGTGTTTGGACTTTGCCCCCGGTCTACGCGTTAGGCGATGTTGATCGCAGCAGGTATCAAGCCATCGGCGAATCCGATCGTATGACCCTGCGGTTCATCAAACCCCTTTGATCGCACCCGGGACCAGTTGATGATTCACGATCGGTGAAAACGCTAGCCAGCGCTGCCAATGGTCGTGGCCTCATCCAAACCGAGAGCCAAGTAAACGAAAAGCGTGACTGCCATAGCAGCGATCCCAATAAGCGTTGGTTTCCAGCTTGCCATATTAAAACCCCGCGGCGGTCTCATGTCCCTTGATCAGGCAATCATAGGATCATCTGGCTAAAAACTTTCGATTTCATTGCGCCAAGATTATTGTTTGTAACATTTGAGCCGCTCAGGCTTCCGTTCTGTTAAAATGCTTCCCATTTATTTATTTGTAACGCGTTCGGGGGCAAAGGCTGCGCCGCCACGGCCTGTCACTTTAAGTGCAGTTACAGTTGTCGCGGAGCGGGCACGCTTAGAGCTTAGGTCCCCATTTACGTCCCGCCCGCCGCTGGATTGAGCGCTCAAGTCGAAGCGGGCGATGAGCTGCCCAAGTTCGTGGGTTTGATTTGCCAAACCGTGGCTTGCAGCCGTCGATTGCTCCGCCATAGCCGCGTTTTGCTGTGTCACACGATCCATTTGGCCGACTGCGGTATTGACCTGCTCAAGCCCCACCGCTTGCTCATGCGCTGATGCGGAAATGGAGGAAACGATTCCATCGATTTCAGCGACCTGCGAAACAATCTGATCGAGCGCCCGGCCGGTTTCTTCGACGAGGCAGACGCCTTCGTTGACCTGAATATTCGAAGCCGAAATAAGCGCCTTAATTTCTTTGGCAGCCTCCGCTGAACGTTGAGCTAATCCTCTAACCTCCGATGCAACCACCGCGAAGCCACGCCCTGCCTCGCCAGCGCGCGCAGCTTCAACGCCAGCGTTCAATGCAAGCAGATTTGTCTGAAAGGCTATTTCATCGATGACGCCGATGATTTGGCCAATTTGCTGAGATGATGTTTCAATATCGTGCATAGCGCTTACCGCTCGGCTCACGACATCGCCTGAGTGCTCCGCGCTCGACTTGGCTGCGTTCACGACATCACGCGCGTGACTGGCTCCATTGGAAGTCGTCTTGACAGTCGCTGTGATCTCGTCGAGGGCACTGGCTGTTTCTTCGAGTTTCGCGGCCTGCTCTTCCGTCCGTTTGGAAAGATCTTCGCAAGCCTCGGCAATTTCATTGGCTCCAGTCCTTATCCCGCTGCTGGCTGCCTCGATCGTTCGCATGACTATTTCAAGGCTTTCAGCCGTGGCGTTAAAATCAAGCCGTAAAGCTTCATATTCTGGCGCGAATGGATGCACGATACGCATCATAAGCTTACCGGCTGCCAGCGCAGCTAACCCTTCAGCAAGGGATGTCACGACCCCTGTTTGCTTTCTCTGTTCCTCGAGCTTGAAAGCCTCGCTTTCAATCCTGCTTTTGTCAGCATCCATGCGCAAACGCCCCGCTTCGGCGTCCGCGCGTTTCAAACCCAGACTGTTGTCTTTAAAAATCTGAACAGCCCGCGCCATCTGACCAATCTCATCGGGCCTGGATGTACCGGTAATTTCAATCGAAAGATCGCCTTTTGAAAGGCGGTTCATCAACCCGATCAAATGGGTCAAAGGCCGATTGATACCGCGCATAACGAAAATAAAAGCGCCGCCGACAAAAACGAAGCCCAATATCACGCCAGCCGTAACCGCCTCGGTCAACACGTTGGATTGTTGTTCCGCGGCATCCACAGCCTCGACGACAGCCTGCGACTGCTGATCCATAAAGCCCTTTGTCTCGGTCAAAATTTCGCCGAGCTGACTGAACAGTTTCGCCGCCTGCGGATCGAACTTTTCCATCAGCTCGTTCCCGGCATCGATTCCTCGCGAAATATAAGCGCGAGCCATAGCGATTCCTGTTTCATTGAAGGCCTCGAATGATCCTTCCAATTCTTTTAGGATTGCGCGTATTTTGGCGATTTGGGCTTCCTGGCCGGGCAAGCCGCCTTCACCCGGCATCTCAATTTTATTCAACTCATTTTTTAATGCTGCGGCTTGCCGGCTGAAATCCGCCCGGTATTTGGCAGCGTCTTCAAAACTGTCTTCGTTGTGAGTCGCAGCCGCATCGGTGAGAAATTGCTGCACCTGGATGACGTCGACCTGCAGATCCCGCACGGTTGTTTTCATGGGAGCGAAGTCGGCGATCAAAGATTTTGTGTGAGCATTGGCGTGCCGCAGCATGCTTTGCTGCGCAGCACCCATCAGAAATGCTGTCACACCATTGGCGAGGAGCACTCCGGCTAAAGAGAGGAGAACCAAAATCAGCTTCGTGCGAATCGTCATCCTTGCTCCCGATCAATCATGTCATCGCGATGTGAATATTTTTGTTACGAAAAGGGCATCTTTTTAAAACGTTGATGTCCCGCCCGTAGCCGGTGACTTTTCCACAAAGGTCGCGTCCATGTGACGAATCGTGCGGATAAGCCCACTGGTTCGTTATTGATCGCCGACGCTTTCCAAATTCTTATGAAAGCGAGCATAAGGAACAAAAATCGCAGCTTTAATCGTCGATATAAATGCTATCCGAGCCTTCACTCGTGCCACCTAGACGCATCGAAGCGGCAGCGAAGCACACCGGATCCCAATGAACGATAAAGCACGAGAACCCAGTGAGGATAGCGGCGCTTCACCGGCGGCACAGCGCTGGGCCGCGCAGCAGGAAGAAATACGTGCCGCCGCTGAGGCAGATCGCAAGCGCGCGCTCAAGGCGCACGTGAAACAGAATGATGGCGCCAGACAGGGATATGATGACCCGGCTGGTTTCAGCGTTGGGCTGCTCGCACTCCTGCTTTTCCTCGCCGCCTGCTGGTTGATCATCGATAAGATGCGGTGCGACCCATTCTATTCGACTGTCGTCAGGCTTCCTTTTCATTCGTGCCAGTGAATGCACTGAGGCTCGGAAGCAATCGCGCTTGTGGACAGCGGGGACTGAACTCGTGAGCTCTATCTTGGAGAGTCGCTTGGACGAAGCTTGCTTCGGGCGCGTGTCCTGGTTGCAAAGCCGGATAGTCACATAGGTTTGAACTCTCTTATCCCATAGAGCTTGGCTTTCCTGCCCGATTTCCAGGGTTCGCCGCCTTGCCAAGCGGTTCCGGAGGATGCCAAGGAGAGAGGCTGGGAAGCACCAATATGGCATTTCGGCATTGCGTGCTGAATGAACGAGTTTGAGAGTTTGCCGTGCCTCCGTTGATTCACACCTCGCTTCGCACCGGCTTAAAACCGTTCGCACCGCTTGCCTTGCTCTTCGGATTGTCACTAACGGCCTGCACGATGGGGCCGGATTATCTCAGGCCGCCAGCCCCTCAGTCCCCAGAGTTCAAAGAAGCGAAAAAGGGCTGGAAATTGGCCACGCCGCGCGACACCATCGATCGCGGTCCCTGGTGGTCAGTCTATAAAGATGCCCGGCTCTCATCGCTGATGAGCCAAGTCGAGATTTCCAATCAGACGGTCGCCGCCGCCGCCGCATCCTATGAAGAAGCGCGAGCCATCATCAGGCAAGCCCAGGCGGGTTATTTTCCGACTGTCACAAACAGCTATAGTGCCACGGGTTCCCACCAAGGAAGTGGTCTCAGCAGCTCGGGGCGCTCGACAACGAGCGTCGTTTATAACCCAATTGCAAATGCCACCTGGGATATCGATGTCTGGGGCCGCATCCGCCGCACGGTCGAGAGCGACGCCGCGGCCGCGCAGGTCAGCGCCGCCGATCTGGACAACGCTAAACTTTCAGAGCAAGCGACGCTGGCCACGGCCTATTTCAATCTCAGGGCGAGTGACTCGCTAAAAGCGCTGCTCCACAGGACGATTATCGACTACAAAAAGACACTTGAGATCACCCGCAATCAATACAAAGCAGGCACGGTTTCGCAGGCGGATTTGATCACAGCCGAAACTCAGGTGCTCTCGACAGAGGCCCAGGAAATCAACGTCGGGATCTTGAGGGCTCAATATGAGCATGCCATCGCCGTCTTGACCGGCAAACCACCGGCGGAACTATCTCTGGCTCCAAGTGCGCTGGCCATGAAGATCCCGTCTATTCCTGTGACGGTTCCATCCGCCTTATTGGAACGGCGTCCCGATATAGCGGCCGCGGAACGCCTGCTGCAGGAGAACAACGCCTTGGTTGGTGTTGCTGTCGCCAGCTTTTATCCGGATATCAACTTGACGGCGATGATCGGGTTTACCGGCGGGACGCCGCTCCCGATTACCGCGGCGACTGAGGCTTGGTCCCTGGCGGGTACGGCGACGCAAACCATTTTCGACGGCGGATTGCGCAGTGCTCAGCTCGCCGCTGCGAAGGCAACCTATGAGGGGAGCGTTGCAAATTACCGGCAGACTGTCCTGACCGCTTTCCAGCAGGTTGAGGATGAACTTGCTGCCCTGCGTATTTTGACCGAGGAAGCAGCAAAGGAGGACGAAGCCGTCAAGGCCGCTCGCCAAGCCGTGCAAGTTTATTTGAACCAATATCAGGCGGGGACGGTTTCCTTTACCACTGTGGTCACAGCTGAGGCGACCCAGCTCGCCGATGAGGAAGCAGCGCTGACGATCCGCCAAGACCTTTTTGTTGCGAGCGTTGCCTTGATCGAGGCACTCGGCGGCGGCTGGGATGCAACGCTATTACCAAATCTGGAAAAACTTTCCACGGTCCCCACGATAACGCCGCCTCTTTGAGAAGAATAGATCGCTCCCCGGAGGCTAAGAAGTCACCAAGCGGAGGGTATAAAATCACCAAGAAGTAATTTGCTTTTTAAATTTAAGTAGCTGTTTCTGGATTCGGAGCTCTAACAGAGATAGGCACTCGTCTCGCCCGGAACGCGGCACATTAATGGATTGATCAACGGCGATGCCGTTTCACGCAGCGGTTAAAACGTGTTCACCTTAACCTCTACGTTGAAGCATCGTTTTTCTTGACAGCTCGTTTTGCTGCCATCGCTCGGATAAGACCGGATGGATGACAAGAACATGGATGAAAAAGTTAGCAAGCCCCATAAGCCTGCGGCTCCGGTCAAACCGCAAGCACCGAAAGAATCTCCCTTCGTACCGCAGCCGGTCAAACGCCGCCGCTCGGCCGGGGGATTTGTGCTTGGCCTGATCATCCTGCTCGGTCTTGGATTTGCGGTCTATCGCGTTGTCGCCCCCGCACCGGCACCGCCCGCGCGCAGCGGCCGCGGCGCGGGCGCCGGCGCACCGCAGTCCGTTGGCGTCGCCACTATCGGCAAAGGTGACATTAAAATTATCTTTAGCGGGCTTGGAACCGTCACGCCGCTCGCCACTGTAACAGTGAGAACCCAGATCAACGGCCAGTTGACAGATGTCGCCTTTATTGAAGGGCAAAGCGTTAAAAAAGGCGATTTCCTCGCGCAGATCGACCCTCGCCCTTACCAATTAGCAGAGGAGCAATATGAGGGTCAGCTGGTTCACGACCAAGGCCTTCTCGATCAAGCCCGCACCGATCTCGCACGCTATCAAACCCTTGTGCAGCAGAACTCGATCGCCCGTCAGCAGGCTGAGGACCAAGTTTATATCGTCAAGCAATATGAAGGCTCGGTTAAAAGCGATCAGGCTCAGATCGATACTCAAAAGTTGAATCTCGCCTATTGCCACATCGTCTCGCCGGTGACCGGACGGGTCGGCCTGCGTTTGGTCGATCCCGGCAACTTCGTGCAGACGAGCGATACGACAGGTCTCGCAGTGCTCACGCAGCTCGAACCCATGTCGGTGATTTTCTCGCTGCCGGAGGATAATATTCCGGAAGTCACCGCGCAAATGAAATTGGGGACGGAGTTGAGCGCCGCGGCCTATGACCGGGCCAATGTCACTGAGCTCGCGAGCGGCAAGATCTCGACGATCGACAATCAAATCGACACCACGACGGGAATGGTGAAGTTTCGCGCCGAGTTTCCAAACACAGATGAGACTTTGTTCCCGAATCAATTCGTCAACGTGCGCGTCTTGATCAAAACCCTCCATGACGTTGTAACCGCGCCGAACGCCGCGATCCAGCAGGGTGCGCCTGGAAGCTATGTCTACCTTGTCAATCAAGACGATACGGTTTCGGTGCGCAAGGTGAAAGTTGGACCAGCCGATAACGGTATGGTGCAGATTGAATCTGGTTTGAACCCCGGCGACCGTGTCGTCACCGACGGAACAGATCGCCTGAGCGATGGCGCCCGTGTCACGATCCCCGCGGATAAAGCGGACAAGACGGGTTCCGCGGACCCGGCGATCCCTAGCAAAGGCTCCTCGCATCGGCGCAACGCAGAATGAGCAGCGGCGGCTTTGGCATTGAGGCGGCCTTATGAATCCGTCGCAGATTTTTATTTTACGGCCAGTTGCGACCTCGCTTCTCATGCTTGCGATCCTGCTCGCCGGCAGCTTCGCTTATAAATTTTTGCCGCTTTCCGCACTGCCGGAGGTCGATTATCCGACCATCCAAGTTCAAACCTTTTACCCTGGTGCCAGCCCGGAGGTGATGACCTCATCCGTGACTGCGCCTTTGGAGCGGCAGCTGGGCGAGATGCCAGGCCTCAATCAAATGACTTCGGCGAGTTCGGCAGGCGCCTCGGTCATCACGCTTCAATTCAGCCTCAACCTCAGCTTGGATGTGGCCGAGCAGGAAGTACAGGCAGCGATCAATGCCGGCAATAATCTGCTGCCAAGCGATCTGCCGACACCGCCAATCTATGCCAAAGTCAACCCGGCCGACGCGCCGATTATGACGCTTGCGATTACCTCGAAAACCCTGCCGCTCATTACCCTTGAAGATTTGAGCGAAACGCGCCTTGCTCAAAAGATCTCGCAACAGCCAGGTGTCGGCCTGGTCAGCATCAGCGGCGGAAATAGGCCAGCTATCCGCATCCAATTCAATCCGCGCGCGCTCGCGGCCTATGGTTTGAACATCGACGATGTGCGGACCACAATCGGCAATGTCAATGTGAACACGCCGAAGGGCAATTTCGACGGCGCGGCGCAATCATCGACGATCAATGCCAATGATCAGATTACATCGGCAGACCAATTCAAAGATGTGATTATCGCCTACCGTAATGGTAATCCGGTCCGCCTTTCCGATGTGGCGGCCACGGTCCAGGGACCGGAGAATACCAAGATCGCCGCCTGGGCCGGCAAAACTCCGGCAATCATCCTCAATATCCAGCGGCAGCCTGGAGCCAACGTCATTCAAGTCGTGGATGGGATCAAGGCATTGCTCCCGCAGATCGAAACCGCACTCCCTGCCGCGGTTGATATCGATATTTTGAGCGACCGTACGACGACGATCCGCGCTTCGGTCGATGATGTCGAATTCGAGCTGGGCCTCGCGATCGCGCTGGTCGTTCTTGTCATTTTCGTATTTCTGCGCAACCTGCCTGCGACGATCATTCCAAGCCTTTCGGTGCCCCTCTCTTTGGTCGGCACGCTGGTTGTGATGTATCTGATGGGGTTCAGCCTCGACAATCTGTCGCTGATGGCTTTGACGATATCGACCGGCTTCGTCGTCGATGACGCGATTGTCATGATCGAAAACATTGCCCGTTATATCGAAGACGGAGAGGAGCCCTTAACCGCGGCGCTGCGCGGCTCCGCGCAGATCGGCTTTACCATCATTTCGCTGACCGTTTCTCTGATCGCCGTTCTCATTCCTTTGCTTTTCATGGGCGATGTCGTCGGACGCCTGTTTCATGAATTTGCAATCACGCTTGCCGCGACAATCGTCATTTCCGCGGTCGTATCTTTGACGCTGGTGCCGATGCTTTGTGCCAAGCTGCTCCGCCATCAGCGAGAATCCGAACGCAGCCGGTTTGATCTTGCCGCCGATCACGCTTTCAACTGGCTCATAAGGCAATATGGGCGTGCGCTCACGGTCGTGCTCGAGCATCAGCCTTTGACGTTGCTGGTCGCCATCGCGACTCTCGTCGTCACGGTTCTCCTTTATATCGTGATTCCCAAAGGCTTTTTCCCGGTGCAGGACACCGGTATGATTCAAGCTATCACGCAAGCCAATGAGAGCATCTCCTATGCCGCCATGGCAGAGAAGCAGCAAGAACTCGCCGGCGTTCTCCTGAAGGATGAGGACGTCGATAATTTAAGTTCGTTCATCGGCGTCGATGGCACCAATATGACGCTGAATAGCGGCAGGTTTCTCATCAGCTTGAAATCGCGTGATTCGCGCAAGTCGACAGTGAGCGATGTCATCCGCAGGCTGCAGCAAGAGACGGCGGACGTCAAAGACATCAAGCTCTACATGCAGCCTGTGCAGGATCTCACGATCGATTCCGCGATTAGCCGCGCTCAATATCACTTCGTTCTTGAGAACGCGAACGGCAATGAGATGGCGACATGGGTTCCAAAGCTTGTCCAAAAGCTCAACACCCTGCCTGAGCTCGTGAATGTCGCAAGCGACATGTCAAACCAAGGCCGCACCATCGAACTCGTCATTGACCGGCCGACAGCGAGCCGTTTTGGCATTACGCCCGCGACGGTCGATAATATCCTCTATGACGCATTCGGCCAGCGCATCGTTTCGACAATCTATACACAATCCAATCAGTATCGCGTGATTATGGAGGCTGCGCCCGACCTTCAGCATGCGCTCTCCTCGCTTGATACGTTTTATCTGCCATCATCCTTATCGACGACCAATGGACAAGTGCCGCTCTCGGCGATCGTTCATGCCGAACAACATATGGGGCCTTTGCAGATCTCGCATTTCGGGCAATTTCCAGCGACGAATGTTTCTTTCGATGTCGCACCGGGAGCCTCGCTTGGCGCGGCTGTCACGGCCATTCAACAGGCCGAAAAAGATATCGGTCTGCCCGACAGCTTCGTATCTTTGATGCAAGGCAGCGCGGCCGCTTTCAGTGCCTCGCTTAGCAATGAAGTGATGCTGATCATCGCCGCGATCGTGACAATGTATATTATTCTGGGTGTGCTTTACGAGAGCTTCATTCACCCGATCACGATCCTTTCCACCCTGCCTTCGGCTGGTGTAGGCGCGCTGCTGTCATTGATGCTGGCCGGTGATGAACTCGATGTGATCGCAATCATCGGCATCATTCTGCTGATCGGTATCGTCAAGAAGAACGCGATCATGATGATCGATTTCGCGCTTGATGCTGAACGCAACGAAGGTTTGGCACCGCGCGACGCTATTTATCAAGCCTGCTTGCTCCGCTTCCGGCCGATTCTCATGACCACCATGGCCGCGATCCTTGGCGCGCTTCCTTTGATGCTCGGCACTGGCACGGGATCCGAACTGCGGCACCCGTTGGGTGTCGCCATTGTCGGCGGCCTCGTTTTCAGCCAAGTCCTGACCCTGTTTTCGACGCCCGTCATCTATCTCTATTTTGACCGGCTGGCGCAGAGGCTCGCAGGGCGTTCGGCCAGCGGGCTGCGGCCGCGCGAGGCGGGAGAATGAACCTCTCGGCGCCGTTTATCGCACGGCCGGTCGCCACCACCCTGATCACGATGGGGATTGCGATCGCAGGCATACTCGCCTTTTTAAGACTGCCTGTCTCGCCGCTCCCGCAGGTCGATTTCCCGTCTATCTCGGTACAAGCCAGCCTTCCCGGCGCAAGCCCCGACACTGTGGCAACAAGCGTCGCAAGCCCGCTCGAGCGACGGCTCGGCCAGATCGCCGATGTCACGGAAATGACATCGACGAGCAGCCTTGGGGCAGCGCGGATCAATCTGCAATTTGGCCTCAATCGCGACATAGACGGCGCAGCGCGCGATGTGCAAGCTGCCATCAACGCGGCGCGCGCAGATCTGCCGACCGCTCTCAAAAGCAATCCGACTTATCGCAAGCTTAATCCGGCAGATGCGCCGATCCTTATTCTCTCCTTGACCTCTAAGACGCTGACGCGCGGCCAGCTTTACGATTCTGCCAGCAATGTCTTGCAGCAGCGCTTGTCGCAGCTCGATGGCATCGGACAGGTGATCATCGGCGGCGCCGCTCTACCCGCGGTCCGAGTAGAGCTCAACCCCACAGCCCTCTTCAAATATGGCATAGGACTTGAGGATGTGCGCGCCGCTTTGGCTTCTGCGAATGCGAACAGCCCAAAAGGCGCGATCGAAAACGAAGGCACGCATTATCAAATCTACACGAACGATCAAGCAAACCATGCTGACGACTACAAACCGCTGGTTGTCGGTTACCGCAATGGAAACGCGGTCCATTTGTCGGATCTTGGCGAGATCATTGACTCGGTCGAGGATCTTCGTAACGAGGGATTATCAAATGGACAGCCTTCGCTTCTGGTCATTCTGTTTCGCCAGCCTGGCGCCAACATCATTCAGACGGTCGATGCGATCAAGGCTGCGCTGCCGCAACTGGAAGCTGCGATGCCAAGCGATGTTCAGGTGACGCTAGCCATCGATCGCAGCCTGACCATCCGTGCGTCGCTTTCAGACACTGAGCGGACGTTAGTGATCGCCGTTTTGCTGGTGACTTTCATCGTCTTCCTGTTTCTTGGCAATATCCGGGCGGCCATCATCCCAGCTGTCGCGGTCCCGGTCTCCATCATCGGCACCTTCGGTGCGATGTATCTTCTGGATTATAGTCTCGATAACTTATCTTTAATGGCTCTTACAATCGCGACAGGCTTTGTGGTCGATGACGCGATCGTCGTACTTGAAAATATTTCGCGCTATGTCGAAGCAGGCATTCCGCGCTTTGAGGCGGCGATGCGCGGTGCGCGTGAGGTCGGCTTCACAGTCTTGTCCATTAGCATTTCACTTATCGCAGTCTTCACGCCCATCTTAATGATGGGCGGTTTGGTCGGACGCCTGTTTCGCGAATTCGCTGTGACATTGTCCATGGCGATTGTGACGTCATTGGTCATATCGCTAACGACCACGCCGATGCTCTGCGCGCTTTTGCTGAAGCCGCGCGATCAAAACCGCCCGCCCCGGAAAAACCCATTCTCAGCTGTGCTCCGCGGCTATGAGATAAGCTTGGCATGGGCGCTTCAGCATCGCGCGCTGATCATGCTGATACTCGGCGGCGCGGTCGTATCGACCGTGTATCTCTTCATCGTCATTCCGAAGGGGTTCTTTCCCCAGCAGGATACCGGAAGGCTCGTTGGCGTTATTCAAGCCGATCAAAGCATTTCTTTCCAATCGATGGAAAAGAAAATGGCGCAGATGATGTCCATCGTCCAAGCCGATCCAGGGGTTGAAAATGTCGTCGGCTATACAGGCGCTGGCAGCGGCGGCGGCCGTGGAGGAACAAATACGGCATCCGTCTTTGTCGGGCTCAAACCTCTCTCTCAACGCAATCGCAGCGCGGATGAGATCGTCGGCAGACTGCGCCACAAGTTATCGGTGATATCGGGCGCGCGGCTCTATTTGCAAGCCGTGCAAGATATTGGCGTCGGCGCGCGCCAAAGCAATGCGCAATATCAATACACATTGCAAAGCGATAGCACCGAAGAAATCTATAAGTGGTCGCCGAAACTGCTGGAGGCTCTGCAAAAAAGCAAGATCCTCACCGATGTCAGCTCAGACCAGCAGCAGAAAGGTCTTGAGTCGGATGTGGTGATCGACCGCGATATGGCCTCGCGGCTTGGCATTACACCCTATCAAATCGACAACACTCTTTACGATGCTTTTGGCCAGCGGCAGGTCTCGACGATTTATAGTGCCATCAACCAATATCACGTGATCATGGAGGTCGCGCCGCGTTATTGGCAAAGTCCAGATACACTGAAAGATATCTACGTCAGTACATCTGGGGGCAATCCGAGTGGAACACAGACCACTAATGCTTCAGCCGGCACGGTCTCGGCGCAAGCAGCTGCCGTTGGCTCAACCTCGTCAAGCGACTCATCGAACTCCACTTCGGCGAGCGCGCAAAATACAGCGCGCAATGCGGCCACGAATGCGCTCGCCAATACCGGACATGGCAGCGCCTCATCGGGCGCCGCCGTCGCCACAAGCCAGGAAACAATGATTCCCCTGTCGGCCATCGCACATTTCGTACCTGGAAACACACCTCTCTCCGTCAATCACCAAGGACTATTCGTAGCGACAACGCTTTCCTTCAATATTGCCCCAGGCTATTCGCTGAGCGATGCGGCCGCCGAGATCGATAAAGCAGTGCGCGATATCCGCCTGCCCGCGGATGTTAACGGCAGCCTGCAAGGTTCCGCCCAGATGTTTCAGCAATCGCTTTCGAATGAACCGCTCTTGATCGCCGCCGCGCTTGCCGCCGTCTATATCGTTCTCGGCGTTCTTTATGAGAGCTACATCCATCCGATCACGATTTTATCAACTTTACCGTCCGCGGGGGTTGGCGCGCTTCTGGCTTTGATGGCCTTCCGGACCGACTTCAGCATTATTGCTTTGATTGGCGTGATCCTGCTCATTGGCATCGTAAAGAAAAATGCGATCATGATGATCGACTTCGCTGTGGAGGCGCGGCGCGAGCGAGGCCTGAACGCACGGGATGCCATCTTCCAGGCTTGCATCTTGCGTTTCCGGCCGATCATGATGACCACAGCCGCCGCGATCCTCGGCGCCATCCCGCTGGCGCTGAGTTTCGGCGAAGGCGGCGAAATCCGTCGGCCGCTCGGCATATCCATCGTCGGCGGCTTAATTCTCAGCCAAATGCTGACGCTCTATACGACGCCTGTTCTTTATCTGCTGCTCGATGGTTTGCAAGAATGGGGGAGGCGGCGGCGTAATAGGCCTTTGGCCAACCCGCCCTTAGCCACCGATGTCAGCTGATCTCCGGTTCAACTCACAAGCGCGTCCATACAATAAACTTCAATAGCATGGCTGGCAGGGTCTCCATTACCGACCGAACCATCTAGGAGGGCCCGCGCCCAATTTTGAAGCTCAGTAGCTTCCTTTATGTTGCCTCGGGCAGCTTCGATGTGGCTGAAATTTGTAAGACTCGCAGCTAATACTGGCGCATCGGGCGGTAATTGAGACCGCCGAATCTTGAGTGATTTACAGACCTCGACAATCGCATCGGCATAGCGCCCCTGTTCACGCTCGGATGCACCGAGATCGCCCAGATAATCAGCGTATATTAAGCTCTGCTGGCCAAGGCTGAGCCTTGCACCCGAAGCTGCTTTTGTAAACAGTGCTTCTGCCTTTTGAAACTCGGCCCGCTTTCGATCGAGCAAGCCTCTATTGAAATACACTCGTGCCAATTGATCTTCAGCCTGAGCTACCCGCGGATCTGATTCCGGCAAAATTGCCTTTCGCACAACCAAGGATTTTTTCAGCAAATCTTCAACATAAGTAGACGTGCTTTCCGCCCAGTGGCTTTTGGCGAGCGCGAACAACCGGTCAGATTCGCTTAGCCCGGAAGTATCTACTGTCTGAGCTGCGGCTGCATATATTAATTGGAACAGCAACAGGATTGCATAAAGCAAAGAAACAGACCGATTTTGCACGCTATTCTCCACGCACACGATCAAAATAAAAATCTAAAAAGCATACGTTTTCAAAACGCGCCTCTTCCTTCGATCGGCCAAATGCCAATCAATTTGTCTCCATCGACGACATGAAAATGATCGTAAAGATTTACCGTCGGATCGCAATGCGGCACAATCAATTCAAAGGATTCGCCGAGCGCAGGCTGCGATGCGCCTTTCGGCAACTCGATGATTCCGTGTTCGTCGCTATCTGGGCGATAGATCGCACCCGTGGCCGGTGAATGATGGAATGCGGGCAATGTGCCTTTAGCGGAGAAATGCTTGTTGCCGCCGTCGCATGTCACCCGGCCCGCGTAGTTCCGGCCGATGACCGAGACCTTGACGAACAAGCAAGGTTCAAAAGGTGTCACCGGGCCGCCGTCCAATTCAATGCCCGAATATTCGACATCATTGAAAACATAGCTGCCGCTTTGAAGCTCAGTATAGCAATGCAGGCTCGGGTCCATGAATAAAGTACCTGTGCTGCCGCCTGTGACGCGCTTGACCTCATGGCCAGCCTGCGCCAGCGCGGCACTGATTTCACGAATGGTCGCAGCGCACTCTTGTGACGCACGCAGACGATCCGCATAAGTCTCGACATGCGAAATATGCGAGGCATAGGCCTGCATACCGCCATAATGCAGATGCGGGCTCGCCGCGATACGATCCGCCACGGCGACCGCTTGCGCGGCCGAGACAACGCCGTTGCGATGCCGGCCGAGATCGGCATCGACCAAAGTATCGAGCACGATACCCGCCTGTTTCGCTGCGGCTGCGATCAGATCCACCATGGCCGGATCGTCAGCGACGATCGAAAGCGTGCAACCTTCGGCTGCGAGCCGCACGGCACGTGCGATCTTATCCGGTTGCGTGAAAGTCGAGGTGATGAGCAGGTCGCGAAGCCCTTGCCCGGCCATGGCTTCGGCTTCGCCGACTGTTGCGACACAAAGACCAGCGGCACCCGCCTTCATCTGCAAAGCCCCGATCGCGGAACATTTATGCGACTTGGCATGCGGCCGGAGCGCAATGTTATTCTCACGGCAGAACGCGGCGGCTTTTTCAATATTGCGCTGGAGCGCCGGAAGATCGAGCACAAGGCATGGCGTCGCGAGATTTTGCCTGGCTTCCGCTTGACCGGCGAGCGCTGCGTTGGGACTTGTCATAGCCGTTCCCATGTTCAACCAATATCCGCGACAAGACCAGCCGCGGCGATCCCGGCCAAGACGCATATCTCGTCATTATCCGACGTATCGCCGCTCACGCCAACGGCGCCCAGCAATATCCCCGCGCCATCGCGCATCAGCACCCCGCCCGGCACAGGAATGATTTTGCCTTGTGCCAATGTATTGACCGCATCAACGAAGTAAGCCTGCTCTTGCGCCCGCTTGAAGATGGCCCGCGACCCCATGCCGAGTGCGAGAGCGCCATAGGCTTTGCCTTGCGCAACATCGCCACGCAACAGACTCGTGCCGTCTTGCGCGGCGAAAGCCCGCAGGCAGCCACGGTCATCGAAGACAGCGACAGCGATCGGCTTCAATCCCAGTTCTTTGCTTTTGGCGAGCACAGCATCTTCGATGCTGCGCGCCATTTCCAAGGTTAAACTCATGAGTTGAGATCTTTCGGTTACGATTGGGTTGAGCTGGCAGATGCCATGCTTGAGGCCAAGAGCCGTGCGACATGGATGGCCTCGCGCTCTGTGCCATCCTTGATCTGATGCCTGCAAGAGGTGCCATCTGCGATGACGATCGCATCCGGCTGTTTGCGGATCGCAGGCAGAAGCGAGAGTTCAGCCATGGCAAGCGAGACATCGATCGTCTCAGCCTGATAGCCGAAGGCACCTGCCATGCCGCAACAGCTTGATTCGATTACCTCAAGATCAAGATTGGGAACAAGCCGCAACGCGCTTTCGACCGCCCCCATCGTCCCGAAAGCTTTCTGATGGCAATGACCATGCAGCAAAACCTTGCTTGCGACCGGCGCAAGCGCGGGTGCGAAGCGCCCGGCCTTGGCCTCGCGCACAATAAACTCCTCAAAGAGCAAAGCATGCGCTGCGGCACGCTTGGCTTCATCACCAGGAAGCACCGCCATCACCTCATCGCGAAAGGTCAAAAGACAGCTCGGTTCCAAACCGATCACCGGCACGCCGCGTTCCAGGAAGGGCCGCAGCGCTTTGAGCGTGCGCAGCATTTCAGTGCGCGCCGCTTCAACATTGCCGGCCGAAAGAAATGTGCGCCCGCAACACAGCGGCCGTTTGCCATCTTCCGGCTGCGCGAAATGAACAAGGTAACCAGCACCCGTCAAGACGGCGAGCGCGGCTTCGAGATTGTCAGGCTCGAAAGCCGCATTGAACGTATCGGCCCAGAGCACAACTTCTCTGCCATCATCCGGCCCGAATGAAGCAGCGCGTGGCGTAAACCGCCGCCTCCGCCAAAGGGGCAGCGCCCGGCGCGCGCTCAAGCCGGTCATTTTTTCAAAGAGCCAGGCCAACGGCGGCAGTCTATTGCGCAGATTGAGCAAAGGCGCGATCCGCGCCGCGTAAGGCGCATAATGCGGCATGAAAGCTATGAGGCGGTCGCGCAGTGAAAAACCATGCGTCTTGGCGCGGGCGGCCGAAACTTCGATCTTCATTTTTGCCATATCGACGCCGGTGGGACATTCGCGCTTGCAGGCCTTGCAGGAGACACAGAGCTTCATCGTTTCAGCCATCGCATCGGAGGCGAAAGCATCCGTGCCAATCTGACCGGAGAGCGCCAGCCGCAAACTATTGGCGCGGCCGCGTGTCAGATGCTGCTCATCGCGAGTCACGCGATAGGACGGACACATGGCGCCGCCTTCGAGCTTCCGGCAGGCGCCATTATTGTTGCACATTTCGACAGCGCCCTGCAGGCCGCCGATCGCCCCTGGATATTCAGACCAATCAAGCCGAGGCGCAAAATCATCGGCATGATAGTCCGGCGCATAACGAAACAGGCTGCGATCATCGAAAGAAGGTGAGCGTATGATTTTGCCCGGATTGAACAAGCCTTGCGGATCGAATGTGTCCTTCACCTCTTCGAAAGCCCGCACGAGCTTCTCGCCGAACATCGGCGCATGAAACTCGCTGCGCAACAGGCCATCGCCATGCTCGCCCGAATGCGAACCTTTATAGTCACGCACCAGAGCAAAGGCTTCCTCGGCGATAGCGCGCATGGCTTTGACGTCTTTTTCAAGCCGGAGATTAAGCACGGGACGGACATGCAAGCAGCCTTCGGAAGCATGCGCGTACCAGGTGCCGCGCGTGCCGTGTTTTTCGAAAACCTGCTTCAGTTTTTCCGTATAATCCGCGAGATGCGGCAAAGGCACAGCGCAATCTTCAACGAAAGAGATGGGCTTTCGCTGATCCTTCATCGACATCATGATATTGAGGCCCGATGTCCGCAGATCGGTGATCGCCGCCTGCAAGGCGGGATCGTAAACCTCGACGACCCCGCCCCAATGTTTGCGCTCGCGATCGAAGCCAAAGCCAAGATCGCCCATCAGCTCGGCGAGCTGGCGCATGCGGCTTTTGTTTTCGGCCTCATCCTCCGCAAATTCGACAAGAAGAAGCGCTTCCGGCTCACCTTGTAAAATCGCTTCCAGCGTCGGCTTGAACATGGCGATCTCGCGCGCCAGTTCGATCATCGTCGCATCGACAAGTTCGACCGCGATCGGCTTCAGCTTTACGAGATGCTGCGCTGCGTCCATCGCCGCGTAGAATGTCCCGAAATGGCAGACACCGACCGCTCTGCGGCCAAGCACCGGCCATAATTTCAGTTCGACCGCAGTCGTATAAGCGAGCGTGCCTTCCGAGCCGACAAGGATATGCGAAAGATTGATGCGATTGCGCGCGGGATCGAGCGCATCAAGATTATAGCCGCCGACGCGTCTCTGCACTTTTGGAAAGCGCGCTGCGACTTCACCTGATTCCCGCCTGCCGATGCCGAGCAAATGCGCGGCAAGCGACTGGCCGGGCTGACCATCAAGCCCAGCCAGATCGGCCGCGACTTCGCCAAAGTGCATCGGCGCCCCATCGGGCAGGACCGCGTCGATTGCGATGACATTGTCGCGCATCGTCCCGTAGCGAAGCGATCGTCCGCCGCAAGAATTATTACCCGCCATGCCGCCGATCGTGGCGCGCGACGCGGTCGATACATCGACCGGAAACCAAAGACCGTGCGGCTTCAGCGCACGATTAAGTTCATCAAGGACAATACCCGGCTCGACCACACAGGTCTGCTTTTCAACATCGAGCGACTTGATCTTGCGCAGATGTTTCGAACTGTCAATCACCAGACCCTTGTTGATCGTCTGGCCGCATTGCGAGGTGCCGCCGCCGCGCGCGGTGACGGGGACACCTTCCTCACGCGCGATGGCAAGCGCATGCGCGGCATCGTCCATGCTGCGCGGCACAAAAGCGCCCAAAGGCATCATCTGATAATGCGAGGCGTCGGTCGCATAACGGCCCCGGCTGAAAGCATCGAACAAGACGTCGCCATCCGTCTCGGCTTTTAAACGCCGGGCGAGCCGGGATTGCGATTGATCAGCCATGACGTCATCTCTCGCCGCCAAAGCCCAGATCAGGCGGACGGTTCCTTTTCACGCAAAGGGCCGCGCACGGCCCCAAAATAGCTAAGCTATTTGAAACACTTCGGGGCGATTGTCCAGTTTTTGGCACCCAATTTAACTTTACTCAGCTTGAGCGCACAGTTCCGTCCGGAAACGGCTTTTCAATTCCGTATTTTTGAACTTATACATCTATGATCAGTAGAGTGAAGTGCGGACATCGCAAACGCGTTGAGAATGCCGATGCCGCGGGGAGAGAACGACATGGGCTTCAAACTCAAACCCACGCATGGTGTTCTCGCTCTTCTTTGTGCGATGTATTTCATCACCTATATCGACCGCGTCAACGTCGGCACCGCGGCGAGCGCTTTTCAAAAAGATCTGGGTCTGAACAACACAGAGCTTGGCTTGATCTTTTCAGGGTTCGCTTACCCTTACCTTTTGTTTCAAGTCGCCGGCGGCTGGCTTGGCGATCATTTCGGCCCGCGCCGTACCCTGTTCTGGTCAGGCATGATATGGGCCGTCGCTACCATCCTCACAGGCTTTGTCGGCGGCTTCACAACCTTGTTCCTCGCCCGCTTGCTGCTCGGCTTCGGTGAGGGCGCGACCTTTCCGGCCGCGACTTGCGCGATGCAGCATTGGACACCTTTCGGAAAACGCGGCTTCGCGCAGGGTCTTACCCATGCCTTTGCCCGTCTCGGCAATGCTGCGACGCCGCCGCTTGTCGCGGCGCTGGTCATCGCCGTCAGCTGGCGCGGCTCCTTCATCTTGCTGGGTATGCTGAGCCTCATCTGGGGATTGGTCTGGGTTCTATATTACCGCAACGCGCCGAAGGATCATCCCAATATCAGCGAGCAAGAGTTGGAAACGCTGCCAGTGCCAGGTCTCAAGGCAAAGCCTAAAGCGCCATGGGGGGATCTCGTCCAGCGCATGTGGCCAGTGACGCTCACCTATTTTTGTTATGGCTGGTGTCTTTGGCTTTATCTGAATTGGCTGCCGCTGTTCTTCAAAAACAACTATGGTCTCGACCTCAAGAATTCAGCGCTCTTTGCCTCGGGCGTTTTCTTCGCGGGCGTCGTCGGCGATACGCTCGGCGGTTTTATTTCCGATCGCATTTTGCATAAGACAGGCAAGGTCCGCTTGGCCCGCCTCAGCGTCGTCGTCATAGGATTTACCGGCGCGCTCGCGTCATTGATGCCGATCCTCTTCATTCACGATATGACGCTCGTCGCGCTCTGCCTCTCAAGCGGCTTCTTTTGCGCTGAACTTGTGATTGGGCCGATGTGGTCTATTCCTATGGACATTGCACCGAAGTTCTCAGGCACGGCGGCCGGTCTCATGAATTGCGGTTCGGCCTTCGCAGCGATCGTCTCGCCTTTGGCCGCGGGCGTCATGATCGATATGAGCCATAATTGGTATCTGCCTTTCCTCATGACGATGCTTTTGATGGGCATAGGCATCGTGTCGGCGTTCCTGATGCACCCGGAAAAGCCTCTCGTCGCAGAGGACGCAACCCTGCCTGTTGGCAAAGTAGCAACAGCGGTTTAGGATACAAAAGCTAGGCCTTTGACTCGCGCCTGAGCAGAGTGCGCTTGCGTTCAAGACCCCAGCGATAGCCCGAAAGCGTGCCATCGTTCCTCACAACACGATGGCAAGGAATAGCGAGCGCGATTTTGTTCGCCGCGCAAGCACCAGCGACGGCGCGCACCGATTTTGGCGCGCCGATGCGCCGCGCGATCTCGCTATAGCTGACGGTTACGCCAGCGGGTATGTCCCGCAGCGCCTGCCAAACGCGCTTCTGAAAGGCCGTGCCTTGAAGATCGAGCGGCACATCCAAGCCGAGTTTCGGACTCTCGATGAAGCCAGCGGTTTTGGCGATCAGCGGTTCAAGTCCGGCATCGCCGCTGATGAATTCAGCTTTCGGGAACCCGTCTTGCAGTTCGCTCGTGAGGGCTTGCGGATCATCTCCCAGGAAAACGGCGCATACGCCTCTTTCAGTGCGCGCGACAAGAAGAGAACCCAGCGACGTTTGGCCAATAGCGAATGTGATTTCAGCTCTCGTGCTTCCAGCGCGGAGGACGGAGGGGCTCAGCCCAGCAGCCGATGGTTCAAAGAGCGCGCTGCTTGCAGTCTCCATCGCCACACCTCCTTCTTTAGGAAAGCCAGAGCTCAATCGTTACATTGTCCGCTGACTGTCATTGCGCGCAGGCAACCTATTCCAAACTCACCGGCACAAAGTATCATAGACAGGAAGCAGATTACGCAACACGAAAATCAAAAGGCGGCCCCAATACTGAGACCGCCTTTTGATCTGCATGACGTGCAGTTTTTTAGTTCGGCACCTTCTCGGGTTCGCCCGTCGCAGGCGCGGGAACCGGTGTCGTATTCGACGCCTTATGCTCGACGCCGCGCAGGAGATCCTCGGCCGCGATCAGCTGCTTATCGTTCTTCGGGTCCGGCGGGACATAGGCCTGCGAGCCATGTTCCTCTTCGTCGCCATTCTTCAGATGACCCTTGAGCGAGGCTTCGCCCTTCGTGTCATCCTTGCCCTTCAAATCGTCCGGCACGTCTTCGAGCACCACCATATCCGGCTCGATACCCTTGGCCTGGATCGAGCGGCCGGACGGCGTGTAATAACGCGCTGTCGTGAGACGCACCGCGCCGTTGCTCTGGCCGAGCGGAATGATCGTCTGCACGGAGCCCTTACCGAAGGACCGCGTGCCGATGATCGTCGCCCGCTTATGATCTTGCAAGGCGCCCGCGACGATTTCAGACGCCGAGGCCGAACCGCCATTGACCAGAATGACAAGCGGCTTGCCCTTTGAGAGATCGCCCGGCCGCGCATTGTAGCGCTGGGTTTCGTCGGCGTTGCGGCCACGGGTGGAGACGATTTCACCGTGGTCGAGGAAGGCGTTCGAAACCGCGATCGACTGATCGAGGAGACCGCCAGGATTATTGCGCAGATCGAGGATATAGCCCTTGAACTTGTCAGCCGGGATATCAGCCTGGAACTTCAGGATCGCATTGCGCACGCCTTCGAACGTCTGTTCGTTGAACTGCGTAATGCGGATATAGCCGATGTCGTCGCCCTCTTGATGCGCGCGAACCGACTTGATCTGAATAATTGCGCGGGTCAGCGTAATATCCTGCGGATCTTTCTTCTCGCCGCGCAAAATCTTGAGCTTCACCGAGGTATTGACGGCGCCGCGCATCTTATCGACGGCCTGGTTTAAGGTGAGGCCCTGAACACTTTCGTCGTCAATCGCGCTGATAATATCGCCGGAGAGGACACCCGCGCGAGACGCCGGCGTGTCGTCGATCGGCGTCACAACCTTGATGAGACCGTCTTCCTGAGTCACTTCGATGCCGAGACCGCCGAATTCACCGCGGGTCTGCACCTGCATGTCGCGGAAACTCTTCGCGTCCATATAGCTTGAATGCGGGTCGAGCGAAGAGAGCATGCCATTGATCGCCGCCTCGACAAGCTTTTGCTCATCCGGCTTTTCGACATAGTCGGAACGGATCTTCTCGAACACATCCCCAAACAGGTTGAGGTTACGATAGGTGTCCGAGGCGGCCGCCCGCGCCGATCCTTCGGAAAAAAACCGCGTTTGCGTCCCGACCGCAAAGGTCGATGCGCCTATAACGGCACCGAGCATGACAAGTGAAATCTTGCGCATCATCCGCGAACCCTTTGCATATCCGGCTTTGCCCACCACGGGCCCGGATCGATTGCTGTCCCGTCTTTTCGAAACTCGACATAGAGAATGGGCTGCGATGCGCCGATGGCAATAGCCGCGGCTGTCTTGGCCGGCCCGTCACCCATCACCGCAACAGGCTCTCCAGCCAAGATGAATTGCCCGACATTCACATTAATCCAATCCATGCCAGCAAGTACAACATAATAACCTTGTCCGGCGTTCACGATCAAGAGTTGTCCATAGCTCCGGTAGGGGCCGGCATAGGCAATCCACCCATCGCAAGGGGAGGCGACGACCGCTTGCGCACGCGTCCCGTAGAGAAGGCCCTTTTCGGTGCCGCCGAAACCATCCGGTGCGCCAAAATTGCGGATGATACTGCCCGCCGCGGGGAAGGGAAGCTGCCCCTTTGCTTCCCCAAAAGCTATGGCGGGACTAAGGCGCGCGGGGTCTTTGAAAGGCGATCCGTCTAATTTTTGTTTTCCGGGCTCAAGTTCGGCCATGTGTTTGCGCGCTTCGTCGGCGG
>Ga0116230_10000600_pt1 | contig 31910 bp, 27 predicted proteins | sample S1TSphfallax_3_FD_88678 | JGI IMG/M metagenome (GOLD analysis project Ga0116230, IMG submission 88678) | Host-associated microbial communities from peat moss isolated from Minnesota, USA - S1T2_Fd - Sphagnum fallax MG | ecosystem: Host-associated > Plants > Peat moss > Unclassified | place... | reverse complement strand
GGACGCATTGTTCCTGTATACGCACCCAAGTGACGTGACGTTGATGTTCTTGAAACACCTGGGGTTCTTAAACTTGCCAATCACCCACAGTGGGAGCTTGTCAGAGCCGTCGCCGTTGCAACACAGCGCCAGGGTCAAGCGCTCCTTGCTCTGTTTCCTGCCTTCGAGCTGCTTTGTCGCAAGGGAGTTGTCCGCCTGCAATGCGGGCGAAGATGCTTAGTTAGCTAGGGACAAACTCATTTGATATCTTTTTGAACTTACAATATGTACCTGCATGCGGTAGAACAACCCACTCTCATCCATGTTGTAGATGTCACGCCATTCGTACGCGTCAAGAACTTGACGAATCCCCGGAAGGGCAGCTGCAACAGTAGTCATGTCGACTGAACCGCTTTCCCCGAACATGCGATGCTTCTTGATCCCGTGACGGACCTTGAAAGCTTCAAGCCAACCATTTGAAAACTCAAACGGCAGGTGATCCGGGTACATGCGGTCAATGATCTTCATTGCGCTCTCACGTATGAGGTCCCCGCTCAGGTTGACGTGTTCCTAGTTGGCAAGGAACCATTCAGCGAAGGCAACCTCCATGATAGGGAATTTCACCATCTTCTGACGCTTGGAGCTGAGGTTGGAGGTGGTGGCCTTGGCGAGTAGTTCCGCCGACCGTTTGAGTGTGCCCAACACCGTTGTTTGGCTGACCTTGAGCTGATGAGTGTCCTCCACCCACTTGATCAGCTCTTTCTATGTGGCACCAGGATGATCTTTCTTGTACCGTACGAGGGTGAGGCGGACCTCGTCCGTCATCGTGGTGTATTGCTGACCTTTCTTCGACATGGAGAAGACTTTGCGCATGAAGATGTGACGGGGTGGTACTTGCAACGCAGTTCCTGAGGTGGACCCACACACAAACAGGGGTTTTTTTTCTGTGGAACTTCCGCGGGTACGAGCAGCCACGAACTAATGCCCTGTCGGTATAAACGATAACGGTAACAAAAAGGAAAACGTGTGTGTATGATATTGTATGCACTGTACCTGCCTAAAGTGATAACCTGTATAAAGTGATATCCTACCTCTGGTCCCAGCAATATCACTTTATATAGGTTTTACTGTACCATCATGTTGTAGTTATTGTCTTACAACAACTACCATCATGCACATATTGTCATTAGTAAACTTGAAAGAAAACCCCCAATTGCCTACAAGGCTTTGATAGTTGTTGCCTCCTTCTATAACACCTATAGACCCTTTGTAGCTACTACCTACTACTGGAACAACTTTTTACCCTCTACAAACCTCAAACATAATAACTACCTTCTTATTATTATCTTCCATGGCAAATACCCTCCTATAGTAGGTTTATTTTCATACTCCATTAGTGAGTACAAAAATATTTTCATTGTAAAAAAACAAAAAAACCAAACTAATAAACTAATAATCTACATCAATTAAGAAGGAAGTAATTTCCCTACCTTCCTAGAGGTCAATACAAACAAGAAGAAATAATGCACTTGATAACTTTCAACTATTTTCCATTTCACAACACCAAATACAATATTCTTCCATGTTATTTTCTTCTCTTCACACACACACATTTCTTCCCTAGGAGAACTCTCCTAACCATGTCCAATCTAGAATCATACAAAAGATTAATGCACAATCCTCCTCTTCAAAGGATAAATAAGGAACCCAAGAAGGATATTCACCACACAAGCGTTGAATTCTTATCTTCTTACATTTCCTTATCCTAATCCTTTCCACACATCCTAGTTAAAGGAAATCCATCCATCCTTTATCCACTTTGACTAATTAACTTAAATGCCTTCACCCCCTTAATAAATAGAAGATGTTAAGTAGGATATTCACCATTAATAACTAAATAAAATAAACTAGGATATTATTTCTATTAACTAATATAACCTCTATAAAAATTCCTTTCATGTGATTATTTTGCCCCATGAAAGTAGTTCACTGTACTGACAATACTACCATTAAAAAACACCTTCACTTAAAATTTTTCCTATAATGGTTTTGCCATCTAATAGTAATTACCACAACCATGAACATGGCCTCTTGCAAAAAAAAGTCAACCATGTCATGACATAGATGTTTAGAAAATATGTGGCCTTGGACACAAAACTACAAAAACTAATAGATCATTTTTCACACCTTCAATTAAAACTAAAAAGTCAATATGCAAACATACAAATGAAAATAATTTTAGGATGGTTTAAATATGTGGATATTGAATATTTAAATAATAATAATATTGGATAAATTAAAGTATTCTCACATAATTTACCCCCAAACAATACCTTTTTTAAAACATGTAATCAGATAAATTAACACATAATGACCCCTAGGAACACTTTAAATCATAAGAATTGGAAGCATCCTTTAACCAAGGACAATTGAAATCCTTTGGCCCCAAAAATCACTTGGTGTGACTCTAGAATTTTTGAATTTTTGTTTTTGTAACTTTGTATTATCTATTTATATTGGGCATTGCATTAAATATTTTAATAATTTCTACTATTTTCATTGGTGAAAAAAAACTCAATTTTAAATGTGCATTTTCTGTGATGCATTTGGAAAATTATCAAACCATACCAAAATTCACGCATATCATGCTTCATTTTGTCATATTGGCCTAGAAATATTTTTTACACATGTACATTATCCCCATTTACATGTGTGGTGATGGACTCTTTACATTTAAACATATTGAAATTTGTAAATATAGAGATTTTGTAATACGTTTTTGCATGCAATTATAGTAATTATTAATGTCGAAAAACTTTTCAAAATCAACAATTTTATATATGTGCAATCAAAAGAATCTCTTACAAAATGGTCATCATTTAACACAAGGGTTATTCAATTGAAAAAATATCAATATAACAAAAATCAAAACCTAAAATTAGATGGTAATGAATTTTCAAACTAAAATTTTCAAAACTCATATTAGTCATTTAACATAGCATGCCATGATTATCATGACTTTCAAACAACACTATATATAGTTATGGTTGTAAATGTGCCCCAATTACATATGTCACAAAAAATCATGTCTCATGTAAGCTTGTATATGGTATGGACAATGTGGTTGTAATGCACATGTACATTGTCATGTCCTACAATGCCCTTGTCATTGTAATGGTGTTCATGTGTGAAATCAATTATCTTCTTTCCTTTTTTTATTCTCCCCAATGCCAAAGGGCCGGCAAGGTTTTCACATGCACACCTATGGGGTTTCAACCTATAACCTTTTTTGAGGTCCTATAGTCCCAAACAAGGGTTGTATGATTGAACAATCACCCTTGGAGTTTTCTTTTTCATTTTGGCCTTATCATATGAAATATCACTACATATGGGATTGTTTCTGCCAACCATGCTAGAATGAAATTTGTGCAAGCACTTGGCACATCAACCCACTAGGCTTGTTCTTTAGCACAAAAAGTAGGTAGTTGTCAATGTGAATAATATTGGATATCGATTTCCAACCAAGTTACTTAAATTACTTTTACTAAGTAAAAATTATTTGAGATATTTGTGTTACATGCAGATACTTTTGGGACTAGAGATATGTTAAGTAAGTTGACTTAAATATCTTTAACTAAATTTAATGTGAGATATCTCAATGCATGATATGACGGCCTTGTCCATGTGCCTTCTAGGGTAGGTAACATCTGCATGGGGGTGTTCGCCTCCTATTTAAATTAGGCAAAAGCTCGAGGGTGGATCACAATTTTGTAACAACATCTATGTGATTCTAAGGTTGGGTGGAGAGCTTGTAGTAAAAATAAGTGTTTTTATCATCTTTATTCTTTCATCAATCCATCAATCAATTTCCAACGTGGTATTAAAGCATGGTTGCTTTTGAAAGAAGGAGATATTGAAGTTGCTTTCTACAATTCTTGAAAGCTTTGAAACATTGGGTGTGTTTTTGTTTTTCTAGCATTTTGTTGTAAGTTTCAAAGCTCTAATTGTTTTTTTTTTGGGCATTGTTCTATTGACAATCATGGCATCCATTTATGATGTTCAAAATATTAAGAAGTCGAATGGCAATAACTTTCATACATTGAAGATAAAAATGGAATTTCTCTTGCATCAAAAGGATTTGTGGGAGATCACCTCAAGAGAATTATTACCACTAGAGGTTGAATTTGGAAAGGTTGTTCCTAAAGGAAGCATTCTTAAACACTACTTGTTCATGAAGAAGGATGAATTCATTCATGAAACAATTATCCTAAATGTTGATAGTTCTTTGTTACATCATGTAACATGTGCAAAAATTGCAAAAGATGCATGGGACAATCTTTGTGCAACAATTCAAATCTAAGACATGTTTGCAACAAATTGCAACCACATCAAAAGCTATGCAATCTTAAAATTGAAGAAGGCACCTTAGTGCAAGTTCATATTGATAAGCTTTAGATGATTGTAAATCAATTAACAAACATTAATCATTAAGTTTTTTATGAAGATTCGGCATTCACACATTTAGCGAGTTTACCACCTTCTTTTCATACCCTTGTGGTTTCACTTAATGATTACATTGAAGTTGTCTATGGAGTTAGTACGTGGACAATTGTTGTAAAAAAAATTGTGATGCAAGCAAAAAATGTAATATAACCATGGTACAAGACATGAAACATTAACTATTCAAGGTGTTTATGGGAAGTTCAAAAGGGTTATAGATTGGAGGAAGTTCTAGAATGAAAAATGTTACCCAAAAATTTATAATAAGTGATTTTATAGGTTACTATATTTAGTAGGTTGATACATGTAACATGTTACTTAACCTAACATGTGACAAAACCTAACAATTAACATTATAACATGTTAGTAGACATGTGGACAAGTAGTCAGGCAATTGATAGTTTGCAAAACTAATATTTGACATAATAGATCATTTTTGGCTGGGTTGTTATAAACAAATAAATTCTTGAATTTTTTTTGGACTATTAATGTTTGTATTGGGTAATTACTATTTAAATTGTCCATTTGGACTTTTAAAATTTTGAATTAGTTTGTATATAATTAGGAAACTTCAAATTTCAAGACAATTACTTTGTTTCTTTTTTTTACTTGGAGGTATGGAATAACTATTTTTTCTCATGTTGTATGTCCCAAAATTGGCAAAGAATTTGTTATCGATTAGTTAAGTAATTGAGCAAGGTTTTAAGGTGGAATTTGAAGTTGCCAAATGTTGGTTGAAGTTTTCTGATTTAAACAAAATGATTGTTAAAATTGTTCAAGAAAAAAATTATATAAATTGGTTAGAGTTGTTCAATCCTTGGTTATATAATGTAGCACCAAGATTAAAAGAAGTGATTTGTGGCATCAGAAATTTGAATATGTCTCTATGCAAGCCTTAATAGCCATGGACAAAAATAACTTTGTTGAAAGCATGGATCTCAATGGAGATCATGACTTGAATTTCTATGATGAACTTATGTATGGTAAACACCATTGTACCCTATTTCTTTTGAGTGGGGGTTTTCGTGCAAAGGAAATTCTTGGGTTTGTGCACATAAACATATGTGGCCCTATGGTAACATCTCATGAAGGGGCAAAATATTTTTACATTTTCATTGATGATTTTTTAAGGAAGACATTTCTTTATACCATGAAAACTAAATTTGGTGTCACTAATAAAAATCTTGTCATTTGTAACCATTCGTTATGCGGCTATGTGCAATTTAATCCCACCTACAATTATGAATGGTTTGGTTGCCTATGCAACTATTTTTCAAATTTTGATGGATTTCGGTCTTCCTTTCAATTAATTGCAATTATAACCTACTTCATCTTTCCAAAAGGTTGATTTTTCATGGTTTTTTTGTATTTTTTACAACATCTTATACACATTTAATTGCACATGCAACCAAAATAATCACATTATAATTGCATAAGGTATGTATGCTACCTAGTAGTTACAAGTATAGACTATTTAAAAGTACATACATAATTATATGTATATACCTACCTACCTACTTACCTAGCTATTTATTAAGTACCTACATACATATACCCCTACATACCCATTAACTACCTAATAGGGCTATTTAAATGTAAATAATTATTTAGAGGCTATTTAAATAAGTGCTTAGTAAGAACTTATGTTATTTAATAAGTAGGCTATGTAATAATATGTGTTAAAGAATAGTTGCAAGTAGGCTACAATTAAAATTTTATCCATATTGTTTGTATTCCTTTTTAAGTTTACAAACTATATAAGCAAATTGGTTTGGTGTAGTAAACACATTCAATTGTTTCAATTGCCATATGGGAGGAGCTAATCACATAGGCTCCAACAAAATGCTAAACTTAAAATAAAATAAGATTTTGTTGTAAATTTTTTGAACCTAGACCTAAGTACCTACCTACTTAGGTTAAACCTATGGTTAGGTGGCTTAGGCTTAGCCTAGGTGCCACATGGCCTATTATAAATGGCTTAGCCTGAAACTAGGCTGGGTACCTTAGGCACCTAGTTCACCTAAATGTTAACTATCATAAGTGGTCCAACCTTAAATTAACCTTAAATGATCATAGGGCAATTTTAAATTGTCACATGGCACAATCTTAGGCCACCATGTGGCACAATCTAAATGCTTTAATCATATGGTTGAAAAAAAAAAATCATTGGCAAAATATTTTGAAAAATCTAAATGATCCCATGTGTCACAGTCTTAGCCTACCACGTGTGAACATATTGGTGTGCATTGTAGTCATGGGAACTCATCCCTAAATACATGTATAAAATCACCATACTTATATTTTATAACAAAATATTTTATTCATCGCTTGTGACTAACATTGTTGGTAATTTATCATTTGTTATCAGGTTTATTTCTAGTTACAACTGTTGTTTGCGACTAAAACTTAATTGTAAATGACAATCACATATGACTATTTTTTTACGAATGTGTGTCTGACTAACATGCCCCCAAAAGACCCAAAGGTGGGTCCCAAGGTGAAACAATGAAAGAAGAAGAAAGTTGGGGCATGTTTCTTAACTCACAACACTTTGAGGGTAAGAGGCCATATTGGAACTCTGGGATGGGACTAGGATGAATTCACAAGTGAGAATTCAAGACAATATAAATTTGCACAACCAAGAAAAGAGGGCGGTTAATGTAAATTGAATGGAAGTGGTGTGGTGGACTTAATAGGGACAACTTTAAGCACAAGTTCTACAAGGCCCACAACCTTTGGGAGGAAGCACCACTCCCTTCCCTATAATATATTTTGTGCCTCTTTACGGGGATTACATCCAAATGTCGCTTTTCCTTCGGATTCCCAGATGGGAGTCCCAAAACTAGAATTCTTGTTGTTCCAAAACTTTGGATGTTCATATTTTTTTCAAGTCAATTTTTTTTTTAAATGTGAGGGAAATGTCTTATAACCTTCAAAAAGATATTTTCAACGACATATAACACACTCCAATCATACCTCATTTGTTCCCTTTTTTCAAGGGATTCGTGGTCGCAAGTCAAATTTTCAATTTGATTCCCGCCTTTTATTTTGATCATAATTCATACAAATCAAGTCTAAATGAACAATGTGAGGGCATTTTAAACATTTATGCTTTAAGACCTTTTTAATGGTGTCCTAAGGGCTTAATTTAATCTTTTTTACTTTTTTCATCAAGGTTTTGAACATTCACAACTTTTACACAAGTGCAACTCCTAAAGTGGGAGTGAACTTAGGAGTCATTAGGCTTCTCCCCTTACATTCTCCCTCATTTGTGAAAGTGTGTTTCACACTTAAACATGTTTTCGGCTTCATGGGCCTTTACACTTCATAATTAGTTGCAAACCTAATGTTAGGGTTGCAACATTCTCCCCCAGAAAAAAGAGAGGTCAATGTCTTCATTGACATTTAGAATTTTCACATTTCCTTCACAAAACAATATTGTGACCAAATTTAGATTTATTTTGAACATTAAGTTTCACATGAAATTGCTTTCATTTGTCCCATCGCCATCAATTGTCAACTTTTATGAAAGATTTTGCTTTAAATTAACTTAAACATCCCCAAGTTTCCAACATTTTCTTAATAAGTCTAAAAGGGCCCAAGAAAAACCCTTAAACCCTTATTTCATCAAAAGACATAAGTTAGCCTAATTAATAAAGCCCTCATTTGGGAAGCAATTATTCAATCCTTCCTTTCATGAGGAATTCAAGCCAAGTTTAATCTTGACCTAAATTACGTAACATGACTCCTTTCCCAACCTTGCACCTTGATCACAAAAATTAAGCCTAACTAAAGGTGTACCTATCAAGGTATGAGAAGGGACGTTAAGGCTTTCTGAAACCCCAATCCTAAATTATGCGATTATAATATGCGAACGGGGTCATGACTTCTCGCATTGGCCGCCACTAGTAACCAAACCTTTGGGATGCACTTTAAGCATGTGCGTATCCTCGCAAGCTCACCTTGTTTGCCTCCTGTTTTGGGGCCAAAATATCTTTTATCCCAAAAGTGGTAGTCCAATTTTGATTTTAGTTTATGCAAGGAAGTTCCACTTGTCCCATGACATTTCTATGACTCTTTTCTAATGATACTCATTATGTTCGTGATGCAATCTATTAGAAGTTTTTAGCCTTTGTTTCACTTGCAACTTGACATAATACATTTGTGCAATTTCCTCCCCACTAAAGGGAAGGTGATGTCCTCATCGCATTCTACATTTCCTTTGCTTTTCTGTTGGTCAATTGTGAAAAAAATTTATGGCTTTTTATGCATGTTCCATGTTTGATTTATTTACCCGAAATGCTTCTATTGAATTGTATCCTTTTGACGCACTCCTAGGCTTTTTGATAAACTCAAATGTGAGTATAAGGTGAACATAATGGATGGATGAGGAATTGGGGTACGTTCCCTAGTTCGTAACATTTCGGGGGTAGAGGGGCATGTTGGAACTCCGAGAGGGACTAGGATGAGCAACAAACAATTCAATTATTCACATGGACCTGGACAACCAAATAATAAATTGGTAGTGCATAATCGGAGCACTTTTGGTGCACGGACGAACCACATGTAAACACAAACTCACAAGATTCAACATGACCCAAAATTGAAGGAAGCCACCACCTTCCCCTTTATAGTATTCTTTGTGCATGTCCATGGGGAAAACACCCAAATGTCATTTTGTCTTGGGACTTTTAAGTTGGGAGTTTCGAAATTTCCAAAATTGGGACTCACACAACTTTGGAAGCCCATAAGTTTTATGTAGACTTTCGATTGAGATGAGGTTTGAAGTAAAGTTATAGCACGCTACCTGCACACAAGTAAATTGGAGCGATTCTTGACTTTTAGTGGTCGAGAGTCAAATTGGCAATTTAACTTTCAACCCTTCTTTTCGCCATAACTTATGTTTTAAGTACCTAAATGGGTCATGTGAACTCATTCATGATATAAGGAACTCTTCAATCCAATGAGTTTTGACCCTTGTAATCGCCTTCTTAAGATTTGGGAGTCCATTGGGACTTTAATTTCCTAAGTGGGAGTTCACTTGGGAGTGTGGGGTTCATTCCTTCACATTCTCCTACACTCCTGGGAGCATGAAATGTGAATCTTGGGCTTCATTCTTGACCCACACCTTTGCAAGCCCTTGTCTTCGTCATGAGCCCAAGGCTAAAGTTGCGATACCTTTCCACTTGATTAAGTATTTGTGTTCCCACCCCCTTAATTGCTTTAATTTCAGCGTAGCTTCCACTTTGAATCCATGTTCATTATCGACAAGGTCAAATGGAGGCCTTGAGTTGTGCTCTCGATTAGGCCTTGAAGCATCACGATTGACTAACTTCAAAAGCAAGACATGAACTATGGAATGAACTTTGAGGTTTTTCGATAATTTTAGCGTGTAAATGTCAATAATTTTTTTTCCAACACTTTGAATGGACATGTATATGGGCTTGAAAAATTGTGGTTCAAACCTTCTGGTAACTAGAAATTTTTGATGTTCAACCATATTTTGTCTTCTTGTTCAAAATTCACCTCACATCATAACTTGTCTGCAAAATCCTTGTACCATTTTTGTGCCTTTTAAAGATTGGCCTTGGCCATCTCCCATAAGCATGCCTTTCTTCATCAAGTTGTGTGACCATTAACATTTCCTTAGTTGCATCATTCAAGGGTTTCCCATTTGTAGCCCAAGTTGTGGGCACAATTAGTCACCATTTGAAAAGGCATGGCCCCTATTATTGAGTGATCTAAATTGTTGTAGCAAAATTCAGCCAATTCCAAATGGTCCACCCAATTTTGTTGATCTATTGCCACATAATTCTTTAGGAATTGTTGGATAACCAAGTTCACCCTCTTAGTTTGTTCATTCGTTTGGGGTTGAAATGAGGTGTTCATCTTGAGCTTCGACCCCATGCGCTTCCACAAAGTTCGCTAAAACTTGCTTGTGAACTTGAGATTTCGATTCGACACAATGTCCTTGAAAAGGCCATGATGCTTAAACATGTGTGTGAAGAATAACCTTTTTGTCTCTTGGGCCGTGGCATTCTCCTTTGTGGAAATGAAGTGTGCCATCTTGCTAAATCAATCCACCACTACCATGATCGCATTAAATATCTTTAATGGGGGCAAACTCACCATGAAATCCATGGACACACTTTCCCATGACCTTTGTGGTATCAATTGCAACAATCATGTTCGTTTCTTATTGAATGTTAGATTTTGTTGGCAAGTTAGTAAATCTTCACATATTCCTCCGCATTGTCTTTCAAATTAGGCCAATAATAGGTCTTTTAAATAGTGTTATGGTGCCTTTTGCACCACCATGGCATGCAAGGGGCCCATCATGACATTCTTTCAAAAGCACATCCCTAAACCTCTTTTTTGGAACATAGAACTAATTTTGCTTATACCACAACAATTGACGCACCCCTAAGCTCCTTGATGGACTCAACTGCAAGTCCAAAGGTGAAGATAACGGAAGGAGAAGGAGTTAGGCACGCTCCCTGGCTCGCAACACTTCAAAGGTAGAAGGGCATGTTGGAGCTTTAGGATGGGACTAGGAAGATTGATAAGCACTTCACTTACTCACACAAACCTGCACAAATTAAACAACAAGTTGGTTAGTGCGTAGTTGTTGCATTTGGTGCACGAATGAACCATAAGCAAACACAAATTCATAAGATTCACCACGACCTAGACTTGGGGGAAGCCACCACCTTCCCCCTTATAATATACTATGTGCCTGGCCACGAGACTAGCACCCAAATGTCATTTTGTCCTGGGATTCCCGAAATTCTCACATATGGGATTCCCGCAACTTTGGGGGCCCATAACTTTGCGTGCAAACCTCTAATTGAGATGAGGTTTAAAGCAAATTTGTAGCCCTGGTCAAGAGATTTTCCAATGATATGTGGCAAGCCACCTGGACATAAGGAAATTGGGGCGATTCTCGACTTTTAATGGTTAAGAATCAAATTGCCAATTTGACTCTCGGCCTTTCTTTTGGCCATAACTTGTGTTAGAAGTGTCCAAATGGGTCATGCGAGCCCATTTTAGACATCTATGTTCCAAGATCTTTTCAATGATAAAAGGAATTTTTCAATCCATTGGTTTTTGACCCCTTTAATTACTCTCTAAAGATTCAAGAGTCGATTGAGACTCCAATTCCCAAAGTGGGAGCTCCCTTGGGAACCCTCACATTCTCCTGCACTCCCAAGAGCATGAGATGTGACTTTCGGGCTTCCCTTTTGGCCCGCACCTTTGCAAGCCCTTGTTTTGGTCGTAAGTTCAAGGCTAGGGTTGCGACAATAAATCCATCTCGTAAGTGGAAATGTGATTTGATTCCTTTTTGAATGTTTTGTTTTATTTCCTTGGCAAACTCATCACAACGACTTGTTAATCAAACTTCCTTTTGAAGCTCTATTTCCCCACATACACCACCTTAGGTTGGTGTTTTTGATTTAACATATTAGGCACCACACTATCTTTCCCAAGTGTATGCCAAATGTTCATGTTGAACAAGGCCAATGTGTCTTGCCATCTCACTTGTTTCAATGACAACTTTGGTTGAATTGTGAAGTATTTTAAAGTGACATTGTTAGTCACACCACTACATCCTTGGAGCTTATGTAATGGCCCCAAGTCTTAAGGCAATGTATCATGGCCCACATTTCCTTTTCACGAGTTAGCCACCTTCGCTCCATTTCGCCCAACTTTTTGTTCTCGAACACCACTGGCCTTCCATCTTGCATTAAGATTCTTCCAATTGTAAAGTTGGAAGCATCGGAATGGATCTCAAAATCCTTATCAAAGTCAAACAACTTCAACATAGGTGCTTTGAACAAAATGCCTTTCAAGGTTTCAAAGGCCTCATTGCATGTTTCATCCCATTCATAAGTTCCATATGATATCCTCAAAAGGTTTGTAAAAGGCGTGGCTATCTTGGCAAAGTTCTTGATGAATTTGCAATAATAAGAAACCAATCCTAGGAATGATCTTAAGACGATAACCAACCTAGGTGGCTCCTAATCCAAAATTGCCTTCACCTTGCGATCATCCATTTTCAAGCCTTTTTGGGTGATTTTATGTCTAAGGAAATCCACTTTCGTCACCCCGAATTCACACTTCTCAAACTTAGCATATAACATGTTTTCTTGCAACCTTTGGAACACCTTTCAAAGATGTTCCACATGCTCTTCCATAAAGTTGTTATAAACCACAATGTCATCTATGTATATGACCACAAAATCATTAAGTCATTCCCGGAAAAATGTCGTTCATGAGTGTGCAAAATGTGGCAAGTGCATTGGTGAGTCCAAAAGGCATCACCAAAAACTTGTATGAACCATACTTTGTGTGGCAAACAATTTTTTCTTCATCCCCTTTTGTAATTCAAATTAGGTAGTATCCTAAACGTAGGTCAATTTTACTAAAGACCTTAACTCCGGAAAGTCGATCAAACAAGTTGTCAATACAAAGTACTTGGCATTGATTTTTCACTATCACCTTATGGAAGGCTCAATAATCCACACACATCTTAAATGTCTCATCCTTCTTGTGAACAAAAAAGACGGGTGCCCCATATGGTCACTTGCTAGGTTTGATGTAACCTTTTGCAAGGAGTTTTTCAAGTTGAACCTTAAGTTCTTTCAACTCCTCATGGTTCACTCGATATTGGGCTTTGGCGAGAGGTGCCACTCCCGACATCACTTTGATTTCATGGTCAATTTGTCTTCTCAAAAGCAATTCATCGGGTAGCTCTTCGGGCATCACATCTGAAAATTCATCCAACACTTGTTTAACACATTTAGGGTTTTGGCGGAAGGTGCCACTCTCAACATTACCTCAATTACATGGTTAATTAGTTTGTTCAGGGGTTATTCATCAAGCAATTCTACATGCATCACATCTGAAAATTTGTCCAACACTCGTTTTTACGCATTTGGGAAGATTCACCAAGTTGGTAGTTTCCTTTGGTTCAAATTCATTTGACACACACATCACACACAACATGCCACAGCCTCCCATGCATTCTTTTTCCCAAGTTTTGCTTAACATTAAGTGGACAACTGACCCACCCACACTAGGCACTTCATGTGTTTTAACCCGAATAATCCCATTTTTGGATGGGATTTTAATTAGCCTATTTTGCCTTTCTATGAACACACTATTATGGGTGATGAATTCCATTCCCAAAATGCATTGCATTCCCCCTAAGATAGAAAACCAACAACTCCACCTTTCCTCTCCAATTTGAAGAGGCACATTTTTTTCTTGTAATGTGATTAGATGGGGAATCCCATTCGCAAAATGCACTTCAATGGGTGCCTTGAGCTCTTCCAACTATAGCTCCATTCTTTCAGCACTATTTCGGGTTACAAAGTTGTGGGAAGCCCTTATGTCCAAAAGACATAACACCTATCACTTAAAAACCATTCCTTTTAAGAACGTAAGGTGATTGCATTCACCTTGGATTAGGTTAATGGTAGGGACAATTACCTTAAAACCCCATTGCCCAATTTGGGCTTGGGGCAATCCTTAGAATAATGTCCCACCTCATTACAATTAAAACATGTTCCTTTGGGCTTCTCATTATTTTCCCCCTTGGGTTGGTTCCCTTTTAAAGAAACCCCTTTCTTGACAAAATTTCCTTTGGGTTTGAAACTCGAGCCTTGAAATTGTTTGGGTTTTTTCCTTTTTGAAATGTTTTACCCATGGTCATATTCCCCTTCATGGCGTGTTTTTTTACGAAGGAATTTGTTCTTTTTTTTAACCCTAAACTTTTCACTTTGTCCCACATCCAACAAACCTTCCACTTTCGTGATGGCTTTAGATAATGAGGTGGGCCAATTCTCTTCAAGCTTGCACTTGGCCCAAGTCAAAAGCCCCATCACAAAATGACACACCTAGTCTAATTCATGCATATGCTAGATTTCAAGCACAAATTCAGTGTACGCCCTCACACATTGGTGCAAATTATCATTTGTCAAGTTCATAAGGTCACAAAGTTTGCACCTTGAAATGTAATCAAATTTTTTTGGAATGAATTTTAATTCAATGCATTCCTTGAAGAATTCCCAAGTGTAGCCATGGGTCTTCCCTTCCTCTTGCCTTGTATCCTCCACCATGTCAAAGCATAACCCTTTGAATAGGACTAAGCAAGTTCCATGGCTGAATGTCGCCCAACTTTGGCGGCATGAAAATAGTCCTCCATTTTTGCAAGCCAAACATCTATAACCTTTAATCTCGAACCTTGTCAAAATTCCCAAGCTTAGTAGGTTTGATTGTTACATTTTTAGATAATCCTCTTTTGAAGGCCTCCACTAGCCGAGCTAAATTGGGCTTATTCATTTTCAATAAAACTTCCAATTGTTTTGCTATGAAAAGAATTGTGAAGTGTTGTTCCTCTTCATTTTCATTATCACCGTGGTCCTCTTGTGACGCACTCCCAACTCCTTGAAAGACTCAAATGTGAGTCCAAGTAGAAAACAACGGAAAAAGGAGGAGTCGGGGCACACTCCCTAGCTCACAACACTTTGAGGGGTAGAGGGGCGTGCTGGAGCTCCGGGATGGGACTAGGAAAAGTTGACAAGTTTCATTCACTCACACGGGCCTGCACAAAACCCACATAAGGTGGTTAGTGCGTAATTGGAACACTTTTGGTGCTAAGACGAGCCACAGGCAACACGGACACACAAGACTCACCACGGCCCGGACTTGGGGGAAGACACCACCTTCCCCCTTTTAGTATACTCTGCACCTTTCCACGGGGCCCACATCCAAATGGTTTTTTTTGTCCCGGGACTCCCAAGTGGGAGTCTCGAAATTGTTAAGGTTGGGACTCTCGCAACTTTGCGGGCAGACCTCGAATCGAGATGCAGTTTAAAGCAAAGTTGTAGCCCTTGTCGAGAGCTTTCCAACGGTATGTTGCACGCCATCTGCAGACAAGTAAATCAAGTCAATTGCTGACTTTTTCTGGTCGGGAGTCAAACTATCAATTTGATTATCGGCCCTTCTTTTGGCCATAACTTGTGTTTCAGATGTTCAAATGAACAATGCGAGCCCATTTTAGACACCTACGTTCCAAAAGCTTTTCAATGATATAAAAAAATCACAAGCCATTGAGTTTTGACCCCTGAAATCGCTCCCTAAAGTTTCAGGAGTCCACCAGGAGTCCATCTCCCAAAGTGCGAGTTGCCTTGGGAGTGTGAGGGTTCACTCCTTCACACTTTCCTACACTCTCGGGAGTATGTGATGTGACTCCCGAGCTTTCTTTTGGCCCCCACCCTTGCAACCCCTTTGCCTTGGTCATGAGCCCAAAGCTAGGGTTGCGACATCTTATTTTTCATAATTATCTTGCTCCTCCATATTGGTTTTGGGTGGAACACCTAGGGTCTAGGTGGGTTCTATCACCACAACCTCTTTAATCAGCTTGTGATTCTTCTTGGGTGCCATCGAACTGCACACTCAATGGATTAAGCTCTTATTAGAGCTTTGATACTAGTGACATGCCCCAAAACTCCTCGAGAAACCCAAAGGTGGGTCCCAAAACAAAACATCAAAAGAAGAAGATAATTAAAACATCTACTCCTCAAGACTTTTTTAATGGTGTCTTAGGGGCCCAATTTGGTGTTTGTTTGCTTTTCAAACTAAGACTTTGAACATTTGCAACTTTTGCATGAGTGCAACTCCCAAAGTGGAAGTGCATTTGAAAGCTATTGGGTTTCATCCTTTGCACTCTCCTCCATTTGTAAAAGTGTGTTTCACACATAAACACATTTTTAACCTCATGGGCTCTTGCACTTCACACTTAGTCGCAAACCCAATGTTAGGGTTGTGATATTGACAACCTTAAGGTTTTCAAAACTTTGGTAGAAAATCAAATTAGAAAGAATATCAAAGCAATCAAATGTGATGGAGGTGGGGAATATAACTCTGCAAATTTTAATACATTATGCAAGGAAAATGACATTGTGAAGTAAACACACTAAAGCAAAATGGTGTAGATGAAAGCAAGAATCGAACATTTGTTAAAAGTGTGCAATGTATGTTGCAACATATGATGGTAACTAATGAATTATAGGTAGAAGCAATGGAAACTGCAACATATATCCACAATCAAATCCCTACCAAGGTAGTTTCCAACATGACATCAAAAAAGATTTGGTGTGGATAAAAACCTTCCATAAATCATTTGCATGTTTTTATTTGGCTTGTGTGCCAAAGGAAGCAATGACAAAGTTGGATTTTAAAGGCGTCAAATGCATATTCATTGGCTATTGTGAAGAGACTAAGGGGTATATATTATACAACCCTATAAGCCAATATGTTATCATTAGTCAATCATGTTATCTTTGATGAATTTAGAAATTTTAACGAGGAGACAATGGTTTCAAGGTTGGATTTTGGATTAGAATAAATGATTTTAAATAAAAAACTAGAGATGGAGGATAAAATAATTCTTCAATAGGTGTAAGAAAATCCAACAATGGTTGAAGAAGATGTGAATCCTTCATTTTTTTTTTGTTGATGTTGATGAATCCCATTTTTTTGTGGAAGTTTTGAATGGTGAAAATTCATAATATTGGAAAAAGGTCATGGGTTCTAAATTTCAATCTTTACAAGATGATAAAACTTGGATATTTACTCTTTTTCTAGTATGTGATTGCACTATTGATGACTTTATGGCAAGGCACAAGGTTCATTTGGTGGCCATGGGATTTACACAAGTTGAAGGTGGGTGAATGCATGATTGAATGTTTCAATATTGGTAGAAATTACACTCCATATAAGTCCATACAAGATTTTTACAATGATTCAAATAAACATGGTTTTTATTTTTTAAATGTTAGTTATCTAACCTTTGAATAATACATGTTCAATCACAAATAAACCTTCCCAAATCTACATGAAAACTTGTATTTAATGTAACTAATGTCATTTTTTAATTTGGAAGTCCTAAAAAAAACCCACAAAGTTTTTAAAAATAATGCCCCATTTAAAACTTTTTAAAACATATACTTTTGGAACAAATGAATTGAAAAACAAACAAAAATTGCAATTCATATGGACTTATGAAAATATGGTCAGATTATAACCATTCAAAAGTCCCTAACTATAAAATGATTAAGGTTTTCAAATAAAAGATTCTTCATATGAATTTATCATCTTGTATTACATCATATATTGAATCCCAATAACAAATTTGAAATGTGAATCAATATAAAAAATTTCATTTTGTGATGGTCCAATTAGATGACTAATCCATATTTTTTGACTTCAAAAGTCTATTATTACTAACAAATGAGTTTTTATATTAATAAAAAACCACAAAACCATTTTCAAAATGAAATTGTTAATCTGAATCCAAGTTTCAATTAATAAATCTATGGATATTTTCATCAACATATGCATTTGAATAAAAGGTAACTAGGAAAAAAACATCATTTTGTCACAATAATGAAACATTTGATTGTGCATCTACCTAGGTAGGGATTTCAATGAATTTTTTTCTCCTATTACATGAATGGAATCAATTCAAGCTATGCTTGTAGTTGAAGCCATTGAAGATTATAAAGTGCATAAAATGGATGTTAAAACTATTTTTTTGAATGAAGGTTTTTCAAATGAAAATTATATGCAACAACCATAAGGCTTTGTGGTCAAGGTTAAAGATAATATGGTATGTAAGTTTTTAAAACCTTGTATGGTTTGAAGCAATCTCCTCATGAATGGAACCAAAAGATTAATGCATATTTTTTATTTCAAAAGTTTGAAAGGAACTTTGCTAACCATAATGTTTATTTTAAAATAACTCAAGAATTTTTTTATGTGATCATAACTTTGTATGATGATAATCTAATTATGGCCTTTAATGACTTGACTTTGTTGAAAGAAACAAAAGGTAATCTTTCAAAGAAATTTGAAATGGTAGATTTAAGTGAGATTTAATATTGTTTCAAGATACAAATAAATCATGTTTGACAAGACTAAATGATTTATTTAAACCAAAGAATTATATTAGAAGTATATTGAAACAATTTGGAATGGTTGAAAGTAACCCAATATGAACTCCCTTTATAACCAATTTCAAGCTTTTGAAGGACGTGGGTCTTTAGAGCGATGCAAACTTGGAAACAATGTAAGTTATCTTGTTTCAAAATGTTATTGGAAGTTTCATGTATGTAATGGTATGCATAAGACTTGATAGCACACAAACAATAGGGGTTGTGAGCTAGTTATGGCGAATCTTGAATAATACATTGGATTGAAATGAAACAAAATTTCCATTATTTAAAAGGTTGTGTTTTAAAAAAAAATCAATTATGTTATTATGGGCTTGCAAGGTGCATTTTGACAAGGATGTTAACCATAATTGGGGCCAAGTGTGTCTCAAAAGGAATGTAAACCATAACTAGGGTTTCGAAAAGAACATGAGGGGCCAAACATATTTTGATGAGAATGTAAACCATAGCCAAGGTTCCAAAAGGAACATGAAAGTCATGCACATTATGATGAGAATGTAAATCGTGGCCTTGAAGTTATGAAAGGAACATAAGGGACCAAACACATTTTGATGAAAATGTAAGCCATAGTTAATGTTTCGAAAAGAACATGAAAGGCCAAACACATTTTGATAAGAAAGTAAATTATAGCCATGTTTTTGAAAGGAACATGACAAGCTAGGCACATTTTGACAAAAATGTAAGCCATAGCCAAGGTTAGAGGCATTTCAAAATAATTGTAAACAATAGCCACAACCATGTGTGTTTCAATAAAAATGTAAGCCATAATCAAGGTTAAGCACGTTTCAAAATAAAAATGTAAACCATAGCCATGGTTAGGCACAAAATAAATGTAACCCATAACCAAGGTTCCAACATGAACATGAAAGGCCAAATGTATTTTGAAAGGAATGTTTATGATAGCCAAAGAATTGACATAAACAATATGGGCCATGTGCATTCCAAATATAATGTTTATGAAAACTAATCTCCCAATATTGGGGATTATGATATTATTTATGGAAGCACACAAATGTGTGCCCATTGTGATGTAGATTGGGTTGGCAATATGGATGACATCAAATCCACATCAACTTGTGTTTTCTTATTGGGAAATGGTGTTATTAGTTGGAATTATAAGAAGCAAACCTTTATTGTTATGTCAAAATAGAAGTTGAATATATGACAACCTCACAAGTAACAAGGCAAACAATGAAACCCATTGTAATATATGATGACAATCTAAGTGAAATATCTTTACCAAAAAACCCAGTATTTCATGCTTGCACAAAACATATTGAAATTCATGAACATTTGGTACGAAACAAGATTGAAGAAGGCTTTGTGAAGTTGGTGTATTGCAACACGGAGAATATGATTACAAATATTTGGACCAAGCTACTTTCTAATGACAAGCACAAATATTTCTAACACTTGATGGGTATGATTAAGTGTTTAACTTAAAGTTTGTTAAGTGAGGTGTTGGACATCAACTTCCTACCACGTTATTTAAATCATTTTTACCAAACTATAGTTATTTGAGATATTTATATTAAATGCACATACTTTTGGGACTAGAGATATGTTAAGTAAGTTCACTTAAATATCTCTAGTTACGTTTAGTGTGAGATATCTCAATGCATGAGATGATGGCCTTGTCCATGTGTCTTCTATGGTAGTAACATTTCTATGGGAGGGTTCACCTCCTATTTAGATTAAGCAAGAGCTTGGGGTGGATCGCAGGTTTGAAGAACATCTTTGTGATCTCTATTCTCTCATCCATCCGTTGTCAATCTCCAACAAATAATAGGTAGGTGGCAGTGGGTAGATTGAAAAAATTTACATAGGTGACGAATCCCGCTTCCATAGGAGCCAATTCTGCCTGCTGATGCACCTGGTGAATTAGCCACCCTTGCTTTGCTTTTAAAGTTGCAAAGTAAACTATAAACCCTTGCAAGTTAAAACTTACAAGGGAGGCATATAGGGTTTACATCTGCTATTGTACTGAGTTTTGTAACAGGAAGAAAAATAGGGCCTATATGTAGGGTAAAGGCTGAGGAGCTGGGTGTTACCTGACAGACAGTAAACCACTTGGAAAAAATCTGTAGTGTATTTGGAGGGCACCTTATATATCCACCAATTTCCCTCCTAGAAAATGGGAGTGATATTATGCCAACTCCTCAATAATGGGAGGGTTCATACACCTATATGTAGGCATAATTTCCCTCCCACTATTGAGGTGTAGGAGTAACATCTCTCCCACTCCTACGCTTTGTGATCAACCTAGGTTTGGTTCATGATAGATTTTGCCTCATGCTGTATGGTAGGTAAAGCCCATGGCTGGTGGACATTCCCAAAATGTGGGGCTGGACTTGGCTATGGCCACGTCCTATGCCCCTTATTTTGAGAAAGCCCCCATCCTAGGGCTTTACCCTACACTAAAGCATCTGTATATAATTATTATTTTTCAATAATACCCAGCAGGTTTCAGTGGGGAAATGGGAAAAGAAGTCGCTCCTTTTGCTGAGGAAAGGTTTAGGCTCCGGATACAGCAGAAATTTTCAGCTTTTGCTTTATGTATAAAGGGATGCTTTGAGTAGAGGGCATTCTTTAATCACCACCCTCACTTTCAGGGCTGGGCTGAAAATTTAAATGCCCTCCACTCAAGGCATTCCTCTGTATGAAGAAAAGAAAAGCATGAATTGTAGGGAAAGAGTTCATTACACTCCAGTGAAATGCCCCAGCACTGTTAAGGGGATGCAATATTCTTTAGAACATGCAGATATTAACGCAGGGAAGTCAGGCACAGTCCTTCATGGTTTTATAGTGTGCTTCACAATGGGAAGTGAAAGAGGGTTTGCATTAGCTTTTTGTAGTGAGCTCAAGATCTCCTTGTTAAACACCAGTCAAAGCTTTGGGATTCAAATTCCATAGTGTTGGAGGCTATTTTGTGCCAAGTAAGGTTCTACATCCTGTTGGAATTGTTAAAAAAAAATTAAAAAATGGCTTGATCAATTTTGTTGTAGACAAATGTGATGTCAGACATGCCTATTGGGGAATGCACACTTTCACAAATAATGTTTGTTTCCATAGCTCTTACAATAAAGGAGTTTTCCTTAGAGATTTAACAAAGTTTCACCTACAGGCTTGGTCATTATTGTTATGTCACAACAAGTGAAATTTCATGTGAGGATGATTTTCAATTTATATATTCCCAATCTATGTTACATCTTTGCTGAAAAAGTTTAATAACATGACAATTTTATTATGCATGGGTAAAATTCACATATATATAGAGTTTCATAGTAATGCCTACTTGCTAGGAGGCACTTATATGACTACAAAATTTCAAACCTGAATTCACTATATGTTTGGTCTAAACCTAAGGTTTAATTAATGAGACAAGATGAAAGTGTGGGTAAGGCCTGAAAAATGTGTTATTGTTTCAAATTTTGTCTTATGGGTGGCAAATGTCAATCTAATTTGCAATCAACTTATGACAAGAAGTTTTTATTAATTTAACATGCAATATGGTGGGTAGTCTTAAATTCAAATTGACATGCACAACATTATAATCCAAATGCAATAAGCTTCATCACATATGTGAAAACTATACCCTAGTAAATTTATGTTTTTCTAAGCCACCATTCTTGGATAACACATGACAAGTATGAGGTAACAACTTCAATAAATTCTGAAGATGTGGCATAGAAAGACTAAACTTTGCAGACTTCGTAACATTTGTTACACTAGTACTTGTTCACTTTCAACATAATCCTAATGGCCAGATGAACCACAAACCATTCAGATGGCAAAATCCCATAAACATATATTGGACAACTCTTTAGGATAACTTCACCTTGTCTAGTATAAGTTAGCAACTAAACTAACTAATCATTAATATGATATTCTTTGTTGTAAAGTTGCTTCAAGTTTCACATACTATCTATCTATATATTGTGGGAAAATATATCTTGTCTTATTCATAATCCTAGACAATCATTTGACCATACATAAAAATGCCATAAGCTTCCAAGAAGGTCACTTTCTCAATAATTTCCATCGTCCCAAAAACACATCCACAATTTGGAATGATGTCTATTTGCTTGAAATTTGACAATATTGAAAAAGAAACATAACAACCCCTATTGTTTGGAACCTTGATATTGTATCTAAAGTTCACAAGTTCTGGTGGATCAAGGGCATACTCATGACAATTGAAATGGCAAAAGATTAAGTAGAACATGATGTTACTAGATGGCATCCTTAGCTTGTAACTCCATTCACAATTTGCATTGCAAGCAAGCTTGACAACATAGGTATGGTAATCTCAACATCGACTTTGAAATTGTTTCTTTAAAACATACTTGTTCCACTATTCACCCTAATATAACTTTTAAAATAGAGGATGTATCAAATAAATAATGTTTCACACATGTATTATGATGAAACTATTGCAATTGAAGCCCACAAAGGATTTACATTAAGAACAAAATCACAATAAACTATGAAAGGGATTGAGAAGTGAATGGCATAAGAACTGCACTCGACATTAAGTGGTGTCTAAATTGGTGAGGGAAGTTATGATTATCGTCCTACCTTAATGTTTACATACTAAAGTGCACAATTTTGATATACTTATGGCCTTGGAGGATGCACATAACAAATAGATTATGACAAGGGGTCATGTCTCACCCAAGAGACCTGCACAAAGTTGGGCACGTTCATTGCGAAGCATAGCAATCTCCATGCGAATGCCTTCGTCACCATGCCCAACACCTTCTGCTATTGTTTGCTCCAATGTTGCAATAATGCGTTCTATGCTTTTAATCTATCCACATTGTATTCACATGTAGTCGTCAAACCAAAGACATTAAAGTTCTCTTGTCAATTTGGCAATTTTAATATACCACATTACTTTTGAATGTTTCACTTGTGAACTTATCATTGGATCCCCATTTGTTTTGTTAGAAATATTTTTGATGGTTTGGCATCCACATTGAAAATATCCAGACATTATTAATCATATGTATTTTTGGATCATTCAGTTGAAATTAAACTTGATGCACCCCATGGAAACTAAGCTTGCCCATGCAAAGCTAATTATGACATGATTGGCCTCCAAATAACTCAAAAGCCTTTGAAGTAGATGCAAACACATCTCTAACTTAGTGTTAATGTCCATTGCAACAATGTTGGAGTGTTTGCATTATGTTTTCAAATAACTACATGTAGATTACAAGTTTCTAAGCAACATGCTCATATATGAAATGTGGATTTTTGTACATTTGTGTGTGTGTACAAGCATTCACAACTTCGTTTTAATAAGTGGCCTGAACCTAATCTAAAGTTCAAATTGATTGATAACTTCAATTTAGAATTCCACATTATTTATGTCAAATAAAAATAACACTAATGAATGTAGGACATGATATTACACATATGTGACCTTGAAAATTGAAGAATATTCAACCTTTCGATGGGGCCATCGACGCATGCCATTCCGTCGACATATTTTTTTAAGAACTGTGGGGCAAATACCAAGTTCCTTGGCAGCTGCATTTATGGGCAAATGAAAATGTTGTGCCAAATCTGTCATTTTTAGCTTCCCTGTTCTTTCCCTCTGCATTTTAATGGAGTCCAAATGAAATTAGTTTCCGAGAAAACGTGATAAATTCACTACTTTAATGTATAACATAACAATATTATCCAATGGGCTGAAAGATAAGAGCCACAATTGGGTTGTGGTCAGAAATTGCCACCAAATCCTAGACGTTACTTATTCTAACCAACCCAACTACATTAGGGTTTATCAATTCATTTGTTTGTAAAAAAAACGCAGGGTACCTCTGGATCAAACCTTGAGGAGGGGTTGGATAATTGCATAGCCTCCATTATGATGGTTAGAAAGTGACCTCCTCCAACAAAGAAATAGAGGCAATAGCCTTCTAATAGTGACAATGTCAGATTTAGGCAACAAACTTGGCCTCTCCTTTTCTTCCTCTTTTCAGCTAATATGAGGAATTATTCCTTCTGTTAGTGAATAATGGCCCTTATAGACTCTGTAATATTACTTTTTTTTTAATAAAAAAAAAATCTGATTGAAATGGGCACATCCTCTCATTTTTCTAATAAGCAAATAAAGTGTGATAATGATAATGGCCACATAAGTTTTTTTGGGGGGCATATATTAGACCTTGTAAAATGGGTAAACCTGTTGTATTATTCTTTTCTCAAGCTCATACAAATGTAATATTATATTAATCATAACTAATTGGGAGAAAGTTCCTAAGTGCATTTGGAGGGCACTTTATATGAATGAATATCCCTCCTTAAAAAGAGGAAGTGTATTATGCCTCCTCCTTTGAATTGGGAAAGAAATTGTGCCTAGTCATAAGTGTAAGATCCTTCTGAAGGAGTAGGTGTAAGAAGCCTCCCCTTTCTATACCTTGCAATCTATATATGTTGAGGTTCATAACAGCCTTCATCTAGTGCTTTACAATAGGTAAAGCCCATCAGTGAGGGACATTTTTAAAATTCAGGGCTGAACTCAACTAAGCCTCATCTTAAACCTATAAAAACCTCTGTGCTTAACCTTTATGGATGAAAAAAGCCCTAGGATGAGGCAGGGTTGTGTGGTGGACCCTCCCACATATTCAGAGGCAAATTATGTTCTTTAATTCCCTCTACACAAGTAGGAGGACATGTTGTGCAAACTTACCTCATTTATTACAAGAGGTACTTGGTAAAGCCTCGAGAGCAGGGTCCTAAAACTTAAATCTCCAGCCCCACTCTCTGGGCTAAGGTGTAAATGCCTTTCTACCAAGGCTTTCCCTTACACTTATTTCAAAATGCCCCCACCTTAGGGTTTTACACTACACATAGTGTTATTGGAACATGTAAAGCACTTGGAGAAATTTCATAGTGCATTTAGTGGAGGCCTTATACCCATGCATATCCCTATTATAAAAGAGGAGGATTCTTTTGCCAACTCCTTTAGAGTGAGAAGGAAATCATGCTTACTTATAGGTGTAAGATCTCTCTCACTTTAGAGGAGTATTTTGAAGAACCTCCCCCTCCTACACCTTGTGATCTACATATTCGTAAATTCATGATAATGTTCAGTGGATGCTTTACAATGGGTAAAGCTGGTGGGAGGGGAGTGTTCCCAAATTGTGGGATCGGACTTGACTATCACATTGTCCTAGGTCCCTTATTTCAGGAATGCCCTTGCCATGGGGCTTTACTTCACATAGAAAGAATTTTGAAAAAATATTATCTAATTTTATAGAGTTCCTTAAATTGTCAAAAATCTTATCCAAGGTCATCATTAATTACACATATCCCTATCTCCTATCCATAATTTGACATGATAATTATGTACTTGTCACGGGCCATAATTTAAGATAATCATCTTTTTTCAAAAACATAATGAAGCAAAATCCTTTATGGTAGAGATTGGATGCACCTTCAACCGTTGTGTCGGGTGCACCTGCAAGTTTGCCCTATGGGCTCCCTTGCAAGCTTGCCCGGCAAAACACTGGGGTTTGCCCATTTCTACTACATTTGAGGACATGGTGTGAAAGGTTGATTGTGCACCTGTGCAGCAGCGTTGCTTTTAGGAGGTTTCACAGGTGCCACAACATTCGCATCTGGGTGGTCAGTGCTATCCACACTACCCCCACGATGCACTTTGTGTGGTCCACATCCAACTTTCCCATATGCACATCCACTATTTGAATAATCTGAACCTACATCCCATATATGCATTTTTATATTTACTTTTAGTCTCAAAATATTAATGAAGCATTATTTGCAAATGAATTGTTTAGTCATTGCATTTCACCTATACTTATTGTAGACTTTCTAATCATATATCACAACAAATAAAATCCCCCAAAAAAGACTGATAACATCACCACATTGTGGTAATACAATTGCTAATAGCAAAGTCCAGGTCAAAAATTCTTGTCACCTGATGAAGTGCAAAGAAGCTCTGGCAACATAATGTGACTGCCCATATGCTTAGGCATACGCCTAGCTAGTGTATTCATCATCCCTTCCGATGCCACGCCCATGCTAGTAAGGCGTCCATCTCCACCCGTGCATAGAGAATCATGTCGCAGCACAAATCCTTCCTTTCTTCTTAAAAGACTATACTGCAACAGAAATTGCTTCACATATTCTGCGTTTCCAACTGGAAACCTGCAACACATACAATTCACACACATATACAACTTATCCTGCAACAACTTCTAAGTTATTTGTTACTAGGTTTTACTATTGTTCCAAAATTTGTATCAAGACAAATTATAATGTAAATAAATCATGTTCTGTACATGAAACAAATTTCAGAATTGTACTGTTTGAGTGAACAGAAATGCAGAAAATGATATCATCTTTTCCTTTTTAATTGATAATGTTTTTTGCCTAACATGATTTGAATATATCCTTGGCAAATTTAACAATAAATGATTGTCAAACAAATTCATTCCAGAACCTAACAAGAAGAGGTTTGGAAACATATTATATCAGAGTGCCCTGCAGATTTTCAATAAATGCAACTTTTTTCAAAATAGTTTTAGTTGTGTACAAAATGAATGTGGTTGCAACCTAATTGCATCACCAGCTTTATTGCATGGAATGTAAAATATTAGGCTACAGGAAAATAATTTAAGAATCCTCTTATGTTTCAAATTTTTCATACATAGTAAGTGAATTCAATCTTTTGAATGACTGAGTTTGGAATGTCATCTGCATATAACAAATGGATGTACTCTTGTAATTGCAAATCAAACATTGAACTACTTTAAAGACATAGTACGTATTAGTATCTAAAATGATTCAATTAGATTTCAGTGGAATAAGATTTTGAGTATTGAATCACTCATGACTTACTCAACCATTTGTTGCTCAAAAGATGCTGGAAAACCATCATCAATGCAAAAACGAGTCTGCAAAACTGCATGATAGCTTTGGCCATCACATCCATGGATTTCCAGTTTTGTGTCTTGGATCCCTACATAGGAAGATGTGGACTTCAACATCACATTGAATTTCGGTGACACATACTTGGTTCATGAATAGAATAAATGGATGGCAAACATGGTAATGTTGCAAAATGACAAATTACACCTTTGTCACAAATTAAACTTAAACAGGATCATTGATAATGATGGTAAGGAACATCACAACTTTGAATGTACACATGATTTTTGGCCAATGTCCAGCCTTATCATTTTATTCATCACAATTTCCCAGCAAGTTGTGTGAAATTTCAAATATCATCTTGAAACAAAAACTTCCACTCATACTTTTTCATTGAAGGTCATGCAAATCATATATACAGGTTGTGGTGATAGTATTTCAATACATATTGTATGTGACATGATTATATTCTTGGTGTTGCAAATGTCACTAAAATTAATTTTTCAAAAGCATATTTGTTTGCCAATTGGATTTATAACATTCACGAGACTCTTCAACACATAAGGATTATTGGATAATAATTCACTATTATGGGCTCCTAACATACAATTGTGCACATGGATAACTCCCAAAGGTGAATTAAAACTTCAACTATTATCACATTTTGGGTATTATGTTGTGTAAGGGAATGAAGAAAAGAAGACATTTACTGATTTTTGCAGAATTGCAATAGCAAGGTTGGGACAGGAAATATAACATAAGGAGATGCACCATTGGAATGGATGATGCGCCGCAAAATTTGACAAGAGTCACATTGCAATTGCTGGGTATGAGGTTGGACAAGGTTAGGTTGAATTAGTGTGCCCTCTCGTGGCATGCCCCCCCAATCCATAGCGCCAGTGACACTGGACATGGGGTTTGACCCTCCAGATGTTGATGCTCCATGCTCCACATTCACTGGTGCTCGGTCTTCTACTTCCATAAGCCCTTCGGCCTCTGCACCTATGTATGATCTTGGTGCAAACATGGCTGTAGGGGAGAAGTACATGGGATAGATCCTACTACTTTGTGAAGGGGGGTAACTTGATGGAACATTTATCCTCAATGGTGAAGCAGGTGGATTAAGAATAAAAGGGTCATGTGTTCCATTAAAAATAGCAAATGAATCCTTAGCAATGTCTGCATCAATTTCATCAAATGCAATCAGCTCACCATTCAGAGTATCATCCGCACATACACCTTGTGAATCATTACACTTAGTGTCAAATAGAAGAGCACTAAAATCTTGTTCAGAAACACCTTCAACCCTTTCTGACCTACCTGAATTGATAGGGGGAAGTGGAGTCAATATGTTGAACGTGGGCATGGGGATATTGAAGCCTGTGAAATTGAAAAAGGGCTCATCAGGGTTATTGTCTTTTGGAGTTTTCAAATTTTCATTTATGTCAAAATGAGGGCTGCTAAATGAATTTAAAACTACACTTTCACAATTTGGGGACCCAAGCTGACCTCCTGCCATAGATTGTTGTTTGGCAAAAAGGAACACAAATAGTATAGTCTTGCTTTCTACCCAGACCTATTTCACAAGGCTATAGAGTTTGTAACACATTTTCTATCACAGTTTAGCGTACTCTTTTTGGCATTTGAGATCCACCTTGACATTGCTTTGTCAAAATTGAATCAAACCCTATTGCACACAAAAACACCAATTGGTGGCACTCCAATTCTTTTGGGGTTGGTCAAATTTTATTGCTTCCACTTTCTTTTGTCCATGGGTGAACCTATGCATGATGCATGTGAACAGAATATGCTACCCATCCAAAATTCTAGCCAAAATGTTCAAGAGCATTGACAAGAAATTACATAACCACAAGAGAGCCATGAAATTAATGGATCAAGAAATTAAATGATGGAAAACCTTTCACAAGTCAAAGTAGGATTTTGAGTAAACACAACTCACAATAAGAAGGGAAGAAATAATGTTTGTAGGTTATTGCTATATTTGGGAACCCCAAGATTGGAAGGAAAATGATTTAGATTTTGTAAAGCACACAATGGCAAATGAAACCATTCCAACAAACAATCCCACTAAGATTGCACATTGGCATAAGCTTTCATTATCAAGCCAACAAAGCCTCCAATTTTAGGATCAATGAATACCAAACAAAAGGCAAATATGATGAGTGGACCATAAAGCCTTTAAGAGACACGCAAATTTGAGATATGAAAGATTTTAACATGAAAGGAGGAATATCAGGAAAAGGAAATTACATGATCATGACAGAATTCCTAACTTGATACCACTTTTTTCATTGAAGTTATTTGCCACATGAAGGATTGGAACAAACACATCAATTCACATGACCAAACCGGTAAATACATCTAATTTTCTTTTAACACTAGGATATTCACATGTATCAACAAATGACCATGACTTGCATAAGATGATAATTGGCATGCATTTTAAACGACAATGCAATTATAATGATAATCATGTAGTATGATTGGCTTACGTGAGGACCCTAATCCAATGGTGTATTTGATCCTTTCCATCCATTGTGGTATTGACTTATAAACAAGATTGTGCATTCATGATATATATAAATTGTATATATGAATGTTTTCATCAAATATGATGGGATGTATGGTGTTGATTTGCAAGAGTAATTCTTGTAATCACATTTATTGAAATGTCCTTTGATCATAAATTTGCAAACTAGTTGTTGTATCTTTGTTTTAGTTTGCAATTTCCATCATATATATATATATATAGTTCCTATTAAGTTATTAGGTGATCTTCAAATAGTTTCAACAACTTCCATCATTTTGTATTTTAGATGTAATGATAGTGATGGAGATTGTCCCATGAAATTTGAATAGAGGGAAACTTTGTCACCTATTTTTGTTCTAGACAATAAGGTTTGTAATGCATACCCAAAATATAAATTTATTATCCATGGATATGTATAGTAAGTTCTAGATGCACATGGTAAAATCACGTCATTTTGCACCAAATGTTATTCATTCTCTTTGTTTGGTTGTTAAGAGTTATTACTGATGAATTTTATTTTTTGTCGCCAAGGTAAGTGCCTTTTCATGAGCTTTTTATGCTTCAATTCCAAATACTTTACATCACTACTACCAAAATGGGGTGCAATTTACTAGCTTAAATCACTATGGGACCTTAAAAATGAAATAACTTCATTGCATTTTACTGATTTCACCTGGTGAAAGTTATTTCACTATAATATCACTATGTAGACATCATGTTTCATTATTAATTAACATAATTCACTATTACAATTTATTATAATAAATAGGTTTATTTCTATGTTTTAAAAATATTATATCTATGCTACTTTATGATATACCTTATATTATTTTAAGCTACTTTAGTTATTCTAACTTATATTTTATGTTATTATAGGCTATTATAAATTATTGTACCCTAAAATATTAAATGTTATTTTACCTTAAGGTATTTTAACTAGTTTATTATAAGCTTTTAAATTATTATAAATTAAATTATTGAACTAACTTTAGGCTATACCTTATGTTGTTTTATTCTAAATTAATATATGTTACTTCAAGTTATACTTTAAGTTATTCAAGGTCATTTTACTTTATGTTATTATAGATTATTTTATCATAAGTATAATAACTTAAAATAATCTAAAACAAAATATAATGTCCTAAAGTAAAAATAATTTAGAATAAAAAATAATACCCTATGAAAAATAATTTTAAATACCTTACAATATAATAACTACCAATACCCTATGATATTATAACATAGAATATCAAATAATATTTTATAATACAATAATCACCAATAGTTGTAAAATAACATTTAATATAATAACCATTAATAATCATTAATAAAATCCCCATCAAAAACCACCAATGGCTTACAACAGAATAATCCCCAATAGCCACCAATAGCCATTAATATAATAGCCTCTAATATAATACCAATTAATAAGCACCAATATCCACTAATAGAATAGCCACCAATAACCATTAATATAATAACGATTAATAAACACCAATATCCACCAACAGAATATCCATTAATATCCATTATTAAAATAACCACTAATAGTCATTAATAGATAACCATCAATAGTCATTTATAGAATAACAACCAATAGCCATTAATATCATAACCACCAATAGCCATTACTAGAATAACCACCAGTAGCCATTAATATAATAACCACAATAACCACTAATAGAATAACCACTAATAGCCATTAATAGAATAACCACAATAGCCATTAATATAATAACCACCAATAGACATTAGTAGAATAGCCATCAATAGCCATTAATACATAAGCACCAATAAACATTAATATAATAACCACCAATAACCATTAATAGAATAACCACCAATAGCCATTAATAGATAAGCACCAATAAACATTAATATAATAAGCACCAATAACCATTAATAAAATAACCACCAATAGCCATTAATAGATAAGCACCAATAAACATTAATAT
>Ga0116230_10000599_pt1 | contig 31977 bp, 25 predicted proteins | sample S1TSphfallax_3_FD_88678 | JGI IMG/M metagenome (GOLD analysis project Ga0116230, IMG submission 88678) | Host-associated microbial communities from peat moss isolated from Minnesota, USA - S1T2_Fd - Sphagnum fallax MG | ecosystem: Host-associated > Plants > Peat moss > Unclassified | place... | reverse complement strand
CGCTCATTTCACAATGGCTTTAGGAAAAGAGGAGAACAAGCCAGTGAAAGTCATTTCAAGTGTATTGGTCGCGGCCTGCCTGCTATCCGGTTGCATCAGCAGTAGCAGTCCGCCCCCACCCGCGAAGACCACCGTGGTCGTGCCGAGAGATTCGGGAACCACGGTGGTGTGTCAGAACGGTAGCAAGCCGCCGTGCTGAAACTGCTGCTGCCTTGACAGTCAGCGTTCGCCGACCGGTGCGGGGGCAGCACGCTCCCGCACCTGTCTCCAGAGCTGACCTGCGAAGATGACCCCTCGAGACCGGATCTGCAGGCCGCCACTATGCAACGCTTCCGCAGCCCACGTGTTGCAGGTGTGGAAGGCGTCATAAGTGGTGTCCGAGTCGAGGAACAGACTTCCGCTATAGGGACCTGGTATACCTCGCTCGCCACCGAGTCCCTCGAAAGCGCCGCGCTGAGATGGTGACAACGCAGTCCAAATGAAGGATTGCACTTTCGTGAGTGCTTCGCGCGATATCGACAGTTCGACGACGCTATCACGACCAAACGCGGCCGTTGGAGCGGCGCCCAACGCCGTCGCGAGAACCAAACCCTGACCAGGCCACAGTGCACGCAGCAGGATGGGCGCCCCACGATGCGCAGCGTGCAAATACTGGCGATCGCCGAAGCCGAAGAAAACATACCGCGACCCTGGAAATTTCGCCGCAATGACGTTCAAAGGCGCCGTGAGATCGGCCACCGCGAACCCCACGTCGATGTGCCAGCCGCGGCGCGCCACGAACACGCTCGCGGCATCGGCGCTCACGTCGACGCCGAAGATCAGACATGAAAGCACAACGGCGCGGCCGTACCGGGCCCATCGCACCCGTTGACAGTGGAGTCGGACGCCGGCCCGCGAGTTGGCCGGCTTGTTCCGGCCCGCCGCTGGTCTAGGCTGGGGCGCGAGAGAACCTTGCTGCATGCCAAACCACCTCAAACCGCTCGATCGCGACCGTACCACTTCCAAGCGGGAACTGGCGTCGTCTGCGTTGATCGCTCACCTTCAAAGCGGCGCCGAGAATCCCGGGCGCCACGATCACCGCGACGTTCCCGAGCACTATTTTTCAGGCCGTCGTGTAGGGAGAATCCGACGTTGCTTGAAGCTCTGGTGACCCTGGTGACAACCCCCATTCGCCGTTAACTTGCGAATCCGCGGCACCGCGCCGTCATTACCGGTCAAGAAATTCCATGCGCTCAAAGGTCCAGGAAGGCAACTCGCAGGCGCATGGCGCCATTTGGGATGGCAAAGGCACCAATTTCACGCTGTTCTCAGCCAACGCCACCAAGGTCGAGGTATGCCTGTTCGACTCAGTGGGCGCGAAGGAGCTCGATCGAATCGCTCTGCCTGAATACACCGATCAAGTCTGGCATGGATATCTACCCGACGTGGCACCCGGCACCGTCTATGGTTTTCGGGTGCACGGCCCGTACGAGCCGACCGAAGGTCACCGTTTCAATGCCAATAAATTGCTGCTGGATCCCTATGCCCGCGCGCATGTGGGCCAGCTCACCTGGTCGCCCGCGTGCTTCGGCTATACGGTGGGTGCCGAGGGCGATGATCTTACCTTCGACACCAGCGACAGCGCGCCATTCATGCCGAAATGCGTCGTCGTCGATCCGAATTTCGATTGGAAAGGCCAGCCGCGAGTCCGCCCCGTGCCCTGGGACAACACCATCATTTACGAAGCGCACGTGAAGGGGTTCACCAAGCTGCACCCCGCCGTGCCGGATCGCCAGAAGGGCACCTACGCGGGACTCGCCACCCGGGCAGTGATCGAGTACGTGAAATCGCTCGGCGTGACGTCGATCGAACTGCTGCCCGTCCATACGTTCATCAATGATAATCATCTGCTCGAGAAGGGCCTCACCAACTATTGGGGCTATAACAGCATCGGCTTCTTCGCGCCCGATCCACGGTATGCATCGGCGCCTGAACAGTGCTTGCGCGAATTCAAGGAAATGGTGGCGAGCTTCCACGACGCCGGGCTCGAAGTGATTCTCGACGTGGTTTACAACCACACCGCCGAGGGCAACGAGCGCGGACCGACTCTGTCCTTCAAGGGGATCGACAATGCGTCCTATTACCGGTTGCTGCCGGATAACAAGCGCTTCTACATCAACGATACCGGCACCGGGAATACGCTCAACATCTCACATGCGAACGTGATCGAAATGGTCACCGACAGCCTGCGATATTGGGTGAGCGAGCTGCACGTCGACGGCTTTCGATTCGACCTCGGAACCATTCTCGCGCGCGAGGCCAACGGCTTCGACAACCAAAGCGGTTTCTTGAAAGCCTGCAGCCAAGATCCCGTGCTGCGAACGGTGAAGATGATTGCAGAGCCCTGGGATTGCGGACCGGGCGGTTACCAGGTGGGCGGGTTTCCGCCCGGATGGGCCGAATGGAACGATCGCTATCGCGATGTCGGCCGCGATTTCTGGAAGGGCTCCGCGACGCCGAGCCAGATTGCGCCGCGACTGTGCGCGTCCGGTGACGTCTATAATCGTCTGGGACGCCGGCCTTGGGCGTGCATCAACTTCCTGGCGGCGCACGACGGCTTTACGCTGAACGACGTCGTCACTTACAACGACAAGCACAACGAAGCCAACGGCGAGGACAACCGCGACGGCAGCAGCGATAACCACTCTTGGAATTGCGGTGTAGAGGGTCCCACGGACGATCCCGAAATCAACACACTGCGCGACCGGCAGCTCAGAAATCTATTGGCCACGCTGCTGCTGTCGCAGGGCACGCCGATGCTGCTGGCCGGCGACGAATTCGGTCGCACCCAACGCGGCAACAACAATGCGTACTGCCAGGACGATGAAATCAGCTGGCTCGATTGGAATTTCGGCGCCAGGGAACACTCGCTCGTCCAGTTCGTGAAGAAACTCTGCGCCTTGCGGCACAAGTACCCCATTCTGCGCCGCAATCGATTTCTGACCGGCGACTACGATGAAGAACTGGAGGTCAAGGATTTGACCTGGATCAATGCGTCGGGCGCCGAGATGAAGGGTGAAGATTGGACGGATGCGAACATGCGCTGTTTCGGCATGATGATGGACGGACGCGCGCGGCCGAGCGGTGTACGGCAACGCGGGACCGAGGCCACGATGCTCATGGTGCTCAACGCTCACCACGATCTCGTGGAATTCACGCTGCCCGAATGCCCGGGCGGCCGGATCTGGTCACTCGAAATCGACACGAACATCGCCGACGCGCAACCGGAATTTAAGGGCGAATCTGGGGAAAAATACGGCATGACGGGCCGCTCTCTGGCGCTGTTCTCGCTCAGCGCTTAAGCGGGAGACAGCCTCGCGTGGGCGCCCACGCGAGGCACCGCCGGTGCGCGGACCACCGGCGCTCAAACCACGCGCGCCGGGTTGCGGCTCCAGTCGTCCTTGTTGATCTGGTAAATGACGTTCTGCTTGATTTGCTCGCCGTAATAGCTTACCGGCGCCTCCCCCACGTACACGCCGCCGAGTTTTTCCATCGCCTTACGCGACCGCCGGTTGTCGGCCCCCACGTGGAAAACGACCCTATTCACGAACCGAAACGCGTGGTCGAGCATGAGGGTTTTCAAGTACCGGTTGTACTGACGCCCCCAGGCACTGCGCGCGATGAAGGTGTAACCGATGCATACCTCGCCGGCCGCCTCGTTCAGATCGTAATAGCGGGAGCTGCCGATGAGTTCGCCCGTGACGTTGTCGAGCACGCAAAAAGCGCCGCCGGATTCGAGCGCACCGCGAAAAAAGGTCTCGAAGACCGCTCGCTGGTAGCGGTCCTTGTTGGGATGCTGTTCCCAGATCAAGGGATCTGCAGCGACCGCATACAGCGCGTCGAAATCGTCCGGCTCGAGCGGTTCGAGCCGAATCAGCTTGTTGTGAATTCGCGGCTGCAACTCGAATGACATTCGGCAAACCCCCGGCTTGGCATTGCCAGCGTAATGTTACAGGGCTTGCGCGGCACGGGACAGGCGGCATCAGCTGCGCCGGTAGGGAAAGCGGCTCGTCGGGATGGGTTCCGAAATGTGATATCCCTGCGCGAAGCCTATGCCCAGGCGGCCCAACTCCAGGAGAACCTCCATCGACTCGACTCGCTCCGCGATGGTGTGGATGCCCATGGCCCTGCCGACTTGGCCGATGGCTTCGACCATGCTGCGATCGATCGGGTCGTGCACCACATTCTCGATGAACTGGCCGTCGATCTTCAGATAGTCGACCGGCAGCGTCTTCAAGTACATGAACGAGGAGAGCCCGCTGCCGAAGTCATCCAAGGCGAAGTGGCAGCCACGCGCCTTCAGCTCGCGCATGAAATGCACCACGTTGCCGAGATTCGCGATCGCAGCCGTCTCCGTGATCTCGAAGCACATCGCTCCCGGCGCGAGATCGCGGGCAGTGAGCTCGGTAATCAAATACTCGAGAAAGTGCTCATCATTGAGCGAGGTTCCCGACAGATTGACCGCGACGGTGTAAGGCTTCACGCTCATGCCATTGCGGTAGACGAGCCGGTCCAGGGTCTGGCGCACGACCCAGCGATCGATGGACGGCATGACGTTGTAGCGCTCCGCCGCCGGGATGAACTCGGCCGGCACGATCAGCGCACCCGACTCGTCGCGCAGCCGCAGCACGAGCTCGAAATGCTCGCGCTCGTCGCGGTTCGCGCCGATCGGAACGATGGCCTGGTAGTACAGTTCGAAACGGCTTTCATCGCACGCACGCGTCAGCTTCGAAACCCATTGCATTTCACGATGACGCTCCGGCACGTCGTCGGGTTTGTACAGTTGCACGCGATTGCGACCCTGATCCTTGGCGGCGTAACACGCAACGTCGGCCGCGCTCATCACATTGGCGACCGTGGGCGTATCGATGGTGATCTCGACGATGCCGATGCTCACGCCCACGGCATACAAACCATCCTCCCAGATGAACCGAAAATCGCGAATGGCCTGGCGCAGCGTTTCCGCCACGCGCAGCGCCTGGGCCTGTGGGCAGTTCTGCAGCAAGATGCCGAATTCGTCGCCGCCGAGCCGCGCCAGCGTATCACCGTCGCGGACCCGTGATTGCAGCAACCCGGTGATCTGCTTCAGCAATTGATCGCCGGCGGGATGCCCGCACGTGTCGTTGACGAGCTTGAACTGGTCGAGGTCAAGATAGAGCAATGCGTGTGGACAGCCGGCTGCACCGCGCACATTCTCGACCGCGGCGGCCAGCCGATTGTCGAACTCGCGCCGGTTGATGAGCCCGGTCAGCGTGTCGTGGCTCGCCTGGTAATGCAGGGCGCGATGCAGCCGCCGCTCCTTGCTGATGTCATGGAATACCATGACCGCGCCGATGAGATTGCCGGCACGGTCGCGAATGGGTGCCGCCGAATCCTGAATGGTGATATCTCGGCCGCGGCGGCCACCCATGACCGTATGCTCGGCAAGACCGAGTATCTTCCCTTCGCGAAGACAGCGCATCACGGGGCACTCCGTGGGCTCGCGCGTAAGTTCATCCACCACCGTCACCACGTCGGAAATGAGGTGGGATTGTGCCTCCTGGTTGTGCCAGCCGGTCAGGCTCTCGGCGACCGGATTCATGTAATCGATGCGCCCTTCCGAGTCGGTGGTGATGACCGCATCGCCGATCGACTGCAAGGTGACTTGCGCCCGCTCCTTGGCTTGAAACACGGCCTGTTCGGCCAGGTGGCGCTCCGTGCAGTCGCGGACGCACACGATGTAACCGTCGCGGCTGTTGAGGCTGGCTTTACTGACGGCGATTTCGACCGCCACACGTTTTTTTTCCTTGGCGACACCCCAGGTTTGGTGCGCGGCCAGATCGACATGAGTGTCGTCGATCGTGGTGGCGCAGCGCTCGAGGAACGCGACCAATGTCTCGTCAGACTTGGGCGCATCCGGCAGCAGAAAATCCAGCGTCCGGCCCAATACCTCGGCTGCCGCGAATCCAAAGATGCGTTCACCCGTGGGGTTGACGGTCTCGATGTGGCCGGTCTCATCGACGGTGATGATGGCATCCTTGACGTTGTCGAGGATGGCCTGCAGATGCGAGGCAGTCTCCTCGCGGATCTCGCGCGTCAGCGCCTGGGCCTCGTCCGACATGATTTGCATGGACCGCACGATGCCGCGACGCTCGGCATCGATCCGGTCATAGTGGATGCTGATCGCGCGCAGCAGCGCGTCAAGATCAATCGAGCCCTGGTGTCCGCGCGCCTCGGCGAGTTGGCGTTCGAGCAGACGGTGCAAGCCGACCGACCGCGCGGGCTCGTCCTCCGAGACGGCCGCAGTATGAGATGACAAGAGGATCTCCCACTTGAGGGCGGCGCATCTTGCACCGCACACTTAAGTGTTAGGGAGATCCCTGAACGACGGCGTGACAGGCGTCTCGGTTTACGAGGCCTGATCGGCCGTCGCGCGGCCCCCACGCTTGCGTTCGTGTTCGAGCAGATAGCGCTTTCGCAGCCGGATGTGGTTCGGCGTGATCTCGATGAGTTCGTCGTCGTCGATGAACTCCATGGCCTGTTCCAGCGAGAAGCGGATCGGCGGCGACAGCACGACGGCTTCGTCCTTGCCCGACGCGCGCATGTTGGTGAGCTTCTTACCTTTCAACGGATTGACCACGAGATCGTCATCGCGATTGTTCATCCCGATGATCATGCCTTCGTAGACCTCTTCGTTGGGCCCGATGCACAGGCGGCCGCGCTCCTGCAGGCTGAAGAGCGAGTACGCCAGCGCCACGCCCTGGCCATTGCTGATCAACACGCCGTTCGGCCGCTGGCCGAGTTCACCCTTGTTGACGGGGCCATAGTGATCGAACACATGATGAAGCAGGCCGGTGCCGCGCGTCATGGTGCGAAATTCCGTTTGAAAACCGATGAGCCCCCGCGACGGAATCATGTAGTCCAAGCGGACGCGGCCGCGATCCGACTGCATGTCCTTGAGTTCGCCGCCGCGGCTTCCCAAGGCTTGCATGATGGCGCCCTGGGCATCGCTGTCCGCATCGACGGTCACCTGTTCGTAGGGCTCGTGCGCCACGCCGTCGATCTGCTTGATGACCACGCGCGGCCGGGACACGGCCATTTCGAAGCCCTCGCGCCGCATGTTCTCGAGCAGCACGCCGAGATGCAATTCACCGCGTCCGAACACCATGAACTTGTCGGGGTCCGCCGTGGGTTCGACCCGCAAGGCCACGTTGTGGATCGACTCGCGGTCCAGCCGCTCGCGTATCTGCCGACTGGTGACGAACTTGCCGTCCCTTCCCAAGAACGGTGAGGTGTTGACCTCGAAGGTCATGCTGATCGTCGGCTCGTCCACCGTCAGGCTGGGCAATGCCTCGACGTTCAGCGGGTCGCACAGCGTGTCCGACACCTTGGGCTCGGCAATACCGGCGAAAGCCACGATATCACCGGCGTAGGCCGCTTCCACTTCGACCCGCGTCAGACCATGGAAACCCAATACCTGGGTGATCTTCTCCGAACGAGTCTTGCCCTCGCGGTTGATGACGGTCACGGCCATGCCCTTGCGCAACGTGCCGCGCTTGATACGGCCGACGCCGATCGCCCCCACATAGCTCGAGTAGTCGAGCAGGGTCACCTGCAATTGCAGCGGTCCGTCGACATCGACGTCGGGCGGCGGGCAATGATCGACGATGGTCTTGAAGAGCGGCTGCATATCGCCGTCGCGGACGCTCGAATCGAGCCCCGCGAAACCGCGCAGCGCCGAGGCATAGACCACCGGGAAGTCCAGTTGTTCATCGGTCGCGCCCAGACGATCGAACAAATCGAACGTCTGGTCCAGCACCCAGCCGGGGCGCGCCTCGTCGCGGTCGACCTTGTTGATGACCACGATGGGCCGCAAACCGTGTTTGAACGCCTTTTGCGTCACGAATCGCGTTTGCGGCATGGGGCCGTCGACCGCATCGACCAACAGCAGAACGCAGTCGACCATGGCGAGCACGCGTTCGACCTCGCCGCCGAAATCGGCATGGCCGGGCGTGTCGACGATGTTGATGTGAAAATCGTTCCACGTGATCGCCGTGTTTTTCGCGAGAATGGTGATGCCGCGCTCGCGCTCGAGCACGTTCGAATCCATGACGCGCTCTTGCAGGTCCTTACGCATGTCGAGCGTGCCGGATTGCCGCAGCAGCTGATCGACTAGAGTGGTCTTGCCATGATCGACGTGCGCGATGATGGCGATGTTACGAATTTTCTGCACAGTGAGGCCCCGGAAAACCCGCCATTATAGGGCCTTGCCACGCGCCGCGCAGCAGTTTAAACGGACTGTCTCTGCCGGATTGCCGGCGAATTATTGCTTTGCGCTGATGGCGCCAGTGGCCGCGGGGAGGTCGCTCACCGCGCTCACCTGCCCGGGTGACGCACCCCCATCGGCGGCTACCGCGCCGCCATCGCCTGGCGCCACGATGATGGGCACCGAAAAGGTGCGTGTTTCGAGAACGTCATCGTGTTTCAGCGACACGCTGAGAGCGAGCAGCTGCACCCCCTCGGCGGTGGGCGTCAATTGAACGTTGTGCCGATAAACCTGAGTGGGCTCGACGGCGGGCATCTCGATCGGCCCGGCGGGCGCCAAAACGAGGCTATCCGACCCGGTCACCACCAAAGTGGCGGGATCGGCTTCGATTTGCGGCATCACCGCAAGGATGACTTCGGTGGGTTGGCCCACCACCGGCTTCTGCGGGATGTCGAATTTGACGCCGACCGGAACCGACGAGTGGCCCACAGTGGCGGCCTCGACCATGCCCGCGGTCAGCTCCGCCGGCGAGGGTCCGCGTTTGACCGGTGGCTTCTTGAAATGCTGTGTCACGTCGCCCAAAGCCGGGGCGCCCGAATCGCCATGGCATCCGACCAACAGCAGGGCAGTGCAGAACAAGAACGCAATTCCTCGACTCATTGCACCATAATCCTTCATCAGATCGACTGTTCTCTAGGCGGTGCATCACAACTCCAGACTCGGCCCTTGCACGGCGGCCAACTGTTCGTCGAGCGCCCGGTAATGCTCCTCCCAGTAGCGAGGCTCGGCGAACCACGGAAATGCCCGCGGAAACGCCGGGTCATCCCAGCGACGGGCAAGCCATGCGGAATAGTGAATCATGCGCAGCGCTCGCAACGGCTCGATCAGCTCGAGTTCGCCGCGGTCGAACGGCAGAAATTGCTCGTACCCCTTGAGCAGATCCACGAGCTCGGAGCGCATTTCATGTTGGCTCCCCGACAGCAGCATCCAGATGTCCTGCACGGCGGGACCGGTGAGGCAGTCGTCCAGATCGACGAAGTGCGGCCCCAGATCGGTCCACAAGATATTGCCCCGGTGGCAGTCGCCGAGAATGCGTCCGAGGCGCGCCCCACCCCACTCGAATGCCTTTGCCTCCACCGCTTCGAGCAGGACGTCGGTCAACTCCTCGTATTTGACGGCCAGATAGTCCGGCATCCAATCCCCGTCGAGAACGAAGTCGCGCGCGGCACGCCCCAAATCCTCGAGGCTGAGCCGCGTCCGCGCTTGGAACCGCCCCGCGCGCCCCACGCCGTGGATGCGCCCCAAGAAACGGCCCACCCATTCACGGTCCACGGCGGTCCCGAGTTCAGGCCAGCGTCCGCCGCGGCGAGGAAACACGGCAAATCGAAAACCATGGTGCACGTGCAACGACACACCGTCGCGGACGGTTGGCGCTATGACAGGAATCTCTTGCGCCGCCAACTCCGCGGAAAAGGCATGTTCCTCGGCAATCGCCGCATCGCTCCAGCGACCCGGCCGATAGAACTTGGCCACGACCGGATCACCTGCCTCGAGACCGATCTGATAGACGCGATTCTCGTAGCTGTTAAGAGCGAGCACACGGCCGTCACAGCGATGGCCCGCGGCCTCCAGCGCATCGAGCACGATCTCCGGTGACAATTGCGAATAGGGTGCGGCGTCATTCATTGCGCGCAGTCTACAGGCACGATGACGTCACTCGCGGTCATAACGCTGCTGCTAGAATGCAGGGATGCGGCTTCCCAGACCCAAGTCATTGAGTGGATTGATGCTGATCGGTTTCACCATCGTGGGTGCACCGCTGTTGTTCGCCATCGCCAACGCCGCGGTGCAAATGAATCGACTGTCGAACCGCAGCGAGCAGCTGGTGATTCACGGCATCCAAGGCACGCGCAACAATCAAGCCATGTTCGAGGAGATCGCTGCGCTGGAACGGGCCGCGCGTCTTTACCAGATCCTCGGCAAAGGAGAATTGCGCGACGTCTACACGGTCAATCATGACCGCCTGGCGGCGACAATCAATGACTTGCTGACGCTGCCGCTCGACCCGCAGACGCAAGCCGATGCCCGCGCCCTACTCGCCGAGGCCGATCGGTTGTCGACGGAATTGGGCACCGCCCCACCGAACTCGGCGCGCATGGACGAGATCATCAGTGCGTTTCCACACCTGTCGGAAATGGCGTCGAGTGTGTCGAACCGTATCAGTGCCCATATCGACCAGGAGCTCACCAGTCTGCAATTGGCGGCGGAGCGAGCCCAGCGACAGCTATTCTTGCAGACCCTTTGGCTGTTCCCAATGACGCTGGCGGTCGTCGGCTTGTTCACGTATTGGTTCGGGAGACCCATCCGGGCCATCGACCGGGCCATCAGCGAACTCGGGCGAGGCACCTTCTCGCGGCCGATCGCCATCAAGGGACCGGCCGATCTGGAGCGACTGGCGATTCAACTCGAATGGCTACGCGGCCGGCTGCTCGAACTGGCCCAGGAAAAAAATCGATTCCTCAGACACATGTCCCATGAATTGAAGACGCCGCTCGCCAATATTCGCGAAGGAACCGAACTCTTGATGGACGGCGCGGTCGGTGAACTGAAGAGTGCGCAGCGCGAAGTCATGTCTATCTTGCGCGAAAATGGCATGAAACTGCAGCGATTGATCGAGAATTTGCTGTCATTCAGCGCGTGGCAGGCGAAGAGCGTCGGTTTGGAGAACAGCGAATTCAAGCTGCGGCCACTCATCAAATCGGTGCTCGAAAGTCAGCAATTGACGCTCGTGGCTCAGCGCGTCAGGCTCGACGTTCAGGTCGAGGACCTAACGCCGTATGCCGATCGAGGGAAAGTTCGGCTGATTATGGATAATCTGTTATCCAATGCCGTGAAATTTACACCGCGCGGCGGCACCATCTCGATCGCCGCTCGCAGTGAACGCAGTCAGTTGGTGCTCGAGGTGATGGACAGCGGACCCGGCATTCCCGCCGAGGAGCGGACCCGTATTTTCGAAGCCTTCTATCAGGGCAAAGCACCGCAAGGCGGCCACGTCAAGGGGACCGGGATCGGCCTCTCGGTCGTAACGGAATTCGTCAATGCCCACGGAGGCAGCATTCAGATTCTCGAATCCAAAGCGGGCGGCGCGCACTTCAGGGTGCGTCTGCCCTTGCGCCAACCAGCGAAAATTAAACGTGAGGAAGCCAATGCCGCCTGATTGGAAGCGGTATGCCACGTGCGCGTTGGCGCTCTGCGCCTTCGCAGGCTGCGCCGGCACCCGACCCCAGAAAGCCCCCCCCACGGCCGCAGCCATTCCGCCCCCCGCGCCAAGCGTGATTGCTCCCGTGCTCGGCATGATGAGCGAACTACCCGTGGCGGATCCCGCGCGGCAGGCGCAATTATTGGAGTCCGTGAAGGAAGCCGCAGCGTTGTCGCCCACGACCAGCAATAAACTCAAGTTGGGTTTGGCGCTGGCGGCACCGGGCCATGCCGGCACCGATCCCGTCGCCGCACAGCGACAGTTGTCGGAGCTCTTGGCGGCACCCGAAACTCTGGCGCCGGAAGAACGCCTTTTGGCCGTGGTTGAACTGCAGGAAGTGGACCAACGCTTGATATTGATCGCTGAAAACAAGCAACTGCAAGATGATGCCTCGCACGATTCACGCGAGAAACAGCTCGCGCTGAGCCGGCGTCTGGCGGCCGAATCGGATGAGAATGCGCATCTGCGCAAGGCCTTGGATGAAGCCCAGGCGAAACTGGAAGCGGTCACGCATATCGAACGGTCGATCAACAATCGTGAGCCCAACACGGCGCACACGCCGTGACGCGTCTGGGAGGAGCCTCAACATGAACGCCATTTCAACCGCCGCCACCACACCGCTTGCGGTGGGTCTGCAGACGAACAGCCGCGACGCCTCGGTGCAGCAGAAGCGCAAAGCGCGCATCTTGGTGGTCGACGATGACCCAGGCCTGCTGCGTCTTCTCACGATCCGGCTGCGCGCCGAGAATTATGACGTGGAAGCGGTGGAAAGTGCGGCCGCCGCCCTCGCCGCCTGCTCCCGTTTCCGGCCCGATCTCGTCATCACCGACCTGCGCATGGATCAGATGGACGGTATCGGGCTTCTCAAGGAGTTGCAGGGTCGCTGGCCGGGCTTGCGCGTCATCATTCTAACCGCGCATGGCACGATCCCGGACGCCGTGCATGCCACGCAAAGCGGCGCATTCGGGTTCCTCACCAAGCCCGTCGACAAACAAGACCTGCTGGACCACGTGCAAAAGGCGCTGAAAGTGTCCGGATTCGCGCACGTGGACGAGGATTGGCGCGCCGATATCGTCACGCGCAACCAACTCATGGAGGACAAACTCGCCCAGGCCAACATGGTGGCCGGTACCGATGCGCGCGTACTCATCACCGGCGAGAGCGGCACCGGCAAGGAGTTGCTGGCGAAAGCGATCCACAATGCCAGCCCACGACGCAACAATCCCTTCGTCACCGCCAATTGCGGCGCCATGGCGGAAAATTTACTCGAATCCGAACTCTTTGGACACGAAGAGGGCGCGTTCGCCGGCGCCGTGCGCCAGCAGAAGGGCCTGTTCGAGACCGCAGAAGGGGGTACGCTTCTGCTCGACGAGGTCGGCGACATGCCGATGCGACTGCAGGTCAAACTACTGCGCGTGCTGCAGGAGAACCAGATCCGGCCGGTCGGCGGCCAGGAAAGCGTGCCGATCAACGTGCGCGTGATTTCGGCCACCCACCGGGATCTTCACCAAATGATGATCGGCGGCCAATTTCGCGAGGACTTGTACTACCGTCTGAACGTCGTGCACATCGAGATGCCGTCGTTGGGTCGCCGGCGCGAGGACATTCCTTTGCTGGTGGCGCGCTTCCTGGAACAAATCGCCAAGGAGAGCGGTCAGCGCAAGATTTATGCACCGGAAGCGTTGGAACTCCTTGCCACCGCCGAGTGGCCGGGCAACATCCGGCAACTCTACAACGTCGTCCGACAGAACATCGCGCTAGCGCATGGTGCCATCATTACCGCGGAGTTGGTGCAGCAATCGCTCGGCGGCAGTCCCAATCGCCTGACCTCCTTCGATCAGGCGCGCGATGAATTCACGCGCAATTATCTATCGCAGATATTACAGATCACGGGCGGCAACGTAAGCCAGGCGGCGCGGCTGGCGAAACGCAACCGCACCGACTTCTACAAGCTCCTGTCGCGGCACCAGTTGCTGCCGGAAGACTTCAAGAAGAGCGGTTAACCGTAGAACGCCGCGACGCTCGCCACCACGTGCTCGAGCTGCGTGCGCTCGAGTTCCGGGTACACGGGCAGCGCCAACGTTTCCGTAGCGGCACGCTCGGATTCGGGGAAATCGCCCCCCGTGTAGCCTAAATAGGCAAAGCATTCCTGCAGGTGCAACGGCACCGGGTAGTAAATCTCGGTGCCAATCCCATGCTCGGCCAAGAATGACTTCAATTCATCGCGGCGCGGGGCCCGCACGATATATTGATTGTAGATGTGCCGATCGCCGCTCAGCGACTGCGGTGTGACGAGCGTACTTCCCAGACCGGCAGCCGCAAAGGCCTCGCGGTAGAAAGCGGCGTTGGCCTGACGGGCGGCGGTCCAATCATCGAGATACTTGAGTTTCACGCGCAATATCGCCGCCTGCAATTCATCGATCCGAAAGTTGCCGCCGATCCGCGCGTGGTAGTACTTCGGCTTGCCGCCATGAACCCGGAGCACGCGCAACGTCTCGGCGAGGTCGGGGTCTTGCGTGGTGCAGAGGCCGGCATCGCCAAAAGCGCCTAAATTCTTGCTGGGGAAAAAAGAGAAACAGCCGATGTCGCCGATGGAACCGATGCGCACGCCTTGGCGGTATTCGGTGCCGATCGCCTGTGCCGCGTCCTCGATGACCTTGAGGCCATACCGCCGTGCCATGGACATCATGGGACCCATGTCCGCCGATTGGCCATAGAGGTGAACGGGCATCAACGCCTTGACCCGCATACCGGTTGCTAAATGGATCAGCCCGCCAGCTCGGAGCTCACAATGCCCGTCGATAAACGCCTGTACGGCGTCGGGCGATAAGTTAAATGTCTGTGGATCGATATCGCAGAACAAGGGCCGCGCGCCAGCGCGCACGATGGTGCCCGCGGTGGCGAAGAAAGTGAACGGCGACGTGATCACGGCGTCGCCCGCACCGATTTCGAGCGCCATGAGCGCCAATAACAGTGCGTCCGTACCCGAAGATACGCCGACACCACACGAGCTGCCGCAATAGCGCGCGCACTCCGCCTCGAAGCGGCGTACGTGTTCCCCGAGGATGAAGTATTGGCTCGCGCACACCTCCTCGATGATCGGCATGACCTCACCGCGAATTCGAGCGAACTGCGCTTTCAGATCAAGGAGCGGAACCGTGGTCATGGCGGACTAGGATAACATCGAGCGCGGCACTTAACATTTTCGAAGATTTAACGGTGCGTGCAGCTTGGTTAAAATAGAAATAGATCACGCATGGAGCGCGGCTTGGAGTTCATAATGCTGGTCAGATTATGTCGAAACTCGGCCACGCCCGTCTGCATCGCTAGGCGGACGATGACTCCAATGGATGTGAAATGACCCAACCGGTGCTCGCGAAGCAGAGCCTGCTGATTGCGATACTGACGGGTGCTCAGGCGGTGACACCCACCATCGTGGGAATCGCTTCGCTGTATGCGACCATCATTTTGCTCGGCGACGATTTCGATCCTTCCTCTTCTGCCATCGTCATCGTCGCGGTGCTGTGCCTGCTGTTGATCCAACCGCCGCGCGAAGTCAGTTCGCAGATTACGTCGCCACGCGTGTCGGCGGTCCTGGACGTCGTATTCCGGTGGCTGCTGCTGCTGGCCGGCCTGCTCGCGATCGGCTACGTGACCAAATCCCCGTTGCAGGCGTATCCGCGGCGCGTCTTTCTCACCTGGGCGGCGGTGACACCGGTGGCGCTGGTCTGCGCAACTCTCCTCATGCAGGAAGCCATGCGACGACTGCTCATCACGGCGGTCGACAAACGCACGGCCATCATGGCGGGCTACAACTCGAGCAGCCTGGAATTGGCGCGGCGGTTGCGCGCGAACCCGGGCATGCAACTCGAAGTCCGAGGGTTTTTCGACGACCGCAGCAGCGAACGGCTTGCGATGGAGTCCGATGCCGAACTCATGGGCTCCTTGAGCGACTTGGGCGAGTACGTCAAGGTCAACCGCACCGACGTGATTTTCATCGCCTTGCCCATTCGGCATCTGACCCGTGTAATGAATCTGCTGGATGATCTTCGGGACACGACGGCGTCGATTTATTACGTGCCTGACATCTTTGTTTTTGACCTCATCCAAGCCCGTTCCGGCGAGATCCACGGCATTCCCGTCGTCGCCATGTGCGAAACGCCGTTCTATGGCTATCGGGGCGTCACCAAGCGTCTCACCGACGTCGTGCTGTCGTTGGGAATTCTGATGCTGTTGATGCCGTTGCTGGCCCTGATTGCCATCATGGTGAAATTGACGTCGCCGGGACCCATCATCTTCAAACAGCGCCGCTACGGCCTTGACGGACGCGAGATCGCCGTCTACAAGTTTCGTACCATGACCGTCGTCGAGGACGGGGACCAGATCAGGCAGGCATCCCGCGCCGACTCCCGCATCACTCGCATCGGCAGCATTCTGCGGCGCACGTCGCTGGATGAATTGCCCCAGCTCATCAATGTTCTACAGGGCCGCATGAGTTTGGTGGGGCCGCGGCCGCACGCGGTGGCGCACAACGAGGAATATCGCAAGCTCATCAAGGGCTACATGGTTCGCCACAAGGTGCTGCCGGGCATCACTGGGCTCGCCCAGGTGAACGGCTGCCGCGGCGAGACCGTGGAGCTCAAGGACATGCAGGCGAGAGTCAATTACGACCTCGATTATCTGCGGCGCTGGACGCCCATGCTCGATCTTCAGATCATCGCCTTGACCATCATCAAGGTGTTCCGCGATGACAAGGCTTATTGAGGAGACGCGAAGCTCAATCCCGTGGTCACGAATTGCTCGTCGAACCGGAATTTGCCGGCGAGCGGACCCCCGGTCCAGGCCATACACGCCAGCGGCCGCATGGGTACGATGGCGAAGTCTCCGGTGGCCGAACCGAAGGCCGGCAAGATGCGCACGTCCTGGAAGGTCAGCGGCTCCTCGGTGAGCGGATATTGGCACTTGTAAAACGCCTCCTTGGCGGAGAAGATCAGCGCCGCGGCGGCGGCCCGCTGCGCCCGCGGCAGCGACCTCAACCAGTCGAGCTCCGCCGCCACGCAGATCTTGCGCCACAATGGCTCGCCAACGTCACCCACCACTTCGCTGTCCAGCCCCACGGACTTGAAGATGCGGCGGTCGGCGACCACGGCAGCACACAAACCCGCCGTATGGGTGATGCTGCCGACCAATGCATCCGGCCAAACGGGACGCCGATCATTCGAAACCCTGAGCGGAAAATCGACCACACCGAATTCGGCCATGGCACGGCGCGCGCAAAGTCGCCCAGCCGCGAACTCGCTCACGCGCGACGGCACGGCCGCGGCGACGAACACCGCCTCTTCGGCCCGCAGCGAGGCGGCAGCGCCAGGCTCGCGCATTTCCATCGCCACGACGCCCGCAGGAAACAAGGCCGCAAGGTCGGCGCTCAGCGCGGGATCGCCCGAGATGCTCAACCCTTGCTGAGCAGCGACTTGCAAGGCGGCACCGCTCGATTCCGCTTCCAAAGAATGGTGTGCGTCAGGAGGTCGCGGATGAAATACGGCGTCGAGGGTCGCAACAGCACGGACCGCTTCAGCCATCCGAGCGATCTGGCCACCAAGGCGACGATGTCGATGAGCATGGCCTTGCGGGTGCCGAATGCCACGGCAAAATAACGGCGGCGTGATTCGAACCAATAGGCCGGCAACCGCCGCAATCCCAGCGACGCGTCGGTCACCATCGTGCTTTGCCCGGCGATGTGCATCACGCGGCTCTCGGGCACGTACCAAGTCGGGAACCCGGCGAGCTTCGCGCGCCGGCAGAAGTCGGTCTCTTCGAAATAAAGAAAATACTCTTCATCGAGTCCGCCCGTGGAGCGCACCACGGCCGCGCGAATCATCACGGCGGCACCACAGATCCAGTCGGTGGGCTGGGTCGACTTGCTCATGTAGCGGTGGACCACCCAGCGTCGCAGCAGACGCGAGACGAGACCCGACTCGAGGCCACCTTCCAATTCGCTCAGCAGCGTGGGAAACCGGAACGCCATGGGCCAATCGCTGCCATCGCGGTTCTCGAAACTTCCGCCCGCAATGCCGACCGTCGGGTTCTCCTCCAGGCATTTGACCAGCGTGCCGATGGCCCCGCGGCGCACTTCGGTGTCGGGATTCAACAGGTAGAAGTAGGACGGCGCGCCCTCGCGCTGTGCGACCGCCATACCGTAGTTGTTGCCATAGGCAAAGCCGCCGTTCTTGGGTGACAGCACGCACGTAACCCAGGGTGACCAGCCGTTGGCCTCAACCGCCGCCGCCACCTCGGCAAAATCGCCGGATGCGTTATCGACCACCACAGCTCGGATCGCAAGGCCGGGCGTGGCGAGTTCAGTCTCCAGACTGCGCAGACACGCCACGGTGAGCGCCGCCGATTTGTAGGTGACGATGACCACCGCGACCTGCAATGGGTCGCGACCCTCTCCCGGAGCGTGGTTATTGATGGTCATAAAGCGGCCGCATTGTAATGGCTTGTCCCCAACGCGTTTCGGTGCAGAGTTCACAACATTGAACGGCCCCGAGCATGATATGTTAAGTGCGATTTGCGGGGTATTGTCGGCGTGATAACCTGTTTTTTGTCACATTTTTGAAAATATCGGTTTGTACCACCGTTGAACGCGCCAAGGGAGAGGGATCTTTCGTGTTGCTCGAGCGACTGAAATCTTCGGTCAACTCGCAATGGCGCAGTGCCGCTTACCGGTTGCGGTCCTATAGCCTCATCAATCCGCTGATCGGGCAGGCGACGGCGTACGAGTCCCGTATCATCGAGGACTTGGAAACCGAGGGCGTGCACGTGACGTCCGTCGAGAGACTTCTGACACCGGCCGCGCACGCGACGCTGCTGGCGGCCGCGAAAATCATCACGAATCCGGACACCCAGAACGATCCGTCGCTGTGGTCCCTGGGTACCTCCTCGAACGACATCACGGCCGAAGCCATGCTCGCCCGGTTCCCGGCGATCTACCTGATGGGGCTCGATGCAGCGCTGCTGCGACTCGTCGAGTTGTATATCCGGGAACCCGTGGGCTATCACGGAGCCGTGATCCGCCGCTCCTTGGTGGACGAGCGCCGCGGGGGCACCCGACTGTGGCATCAGGACGGCGAGGACATCCGTGTGTTGAGGATGGTCGTGTATCTGAACGACGTCGTTGCGGGCGGCGGCCCGTTCGAATACATCCCGCGCTCCACCGGCCTTACCTACCGGCGATTTGCCGGCCAGCCCGGCCCGCTGACCAACGAACGGATGCAGCAAGTGATACCCTATGCACAATGGAAAAGAATCGAGGGATTAGCCGGTACCGTCGTGCTGTGCGACACGGCCAAGGTATTCCACCATGAGTCGATGCAGACCGAACGCGAGCGCTCGGTGGTCATGATCGGGTATTCCTCGCAGCGTCCGATGGGAATGACGCTGGCCATGAATCATTTCCCCGTCGAGCGCGTCATGCCGGCGCTCACCGCGATGGTTCCTGCGCATAATCGCCCGCATGTCTTCGACTGGCGCCGGAAGACGGTCTAACCCATTACAACTAATCGTCCCGGCATCCGGGGCAGCCATCGGCGACCACCATTTTCAATCATTCTGTCAAACGCGGCGTTCAGCCCATTTATCACCAATGTGTGACTCCCGTGTGCGACCTACACTTGCGGCCGCGATAACGTGGTCACCTCAAACTCCGGAAGCTTTCGACTGTACGCGACGAAAAGCGGCAATCCATCGATGAATGCTAGCGTCCAAACCGATGCGCGTGACTTAGCCGTGGCAATCCCTGACGACCTATCGGTTCGCTTCGGCCGCCCCATCGTGTTCGGTCCTGCCGCGCGCCCGCTCGCCGGCCGGTTGCACGAGACGCGAGGACCCACCCTCGGCGCGGTCGTCATCTGCAGTCCTTGGGGCTATGAGGAGAATTGCGCCTTCGGGGCATTGCAGCTGCTGGCCCGAACGCTGGCCGAGAACGGTTACGAAACGTTGCGATTCGACTACGACGGCTGCGGCAATTCTTGGGGTGATTTCGCCGATGACGATCGGGTCGCGAGCTGGGCGGCGAGCGCCGGCGAGGCGATCGCCTACATGGCCGCGCGCTCGTCGCGCGTGAGCGTGGTGGGGCTGCGGTTGGGCGCGGCGCTCGCCGTGCTCGCGAGTGCCCGCCACAAGATCGACCGCGTGTTGCTCTGGGATCCGGTGGTGAGCGGCCGGCGTTACCTGAGAATCCTGCGCACCATGAGCATGATGGGCGTGGCCGCGGCCCCCGATCCCACCGATCCGGATGGACTGGTGACCATCGGCCATTCGCTGAGCGCCGCCACCGTCAAGGAAATCGAAGGGATCGATCTCAATGCCCTGCCCGCCGCGCGCATCGCGGAGGCACTGCTCATCAGCCGCCCCGGCGGCAGCGATGCCCAGCGGCTCGCCACGTCGCTCGACCGCGTGGGTGTGGCAACGGCCGTCGAAGAGCACGCCGGCACCGACCTGCTCTTGGACTGCGCCGCCGAACAATCCGTGATCCCGCACTCGATCATCGAACGCGCGGTGAGGTTTCTGACCAGCGGCAGACCGCAGGAGCCGTGGATCCGACACGAATTACTGCCCCCGACCGCGACGTTGACGGCCCCGGGTACAAACGGCTGGACCGAAGAGCACTTCTCCCTTGGCTCGGCGGGCTTGGCCGGCGTATTGACGCTGCCGCGCAAACTGCGCCGGGCCGGCGTCGTACTGCTCGTCAACAACGGCGTCGCGCGCTCCATCGGGCCCGCCCGAGCCTGGGTGCAGTGGGCGCGCAGCTGGGCTGCGCTCGGGATCGCCACGCTGCGGCTCGACTTGAGCGGCCTCGGGGACAGCAACTGCCGACCTGCCCAAACCACGGGCAGCCAATACCCGATTGAGGCCATCGAGGACATGGCCGAGGCGATTGACTATTTGGGTGCACGCGGACTCGCACCCGTGGTCACCGTCGGGCTGTGCTCCGGCGCGTTCCTAGGTCTCGATGCCGCCGCCGCCGGCTCGAAGCTCGCCGGCGTGTTCGCCATCAATAGCCAGCTGTTCTACCTGCCGGATCCGCCGGGTTCGCCGCAGCGCGCGCGGCGCGCCGCACCGCCCACCCATCCGTGGGTGCAACGGTTTCTGGAGAATACTCGGGTGGGCCGGCGTCTGGCGCGCGACATGCCCTACCCGTTCTGGTGGTTATTGGACCGTTTAGGGTTGCAGCCCTCACCGTTGCGCGGGCCCGAGTTGGCGCGCCGGCGCACCGCCGTGCAGTTGATTTACGGTGAGGCGAATCTGGGCCTGCAACGGCTGCAGCAACGCGATCCTAAGGGCCTGCGCCATTGGCGCGAAGACGGCACGGTGGTCACCATGGAAGGACTCGACCACAGCATGTTCGCGCCGCGTATCCGCAGTCAGGTGGAAATCCGCGCCCGCGAATTCCTGATGCAACATCTGCCGGCGGCGGTGGCGCTCAAGTAGTCCACGCCGTGCGCGCGCGCCGCTCAGGCTGGCGCGCGATGACGGTGCGCGGGGCGCGACGCTGCGCCGCTCAAGCTGGCGCCCGCAAAACCACTGTTTCGCTTACGTTCAACGCGTCGAGTTCGGCCTTGAACGACGCGCTCCCCGGCCGCAAGGGTGAAAACACCAAGCGCTTGTCGGTGTCCGGCGCCAGATGAAAATAATTGTCACTAGGTTCGAAGTCGCGGCAGCTGATGCAAACCGATTGCAGGAACACGGCGCTGCGCAGCGTGACGCACACCCGGCCGTCCACCCATTCGAGGGCACTCTCAACCGGCGCATGCCGGTGCATTGGTAGACCCAGGCCGCCGGGGAAATAAAAATCCTCGCCCACGAGTGCTCCCGTGCGCCGATCGTGGAGGCGCACGCCGACCAAATCATGGGCGGGCGGCCCGAATCGGTACGCGCGGGTCAGATCACAGAAAAACCCGAGCAGGGCGTCCGCCGACAGCGTCGACGAACCGCGGCCTGCGATCTCGACGTCCACCGATTTGCCTGTCCCGGTCTTCTGGCCCCGCTGGTAGAGACTCAGGTCGACGCGACCCTGCAACGGCTCGCGGTCTTCATTGATGATGACCACATCGAGTCCATCGAGGCCTGCATCGATGAGCCGCACCGCGCGGGGTGCCCACGCTCGGCGCAAATACCAGAACACGGCCTTGGGCCGACCCGTGCTATCGACGATGCCCCATCCGGCACCTGGCCACAGGTCCTGAAAGAACCACACCAAGCCGCCGCCACACGGGTTCCCGGGCGCGCGCCACTCGCTGAAAACACGCTGCATCACCTCCCCAGTGACCACACGCGACACCGCGTAATAGCGTTCCACGTCCACGCTGCGCAGGGCGACGGGATCGAGATCGAACAGCGCGCGGCAGTAGTGATCGCGGACGTCCTCGAAGTCCCACCCGGGTCCGGTGTCGCGCGGTAGGCGCGCTTTCCACAGCGGATGATGGGGCGGCAACGTCTTACCATCGTGCATGAGCGCCACGGTTTCCCGGTCGGGCACGTTGGAGAAACCGAGGCATTCGGTGGTGAACTTCACGCCCGCATGCTTGACGTCGCTCAAGGGGCGTCGATAGGCCCCGACTCCATAGTAGTGCGAAATACCGGTGCGCACGTGAAACGGCAACGCGCCGCCCCACGGCGTCGACGGAAAATACGGGATGGTCGCGTGCCGGTCCGCACACAGCCCGGGCAAGGTGTCGGCAAAGAATCGGTTGGTCCAGTCCTGCGCAGGCCGTCCGAGCATGGCGGCCTGCTGCGCGACCTCGCTGCCGCCGCAGTAGGCGGCGATGCAGACATGCCGTTGCAAGCGACCGAGCTGGTGGCGCACCTCTCGCTCGATCTCGGCCAGGAACGCCGCGTCCTCGACCGGATAGTCCATGTTGGCGAACATGAAATCCTGCCACACCAAGATGCCGAGTTCATCGCACAACTCGTAGAACGCCGTCGACTCGTACACCATGGTGCCGCCGATGCGCAGCATGTTGAGTCCCGCATCGCGCGCGCGCGTCAGCACGTTACGCAGGGCCGCCGGGTCGGACCGCAAGGTCAGGATGTCGGAGGTGGTCCAGCTCGCGCCACGGCAGAATATCGGCTCACCGTTGACGACAAAGCGCACGCCGGCCGTGTCCAGCGTCACCTCTTTGAACCCGACGCGGCCGAGCGGCACGTCGCGACCGGCGCCGTCCACCGTGAGTTCGAGGACGCAGTCGTAGAGCGGCGAAGCACCGTGGGTGTGCGGCCACCACCGGTTCACGTCGGACAGCGTCAGATCGCCGGTGACATCGAGGCTTCCGTCCGCGGCGTCCGCGATCTGCAAATCGTGGCAATGGTCATCGATCCTGAGCAGAGCCCCCTCCAGCCGGTGACCGGGAAGCACCTCGACCCGTGCACGAATCGCGACCAATCCCTGTGTACCGCTCGCGCGCACCTGAAGATCGATGCGCGTTACCTCGAAACGCTCGCGACATTCGAGGGTGATCGGGCGCCACGGTCCCACGGGCGTGATCGGCGGCGTCCATCCGGGAATGCGTCCGAGCAAGGTGGTGCGAAACCAGCGCAGGTTCTGATTCTCGACGAGCGCCGTCTTCCAGCGTGGCCGCGCGCGGCGGACACGCAGCGCCGCCTCCAGCGATTCGAACACAATGACGAGGTCGTTGTGATCCTCGAGCAGCGCCGTGACGTCCACGCTTGCGGCCACGAACATGTTGCGCGATGTCAGGATGGCCGTGTCGTTCAACCACACCCGAGCCAGGGTCGCCAAACCGTCGAAACGCAGGCGGACGCGGGCGGCAAGCGGCCTTGCAAACGAGCATCGGTACCACCAATCGTCCGCGTCATAGTGCCCGACGCGGTCGAGATCGTGGTGCAGGCTCTCGGCGATGGTTCCCGGAACCGTGGCCTGCCGCCAGTCGAGAGCGGCGCCGAGATCGGCCTGTAGGCGCAGAGCGTCAGGTGTCAGCGCTCCCGGCGCAGAGCGCGCCAATGCCCAGCCGCCGAGCGCGACGCTCTGGTAGTCGGTCAAGGCGCGGTCCGGTCAGCCAACGCGTTGCCGCAGTATGGCCATGCCCGCATCCCATGCCTCCCCCATCGCATCGAGCGGCGACAGATCGAGGGGCCGCTTGCGCGCCATGGACCGGGCCAGATTGATCTGCAGCGTCTTCGCGCCTTGGGCGATGAACTGAAACTGGTCGGCCGCCGCCCCGACCCCCTCGACCCCTTGGTCGGTCAACCAGCGTAGGTAGGTGTGGCTGAGTTCGAAACACGCGCCGTATTGGCGCAGCGTCGCAAACGAATACGCATGGAAGGTCTCGATGGTCGAATTCATGAGCCAATCCAGATCCTTGCGAAAGCCCGTTTGAAAACGCGCGAAGGGGTTGTCGACCGGGGCACGGCCGACGTGCCGGGTCAGCGTCGCGAGCGAGCGTCGCACCAACTCCGCACCGCGCGGCGCTGAGTCGGCGGGCCGGATCTTCACGTATTCAAAGTACGGCGGCAGCATGCGCTCGTGCACGAGCCCCTCGACTTGGAAGACGTCGAGAAAATCGGCACCCTCGAGCTGGTGGTAGCCCTGATTATGGAAGTAACCCAGGCGGCGTTCCGCGACGTCGATTTCATTGACGGCCACGGTGGATTTGACGTGGGCGCGACGGTACGCCGTGCCTTGCGTGTCGGGAAGAAAATACGAATCCAGTTCGACCAACACGGGGCGCCCGGCGGCAATCAGATCGGCGATGTGATCGGTCAGTGGGCGCCACACGGCCAACTCCTGCACGTCGAATCCGTACAGATCCAACAGGTCCGCATGCGGGAATTTAAAGAATGTCCATTGGTCGCCTTCGAAGTCGATGGCCAGCGTGAAGGCCAGCGCAGCGAGCGGCTCTCGGCCCAACCCGTGCAACAGCTCGATGATGACGTCGCTGTAGCAATTGGTCTCGGGCCAGGTACGCTGTTCAGCGTGAATGAGATGACGTTGGTACGTACCCGGGTCGAGAGGGGCGATACGATTCATTCACTGCAACGACAGCAGTTCGCGAACTTCCCGGGGCCAGCGATTCAGTTCGAAACCATGGGTCTTGAGGAGCGCGAGGGTGATCCGTTCGAGCCCGAAGCCGATGCACGCCGTGTGCGCCGGTTTACCGTCGGCCGTCTTGATGCCGAAGTTGATACCGAAATGATCCAGGTGGTAGTTACAAGAGGAGACCGCCGTCGGTTTCTCGGTGGAACAGATCGGGACCACCAATTCGAACTTGAGGTCTTGTTCCTTTTGCGTGGCCTTGAGCACCCGGCCGCCGCGGCCGAAGAAGGGATCGTTGGCGATGACCGCCGTCACGTCGAGGCCCACGGACTTGAGCATGGCCTTCCCCGTCTCGAGCCAGTAGTTGCGATGCTCGCTGGCCTCGTCGGCGGTGCCCAAGCGCACGTACTCGCGCTGACGGAAACTTTGCATGCGCGCCGGGTCATCCGACGGCTCATGACGAAATACGAAGGTCTTAAGATCGACGCGGCGCCCGCCCGCAGGCAGCGTGCCCGTCGCGGTGGGATACAGCGGATAGCATGCCGCCGGCACCAACATGACCTCGCTGGTGCTGAGCGATCGTCCCCAATCCTCCTTGCGCTGGAATTGCTCGACGAGTTCCACGTGTTCCTTGTCGGCACCCATAAAACTATGGATGGAGCCCATCAGATCGGGAAAATTGTTGATGTGGTCGGTCAGTTCGTAGGTGGTCCGGCTGATGATGGGGGGAAAGCGCATGACTTCGGGCTTGAAATGCGCACCGATGCGTGTGATGTAGCCTTCGAAGCCGTCGACGATACTCTCGAAGACCCCGCTGCGGCCATACAGGCCGCGCGCGCCCAACGGAATCAACAATCCGGCCGCGACGAGTTCGTTGCGATAGCGGGCATAGGCATCGTCGCCGTGGTTCAGGCACATGGCGCTCACGCCTCCCGCTGTGCGATCAACATCGTGGCACTCTGACCGATGATGCGATCGTTATTGACCATGAGGCTCGCACCGTAGGCATCGCGCAGGTGGCGGCCCAAGGACAGTTTGGAATTGTTTTGATAGCCGGCGATACCGCAGATGATCATCGCCCGACCCACGATGTCGATGAGCAGGGCGGAACTGGCGAGTTTCAAGCTGTTGACCTTGATCGCGAAACCATAGGTCGACGGCGCGGCTTCGGGCACACCGTCCAACAGCTGCTGGTAGTCCGCGAGCGTCGAGTCAAGACCGCCGCGCATCTGAAACAGCACCGTATCGGCTTCCGCCAGCCTCACGCCCGCAATGGACGCAGCGCCCGGATTCTTGCGCGCCTGGGCACGGACCGCGGAGCGCGCCTTGTTCAACGCGTCGATCGCGATGCCCAACCACAGCGATCCCCAGACGATGTGCGCAAAGGGGTGCATGGTGCGGCCATGAATCTCCGGATACGGCACGGGCAATATCTGCTCGACGCGGCCGGCGGAGGTCAAGGTGAAACCGCAGCTGCGCGTGCCGCGAAAGCCCAACGTGTCCCAACCCGACAGTTCCTTCAGCGTGTAATCGCGCTTGCGCACGAGGACCTGCACCTGATCGCCCGCTGGCGCATCCTCCGCCCGCCGGCACGTCACCAAAATCGCGTCGGCCTCATTGCCATAGGAGATGACCGGCGTCTGTTTCTCGAGCGTGAAATGATCACCCTGCACCTTCACGGCGCACAGGCTCGTGCGCACGTCGCCGCCGACGCCGAGTTCGGTGGTCGCCGATGCGAGCAAATATTGTTCTCGGACCAATTCGGCGACGTAGTTACGGAAGAAGGAAGAGCCGAGCGCATGATGCACGATGCAGCCGACTTGAATCTGATGCATCGCATAGATCATCGCGGTCGATGCGCAATACTGCGACAGGGCTTCGCACACCTTGGCAAGCTCGGTGATGGTCAACCCCATCCCGCCGAATTCCTCCGGCACATAGGCGCTCAACAAGCGCTCCGCCTTGAGCGCCGCGAGCGCCTCGTGCGGAAAACGCGCGTCGCGGTCGACTGCGTCCGCCGCCGGGGCGACGACGTCTTTGCCGATCGCGTGCACGCGGCGCAGCAAGTCGGGAAACAGTACCGGTTCTTGAACCCTGTCGAGCATCGCCGTCCCCATGGGTTATTTCTGATTCGCGCGTTCGCCGCGCAATTCTTCGATGGCCTCGGCCAAAGACCGCAGCGTCGCAAAAGTCTTTCGGCCCAGCATCGAGTCCTTGAATTCCACGTCGAAATGATCCTCGAGGGCGAGCATCAGATTGACCGTCGACAGCGAGCTCAAGCCCGCCGCGTACAGATCCTTGTCGTCGGTCAAATTATCGGCCGCCTCGGACAGCTGTACGTGTTTCGCGACGATGGTTCTGATCTGATCTATGTACATACTCTCAATACCTCACCCAACACGGATGCTGTCGGCAAGCTGACGGTGGGCACGTGCGCAAGCACTCGAATCGATGCCGGATCGGGCGGACAGCACTGCAAATATAGCCGGAAATACCATCCTAGACCGCACCATTTGGCCGCAGAAAGACGCATATCACACAAATCACCATATTCCTGCAGCCAGCGTAGCAGCCCGCACATCGCGGATGGGTGAGATGCGTCACATCAAATTGGAGCGGCGAGTCCGGTAGATCACGATTAGCGCCGATCGCTTGTGGAAATGCGGCGCGGCTGAGAAAATGCACGGTGCTTCGAAGGATCGCTGCGTCGCGAGTGTGGCATATGATGTCGTTGTGGGATGCGCTGCATCGATCGAGCGGTCGGGATGCCATGCGGTTTCATGGGCCCGCTGCCACCCTCGCGCCCGCGAGCCTGGCGCCCGCCGAGCTCGCGACCGCATCGACGATACCGGGGCTCGGCAACCTGACCGGTCGCGCGGTGCTGCTCGCGACGGGCTCACAGCTGGCGACCGCGGCGGCGCTGTTGGAGCTGGACGGCCACGTGCGGCGCATGGTGTTGTGCACGCCCGACTTGGCTCCGGACGTGCTCGCCGAGGTTGCGGCCATCGCGCAAACCGATGCGGTGGTGGCCGAGCGGGCCGACCTTGAGATTCCGGGCCACGGCCCTGCCTTCGTCGTCACGGTGGCGCCGACCGCGGCACCGCTCACGCGACGCGCCGAATTCGCGACCGAGTGGATCCTATTGACCTCCGGCACGAGTGGCAGGCCGAAGCTCGTCCTGCATACCTTGGAGAGCCTCGCCGGTGCCCTGCCGCATCAGGCGTCCGTTCCATCGGTGTGGAGCACCTTCTATGACATTAGGCGCTACGGCGGCCTGCAAATCTATTTGCGCGCCGTGCTATCCGGCACCTCGCTGGTGCTGTCGGATGCCGGCGAAGCGGCCACGACATTTTTGGCGCGTGCCGGTGCAGCGGGCGTCACGCACATTTCCGGCACACCCTCGCACTGGCGCCGTGCGCTCATGAGCGGCGCCACCCACCTCATCGAACCCGCCTACGTGCGTCTGTCCGGCGAAGTGGCCGACCAAGTACTGCTCGACGGGCTGCGCGATACCTATCCACGCGCGCAAGTGGCGCATGCATTCGCGTCCACCGAAGCGGGCGTCGCCTTCGACGTCACCGATGGCCGGGCCGGCTTTCCCGCCGACTACGTGGAATCCGGCCGCGGCGGCGTCGCCATGAAGGTCATCGACGGCACGCTGAGAATCCGCTCGGCGCGCACCGCGGCGCGCTATCTCGGCGACGCACCGCCGGTGGTCGACGCCGAGGGTTTCGTCGACACGGGCGATCTCGTGGAACTGCGCGACGGCCGGTATTACTTTTTGGGGCGCCGCGGCGGCGTCGTCAACGTCGGCGGCCAGAAGGTGTTTCCCGAGGAAGTCGAAGCGGTTTTGAACACGCATCCGCGCGTGCGCATGTCGCTGGTGGGTGCACGCCGCAGCCCGATCACGGGGGCCGTCGTGGTCGCGGACGTGGTGCTCATCGATGCGGCCATGCCCGCCGAGTCCGAGCTCACCGACTTGAAGCGCGAACTGCTCGACTCGTGTCGACGGGCGCTCGCCCCACACAAGGTGCCGGCGGTGCTCAAGTTCGTCGAGTCGCTGCCGTTGACCCCCGCCGGCAAACTGAGGCGACCGGGTGCGTAACGTCATCGTCACCGGCGCGAGCCGCGGCTTGGGACTCGCCATGGCCGGCACGCTCGCGGCCGCCGGCTACCGGGTCATCGGCGTCGCGCGCGGCAGCAACGCCGACCTCGAGGCCGCGCAGCGGACCGCCGCCGATGGCCCCGGTGCCATCGAATTGCGCGCGTTCGACCTCGCCCAGGTTGAGCGGATCGGCGCCTTTGTACGGGCCTTACGCGGCGAGTTCGGACCCTTCCATGGCCTCGTCAACAATGCCGGCATCGGCACGCCGGGGCTGCTCGCGACCCTGCCCGACGGTGACGTCGAGCGTCTCGTGCGCATCAACACCGTGTCGCCGATCGTGCTGACCAAGTACGTCGTGCGCTCGATGATGGCCGAGCGCGCCGGTCGCATCGTCACTATCGCCTCGGTGGTCGCCGCGACGGGTTACAGCGGTCTGTCCGTGTACAGCGCGACCAAGGCATCCTTGGTGGGCTTCACCCGTTCACTCGCGCGCGAGGTCGGGCCCCTCGGCATCACTGTCAACGCGATCGCGCCCGGCTTCATCGAAACGTCGATGACCGCGGACATGTCCGAGGCGGAGCGCTCCGCCATCGCGCGGCGCAGTGCCTTGAAGCGCAGCCCCGACCCCATCGACGTAGCACGCAGCGTCGAGTTCCTGTTAGGCGACGGGGGACGCAACATCACCGGCACCGTCATCACCGTGGATGCCGGGAATACGGCGTGACATGCTACCGCCGCAACCTTGACATACCCGCCACGAGGAACAGTCGCTGGTTCGTTTTGATCTCTTGTACGTAAGCCTCCGGAGCACCCGCCTCGGCGGCAAACTCTTGCCACCGCGACACTGCGCGACCGACCTTCTCCAAAATCTCGGCGGCGATGCCCTTTGCGAGGCTCGCCGTATCTGCCAGCGCCATCAAGTCCTCGCGCGTGAAGCCATCGAACTTGCCGTTCACGCCCATTTGGTGCTGGGCCATCCAGCGATTTTGAGGATCGTAGCCATAGGTCAGGTCATAGGCCGGGGCGAGACTCCAGCGGCCGCGATCATCCATCAGGAATGAGATGTTCTTGACATGATCGTCCTGATTGCGGGCGACGAGGTTGAAGGCGCACCTGCGGTACAGCTCTTCTCGCGCGGCGGCGGTACCCCCAAGCTGCCGTAGCAACTGAAATGCCTGCTCGTAGGTGTTCGCCTGCGGGGTGTTGTAGTCCAGATGCGCAAGCGCTCCTAGAGTCTGCATGTGCAGCTTTGCGCCCGCATCGGTACGATCGAACCGCTTTGTCATGAAGTGCTTGCGCGGACCTTCCTCGAGCAGTCGGCACTCGGTCATCTCAATGCCGCAGGCCTTCGCCATGAGGTAGTAGGCATACTCCACGCGAGTGAAGCCCTTGGGGTCTGAAAGTTCATGATCCCCGGCCCCGCTCACGCCATCGAACTTCATGAGCCAGTAGGAGAACCCAGCTGGTGCCGTGACCTGCCCGGAGCGCACTTCATGGGTGCCTACGTTCCAGGCGACAAGCGCCTTGGGTCGCGCTCCGCCAGCGGATGTGCCTACGCGCAGAATCTCGGGAAGTCCCGCGTGCACCGAGCCCGGGGCGAAGGATGTCGCAAGATCCTGACGGTGCTGCAACACCCGTGAGGCAAGCTCGACCAACGCCTCAATCTTCAGCTTCTCGCTCTTGCGGGCCCGCGGGCCTTTTACGGGTCGGAACTCCAAGGCTCCCATGCCGCGCTTACCGATGTAACACAATCGCTCGATGGGCCCGAAGCTGCCGGGCGTGCGCCCCTGAGTGGCGAGCCACGCATCGATGAGCGTGTTTCCGAATCGGTCCGGAAGACTGTCTGCCAGGAGGCCTGGCAGTCTCTTGAAGCTATCCAAGCCCAATGCTGGGAACTGGTAAACCGTGGTCGACAGCGGCATGGTCAGGGGAGCTACTTCAAGACCGGACTTCAAAAATCGCGGGTTGTACTCAAAGCGCGCGAACGCACTGGGCTCAGTCTGCACCACGGCTCCTACGAGTTCCCCCCACAAATGGACTTCGGCAAGTTCGGTCAAACCGCGGCCTGGAGACTTTTGCCTCGCGCCCGTTGTCGTTTTTTGCCCTGGGCCCGCAGCAGTGCCATGGGGCTTGGTTCGTCTGGAGGGATACCGGCGAGAAATCCTTCCAACAGCTGAAGCGCCCGTAGCACCCGCACCAATAACTTCAGCTCCGCACCCTCTCCCTGCTCTAGTCGCACGATGGTCCGGCGCGAAACGCCCGCCTCTCGTCCGAGCGCGGCCTGAGTGAGGTTACGCTTCAAACGCACCGCCGCCAGTCGCGAACCCAAGGTTTCCAAGGCCGCCGTATCGCTGAGGGCACCGAGAAAGTTGGTATTCATTATGCGTCTCTAAAGACTCACTAAATGATGAATCGGCCAATAGTGTACCTCTAAAAAGCCACTAAGAAAAATAATTTTTTCGCTTTAATATGCCATATAAGGCGCATTTACTCGAAAAACTGATTTAATGAGCCATATAAGGCTCACAATCGTAGTCCCGTTCACAGCCGCGAACGGCCAGCCACGATGCTCCCGTACCGCGCGGCGTCGAGCCTCACATAAGCCCCCGTCCCGGCATCCCGCACGTAGATCTCATCGGCGATCCCGCGCGGATCGCACCCCTCGCGCAGCAACGCTTGCTTACGCGGTTTGAACGTACCCGTCGCGTCCAGCGCCGGTAGCAGCCTCAAGAACACCGGTCGCGCATAGAGCGGCAGCCGGTTCTCCACGGCATCGCGAAAAGCCTTCAAGTCGAAGCGCTCATCGACCACCAGCGCCGCCATGCCCGCGCGCCCATCGAAACCGGGTACCGCCACGCCGAACACGACGCCCTCCAAAATGCCCGGCAGGCTCGACACGGTGGAGAGCACCTCGGCGGTCGACACGTTCTCGCCCTTCCACCGATAGGTATCGCCCACCCGGTCGACGAAGTAATAGAAGCCCGCCGCATCGCGCCGCATGAGATCGCCGGTCCGATACCACGTGTCGCCGGCCTCGAAGACATTGCGGAGCAATTTCCCGTCATTGGCCCGGCCATCGGTATAGCCCTCGAAGCGACCGGCGCGGGCGCCATCGCCGGGAATCAGCCCGACGGCTTCACCCACTTCGTCGACCGCGCAGCGCCGGCACAAGCCGGCCTCATCGCGCTTTGGCTCACCGGCATCCCAATCGAAACGCAGCAACTCCACCTGTAGCCGGTGCGACAAGAACGACGGAATCCGGCCGACGGCACCCGGCT
>Ga0116230_10000598_pt1 | contig 32002 bp, 29 predicted proteins | sample S1TSphfallax_3_FD_88678 | JGI IMG/M metagenome (GOLD analysis project Ga0116230, IMG submission 88678) | Host-associated microbial communities from peat moss isolated from Minnesota, USA - S1T2_Fd - Sphagnum fallax MG | ecosystem: Host-associated > Plants > Peat moss > Unclassified | place... | reverse complement strand
GGCGGCGTGGGCGCCTTCAAGTTTGATGTCGGTGTAGTCGTCGTTGCCGACCCAGACGATGCAGAGCAGGTTTGAGGTGTAGCCGGCGAACCAGGCGTCGTGGCTGGTGCCGGTTTTGCCGGCTGCGGGGGCGTGGAAGCCCATGTTGCGGACGCCGGCGCCGGTGCCGTGGCCTTGGAGGACGTTTTCGAGCATCGAGGTGGTGAGGTAGGCGACGCGCGGGTCGAGCACCTGTTTCGAGACGGGCGCGTAGTCGGTGATGATGTCGCCGGAGGGGCTGCGGACGCTGGCCACCATCCAGGGGTCGAGATGCAGGCCGCCATTGGCGAAGACGGTGTAGGCTCCGGCCATCTCCAGCGGCGTAGCGCCGTAGGAGCCGATGGCCATCGATGGGGTTCCGCGTACGCTCTTGATGCCGGCGGCGCGGGCGAGCGCCGCCACTTTGTCGAAGCCGACCAGCGATGCCAGCCCGATGGTGGCGTTATTGAGCGAGCGCATCAGGGCGTAGCGGGCGGTGACTTCCTCGTGGTATTCGCCCTCGTAGTTGCGCGGGGTGTATTCCTGATCGCCCACGTCGTAGGTGGTCTGCTCGTCGGAGAGGATGGTAATGGGAGAAAACAAATCTTCGTGGCCGGGCAGAAGCGTGCCGGAGAGAGCGGTGTCAAAGGCCGAGGCGTAGACGAAGGGCTTGAAGATGGAGCCAGTGGGGCGGTCGGAGACGGCGTGGTTCAACTGGCTCTGGCCGTAGCTGCGCCCACCGACCAGCGCCAGCACCTGGCCGGTGTGGGGGTTGAGCGCGACGAGGGCGACCTGCGGGTAGGTGGGGGCCTTGCCGGGGGTGTCGGGCTCGCCTTTGTGGTGTTTGGCGTAGAGCTTGTCCACCTGGGCGTCGATCATGGCGGTCGTATTTTCGACGGCGGCGGTGGCGACGCGCTGCAGGTCGGGGTCGAGCGAGGTGTAGATGTGCAGACCCTCGGCGTTGAAGTCGCGTTCGCCGAGCTTTTGGTTGAGCTGTTCGCGGACCAGATCGACGAAGTAGGGCGCGTCGCTGGCGTCTACGCTGAGCTGGGAGAGATGGAGCGGCTCGGCTTTGGCGCGCTCAGCCTCGTCTTTTGTAATGGCGCCGATTTCGACCATGCCGTCGAGGACGAGGTTGCGCCGCTCGAGGGTGCGCTCGGGATGGCGGTAGGGGTTGAAGTAGTTGGGCCGCTGGATAATGCCGGCGAGCATGGCGCACTGGGCGAGGCTTAGGTCTTTGACATCTTTGCCGAAGTAGGCCTGCGCGGCTTCGCCGAAGCCGTTGATGGCAAAGCTGCCCTGCTGGCCGAGATTGATCTGGTTGGCGTACATCTCGAAGATCTGCTTCTTGGTGAAGCGATGCTCGAGCTGGAAGGTGATGACGATCTCGATCAGCTTGCGCTTGATTTTCTTTTCCGGCGTGAGGAAAAAGCCGCGGGCGAGCTGCATGGTGAGCGTCGAAGAGCCCTCTTTGTAGCGGCCGGAGCGCACGTCACGGGTGGCGGCGACGAAAAAGCGGTAGAAGTTGACGCCGTTGTGCTCGAAGAACTGGCGGTCCTCGATGGCCAGGACGGCGTGGACGAGATTTTGCGGGATTTCGTCGTAGGTGACGAGGCGGCGCTTGGTGCGGTTGGCGTCTTCGCTGAGGCCGGTGACGAGGAGCGGCTCGAGTTCGTAGCTGGAGAGCGGCTGGCCGCGGTCGTCGGTGAGCGATTCGACCTGGCCGTTGTTGAAGTGGATGGTTGCGCCGTCCTGGGCGTGGTAGCTTTGCGGGCCTGGATGCACGGTGATGCTCGAAGTCCCCTCGGCGTAGGTGCCGAGCGGGGAGGCGGAGCCGACGCCCTCGACGGAGTAGCCTGCGGTGCGCAGCTCGTCGGCGATGGCGCGGAGCGAGAGCTTCTGGCCGGGGCGGACTTCGCGCGGAGCGGCGTAGATTTTGGCGGTGGTGGCGAAGAGCGGCTGCTTGAGACGGGCGTCCACGATGCCTTGATAGCGATAGTAGTAGTAGCCGCCTACGGCGAAAACGACCAGCGCGACCAGAGCCACGCCGCCGAAGGCTATCTGGAGCAGAAGCATTCCCCAGCCACGCCTGGTTGCGGGTTTCGCGAGTTTTACCTTCAGTGCCATGGCAGCTACCAATACGCTAGTTTCGAGTACGAATTGCCTGCGGCGTCCGTTCCGGGGGATATTATCCGATCAGGGCCTTGAGCCGCGCGGCGACTTCGCCGATTGCGACGTCTTCGGGACCCGGCCCTTCGCGGCCGGCTGCCCGGCTTACGAGTTCGACTTTTCCCTCGGCGGCTTTTTTGCCGACGTTGATGCGGTAAGGAATGCCGATCAGGTCCGCGTCTTTGAACTTTACCCCGGCGCGCTCGTCTCGGTCGTCGAGGAGCACGTCGAGGCCGGCGGCTTCGAGTTGGGCGGCCAATGTTTCACCGGTTTCGCGCAGCAGCGGGTCGGTGACGTTGGTGACGGTGACGACGACGGTAAATGGCGCGATGGCGGGCGTGAGCCAGAAGCCGTTGGCGTCGTGGGACTGCTCGATGGCGGCGGTGAGAATGCGCTCGATGCCGATGCCGTAGCTGCCCATGATCGGCGTCACTTCCTTGCCGTTGGGGTCGAGCACCGTTGCGCCCATGGCGGAGGTGTACTTGTAGCCGAGCTTGAAGATGTGGCCGACTTCGACGGCTTTGCCGACGACGAGCTTGCCGTGACAATTTGGCGTCGGGCATGGCTCGCCTTCGTTTACGGTGCGGATGTCGGCCAGGAGAGTCCAGCCGAAATCGCGCCCTGGAGTCACGTTGCGCAGGTGGTAATCGAGCTTGTTGGCTCCGGCGACGAGGTTCTTGCGGCCTTCGAGGCCGAGATCGACGACGACGGTCAGTCCGGCTGTCAGCGGTTTGGCTGTGGGTGCGAGACCGACCGGGCCGAGGAAGCCGGCGGGGCCGTGAAGGTAGGTTTCGAGTTCCTCGCCGTTCATGGTGCGCAGTTCCGCGGCTCCGACGGCGGTGGCCAGCTTGGTCTCGTTCACCTGATGGTCGCCGCGCAGGAAGGCCGCTACGCCGTGCCAGGCGTCGGGACGGTCTTTGCCGCCGCGCAAAAGGCCCATGTAGGCGACGCATTTGATGTCCGAAGCGGCGGAAATTTCAAAGAACTTCGCCACATCGGCGATTGCGCCAAGGCCGGGCGTGAAAACCAGTTCCGGCAGGCCGTCGCCGGTTGGGGCCATTTCTTCCACAGGCGCGAGGATCGACGTGGCCTTTTCGGTGTTGGCCGCGTAGCCGCAGAGGGGGCAACTGGCGATCAGGTCTTCGCCGGCCTCCGTGTAGACCATGAACTCCTGCGACTGCGAGCCGCCCATCGCGCCGGAATCGGCATCGACGGCGACGAATTTGAGGCCGCAGCGGGTGAAAATCCGCCGGTAGACTTGGTCGTGCAGGTCGAAGCTCTTATCGAGGCCGGCGGCGTCCAGATCGAAGGAGTAGCTGTCCTTCATGGTGAACTGGCGGACGCGCAGCAGGCCGGATTTGGGGCGCGGCTCGTCGCGGAACTTGTTCTGAATTTGATACCAGATCTGGGGCAACTGCTTGTAGCTGCGCAGTTCGTTGCGCGCGATGCCGGTCATCACCTCTTCGTGCGTCATGCCGAGGCAGAGTTCCGCGCCTTTGCGGTCTTTGAGGCGAAACATGTTGTCGCCCATCACATTCCAGCGACCGCTCGCCTCCCACACCTCGCGCGGGTGTATGGCGGGAAGCAGGAACTCCTGCCCGATCGTGTCCATCTCTTCGCGGACAATGGCGATGATTTTGTTCAGCGCGCGCTGGCCAAGCGGCAGGTAGTTGTAAATGCCCGCGCCGAGCTGGCGGATGTAGCCGGCGCGGAGGAGGAACTTGTGGCTGGCCACTTCGGCGTCGGCCGGGGCCTCACGCAGGGTGGGAACAAACAGTTTCGACCAACGATGCATAGAAATGTGACAATCTCTCCGCCCGTTCCCTTGGTACGGCATTGGGAGAATTCCGGGCTAGAACAGCAATCCCAATTCTAAACGAGGGGGACCTGGGAGGCGCGTTCTCTCCGGAGCGACGCGCCACGCCACCGGTTCCAAAGTGTCCCGACCGCCCATATGAGGCAGAAGCAGAAAATTCCATTGATGAAGAAGCCAATCCAAAGAGACCCACCTAAGGCGGAAGAGACCAAGCCAGGCAAAAGCGTAAATAGGAGAATTTTCTGGAACAATCCTAAAACGGGGTGGTCGCTGATGACTGCAACCTGCTGAGCATCAAGGGTTGCAATACCCAACGCCAATCCGACGATGGCGGCGATCGGATTGGCCCTCGGAGGTTTGCTCATTTTGCCTCAAATATGCCTTTGCACCGCGCCACGGCTTCGGGCTAACGTGGGATTCCGGCAAAGATCCTCACCGCCGCACGGACCTCCTTGAGAATTGCGTCGGGCATTTTTCCCATCGGGACAACCTTGCGCGCCTCCCAATCGAGACTCCGCATGTGCTCACACAGAACCGATCCGTGAACGGGCAACCCTGCGGGCAAAAGTACGTGAAACCGATAACCCTTGTTCTTGCTGGTTATGGGACAGAAGTAGGCTACGCCAGTCTTTTGATTGAAGTATCGGGATGACAAAACTACTGCGGGCCGTCTGCCAGCCTGCTCACGCCCGGCCTGAGGGTCGAAATCCAACAAGACAAGATCGCCCGCATCCGGAACGTAGGAGCCTACCAAACCTCAGCCCCGCGACGTGGACCCCAATCGTATTCGCCGAGCTTTGTGCCGTCTTCGACGCCTTCCAGCAGCTCTTCCAGTGTCATGTCGTCGATGGATTTTTCCACTGCGGCAGCGCCGATTTTCTGCAAAGTAATGCGACCGCTCCCATTCGAAACCCACTCCAACGGCTCACCGATGGGCAGCGATTCCTTAGCTGCAAGCTCTTCGGGGATTTCGACGGTTAGGGTGTTGCCGACGCGCACGATTAGGGTTTCCATTGGATCAGCTCCTTGCAGAAGGATACCGCGAATTACGCCAAGAGCAAATGCGATAGAACTGCGCCATGTCGGCCTGCATGCGATCGAAGCCAGCGTTCATACGGCCTTCCAACGAAGTAATGCGCGCGTCCAATCTACCCTCGAGCGAGGTAATGCGGGCGTCCAGCCTGCCCTCAAGCGAAGTAATGCGCGCGTCCAACCGGCTCTCCAGCTTGTCCAGTTTGGAGTTGTTGAACAAGATGCCCGCGAGAACGACGATCAGGACCATGGCCATCGGTCCGACGGATTCCAGTATCCGCAATGCTACGGTGTCCATAGTGGGTTGTCCTTTTGCGCCCCGCCGGTTGGCTTTCTAAAACTCTTAGCGGCATCATACCGCGATCCGGAAAGGATCGGTGGCCTAAATCAGTTCCATCCCCCACAGGTCGTGCAGGTGGAGGACGCCTTCGACGCGGCCCTGCGCATCGACGACGACCAGCGAGGTGATCTTGCGCTCTTCCAACTCGGCCAGCGCGCGGGCGGCTAGTTCTATGGCGGCGATGGTGCGCGGATGCGGATTCATCGCTTCGCCGGCGGTTTTGCCGAGCGCCCCACTCAACTCGCGTTCGAGCAGGCGGCGCAAGTCGCCGTCGGAGATGACGCCGAGGAGTTTGCCGTTTTCCTGCACCGTGGTCAGGCCGAGCCTCTTGCGGGACATTTCGTAGATGACTTCGATCATCGGCGTCGCGGGGGCGACGGCGGGGATGGCGTCGCCGGAGTGCATCAGGTCGCGGACCAGAGCTAATTTCTTGCCCAGCTTGCCGCCGGGGTGCAACTCGGCGAAGTCCTCGGGACGGAAGCCTTTACTCGCGGAGACGGCGATGGCCAGCGCGTCGCCGAGCGCCAGCATGGCGGTGGTCGAAGCAGTCGGAGCGAGATTCAGCCCGCAGGCCTCGCGCTCGACGGAGACATCGAGCGCCACATCGCTGGCGAGGGCTAGTGTCGAGTCGAGCTTGCAGCAGAAGCTGATCAGCGCGTCGCCTTTGCGTTTGAGCGTGGCGAGCAGGCGCAGAATCTCTTCGGTTTCGCCGCTGGCCGAGAGCGCAATGACCACATCGCCCGGCATGAGCACGCCGAGGTCGCCATGCACCGCTTCGGCCGGATGCAGAAAGAGCGCGGGCGAGCCGGTGGAGCTGAGCGTCGCGGCGATCTTTTGCGCGATGATGCCGCTCTTGCCCATGCCGGTGACGACGACGCGTCCGCACGCTTCGCCGCAGTGGGCCACGAATTTGACGGCCTGCGCAAACGCGGCAGACATCGGCCCTTCGAGGCGTACGGCCAGCGCTTCGAGCGCGGCGGCTTCGGTGCGCACCAGTTGCGCCGCCGTCAAGTTGCCTGAATCTTCTGTCCCCATGCGCTTCCGATGGTAGCAGTTTCGCGCGCAACTACCGTAACTTTGGCTGCTCTTGCGCCATCCAATGCGAGACGGTCTTACAATAAAGCCGAGGAGTCCTCTCCAGTGAAACGCAATGCAATCGTTGTCGCCGTGCTGGTTTTTGTGATCGGGTTGCTCTCAATCGCCGGCTGGGCCAACTGGCAAAATCGCCGGCAAGCTGCCGCTGCGAAGCTGGCGCAGGAGTCGCAGGCGGTGCTGGTTCCCGATTCCGCGACGACCGGCCACATGGTCTCGCCGATGGTGGGCAAGCCGGCGCCTAACTTTACCCTAACCACGCTGAGCGGGAAGAAAGTATCGCTGGCCGACTACAAGGGCAAAGCCGTGCAGCTCAACTTCTGGGCAACTTGGTGCGCGCCGTGCAAGATTGAAACGCCGTGGCTGATTGAGCTGGAAAAACAGTATGCGCCGGAGGGGTTTGAGATTCTCGGCGTCTCCTTCGACGATCTGGACAAGGACGACCCGAAGCTGCTGGCCAAGGACAAGGCAGAAATCGCCAAGGGCGTGGAGCAGTTGAAGATTCCCTATCCGGTGCTGCTGGACGGCGACTCGATCGCCAAGGCATATGGGGATACGGATGTGTATCCGACCTCCTACTTCATCGACAAGAGCGGCACGGTCGTGGCGGCCAGCTTTGGGCTCACGTCCAAGAGCGATCTCGAAGACAACATCCGCAAGGCGATCGGCGGCAACGCAGGGGAAGGGAAGTAGATGATCCGTGCGACGCTCTTGGGATTGTCGTTGCTGCTGGTGGCGCAGTCTCCGTTTGGCGGCCTTGGCGACAAGCCGGCGAAGAAACCGCCTTCCGTCGCTTATCTTTTTCCGGAGCAGGCGACGGTGATTGCCGGGAAACCGACGGCGCTCGAACTGCACTTCAAAGTGGCCAACGGGCTGCATGTGAACTCGCATGATCCGCGCGGGGAAGGGCTGATCCCGACCACGCTGCGGCTATCGGATGGGGATGGGGTTCGGTTGGCCAAAGTCGCGTTCCCGCCGGGGGCCGATTTCGCCTTTCCGGGCGATTCGAAGGCCAGGTTGAGCGTCTACACCGGGGAGTTTGTGGTCCATGCCGAGGTGGTGGCGTCCAAGGGGGATCATTTGCTGCAAGGGACACTGCGCTACCAGGCGTGCAGCGGCAACCTGTGTCTGCCGCCGCATGAGATTCCCGTGGCGATCGACGTGATTGCGAAGTAGCACGCGTTGCTCTTAGAACCTGTTGAAGAAGAACACAATCGAGGGCTACGAGCGAATCCAACATCCCCCAGGAGCTAAAGCCCCATCGATTTCGTCGGCCTTTTCGGCACGACTGAAGTCGTGCCCTTTGACAAAGCATCCGGAGTTTTCCACAGATTCCTAACGGAACCGGTAGCCGATGCCGGTGCTGAAGCCGTGGGGCGAGAGCGGATCGCCGAGGTAGAGCGGCCAGAATTGGTACTCGTAGTCGAGGGCTCGAATGGTCAGGTTGTGCTTCCAGGGAATATCGACACCGCCGCCGATGGCCACGGCGCCGAACTCGCCCGCCGCTACGCCGTGGTTGAAGGTGGATCTGGAGACGCCGCCCATGATCTTGATGTACGGCTCGACTTTCCAGACGCGCCGGAACCGGACGCGGGGGCCGGCGAGGTAATTCGACTGCGTTTCGCCGGTGATTCCGTTCCAGGGCAGCCACCGCGCTTCGGCTTCCAGCCCGATCCGGGGTTCGAGGCACTTAACGGGATGCTTGAGCGTATTTTCGATCTGCCAAAGCAGGTCTTGGCGCGGAGAAGCGGCTCGGCATCCGCCGCCGGGGCTCCCGGCCTCGGCCATTGGTTGCGGACGGGTGAGGTCGACAAAAGCGCCAATCCCGAACAATTGATTCCCCTGCTCGTCGGAGTTGAACAGCGCCAGGGTTCCCCCGGCGGAGACGGAAACGGGCTCTTTGAACCATCCCCGAACCGTCTGGATGCCCTGGGCCGAGCAGGCTCGCGCGTGAATTTCCGCCGCAACGGCACATAAGAGAAGTAAGGCAAATGTATGCTTTTTCAATCGGTTTTCCAAGATTTGCTGCGAAATTAACGTGCGGGTCGAGAACAAATCGAGCGTCTAGATCATTTTCCGAAACGGTGGAGATCGCATAGCGATGTTCGCGTCGATTTTCCTCAAGAAAATCAACACTCGGCAACTTTCGGAAAGTTCACGGTATTTCGGAAAATGCCTTAAAACGAGTATAGCCGGGAAACTCCAGACATTTCGGTCTGGGGTTTCCCGGCTGGTCGTTGCGGCGCGGAAAGCGGCAGGTTAGTTGGTTCCGGTGGGCGCGGCCGCCGCCTGACCGGTGGCCGGGGCGGGGAGGGCATCGCCGTAGCGCGCCAGTTTATAGTAGATCGCCGTCACTTCAAACGGCATCTTGTCGCGGGCGTTCATGGGAGCGTAGCGCTTGGCGTTCAGCATATGCTCTTTGTCGTCCCAGGGATCGGTCTTGAGCCAGCTTCCGAGCGGCAGCGCGGCGACCTGCGTGGTGTCGTCCTGGTTGAGCTTGGGAGCCTGTTTGGAGAGCGCCGAAAGCCAGGGGCTTCCGTCTTCTTTGAGCATCGAGTCGCCCAGCTTTGGGGTGTTGAGCTGTTTCAGCGCCTTGCCGCGCTCGGCCAACTGCTCAAAGTAGAGGCCGGCGTTGGCCAGCCGGTCTTTGTACATCGAGGCTTGCAGATACTCGACGGCCTTGGCGGAAGCGGTGGCGTTATCGGTATCCGTGTGGTTCATCTTGATGCGCTGGAAGGACGACTCGTCTGGAAAGAGCAGGCGGTCGTTGAAGGCGTAGCGGGTGTCGATATGATGGCCGAGCGCCACATGGGCCAGCTCGAAGGCTACGACCGAGGCGATCGACTCTTCGTTGGGCAGCGTGTCGATCAGGCCCTTGCTGATCAGGATGGTGTTGCCCACGGTCGTTGCTTCGACCGTCGTGGTCAGCAGGATGCGGCAGTGGATCGGGTCGGGGAAGTTGAGGTTGTTGGGCACGGCCAGGTTGACGACGATCTGTTCGAGGGTCTTGTCGAAGTCGCTGGGCGGAGCCAGAAGTCCGGCTTGCACCAGGCGGTCGATCACGTTGTTTTCCGCCTGCGATACCCATTCGCGGGTGGCTTGCAGCGGCGTCATATCCTGCGAATCGGCGCTTTGGTCCACGGCGCCCTCGACCTGAACCGAGACGTTTTCGCTCTCGCGGGTGGGCAGGGTGAGCGAGTAGCCCCAGAAGTGGGTTTGCGCGCGCAGGCCGACCATCTTGCCGCCCTCGATGCGCTGCGACTCTTCGACATAGATGGCCACCGGGAGCCACAGGTCCGGCTGCATGTTCATGCGCCAACTGTCGAAGTGGAACCACTCTTTGGAAGCGTCCTCGCCAGTGCCCTCGGTGTAGCTGCCGTTGAACCGGACGATGTTGCCGTCCTGATCCTCAATCCAGACGCGGCCGTTGAAGCGGCCGTTCCCGCTGACCTTGGGATGGACATCGAATTCCCAGGTGCGTACGCTGCCCAGAAACTCGCGGCGCACATAGCTGAAGACGTAGTGCTGCTGATCGAAGCCGATGGGATCGACAAACATCATCTGGGTGAAGCCATTGGCCTCGAAGGTTTCTCCGCCGCCCAGGTGAAGTGCCTTGCCGATCGAGGCGAACGCGCCGGCCGAGCCCTTGAAGAAGCCATGCGTTTTTTCCGTGCGGGCCGCGTAGGGCTTGTCGCCGAAGGTCTTGCGGAAGTCGACCCGGTTGAGCATGTAGGTGTCGCCGGTGGGGATCTGGTACAACTTGTCGTCCGGCTTCATCTCCTGAATGTACGTTTCCACGAGGGGTGTCCGCTGCTGAATGTTCTTGATGACGACTTTCTCGCGAGCGATCGCCTTTTCAACCAGGGCCGACTGCTCCGCGGTAAGCTGATGAGCCAGTTCGTACTTGGGCTCTTTCTTGGCGTAAGCCAGGGTCGTGCCAAGCGTGAGGATCAGGAAGGTGAGGGTGGACTTCCGTAAGTTCATTGGGGGAGGCTCCTAGGGTGAAATCGTCTCGTCATGCTGTGGCCGCTTTCACTCTGCCCTCGATGGGCGAGGAGGTCAAGCGGGGAAAAGTTGCCATGGCCGCGTCCCGGAGCCTTTCGTTCCGGAACGGGAGCGTTCCAGCCTATGCCGTCTGGAACTTGATGATGATGTTGGTCGTGTACTCGACCGGCTGGCCATTCTGCGTGGCAGGCCGGAATTTGTACGAAGGAGCGGAACGCATGGCGGACTCATCGAGACCGTGGCCGAGGCCGCGAATCACGCTATGCACCACCATTTGCCCGCTGGTCGTAATGGTCACCCGGAGAACCACGTCCCCCTGAATCTTGAGTTGCCGCGCTTCCGGCGTGTACTCAGGCTCAGCATGGCTCAGCAGAACTGGAGGAGTCGTCTTGGACTCCGGCGCCGCAACCGCCGACGGCGTGGAAGAGGCTGCTGCCATGGCCGGGATTCCCGCCGCTGCGACGCGGCCTTGCATGGCCGGTCCACTCGAAGCGGTTCCCGTGCCGCCCGGCAGGCCCGCCTGAGCGACCTTACCCATGCTGCCGGCGCTCGTTCCGGACTTCAAGCCGTTGCCGAATCCCGTGGAACCTACCACACCTCTGGGCGCGGCCGATGGACCTTGCATACCGCCGTAAGGATTGCCCAACGCGGCAACCGTCGCCGGTTTGCTGGCGTTCGGGTTCGGCTTTACGCCGTTCAGGTCGCCCAGAGGGGTCGGTTTCACGGAGGGATGCTGCTGCGGCGTAAGCGCCGGCGCGGCGGCCATCGCCAAAGCCGCCTTCGGTTGCGGAGCCAACACGATCTGCGGCTTTGCGGCGGGGAGATTCAAATGCACGACTTTTTCCGGCAGCGTCGGCAAGGGCTTCACTTCCGGCTTGGCCTCGATTTTGGGCAGGTTGATCTTGGGCGCCTCAAGTTTGGCAATCTTGGGCGGCTCCGGCGGAGGCGGCAATTTGGGCGCGGGGGGAATCTTGACCTTGACCTTCACCTCAGGCGGAGGCGTCGTCGGGAAGACGATCTCCGTCGATTCCATCTTCTTCAATTGCAGTTCGTGGTGCGCGACCGTACCGAAGACAATCAGAAGCGTTACGATGGCGCCGTTGATAATGCAGCTCGTTAGGACAGACGCCGGATTGCTTTCCGGTTCCGGAAGCAGTCCGAAGCGTGTGCGTCCAGCGTAGGGGGTCGTTGGCATGTCCTGAAGTCCTCGTTCGTGGAATTTCTCGCAACCACGGCTTGAACGGCTATAAAAAGGAAAAAATCGACGGCGATCGATGTTCCCATTGTAGACGGGCTTTCACTTCACGTTTCAGCAAAAATCCAACTTTGCGGAAATGTTGAACCATGCTCGTCCAGTTCCCATTGGCAGCGATGTTTCTCTTGGTTCCCTTGTCAAGCCAGGTCGAATTGCCCTCGGCCGGCGCGGATACACTGCTCTTAAGCCAATGCTCTGCGGCAGAATACGCTCGTACTTGCGCTGCTGCCCGTCTCGTATTTTGCCGGTCCAACTTCGGGCCGGAAAAAGGGAACGGCGACATCTCATCTGACGGTGAACAGCGTGAATCGTTCACAAATCTGCCCAGGATCGTCTGGTATCTGCGGTGCATTCCAAGGCTTGGAAGCAATTCCGTACATTCCGCAGTACGGTTATCGTAGGAATCTGGCAGAGTCTGCGGCAGTTTCCCTGCCGTATCCTCTGCCGCAATCCCAAAGAAACGTCAACTCCGCCCTGGCTCGCCGCTCCTGGAGTGAACTCTGAAGCGGTCTTTCGAACAGTGTCTTTGCTGCGTGTACGGCTGTTCCGCCTGGGTAATACACTAAAGTTACATCAAATGGTTACTTGATGGGAGAAATTTTTCATGAAGATTCTTGTCACCGGCGGAGCCGGGTATGTCGGCGGGACCGTTTCGGCACTGCTCATCGAGAAGGGACACCAGGTCACCGTCGTCGACAACCTCTGCCACGCGCAGCGCGAGGGCGTTCCTGCCGGCGTGGAATATGCCGAGGCGGACATCGCCGATCGCGCCAAGATCGAAGCCATTTTTCGCGAAGCAACCGCCGCAAATGCCTCATTCGATGGCGTTTTGCATTTTGCCGCGCTGATCGAGGCGGGCGAGTCGATGAAATATCCGGAAGTCTATTTCCGGAATAATACAGCGTCTACTCTGGCGTTGCTCGAAAGCGTGATCGCCTGCGGGCCGAAGCGATTTGTCTTCAGTTCCACGGCCGCTGTCTACGGCGAACCGGAATTTGTCCCAATTCCGGAAACGGCGAAGCTGAAGCCGACCAACACCTACGGCGAGTCGAAGCTGCTGGTCGAGTACATGCTCGACTGGTTCCACAAAATTCACGGACTGCGCTCCGCCTCGCTACGCTACTTCAACGTCGCCGGCGCGCCGGAGACAGGCGGGAAGGGAAGCGGCGAAATCGTCAGCGGCGAGGCGCATGAGCCGGAGTCGCATCTGATTCCGCTGATCCTCGACGTTGCGCTGGGCCGGCGCGAGGCGATCAAAATCTTCGGCGATGACTATCCGACGCACGACGGGACGTGCGTGAGAGATTACGTCCACGTCTCGGACCTAGCCGACGCGCATCTGCTCGCCCTCGCGGCGCTGGAAACCGAGCGCGCCGCCGAGCAGAGGCTTATCTACAACCTGGGCAACGGTGCCGGATTTACGGTGAAGGAAGTGATCGACAGCGTCCGGCGCGTCACCGGCCATCCCATCCCCGTACAACTCGAACCCCGCCGCCCCGGCGACCCGGCATTCCTGATCGCCAGCAGCGAAAAAGCCATTGCCGAACTCGGCTGGAAACCCAACTACCCCCAGATCGACGACATCATCCGCACGGCGTGGATCTGGCATCGGAAGCGCCACGCAAAATAAACGCCAAATGTAGCTACAGATGCTGCTGCGATTGTGGTACTTTGGTGAAGTGGATTTCGAATGGGACCCAGTGAAAGCCGAAGTCAATCTTCGCAAACATGGAATCACATTCGACTTTGCCACGAACGTTTTCCACGATGACCGCCGCATCGAATACCCCGATCCTGGAGATTACGGCGGAGAAGATCGTTGGATTGCCGTCGGTCTGGCAGGGGAGTTTGTCCTTGTCGTTGTCTTCACACTACGCGGAGCATCTGTCCGCATCATCTCCGCGAGGAGGGGTGACCGTCATGAGTACCTTGGATACTGGGCTGGTGAAATTCAAGTATGACCCTGAAAATCCGCCCACGATGACTGAAGGCCGGTTGCAGGCGCTCCGCGATCTGCGCGATGAAGACATCGACTACAGCGACATTCCTCCTATCCGTGACTTCACGGGCTGGCGTCGCGCAGCAATGCCCGTGAGGGACCTGGTCCCCGAAGAAAACAAGCAGCAAGTCACCCTGCGCCTCGACGCCGATGTGCTGGGCTTCTTCAAGAGCACCGGCCGCCGCTACCAGAGCCGCATCAACGCTGCCCTGCGCGAGTACATGCTCGCGCACCGCGCTCCGCGCTAGGGGCGGACAAGCTTTCGGGACGTGATTCTGCACCCGATAGCGCGATCGCTGAAACGACTACGTTACCCACGGATTCACGAACGCGACCCCAGCCGCCTCGAACGGCGAAGTATCCCGCGTTGCAACGATAAATCCATGCACTTGGGCAATGGCCGCAATCTGACCATCGGCAATGGCGACGGCGCGTCCTTTGGTTCATGCCCGAGCCACAAGAATTGCATAGGCGCTGGCCGCAGCGTCGTCGAATGGCAGGATGCGCCGATTCAGAACGGACAAGCGAAATTCCTGCAATACCCGAGCGAAACCGTCTTTGCGTCTTCCATCGGGCATTGACGCAATTCCCGCCAGCAACTCGCCAAGACTAGTTGCGGTCAGGTAGAGTGCCTCGGTCCTTTGGCTGTCCAGCCACTTCTTAGCCCCCAAATCGGGTTGCGGCCTCATGACCTCGGAGACCACATTGGTGTCCAGAATAATCATTCAAACGAGACCATCCCAGCCGGCGTCTGGTCCCGCTCGATTTCAAGGTCGAATCCTCCATATTCCATGGCCCGTTCATGTAGCCATGTGCCAACCTTAATCTGCTCCTTGGGCATCACCGCCTCATCGAGAATGGCGCGAATCTCCGACTCCGTGCTGCGTCCATTTTCGGCAGCGCGGCGTTTCAGGGCGTTGTGCGTTTCGACGCGAATTTTGCGAACTGTGACTGCAATTGTGGCTGTCGCCATAGATCGCCTCCGATAAACTCTACACCGCGAATGATAGCACTTCTTTGGAAGTGATAGCGGAAAAGTTGAACCAGGGGATTTACAGCCACTCCCGATCCGGAATCCCCAGCAAATACAGCAGCCCATCGAGGCCCACATGGGTCATCGCATACCGCGCCGCCGCCCGAACCACCGGCTTGGCGTGGAACGCAACGCCCATCCCTGCGAGCCGCAGCATGGGCAGATCGTTCGCCCCATCGCCGACAGCGCAAACCTGCTCCAGCGGAATCCTCTCCCGCGCCGCAATCTCGACCAGCAGCTCCGCCTTGCGCGCGCCATCCACAATGCCGCCGGTGACTTCGCCGGTCACCGCGCCATCCTGAACGTGGAGATGGTTGGCAAAAACGTGATCGACACCCAACTTTTCCCGCAAATACTCCCCGAAGAACGTAAATCCCCCGGAAAAGATCGCCGTCTTCGCGCCGCGCGCTTTGAGCGTCCGGAAGAGCCGCTCCGCACCTTCCATCAGCGGCAGCCTGTCGATCGCCTCCAGAACCCGCGCCTCGGGCAATCCCCTGAGCAGCGCTACGCGCCGGCGAAAGCTTTCCTGAAACTCGAACTCGCCGCGCATTGCCGCCGCCGTAATCGCCACCACCTGCTCGCCCACGCCTGCCATCTTGGCCAGCTCGTCGATGGTTTCCCCGCAAATCAGCGTCGAGTCCATATCGAAGCAAAACAGCCGATACTCGAGTTTATGTTCCGCCTTGCTCCGGAGCGCCAGATCGGCCTCGGCTTCCTCGGCGATCTGCCGCAATTCGGCGCGAATCGCCGCCTCCACATCCCGCCCATCCTCCATCCGATGTCCATAGGCGTGCAGGTCGCAGCAAGAATACGCGGACCCACCTTCAGGCGTGCGAATGAACCCATCCGGCATTACATGCGAAAGCGCCTGGAAGTAGTCCAGCTCCAGCCCTTGTTCCCGGATCAGGTCATAGACGCGCCCCAGCGCATGCTCCACGCTGCGCCGATGGATGATCGTGATTACCCAATCTCCGTGGTTGGGGTCAAGCTCCGCGTCGTCCGGCTCGTCGAAAAATTCCGCCATGCAACTCTCCCGAAAACCAGCCTACCAGCGCCGCCGAAGCCGCACACATCCCGCAGGTTCCCGGCTCGTCATAAACTGAAATTGCGGCCAATCCGCAGCCCAGCTTCAAACTGACATCGAACCCCATGAAAGCATGCCCACCCCAGGATTCCGGGAAAGGACACCCTTGGCGCGAACGTTACACCGCTCACTTCTCGCGATGGCCTTTGCGGCGATCGCTCAGGTAAAGGTCGCCCACGCCTTCCAAGCCCCGGTCCTGCCGCCGCCCAGCGAAATCGTCCAGCGCATTGACCAGGCAGTTCACCTCCGCACCCAATCCGTGGCATCCTACACCGTCCAGGAACTTTACAGCCTCTACCGCAACGGCGAGGCCAACCCGTCCGTCCAGGTGACCGTGAAAACCACCTACACCCGCAGCGCCGGCAAAGACTACGCCATCCTCTCGCAGACCGGCTCGGCCCTGCTGCGCAGCGCGGTGATCGACCGCGTCATCGCAAATGAGAGAGAGATGGCCAAAGCCTCCAACCGGGAAAGCGTCGCTCTCACCTCGCTGAACTACGAAATGACCCCCGAGGCCGGCATCGTGATGCAAAACGGCCGTCCCTGCGTTATCGTCGACCTCAAAGCCCGCCGCAAAATCCCATTTCTCTTCAACGGCCGAGGGTGGTTCGACACCGCCGACTACACCCTCGTCCACATTGAGGCCTCGCCTGCCGCCGCTCCCAGCTTCTTCGCCGGCCAAACCGCGGGCGTCCGCGACTACACCAAAGTCGATGGCTTCTCCATGGCCCAGCGCGCCGACGTCCACTCTCACAGCTTTCTCTTTGGCGACACGCGCCTGCGCATCGATTACACCAACTACCAAATCCAGCTCGATCCTCAGCCCGGCAACTGAAAAATCCGGGTGCCACCTTCAACGCCCTCTTTTGGCGTTTAAGGTGGGAGCGGCGCCGCCCTTCGGGGCGCTTGCCCATCCTCACCGCCAACCGCTATCGTGTTTCTCAGCAAACGCGCCGCTATTCGGCCACTCGACACTCGAAAGCAAGGAAACCGCATGGCCACCGGAATCACCGCCAGTCAGGATTTGGAATCCACTCTCCGCGAAGACCGCGTCTTTCCTCCGCCGCCCGAGTTCGCCGCGACCGCACACATCCGGTCTCTCGCTGAGTACGAGGCCCTGTACGCCCAGTCCATCGCCGATCCCGAAGCCTTTTGGGCCAAGGCCGCAAGCGAGCTGCACTGGTTCGAACGGTGGACCCAGGTTCTGGACTGGCAGCTTCCCGTGGCCAAGTGGTTCGCCGGCGGCAGAATCAATCTCAGTTACAACTGCGTCGATCGCCACGCCCTGGGCGCAAACGCCGCCAAAACCGCGCTCATTTGGGAGGGCGAGCCTGTTGACGCAGACGGCGAACCCGAAATCCGCCGCCTCACCTACGCGGAACTCCTCGCCGAAGTACAGAAGTTCGCCAGCGCCCTCAAAGCTCTCGGCATCCAGAAAGGCGATCGCGTCGCCATCTACATGGGTATGACGCCGGAACTGGCCATCGCCCTGCTTGCCTGCGCCCGCATCGGCGCGGTGCATTCGGTCATCTTCGGCGGATTCGCCGCCCACGCGATAGCCGATCGCGTCAACGACTCCGGTTGCGTCGCCATCCTCACCCAGGACACCAGCTACCGCCGCGGCACCCAGATCCAGCTCAAGCAGACCGTGGACGAGGCGCTCAAAACCACTCCAAGCGTCAAGTACGTCGTCGTCCTCAAGCGCAGCGGCGCTGAAGTCGCCATGGTCGAAGGCCGCGACTACTGGTGGCACGATCTGGTCGAAGGCGCCGCGCCGGTCTACGCAGCCGAGCCGCTCGACTCCGAAGACCCGCTCTACATCCTCTACACCAGCGGCACCACCGGGAAACCCAAAGGCCTCGTCCACACGACCGGCGGGTACGCCGTCGGCACCTACCTCACCAGCAAGTACGTCTTCGACCTCGGCAACCCCAATCACCCCAACGACGTGTACTGGTGTACGGCGGACATCGGCTGGGTCACCGGTCACAGCTACGTCGTCTACGGCCCGCTTCAGAACGGCGCAACCGTCCTCATGTACGAGGGCGCTCCGAATTTCCCGAATTTCGACCGCTTCTGGCAGATCGTCGACCGCCACAAAGTCAGCATCTTCTACACCGCGCCCACCGCCATCCGCGCCTTCATCAAGTGGGGCGACCACCACGTCGACAAATACGACCTAAGCTCCCTGCGCCTGCTCGGCACTGTCGGCGAACCCATCAACCCCGAAGCCTGGATGTGGTACCGCGAGAAGATCGGCCACGGCCGCTGCCCCATCGTCGATACGTGGTGGCAGACGGAAACCGGCAGCATCCTCATCGCGCCCATCCCCGGCGCCGTCCCCACCAAACCGGGCAGCGCAACAAGGCCCTTCTTCGGCATCCAGCCCGAAGTCGTCACCAAAGAAGGCCACCCCGTCCCAGCCGGCAGCGGAGGCCTTTTAGTCGTCCGCCAACCCTGGCCCAGCATGGCGAGAACGATCTACGGCGACGCTGAGCGCTACAAGCAGACCTACTGGTCGGACGTAGAAGGCTGCTACTTCACCGGCGACGGAGCGAGAAAAGACGCCGACGGCTACTACTGGCTCATGGGCCGCGTAGACGACGTGCTCAACGTCAGCGGCCACCGCTTAGGCACCATGGAAGTCGAGTCGGCATTGGTCGCCCACCCAAAGGTCGCCGAAGCCGCCGTAGTCGGCCGCCCAGACGACCTGAAAGGCCAGGCCATCGTAGCCTTCGTCAGCCTCGAATCCAGCGTAACCGCCGAATTGGCCAACTCCGCCGACCCCGCCAACAACGCGAACTCGGCCTTAAACGCGCTCAAAGAAGAACTCAAGAAGTGGGTGAGCAAAGAAATCGGCTCCCTCGCCCGCCCCGAAGACATAAGATTCACCGACAGCCTTCCCAAAACCAGAAGCGGCAAAATCATGCGCCGGCTGTTACGCGAGTTAGCCACCCACGGCGAAATCAAGGGCGACACCACCACCCTTGAAGACTTCCAGGTAATCGCCAAACTCCGTGAGAGCGAGGAGTAGCCTGGCAGTCAGTTCTTTTTGAGTTTGGGAGAAAATCGGAGTATCGTAATTGTAGGAGGCTCCGATATGGAGGAGCAGTGGGCAAATCCAGTCTGGCACCAGGTCGGACTCTTCGGGGTCGTAGGCTTTCTGACGCTCATTGCGCTGGTCCTCGTCGCCCGTTCCTGGTTCAAGAGCCGCGACCATAGGCGCACCAGGATCGCCGTTGACCTGCTCGGCAACATCGGCGGATCGAGGGTCGGCCGCGAGGCCCACGCGGAACTGTCCAGGCGCGGACTCTAGGGGTATCCGCCGCACAGACCTTCATTCAAGTTCTGTAACAGGGCACGACTTCAGTCGTGCCGCTCAAGCGAATAGGATCAACAGGGCTTCAGCCCCTGAGGGATGCCGGAAACGCGATTGCCGCGGGTTTTCCGCAACCTAAGACAGCCCGAGGCCCGTTACTTCCCGCCATCTTGTCCCGATGGCGGCCGGCTCGCCAGCAATTGCAGAATAGCCGGCGCGGAAGCACCTATATTGATCGCCAGCAACTTGCTCGAAGCCTCCTCCGCCACAGCCAAAGCGCCTGCAATCGCCGTCACCGCCAGCCGCACAAGCCAGAAGACCCAACTCTTGTAATAGGCAGGCAGCCCAGCCGACTTCTGCGCCTTGATCTCGTTGTAGAGGGAGATCACTTCTAGCGCAAGACTACCTCCAGCAGCCCACCAAAAAGCTCCAACCGGCCCAAGGCCGCCAGCCCCGTCGGCTACCGGCGTAAATGCGAGATCAAGCATGATGCAAATAGTAACTCACGGGCAAGCTTGTCGGACGATGAACTGGAGAAATAATCACCTGCTCAGCCAAGCCACCCACGGCTGTATCCAAGGCGACACCACGACGCTCGAAGACTTCCAGGTAATCGCCAAACTTCGCGAGAGCGAAGAAGGCTAGCTGGCCCCGGCAAAAACAGTGTTAAGCTCAGTGTTGCAGTTTGGCTTCACACGAGGATGAGTAAAAGCATAGAGTCGGACAGCGTATGGGCCCTCGATTAGAGTTGCGATCATCGAGAACTGGGGACGGAAGCATGAGACAGGACTTGACAAATCCCGCATTGTTCGGGAACGACGCAGGGGAGGACGAGCCTCTTGACGTCCTCAACAGTTACTTCATCTACAAGGACCAATTTGCCCCATTTTTCTCCCCCGAGGTCCGCCTGTCGTTCGTTCGATCAAGGAAGGGCATAGGTAAGTCTGCCCTCCTGCGAAAGCTTCAATTCGATCGCCAGGAGTTGAACGATGGCGAATTGATTCTTTACGTAAAGGCGTCCGATCTGATGGCTCTCCAAGAGATAGACGGAAGTTCACCTGGGGCACTGATATATGGGTGGCAACAGAGGATCTGTTCTCAAGTGAACCTGGAACTTGGGCAACTCCTAAAAGTAGCCTTCACGGACGACACAATGACGCTCGTCGAGAGCGCGGAATTGGCAGGATTCAGGGGAAGAAATCTTGTCGGAAGCCTAATAGACCGGCTAAAGCTAAAAATCAAGGACTTCGAGATCTCGAGGCAACGGCTCGAGCCCGGGAACTCGCAAGCCCTTCTACAGAGAATATTGGCAAAGCAGGGAATCTCGGTATGGATTTTGATAGATGATATAGACGCTATGTTTCTCAACACCGAACAAGAGAAATTGCGGGTCAGCGCGTTTTTCAGCGCGTGCAGAAACTTAGTGCAGAGCGTCGGCGGACTCAATATAAGGGCGTCAGTAAGAACCGATGTCTGGTCTATCATCGCTCAATATGACGAGTCCTTGGACAAGTGTGAGCAGTATATGCTCAACCTGAGTTGGAGTACCATCGAGTCAGGTCAGATATTGGCGAAGAGAATTTCCAGTTTTTACCTTCGCACCTACGGCCTGCTACAAACGAATATCGACGTATTCGATCTTGTGTTCAAACAGCCGTTCTATTGGTCGGGAAGAGGACTTGAGGCCTTTAGGCCGATTCATATCTTGAGCGCGGGTCGACCGAGGTGGGCGACCCAACTGTGCAGGATGTCCGGGCAGCGCGCCTCCGACGTGGGAAGTGACAAAATAGGAATGGGCGACATCACCTTCGTGCTCGGCGACTATGGGGCCTATCGGCTTTCCGACCTTTACAAAGAGCACAGACACCAGTGTCCACAGATTGAGCACGTTCTTGAGGCCTTTGCTGGTGGCCCCGCTCAATTCACGACCCAAGAGCTTTTGGAAAAGATACGGAAGGAAATCATCCTCAAGAGCGGTGTAATCGAAATCGACTCCTCGGGAACAGGGGCAAGCAATCTATCCCTGGCGCATTTTCTCTTCCGGATCGGCTTTATCAACGCACGAGACGCGAAAGCTACAACGGGGTTAGATTTTATTCGATTTGAAGAACGCCCCAACCTGCTATCAAGTTTGGCCAACGCGGACGACGATCTTCCTTGGGAGATCCATCCAAGCTATAGAAACATTCTGCGCATAACTCAACCCAAACAGGGCACCCCGCTGACCAGACCCCGCCCGAGCTCCAGCAGGGCGCGAACGTCGTACAGCCGCAGGGGCAGGCCCAAGGCTTAAAGCGTCAGCCTAAAACGCTGGAACTCGCCGGGTCGGAGGTACCCAGTCCAAATCTCAAATCAGGCCACCTCAGATTCCGCCGGGTGCCGGGTGCCGGGTGCCCCAGGTTTCGCTTCTGAGACCTGGGAGCGTTGCCCGAATAACCCGCAAACCCGCGCGGGATCAAACCAACTCAATCAAAACCCGCCGCCCGACCATCGCCGCCGCGCGCTGCAGGCTGGCCAGCGTAATATCGCTCTTCGGGTCCAGCAGCCGGTCTACCTGTGTCCGGCTCGTCTTCAGCAGCGCAGCCATCTTGTTCTTGGAAATCTTCTGCGTCCGCATCGCCTCTCCAAGCTGCCACGCGACCACCTCTTTCACTGCCTGCGCCTGCTCCTCTTCAAAAGTCCCCTCTTGGCGCATAAAGTCGTCAATGCGCGAACCCATATGCTGCTCGCTCATGCCTCTGGCTCCCAATCTGGCCCGCCGCATCCCTCACCGTGAGCCCGCGTCGCTTGCATCACCCAATTCTCGATTACAATCGCATCACGGAGGGTCCGGCATGGCGACAACGCTGATTTCCATCGAAGAGTACCTGAATACCTCCGCTCACCCGGACTGCGAATACGTCCGTGGCGTCATCAAGGAGCGTGCCGTGCCTGAACGAAGTCATGCCGAATGGCAGAAAATTCTGATGCGGTGGTTTGGCGACCGCGAGCGCGAGTGGGGGATCGAAGTGTTTCCCGAATTGCGCGTCCAGATTTCGCCGGAAGAGTATCGTATCCCGGACGTGACCGTGCTGAGTCGCAGCCTTCCCAAAGAGCAGGTCATTACCTACCCGCCGCTGGCTGTCTTCGAAATCCTGTCGCCCACGGACAAGATGACCGACGTCCTCGAAAAACTAGCCGCCTACCGGCAAATGGGCATCCCGGCAATCTGGCTCATCGAGCCTAAGAAGCCCACCTGCTACCTCTACAGCAGCGGCCAGCTCACACCCACAGAAATCTTCGAACTCCCCGGCACCAGTTTCCAGGTAGCCATGAACGAGATCGCCGCCCTCCTCGACTGACCCTAACTCCCACCTTCAGCGCGCCGAACCCTAGACCAACTCAATCGAAACCCGCCGCCCGACCATCGCCGCCGCGCGTTGCAGGCTGGCCAGCGTAATATCGCTCTTCGGGTCCGGCAGCCGGAACACTTGCGTCCGGCTCGTCTTCCGCGGCGCAGCCGTCTTGCACTTCGACATCTTCTCCGTCCGCATCGCCTCGGCGAGGTGGCTACCGGTGGTCGTCGCGGCGGTCTGGCGGTGGCGGCGGCCTTCGATGATCGTCCGGACGGTCTGGACGCGGCTCGTGTTTGTCCACGTGCTCCACCACCGTGGTACGGCAGCCGCCGATGGTTAGCGCCGCGCCAGCGGCCAGAATAAGAATCAAGACACGCATGGATCGAGTCATCTGGAGTCTCCCGTCTTTATGCAGTGTACGCTCCCGAGGCGAGGCCAATCCGAGTCCCCGCGTTGTGGCCAACGGTGGTCCGCCCTCGCAATAGCGAGAAATTTGGGAGCCGGCGGCACCGGTCTCGCTTCCAGGGCGAACACTTCGCCATTGTGTGCCGGAGTGACCATTCGGGATAGACAGCGTTCGTAGTAGCCTTCGAATTGTCACCCGAAGGCGGATTATGTTCCCCGAGCGGCTCCACCCGGAAGATGCCGAACTCCTCTGTCGCGTCCAGCGCCGTGACCGTCGGGCGCTCGCGTTGCTCTTCGACCGGCACGCGCGCACGGTATATTCCGTCGCGCTCCGCGTGTTGAGCGATCCGGTTCGCGCGGAACAAGTTCTGTCGGACACTTTCATGGAAATCTGGCGCGATCCCGGTTGCGGCATTCCCATGCAAGCTGGCCTTTCGTCCCGGATGGCCAGCCTTGCTCGCGACAAGGCAGTCGCGCTTTTGCGCCCCGGAATAAGTCCCGATCTTTCGCCCCACGTTCCGGGCACAAGTCGCAAGGAGTGGAATTTCGCGGCATTCTTTCCGAAAGGAACCCAACCCCCGGTCCAGAGCCCGGCAAAGACCTCGCCGGAAATGGACCGTATGGTTGCCCAGTTAGCCGGTTCCGGCATGCAAGTTACCGATCTGGAGAGCGACCCCAACTTCTCGCGACGGCAATTGCGCCATCGCGATATCGCCGCGCAGATCGATGTTATGAATCGGCTAGCCGGAATGTTTCTGTGCAATCCCATCGGCATTCTGCAGGAACTTGTCGCGGCCGCTGTGCATCTTTGCGGCGCGGATAGCGCCGGTATCAGCATCGAAAAGAAGGATGGCGGCGACGACCACTACTACCATTGGGTCGCGACCGCAGGGCAGTATTCCGGCTTTCACGATGCGAAGCTGCCGCGTTACCCGAGCGCATGCGGTCTGACTCTGGAGCGGGGCCGCCCGCAGTTGTTTCAAGTTGCGCAACGTTTTTTCGACCGCTTGCACTTGGAAGCTCCCACCGTGACCGATGGCCTTCTGCTTCCATGGGAGGCCGGAGAGACGCGCGGAACCATCTGGATTATGGCGCATGGCAGGGACGAAGCATTCGACATGGAAGATTGCAAAGCAATGCAGTCCTTCGCCAAGTTTGCGGCAACCGGTGTGCGGCTTCAGCAGCAGCAAAAGCTGCTGATAAAGCAGGCAAGAACCTCGGCGGAACTGACCATGGCCAATCGTCTCGCGCACCAGATCAACAACCCGCTGCAGGGATTGATTCAGACGGTGTATCTCTTCGGCCGAGGCGGTGAGGAATCCGGCGTCTTTGCCCAACAGGCAATGGCCGATGTTATCAAGCTATCGGAACTCGTCAAAGGGCTGCTGTCGGTTCCTCATTGAACCCAACAGACGATCGGTCCGAGCGAAAGGGTTTGTCATAGCCGGGCGGGCGCTCATCGATCCACCGGAAAGGATCGTTCCTTTGCTTCCGGGTCCAGACAGGCGACGATTGCTTCGATAACTCTCTTGGTCTCATCGGGGTTTCGAATGGGGATCGACACCACGCCAGCCTGTTTTGCCGGGTAGTCGTTTCCGCCCTCAAACAGCGCGTCGCCGATGAAGATCATCTCCTCCAACCGGATGCCGAGGATCTCGCGCAGCTTCCGGATACCATAAGCTTTGTCGATGCCGGGCTTGGTCACGTCGATCGAGGTAGCTCCTCCCAGGCGAACGGAAAACTCGGGAATCAGTCCGTCGAGAACCTCTTTGATCTTCTTCCGCTTGGCGAAATCCGGATCCCATTTTTCTTTCGCAACCAATGGCGCTTGCTGGCCGAGCGCAGAGTAGGTGATCTGGCTGCCGCGATCTTCGATCGTTTCTCCCCACGTCTTTTCGGCCTTGAAGCTCGCCGTCGCAGTTGCCTGGGTGAGTGCGCCGCCGATTTTCCGCTTCTCATCCGCGGTTAGGTTCTCCGCGTAAGTCCGTTTCCACTCGCCTTGGTGCTCAAAGAACTGCGTTCCACACGTAGGAAGGATCGAAAGCTTCTCCAGATGCGAATCTTGCGGAAGGTGCGACAGTACCTGACGCTCGAATTGCAGCCATGCGCCTCCGGAGATGATGGCGACTGCCGCGACCTCAAGCAAATCCCGCAGCAGCGCGGCCATCTCGGTATCGAGAGGCGACTTGCTGGGCGCCAGCGTTCCGTCGAGATCGAAGACAATGAGCTTTTTCATACGGACTCCGGCTTTCTGAGTAAGCCGCACTGCAATCTCTATGCGCTTTCGCGATTATCCGCGACAATGCCGCCCAGAGTTCGATCAATTGAGGACATCGCTCCGCTTGCCTTCCGGTTTACAAAGAACTATGACGAAGTTAGTGCAACGCGCAAATCCCGGCCGCACTCGCATGGCGCCGATCGGCAAGACCCTTCGCGGCCAGGATTGCGCCGGCCCCGAGCCGGATACAGGAGCGTCCTGGCACTGCCAATATCGCGCATGCGATTGGGTGTGAGCAAGAAGTTAGAACGGAATCCCCGGACGTAAGTCTGAACATTTTGCCAACCCCACATCGTCGCTCATGCGGCGCGCGAGAAAGCGGAAAATATGTCCTTAGCTGAATTCGCCGACTCCAGGGAACCACCCGCTTCAATCCACGCCGTATCTCCCACAACGATCGCGTCCAGGGTATCGTCCCTGCCCCTGCCCACGCGAATCGCTTTTGTTGGAAATTATCTTCCCAGGCAGTGCGGCATAGCAACCTTCACCACCGATTTGTGCGGAGCTATCGGCGTCGCATACGGCTCGGAACGCCTCTTTGCCATTCCAGTGAACGACCCCGACGCCTACTACGATTATCCAGAGCAGGTTAGGCTCGAACTGGTGCAGGACGATCTCACTTCTTATGTGCGAGCGGCCGACTTTCTCAATTTCAATTGCAACGACCTGGTGTGCTTGCAGCATGAGTACGGCATCTACGGTGGAGTCGCGGGCAGCCATATTCTCTCGCTCCTTCGCAAGCTGAAGATGCCGGTCGTCACGACTTTGCACACGGTACTCCGCGAGCCGGACCTCAACCAGCGGTCCGTTCTCGAAGAGATTGCCACGCTATCGGACCGCCTCGTCGTGATGAGCGAGCAAGCTGCTTCGATGCTCAGCGACGTGTATGCCGTTCCCGCGGAGAAAATCGATGTGATTCCTCACGGCGTGCCGGATCTCCCCTTTATGGACCCCAACTATTTCAAAGACGCGCTCGGAACGGAAGGAAAATCCGTTCTGCTGACGTTCGGTCTCCTGTCTCCAAACAAGGGGATTGAGAATGTCATTCGCGCGCTTCCAGCCATCCTCGCCGGTCATCCAGAAGTGGTCTACGTCGTCTCCGGCGCAACCCATCCCCACCTCCGCAAGCGCGAGGGCGAACGCTACCGGAAATCGCTCCTCGATTTGGCTCAAACTCTCGGCGTCGCGCAGAACCTGATTCTCAGCAATCGCTTCGTTTGCGCCGAGGAACTCATCCAGCATGTAGGCGCAGCGGATATCTACATCACCCCGTATCGCGATGAGGCCCAGGTAACTTCCGGCACTCTGGCCACCGCCATGGGCGCCGGCAAAGCCATCATCTCAACGCCCTACTGGCATGCCAAAGAACTGCTCGCCGGCGGACGAGGCGTGCTTGTTCCCTTCGAGGATCCCGGCGCAATCGCGGACGCGGTTCTTAGCCTGCTGAACGGGGAAGCCGAGCGACACGCCATGCGCAAGCGCGCTTATCTTTACTCGCGCGGAACCACCTGGCCCAACACCGCGCGAGCCTATATGACGAGTTTTCAACGGGCGCGGCAGGAGCGTATGTGTCACCCCAAGGCGGCTATGCAAGGCGACATTGAGAAGTACTCCGCAAACGGGCTCCCGGTGCTGAACACCGGTCATCTGCACTCACTCACCGACGACACCGGCATCTTTCAGCATGCTATCTTCACGGTGCCTAACTCCCAGGAGGGCTATACGACGGACGACAACGCCCGCGCTCTTATTGTTTCCACGCTCCTAAAGGATTATGCGCCGCCCACCGGTGCAAAGTCGCATTCCGATCTGTCTCGAACTTATCTTGCTTTCCTCTGGCTTGGCTTCGACTCCCATTCCGGAAGATTCCGAAACTTCCTCGGCTACGATCGCAGATGGCTGGAAGACGTCGGTTCGGAAGATAGCCACGGACGCGCGATATGGTCTCTCGGCGCTCTGCTCGGGCGGTCTCACGATGCAGGTTTGCGCGGAGCGGCGGGCCGCCTCTTCGAAGCCGCCGTGCCCGCCACGCTGACCTTCAGCAGCCCGCGCGCCTGGGCTTTTTCCGTGTTAGGGTTGCAGGCGTATCTCGATTGGTTCCCAACCGATAGGGCGATCCAAAGCGCCCGCAACATCCTCGCCAATCGGCTGCTCGACATCTTCGAGCGCAGTCAATCGGAAAGCTGGCACTGGTTTGAAAACAGCCTGTCCTATTCGAACGCTCGCTTGTCGCAGGCGCTCATTCTCGCCGGGTGGCACAGCGACAATCGCAGCATGATGCAAGCCGGCATGAAGTCGCTCCAATGGCTCGTCTCCGAACAGTTCCGCGAAGATAGCGAAGTGTTCGTTCCCATTGGCTCAAGAGGATTCTTTACCCAGGGAAGCGACAAGGCGCGTTTCGATCAACAGCCCGTGGAAGCGTGCGCTACAGTTTCCGCGTGTCTCGAAGCCCAGCGACTTACAGGTGAGTCGCATTGGTTTGCGGAAGCTCAACGGACCTTCGCTTGGTTTCTCGGCAAGAACGATCTGCAAACGCCGCTTTACGATGCATCTACCGGAGGTTGCCGCGACGGGCTGCACCCCGACCGGGTCAATGAAAATCAGGGAGCCGAATCCACTCTCTCATTCCTGATGGCCCTGCTCGAAATGCGGGCGGCCCAGGCTGTCAGCGAATCGGATCTCAAACAAGAAATGAGTACCCCGTGTTGAATTCAACCAGCTCGAAAGAAACGAAAGCAGACCGCGACGCATCTGCGTTTTCCTTCTCATCTCCGTGTCCGGATGTGCAGCTTTTCACGCGGCATTATGCCAATCCCATCCTGACTCGCAAGGATTGGCCTTACCCCATCAACAGCGTCTTTAACGCTGGCGCGACATTGCTCCAGAACGGCGACACCCTTTTGCTGTGCCGGGTAGAAGATCGCACCGGAATGTCGCATCTCTGTGCGGCTCGCTCGGCCAATGGAATCGACGATTGGGTGGTCGATGCCAAGCCGACACTCTTAGCCAACCCCCGTGAATATCCGGAGGAGAAATGGGGTATTGAAGACCCGCGTATCACTTATATTCCGGAACTCGAAAAATACGCCATTGCCTATACTTCCTTTTCAAGAGGCGGGCCGGGCGTTTCCCTGGCCATGACCGAAGACTTTGTCACATTCGAGCGATTCGGCTTAGTTATGCAACCGGAAGACAAGGACGCTGCGCTTCTGCCGAGAAGGATCGGTAACTTCTGGGCGCTCATTCATCGGCCGGTCACCGCGCTCGGGGCGCATATGTGGATATCCTACTCGCCCGACCTGCATCATTGGGGAAGTCACAAGATCATGCTCGAGGCGCGGCGCGGCGGATGGTGGGACGCGAATAAGATCGGCCTATGCTCGCCTCCAATCGAAACGGCCAGGGGATGGCTGGCGATCTATCACGGGGTTCGGAACACCGCGTCGGGGAGCATCTACCGGCTGGGTCTCGCGCTCTTCGACCTCAATACTCCGGAGTTATGCCTGAGGCGCGGACAATGCTGGATGTTCGGCCCCGAAGCCCCGTATGAGCGAGGCGGCGACGTGAGCGACGTTGTTTTCCCATGCGGCCAAACCATCCTCCCCGACGGCGACACCATTCACTTGTACTACGGAGCGGCCGACTCCTGCATAGCGCTCGCTACCGGCAGAATCTCCGCTCTGTTAGCGTGGCTGGATATCAACTCCGAAAACCCCGCTTAGCGGCTTGTTGAAAGACGCAGAAAGTCAATACCTTGCGGAAGGGCGCAGGCGACAGGCCCAGGTTCTAACTCAGGCCTGTCGCTACCGCCTCGCTCAAGTTACATCAACCCAACTTGTTGCGCATGGCGCATTAGGCATGGCTTATCAAGCATGGTGCAGCGCCAATTCCCGCGAGGTTTCAAGGCTCGTCGCGCTACCGAAGTCCAGCACCACGCGCGATGCTACGTCTCCGCGCTCAAGCCTCTGAAAGATATCGTTGATCGACGACAGCGGCTGCAGCTCTATATCCGCCTTGACCTTGCCTTCTGCCGCGAAAGCAAGCGCCTCCGCCATATCGCAACGAGTGCCCACAAACGAGCCGCGGATCGTGATGCAGTTGGCCACCACCTCGAACAACGGAACGGGGAACTCGCCTGGCGGAAGCCCAATGAGAACGCATGTGCCGCGCCGGCGCGTCATGCCGATTCCCTGCTTGAACGCAATCAGAGAGGGCGCGGTAATCAACACTCCATGTGCTCCGCCGCCGGTCTCTTTTTTCAGTGCAATACCCGGATCTCCCGCCCTCGCGTTGAACACCAGATCCGCTCCCAGCCGCTTGGCATGAGCCAGTTTGCCATCGTCGATATCGATGGCGCAGACCAGCAATCCCATCGCCTTGGCATACTGAACGGCGAGATGCCCCAGACCTCCGACTCCTGAAATGGCAATCCACTCGCCGGGCCTTGCTTCAGTCTGTTTCAGACCTTTGTAGGTCGTAACTCCCGCGCAAATCAGCGGTGCCGCCTCGACGGCGCTGAGCCCATGGGGCACATGAGCCACATAGTTCGGATCGGCGAGAATGTATTCGGCAAACCCGCCATTGCGGGTGTATCCGCCAAATTGCGCTTCGGGACAAACCGTCTCCCACGCCGACAAGCAGTATTCGCAATGCCCGCAGGCGGAATAAAGCCAGGGAACGCCGACTCGATCTCCCTCTTTCACAATCGTTACACCGGCCCCGACAGCCGTTACCAGCCCAATCGCCTCGTGGCCTGGGATGAATGGCAGCGTCGGTTTCACCGGCCAATCGCCCTTCGCCGCATGGAGATCGGTGTGACAAACTCCGCACGCCTCGGTCTTGATCAGTATCTGATTGGTCGCCGGACTCGGAATATCCCACTGTTCCAGAACCAATGACGATCCGAACTGACGAACAACCGCGGCACTCATTTTGCTTGACATGCGTACTTCCTCTCTTTCTTCCCTGGCGCGGACTCCGGTCGCAACCTCACACCGTAACACCGCGATGAGCAAGTTAAGTATCTGCGTATGCCTCAACCCAGTCTGAGCCGGAGAGCACATCCCTGGCGCAGCCAAAAGTGGAACACTGTGGATGCATGACTCAGCCCGGTCTCGCGAAATACTCCGCGAGCCGCAGCACTTACCTTAGGTGCGCTGAGAAGTTATGCAAGTCTTCAGCTGTGTTCGCTCACTTGCAGCCCTCCAGCCATCGCTATGTCTCATAACCGATTCGGCAAGAAAGCTGGCAACTATGTCTACTTCCGTGGTAGCTATTTACGACACGCATGAACTGGCGGAACAAGCAGTCAAGGAACTTCAGCACGCAGGCATCGATATGAAGACGCTATCCATCGCTGGCAAAGACACCCATACCGACGAGCAGGTCGTCGGCTATTACAACGTCGGCGATCGCATGAAGCGCTGGGGTGGTATCGGAGCGTTTTGGGGCGGGTTCTGGGGTCTCTTATTTGGCGGAGCGTTCTTCGCCCTTCCCGGCATCGGGCCGATCCTCGTAGCCGGGCCATTGGTGGCATGGATCGTGGCGGGACTTGAAGGAGCCGTTGTCGTTGGCGGCGTCAGTGCCGTCGGAGCGGGGCTGGCCAGCATCGGTATCCCCAAGGACAGCATCCTCAAGTACGACGTGGCGCTCAAGACGGATAAATTCCTGCTCGTGGTGCATGGCACTGCGGACGAAGTGCTCCGGGCGAGGGATATCATCGCCGGAACCGAGCATCGCTCTCATGCTCTTCATGGCGAAACGGTGCTGGCCTAATACCAGCGCTCAGGTTCCGCAGAATGTCTGGGTGACGCGCTCCTCGGGGCGCGCCGGCCAGGCAAAGCGCTCCAATCCCGGTCCCTCTTCAAAAGGCCGGATCACGGCGTCCAGCAACTCTACAAACGGCTGGAAATCCTGCCTGAGCAATGCGGCCTGAATGACCGCCTCCACCCGGTGATTGCGGGGTATGTACGCCGGATTCGTCCGCCGCATCGCCGCTGCTCGATCTGCCGCGGTGACGCGCTCCTCGTTGAGCCGCCGGCGCCAGGCAACGGCCCATGAATCGAATGCGTCCGGATCGCGGAAGCAAGCGCGAACACCAGCATCCCCTTCCAGTCCGCTCGCCGCGTCGCAAAGCCGGCGGAAAGTCCATGTGAAATCGGCCTGGTTGGCGGCCATGCGCTCCAGCAAATCCTGCGCCAGCGCCAGATCGCCCTCGCGCTCGGTCGCGAGTCCTAGCTTCCTGCGCAGTCCGGCGAGTTGCGCCGCCTCAAACTGCGGCGAAAAAGCCGCCAGCGCCTCGTTGGCTGAGGTGAGCGCCCCATCCCTGCTTCCAGTTTCCTCCGCCAGCAGCGGCAACAACGTCTCCGCCAGGCGCGTAAGGTTCCACAGCGCGATGCGCGGCTGATTGCCGTAAGCATAGCGCCCCTGCTGGTCGATCGAACTGAACACTGTCGCGGGGTCGTACGCCTCCATGAAAGCGCATGGGCCGTAATCGATCGTCTCGCCGGAGATCGACGTGTTGTCCGTATTCATCACGCCATGGATGAAGCCCAGCAGCATCCACTGCGCCACAAGTTGCGCATGGCGACCGATCACGCCGTCCAGCAGAGCGCGGTACGGCTGCTCGGCCCGCGCCGCTTCCGGATAATGTCGCGCAATCGCGTAGTCCGCCAGCGTCCGCAGAGCCTCCACATCGCCCCGCGCGGCAAAATACTGGAACGTGCCGACGCGCAGATGGCTCGCTGCCACGCGCGTGAAGACCGCGCCCGGCAATGCCGATTCGCGAAAGACCCGCTCGCCCGTCGTCACTGCGGCCAGGGC
>Ga0116230_10000597_pt1 | contig 32025 bp, 28 predicted proteins | sample S1TSphfallax_3_FD_88678 | JGI IMG/M metagenome (GOLD analysis project Ga0116230, IMG submission 88678) | Host-associated microbial communities from peat moss isolated from Minnesota, USA - S1T2_Fd - Sphagnum fallax MG | ecosystem: Host-associated > Plants > Peat moss > Unclassified | place... | reverse complement strand
GGCGGTGGTGGATCAGTCGCGCGAAACGCTCGACGATGCCAAGACCGTCTTCGACGACGTCAGCGGCGGGCTCGACCTGCTGCGCGTCGGCCGCTTCGAGATGCCCGCGCGCGCGTATCTCGGCCGCTTCGACTTCAAGGGCGCCGATCAACAGAAGCTGGTCGGCTCGCTCTCGGGCGGCGAACGCGGCCGGCTGCACCTCGCCAAGACGCTGCTCGCCGGCGCGAACGTGCTCCTCCTCGACGAACCCTCGAACGATCTCGACGTGGAGACGCTGCGCTCGCTCGAGGACGCGCTCGGCGAGTTCGCCGGCACGGTACTCGTCATCAGTCACGACCGCTGGTTCCTCGATCGGATCGCCACGCACATCATCGCCTTCGAAGGCGACTCGCGCGTGCATTTCTTCGAAGGCAACTACGCGGAGTACGAGGAGAACAAGAAGCAGCGGCTCGGCGAGGAAGCCGCGCGGCCGCATCGCTTGCGCTATCGCCCGCTGACGCTGCCCTAAACGCGCGCGCCTTCGAGCAGCGCGGTCAACGCGGACGCGATGCGTTCGAAGCCGGCGCGCTTGTAAGGGTAGAGTTCGGCCGGGTCGCTGCCGTGTACCAGCATGGCGGCGTCGGCTTCGAAGAGCAGCAGACGGCCGTCGGCCGTGATCGCGCAGTCGATGCCGAAGTAGTCGAGCGGGACGGCCGCCGCGATCTCGTGCAACGCCGCGGCGAGCGTGCCCGAGAACACCGTCTCGAGCCCACCGATGAAGGCGGCTTCCTCGTCGCGCATCCACGCGTGATCGCGCATCGCCGCGTTGTAGTAGTGGATCATCCAGCGCGGCGAGATCGCGAGGTGACACGCATAGGGCACGCCGGCGACGAAGATGATGCGATACTTGCGGAAGAAGCCGTCGGAGCTGCGATAGTCGACGAACGGCATCACGTAGTAGGTGCGCGCGCGTTCGCGCTCGAGGTAGGCGATCAGCGCGTCGATCGTCTCGACGCGCTCGAGTCCGACGCCGGCCTGCGAACCGACCGGCCGAATGACGACCGGTCCGTCGACGACGTGCTCGTCCATCTCGGTGCGCGCGACGCGCCGTACGAGCGGCGCGGCGATCGTCGCCGAGCCGGCGAAGCGCGCCGAGACGGCATCGCGACGCATGCCGGCGACGGTCGCCGGCGCGTTCACGCACGAGCCCCCGAGGGCGGTCGCGAGCGATGCGGCCAGCGCGAGCGCCGGTTGCGCGTCGTCGGATTCGGCGATCGAGTTGAAGAGCACGTCGTGCGCGGGGACGTGGGGCAGCACGCGGTCGAGCGGTTCGGTGCCGTCGAGGTAGAGTCGGGTCAGGGCCACGCGCGATTCGTCGATGACGAGCTCGAGGGGAACGTTGGCCTCCCACGGGGCGACGCGCGTGAGAGCCAGCACGCGCAACCCGGCCTCGTTGCGGTTGGCGGGCGAGACGACGATCGGGGATGAGCGGAGGGCGGCGCGCAGGTGCGCGACCGCCGCCGCTGGGGTGCCGAGCATCTGCTCGATCTCGTAGAGCCGCAGGTGCGCGTCGCGGTGTTCGGGCTCGCGGCGCAGCAGCGCGTAGGCGGCCGTGCGCAACGCGTGGAGGTCGCGGTCGGCGTCGGGCGCGGTCATCGACGCGCGTTTGGGCGCGCCGGACCGGGGCGCCTCGTTCCCGCGTCCGGCCGAACTTTCCTTAAGGTAATCATTTCCTTATGGAAACCAAAGCCGCGTCCACGGTGTCTGTACCGACGTCCTCCCCACGCTCAGATGGAGAAACGCCATGACGTCCACCGACACGACGACCACGTACGCCATCGACCCGACGCATTCGAGCGTCGAGTTCTCGGTTCGCCACCTCATGCTCTCGAAGGTTCGCGGCGCGTTCCGCGGCGTTGCCGGGAGCGTGACGCTGCCCGCCGGCGCCACCATCCCGACGGCCGTGACGGCCGACATCGAGGTCGCCTCGATCGACACGCGCGACGCGCAGCGCGACGGGCACCTCAAATCGCCGGATTTCTTCCATGCCGAGAAGTTCACGCACATCCACTTCGTCAGCACGTCCGTCACGTCGACGGGGAGCGAGACGTTCCAGATCGCCGGCGCGCTCGAGATCCTCGGCGTGAGCGTTCCCGTGACGCTCGAGGCGGAAGCCGTCGGACGCACGATCGACCCCTGGGGCAACGATCGCGTCGGCTACGAAGCGAAGACGCGCATCAACCGCAAAGACTTCGGCCTCACGTACAATCAGGCACTCGAAGCCGGCGGCGTGATGATCGGTGAGAACATCGACATCGAATTGCAGATCGAGGCGGTCGCCAAGAAGTAGGCCGGCCTAGACCAGTTCCTCTCGGCGGATGCGCGTGTACTCGGCGCGCACCGCCGGCAAGTTGCCGAGCGCGGCGATCGCGGCGTTGAAGTTGCGCTCGCGCGTGCGGTGCGTGAGGATGACGATGTCGGTCTCGTTGGCCTGATCGCCGGCGCCCTTCTGCAGCATCGCGTCGATCGAGATGCCGGCGTCGGCCAGCGTTCGCGCGATGTCGGCCAGCACGCCGACCTCGTCGCGCACGCGCACGCGCAAGTAGTACGACGTCTCGACGTCGTCCATCGGCAGCACGGCGAGATCGCTCATCGCGTCGTGCTGGAACGCGAGGAACGGCACGCGCTCGTCGGGCTCCGAGCGCATGAGGCGCGTCACCTCGATCACGTCGGCGAGCACCGCCGACGCGGTCGCGTCGGAGCCGGCGCCGGCGCCGTAGTACATCGTCACGCCGGCCGCGTTGCCTTTCACGAGGATCGCGTTCATCGCGCCGTCGACGCTCGCGATGATGCGTTCGGCCGGGATCAGCGTCGGGTGGACGCGCAGTTCGATGCCCTCGGGCGTGCGGCGCGTGATGCCGAGCAACTTGATGCGATAGCCGAGTTCTTCGGCGTAGGTGATGTCCTTGTCGTCGAGTTTGGTGATGCCCTCGACGTACGTCTTGGCGAATTGCACCGGGATGCCGAACGCGATCGAGGCGAGGAGCGTCACCTTGTGCGCCGCGTCGATGCCCTCGACGTCGAACGTCGGGTCCGCTTCGGCGTAGCCGAGCCGCTGCGCTTCGGCGAGCACTGCGTCGAACGAGAGGCCCTTCGCGCGCATCTCCGAGAGGATGAAATTGCACGTGCCGTTGATGATGCCCGCGATCCACTCGATGCGATTTGCCGCCAGGCCTTCGCGCAGCACCTTGATGGTGGGAATGCAGCCGGCGACGGCGGCCTCGAAGGCGACCATCACCTTCTGATGGCGAGCGGCGTTGAAGATCTCGTTGCCCTCGAGCGCGAGCAGCGCCTTGTTGGCGGTGACGACGTGCTTGCCGCGCACGATGGCGGCGAGGATCGCCTCTTTGGCCACGGTCGTGCCGCCGATCACCTCGACGACGATGTCGATGTCGGGGTTGGTGACGACCGTGCGGACGTCGCTCACCACGGGGATCGTGTCGCCCACGATCGCGCGCGCTTTGGCGACGTCCCGCACCGCGATCATCGCGATCTCGATGCGCCGGCCGGCGCGCCGGGTGATTTCTTCGCGATTGTTCTCGAGCACGCGCAGCGTGCCGCTGCCGACCGTGCCGAGGCCGAGCAGTCCGACTTTGACGGGTTTCACCGGGTCCCGGTTGGCCTCACCGCTCGCGAACGCCTCGCGCGTCAGTCGTCGTGCAGCGTTCCGGCGGCCAGGCGCTGGCGGCGGACGACGAGCGCGGGGAGGTCGTCGGCATGGTGTGCGATCAGCAGGAGCGTGGTGCCCGCTCCGGCGAGCGCGTGCAGGTGCGCTTCGAGCCGCTCGCGGTAGGCGGCGTCGAGGCCGTTCCACACCTCATCGAGGATGAGCAGCGCGGGCGGCTTCACCAGCGCGCGTGCGATCAGCACCTTGCGCCGTTCACCGAACGAGAGTTCCCCGAAGCGGCGCGCACGGAGCGGCGCGAGCCCGAGTTCGTCGATCAGCGTGGCGGTACGCTCGCGTTGCGCGGCGTCGGGTTCGTGGAAGAGGCCGACGCTCGCGACGAACCCGCCGAGGATCACTTCCTCGACGGTGTGGTTGACGTCGAACGCGATCTGCCACTCCTCCGAGACGTGCGCGATCGTCTCTTTGATGCGCCACACGTCGAAGGGGCCGCCGCGACCGGAGCGCCGGATCTCGCCGCCCCACGCGGGCGAGAGCGTGCCGGCGACCACCGACGCAAAGGTACTCTTGCCGGCGCCGTTTGCACCGACGAGCGCCGTGTGCTCGCCGCGCCGAATCGACCAGGTGAGGTCGTGGAGCACGTGCGTCGCGGCGCGAAAGACATCGGCGTGCGCGATCGCGACCAGCGGTTCGCCTGCCGGCTCCGCGGCTCGCGCGGCCGCGGCGATGCGCGCGTGCGGGCGGCGCGGCGGAGGGCCCGTGCCGGTCGCGACGAGCCGGCCGTCGCGCATCTGCGCGTGGTGCGTGATCGCGCCGACGAAGTCGTCGTCGCGGTGCGAAGCGAGGATGAGCTGCACCTGCGGCGCGATGTCGTCGAGCAACGCCCGTATCTCACCGCGCGCGCGTACGTCGAGCCCGTTGGTGAATTCGTCGAGCACCAGCAGGCGCGGACGCCGCACGAGCGCGCGTGCGATCAGCAGGCGCCGCAGTTGGCCGAACGAGAGCGCGCGCACGCGCTTGGCGGCGATCGCGCCGAGATCGAGCTGCGCGACGATCGCGTCGACCGCGCGCGCGTCGTCGCCGTCGAGCGCGCGGTGGACGTAGAGCGAATCGTCGAAGCCGCTTTCGATCACGTTGCGCCCGACGATCGGCAGTTCGAGCCGCACGTACTTCTCGTGTTGCTCGGGCGAGACGAAGCCGATGAAGTCGGTCGCGCGCAGTGCCGTCTGTTCGCCGCCGTCGAACCGGTACCGTCGCTCGCCGCCGTCGGGATCGATCCATTGATCGCCGCGGATGACGCGCAGCAGCGTGCTCTTCCCCGATCCGTTCGGTCCGGTGAAGGCCCAGTGCTGGCCGGGTTCGAGATCCCAGGTGATATCGGAGATCGCGCGGTGACCGTTCACGTGCACGGAGACGCCGCGCAGGGAGATCAGAGCCAGAAGTGCGCCCCGTCGCGATCGACGTCGCGCCACGCGCCGAGCCAGCGGCGCCGCGCGGCGAAGGCGGCGTCGCGTTCGAGCGCCGCGAGTTCGCCGGCGACGAACGCCCCGTCACCGCCGCCGAGGTTGCGGCGCAGGTGGTCGCACGAACTCGTCGCGTCGTGATGTTCGCCGAGGATCGTCTGCAAGTTCGCCACGCGTGCGGCGAACGTCGCCGCGCGCTTGCCGCAGACGGGCACGAACGCCTCGGCGGCATACCGCAGGCGCTTGGCCTTGATGCGGATGCCGTGGAGTTCCGCGTCGCTCGCGGGGTGGCTGCGCGCGCGCACCGTGCGGCGCAGCGCGCGCCACGCGTCGTCGAGCAACTCGGGCGCGGCATCGCCGGCGCGCTCGCCGGCGCGCTCGTTGAAGCGCGGCGTGCGAACGGCCTCGAGCAAATCCGCGAGAACCAGGACGTAGCGCGGTTGGCGCAGCATGGTGCCGAGTTGGCGATACGCCGCAGCGCGCACGCCGCGCAACAAGTTCAGCACGAGTTCCTTGCGGTGGTTGTCGACGTCGGGGAGTCGCGCCGCATGCCGCTGCAGCCGCTCGAGCAGTACGTCGGCGTCGCGTGCCGCGGCGAGCGCGTCGCCGAGCCAGCGAATGCGTTCGCGCAGCGCATCGGCCCACGCGGGATCGAGCACCGGACGAAACGTGCGCGCATCGGAGCGCAGCCGGCGCACCGCGACGCGGGCGCGGTGGACGGCGGTCGCGTCGCCGCCGAGACGCAAGGCGACGTCGGCGTTGATCAACTGGTGCACCGAGCCGATCAGGGCCGCGCGCACGACGTCGTCGATGCGCGTGCGTCGGTCGATCGGCGGCGCGACGAGATCGGGCGGCGTTCCCGGATCGAGCGCGAGGTCGGGGACGGCGCGTAACAGCTGGACGTCGGCGACCGGGCGCGGCACGACGCCGCGCAGATATGCGGTCGCGAGATCGAGCGCCGCCGGCGGGATCGCGCCGCGCGGTCCTTCGAAGACGTATTCGGTCGCGTACGCGAGCCGTTCGTCGGGCGGCGGCACGGTGAGGCGCCATTCGTTGGGCGAACGGAAGCGCAGGCTGCCGCCCCAGCGCGTGAGCCGGAGATCGTCCGCGTCGTAGTAGATGGTCCGCACCGGACGGTGCTCGCCGGCCGGCTCGATCGCGGTCGCCGAGACCAAAGATTCGCGCATAGGGTGGGGCAACAGTATACGCGCGCTCGGATGCTCAAGGGAAGTGGGAGCCCGTCGCGCTGCGCGGAACCATGCACCGCTCGTGAGCGATCCATGCAGCGTCGGCGCGGGGAATTCGCCCGCCGCGCACCCTACCCTCACACATGCGGAGAAGCACGTCATGAGTATCGATCCAAACGTCGTCCGGCTGGGGCGCTTGGATTGTTGTGCCGTCTCGGATGCGTTGGACAAATTGGGTCTGCGCGGGGCCGAGGGCGGTCTCGTGCAGCGCTCCAGTTCGCGCCGGATCGCGGGACGCGCCGTCACCGTGCGGCTCGTGCTCAAGGACGACGCGCCCGCGCGCAGCGGTCCGCCGGTCCATCTGGGCGCGACGGCGATCGAGGCCGCGGGACCGGGCTCGATCATCGTGATCGAGCAGCGCACCGGACTCGAAGCCGGATCGTGGGGCGGCATCCTCACGCTGGCCGCCAAGCTCCGCGGCGTCGAAGGCGTGATCGCCGACGGCCCCGTGCGCGACATCGACGAAGCGAAGACCTACGATCTGCCGATCTATAGCCGCGGCCTCACCGCGCGCACCGCGCGCGGCCGGATCGCGGAAGAAGCGACCAACGTCGACGTGCGCATCGGTGAGACGACCGTGCACGCCGGCGATTACGTGCTCGCCGACAACAGCGCCGTCGTCTTCGTTCCGGCGCTCGCGATCGATCGCGTGCTCGATGCGGCCGAGGAGATCGCCGCGCGCGAAGCCGCGATGGCGAAAGCGCTGCTCGCCGGCCAGAGCGTCGTCGACGTGATGGGCGCGAACTACGAGAACATGCTCGCGGTGAACGCGTGAGCGCGAACGGGACCAACGCAACGGCGGTCGACGCCAACGTCGATCGCCTGGCGAAACTCGACACCGCGACGCTCAGCGATGCGCTCGATCGATTCGGCCTCAACGGCCAGTGCTACGGCATCGCGCCGCGCGATCCGAAATTTCGCATGGCCGGCCGCGCCTACACGCTGCTCTACGTCGTTGCGGGCAACCCGCCCGGCACGGTCGGCGATTTCATCGACGACGTTCCGCCGGGCCACATCATGGTGCTCGACAACGGCGGCCGCACCAGCGGCACGATCTGGGGCGACATCCTCACCGAGGTCGCCCACCGGCGCCGGCTCGGCGGCACGTTGATCGACGGCCTCTGCCGCGATACGGCGCTCTGCACCGAGCTCGGCTATCCCGTGTTCAGCAGCGACCACTGGATGCGCACCGGCAAGGACCGCGTGCAGCTCGACGCCACCAACGTTCCGGTGAGCATCGGCGGCGTCCGCGTGGCGCCCGGCGACCTGATCCGCGGCGATGCCGACGGCGTCATCGTCATCCCGCAGGGGGATGAGGAGCGAGTGCTCGCTGCCGCCGAGGAGATCGATATGGTCGAAGAACGGATCCGGAACGCGGTGCGTGGGGGGATGCGGCTGACCGATGCGCGCAAGCAATTCGGGTATCACTCCCTTCAAACTCGCGAGAAGAGCCCGTGACCACCACCAACAAGACCTACCGCTTCTACGATCTCCCGACCGTCACGGTCGATTTCGAGCGCCCCGATCCGGCGCTCGTCACGCGCGCCGCCACGTTCGGCTCGGCGACGCTGCACGAAGCCGGCGGAAAGATCGGCGTGCTCCCGCCCCAGATCAAACCCGTCGTGCCGACCTTCACCATCAGCGGGCCGGCCGTGACCGTGCACTCGCCGCCCGGCGACAATCTCTGGCTGCACCGCGCGATCGCCGCGTCGCAACCGGGCGACGTGCTCGTCGTCTACGTCGACGGCGTGTACGAGCACGGCTACTGGGGCGAGATCATGTCGACCGCCGCGAAGGCGCGCCACCTCGGGGGCCTCGTGATCGACGGCTGCGTCCGCGACGGCGCGATCCTCGGCCGGGTCGGCTTCCCGGTCTTCGCGCGCGGGCTCTGCATTCGCGGCACCGGCAAGGATTTCCAAGCCCGGGGCTGGCTCAATCACCCGCTGCTGATCGGCGACGTGACGGTGAACGCGGGTGACCTGATCGTCGGCGACACCGACGGCGTCGTCGCAATTCCGCGCGAGCGCATCGCCGAGGTGCTCGACAAATCGCGCGCTCGCGAGGACAAGGAAGCCGACGTGATGCGCAAGTTGGAAGCCGGCGAGACGTCGATCGATCTCTACGGTTGGGATCGCTGATCGGCGCATGAGCGACGAGGTCCTCATCATCGGCGCCGGCATCGGCGGCTTGACGCTTGCGCTCGAACTGCACGAGGCCGGCATTCCGTGCCGTCTCTATGAGGCGGCGCCCGAACTCAAGGCGGTCGGCGTCGGCATCAACATCTTGCCGCACGCGCAGCGGGAGCTGACGCGGCTGGGCCTGGAACCCGCGATGGCGGCGGTCGCGGTCGAGACGAAGGAAGCGGCGTTCTACAATCGCTTCGGCCAGCATATCTACACCGAACCGCTCGGACGGGCGGCGGGCTACGCGTGGCCGCAATTCTCGATCCACCGCGGCGATCTGCAACTGGTGTTGCTCGAAGCCGTGACCGCGCGGCTCGGCGCCGACCGGCTCCATCGCGGCTGGCGGTGCACCGGCGTTCGCTCCGATGCCGACGGCGTGACCGCGCACTTTGCCGACTGCGACGGCGGCGCGCTCGACGACCAGCGCGGCAGCATCGCGATCGCGTGCGACGGCGTGAACTCGGTCATTCGCAAGCAATTCCACCCGGGCGAACGCGAGCCGCGCTACTCCGGCGTGACGATGTGGCGCGGCGTGACGAAGATGAAGCCGGTGCTCTCCGGCGCGACGTTCGTGCGCGCGGGCTGGCTCAATCCGGGCAAGCTCGTGATGTATCCGATTCGCAACGGCGTCGATGCCGAGGGCAACCAGCTGATGAACTGGCTCGCCGAGAACGAGACGCCGCAGCGCGTCGCGCGCGACTGGACGCGCAAGGGCTATCTCGCCGATTTCATCGCGCCGTACGCGGACTGGCAGTGGGATTGGATCGACGTGCCCGAGATGTTCCGGCGCGCCGAGACGATCCTCGAGTACCCGATGGTCGATCAGGATCCGCTCGATCGCTGGACGTTCGGACGCGTCACGTTGCTCGGCGACGCCGCACACCCGATGGTGCCGCGCGGCTCGAACGGTGCCGGGCAATCGATCCTCGATGCGAAGGTGCTCGCCGAACGGCTCCGCGCGCACGCCGACTGGGCCGAAGCGCTGGTCGCCTACGAGGCAGCGCGCTTGCCCGCGACCTCGAACGTCGTGCTGACGAACCGCGTCAACCCGCCCGATGCGATCCTGCGCGTCGTGTACGAGCGCACCGGCGACACGCCGTTCGAGCGGATCGACGACGTCGTTTCGCGCGAGGAACTCGTCGCCATCACCGACGCCTACAAGAAGGTTGCCGGGTACGATCCCGCGTCGCTCGCAGCGTCGCGATGATCGTCCGTACGCGCGCGAACGCGATTCGCGAACGCAAGGGCCGGCCGTTCGCGACGATCACGGCGTACGATGCGGCGTTCGGCCGCGCCGCGGAGAACGCCGGCATCGACGTCATCCTGGTCGGCGATTCGCTCGGCAACGTGGTGCTCGGCTACGCATCGACGGTGTCGGTCACGCTCGAGGACATGGAGCGTCACGGTGCGGCCGTCGCACGCGGCACGCGGCGCGCGCACGTTGCGGTCGATCTGCCGTTCATGTCGTACGAACCCTCGAACGAAGAGGCGATCCGCAGCGCGGGCCGGCTGGTGCGCGCGGGCGCGAGTTCGGTGAAACTCGAGGGCGGCATCGAGCGGGCCGAACGCATCGCGGCGATCGTCGGGGCGAACGTTCCGGTGATGGCGCACATCGGCGTCGTGCCGCAGACCGCCTCGCTCGGCGAGGGCTTCCGGCGGCGCACCGATCGCGAGCGATTGCTGGCCGATGCCGACGCGGTCACCGCCGCCGGCGCGTTCGCCGTGGTGCTCGAGATGGTCGATGCCGACATCGCGCGCGAGATCACCGCGCGCATCGCGATTCCGACGATCGGGATCGGCAGCGGGCCGCACTGCGACGCGCAGATCCTCGTGCTCTACGATCTGTTGGGTCTCACCGCCGACCCGCCGCCGTTCGCGAAGCCGTATGCGACGCTCGGCGCGGCCGCGACCGAGGCGATGCGCCGCTACGCGGCCGACGTCGTCGCCGGACGCGATCCGGCCGACGGGCCGTCGCTGGAGCCGACCGCGGTTTGATGCTCGCCGTCGCCGTCAGCGCGTTCCTCACGGCGTTCGGCGGCTCGTGGACGTGCACGGCCCCCGTAGCGCACGGCGTCGCGGGATCGGTGACGCAGTGGACGATCGCGGCGGCGCCGCGCGGACCGTGGACGCGTATCGTCGTCGGGCCCGCCGGCAGCGGCGAGGTGGCGTATGTCGGCTACCTGCGTCACGATCGCGCGTGGATCTACGAGTCGTTCCACGACGACGGCAGCTTCTCGACGAGCGTCTCGCCCGGTCCGGCCGGCGGCGTGTGGACCTGGCACGGCACGTTCACCACGCCTGACGGCGCGCGGCACGATTCGGTGCAGTGGCGTCGCGAGGGCGACACGCTGCACCGCCGCTTCGGCCGCTCGATGGGGCGGCTGTTCTTCACCAGCGCAAGCGACGTGTGCCGGCGTTGATCAGGTCGGCGCGCCGTTGACGGCGCGCGCGAGCGCGAACGCCACGCCCGCGGCGACCGCGCCGATCGCCGAGGTCTGCACGGCCGACTTCCATACCGAGACGCCGGTGAAGCGGCCCTTCACCGCGCCGAAGATCACCAGCGCCGCGAACGTGACGATCGCCGACCAGATCAACCCGAGCTGCGTCGTCGGTAAGATCATGTAGGGCACGAGCGGGATCAATCCGCCGATCACGTAGGATCCGCCGATGCGCGCGGCGCTCAGCGGGGCCTTGCGCGGGTTCGGTTGCTCGAGGCCCAGTTCGAAGCGCATCATGAAGTCGACCCAGCGCTGCTTGTTCGAGGTGACGGTTGCGACGAGCTGGTGCAGCGCATCGCCCGTGATCCCGTACGAAGCGAAGATCACCTCGATCTCGCGCCGCTCTTCATCGGGCACTTCGTCGGTCTCTTCGTACTCGCGACGCTGTTCGCTCTCGTAGTGCTCGACGTCGGAGCGCGCGGCCAGATAGCCGCCGAGTCCCATCGAGATGCCGCCGGCGGCGAGTTCGGCGATTCCGGCGGTGACCACGATGTGCGACGCGGCGATCGCGCCGCTGATGCCGGCCGCGAGCGCGAACGGCACCGTCAATCCGTCGGACATGCCGATGATCACGTCGCGCACGGCGTCGGTCGCGTCGAAGTGGTGCTCGTTGTGCGACCGCCGCGGCGGCTTGCGGACGCCTACGCGTCCCGTTGCGATCGGTTGGTCGGCCACGATGCGCTCCTCGTCTCCTCGTGGGCATGCGCCGATGGTTCCGGGGCATCCCGTCGAACGCGAACACCAATGCATCAGTCCGTGTTGGAACCCGGCCTGCCGCCCGTGCCCGATTTTGACGCCGTGGCCGAACGATATCGCGCGTTCGAGAGAACGCTCGCCGGCGGGTCGACGGTTGCAGCGGTTGAGACGGTTCGCGAGTGGGACGGGCTGCGCCGCGAACTCGAGACCTGGAGCAGCCTGACGAACCTGCGGTTCACGCAGGATACCCGCGATCCGGCCGCCCGCGCGGCCCGCGAGCGGGTCGACGAGGCGTCGGCCGTGATCAAGGGCTACGACACGGCGGTCAAGCGCCGCTTGACCGTCAGCGATGCGCGCCCGTCGATCAGCGCCGCCATCGGCCGGCATGCCTTCGATCTCTGGCAGAACGATCTCGCCACCTACGACCCGGCGATCGAGGCCGACCTCGTCACCGAGGCCAAGCTCCGCGCCGAGTACACGCAACTGATGGCGGGCATCGAAGTCGACTTTGCCGGCGAGCGCCTCAATCTCTCGGGGCTGCAGAAGTTCCAGAGCGATCCCGACCGCGCGGTGCGTCATGGCGCCGCAACTGCTCAGTGGGATGCGATGGGTGAACGCGCGGCGGAACTCGACGCGCTCTTCGACCGGCTCGTGCGCCTGCGCGACGGCATCGCGCGCACCTTGGGCTTCGACGGATTCATCGAGCTCGGTTACGCGCGCATGCGGCGTATGGATTACGATCGCGCGGCGGTGGAACGCTACCGCGACGGCATTCGCGCGCACGTCGTTCCGATCGCGTTCGAGATCGCCGAACGCGCGGCGAAGCGCTTGGGTATCGCCGATTTTTCCCGCTGGGACGAACAGTTTCTCGGCCTGAACGCGCCGCCTCGTCCGCGCGGCGACGCGCCGTGGATCGTGCATCAGACGATCGACGGTTTCGCCGAAATCGATCCCCGGCTCGGCGACTTCGCACGCATGATGAATCGCGGGGAATTGCTCGATCTCGTCGCTCGCCCGGGAAAGGCCGGCGGCGGCTACTGCACGAGCTTTCCGACGCTCGGCGTCCCCTTCGTGTTCTCGAATTTCAACGGATCGAGCGGCGACGTGGAAGTGCTCATGCACGAACTCGGTCACGCCTTCCAGATGTATCGCAGCCGCGCGCTGCCTTCGGTGGACTATCTCGTGCCCACGATGGAAACGGCCGAAGTGCACGCGATGAGCCTGGAGTTTCTCGCGTGGCCGCTGATGGAGCGCTTCTTCGGCGATGAGGCCGATGCGTATCGCGAGCAGCATCTGGCCTCGCGACTCGTATTTTTGCCCTACGGCGTGGCGGTCGACCATTTTCAGCACCTGGTCTACGAGCGGCCCGAGGCGACGCCCGCCGAACGTCACGCGATGTGGAAGTCGGTCGAACGGCGTTACCTTCCGTGGCGTTCCTACGGCGATCTCAAACGCCCGGGCGACGGAGCGTTTTGGCAGGGTCAACCGCACATCTACCGTTCGCCGTTCTACTACATCGACTACACGCTCGCGCTGTGTTGCGCGATGCAGGTGTGGGTGCAGGCCGGTGACGATCCCACCGGCACGTTCGAGCGCTACGCGACGCTGTGCGCACGCGGCGGCGAAGCGCCGTTCCGCACGCTCGTCACCGATGCGGGCATCGTCGAGCCGTTCGATCCCGCCGCGCTCCCCGCGATCGTCGCCAAAGCCCGCGCGGCGCTCGCGCTCTAAATACGCGCGCGTCCTCGCACCGGCTCAGTCGTCGAGGAGGCTTGCGTAGTAGCGCCAGCGCGCGGCGAATCCGAACGCGTCGGCGGCTTGCGCGGCGAGATCGTCGTCGCTCATGCCGCGCGGCGTGCCGATCATCGATGCCCACCAGGTCAGCTTCGCTTGATGCTCGAGCCAGATGCACGAGATCACGACTTCTTCGACGCTGGTGCCGGCGATCGCGATGCCGTGATTGCGCAGGTGCACGATCGGCCCCGCGCCGAGCACCTTCGCGAGATCGGCGCCCTGCTCGGTCGTCGTCACCTTGCGCGCCGAGTGATAGATCGGGATCGGCCCGTGCGCGAGCACTTGCGCCATCACGCCCTGCATCGGCAGAATCGGCCGTTCGAGATCGCCGAAAACGGTCGCGAGCGGCTGGTGCGTGTGCACGACGGCGGTGACGTCGGGACGCGCCTTGTAGATCTCCGTGTGCAGCTTCGTCTCGTCGGGCACGCGATAGCGGCCCGCGACGTGCGTCGCTTCGAGATCGACCATCGAGACGTCGTCGGGCGTCATGTGCAATTGGTTCCCCTGCTCGGCGCCGCGCGCGCGAATGAGCACCCGATCGCTGCCCGGCACGCGTGCGCTCACGTGTCCGAGATAATCGACCAATTCGAGTTTTGCAAGAATACGGCAGCCGAGCGCAATCGTCTCGCGCAATCCGCGCACGTCGGGTGCATCGTAGTCAACGTCCATCGCAGCAGTGATTGCCCGGCGCGAAGCGTAAAATCCCCGTCCATGGCGCTTTCCGTCACGTTGATCGCATCGGCCCTCACCGAGCCCATCGTGACGGGCGCCGTGTCCGATCCGGCGCTCGACCTCGATCTCTCCACCGCGTCGGTCGACGAGAACAGCCGCGCGATGATCGCCGGCCGCTTCGACATCGCCGAGATGTCGATGGCGACGTACGTGCAAGCGAAATCGCACGGCGCGGCGCTGGTCGCGCTGCCCGTGTTCATGGGCCGGCGCTTCCTTCAACCGTGCGTCGCGTTCGCGACGTCCTCGCACATCGAGTCGCCGCTCGATCTGCGCGGCAAACGCGTCGCGCTGCCGCAGTTCTGGATGACCTCGAGCATGTGGCATCGCGGCTTGCTGGTGCACGAATACGGCATCCCCGCGAACGAGATCGAGTGGGTCACGACGCAACCCGAACGGCTCGACGTCGGCTTTTCGCCCGGCGTCAGCGTGACGAAGGTCGACGATCGTCCGCTGCCCTCGCTCGTGCACGACGGTTCGGTCGATGCGATCTTCTCGCCGCGGCCGCCGCCGCGCGACGGATCGCTCGCGTTTCTCTTCGACGATCCGGCGGCGACCGCGCTCGAATATCGCAACCGCACCGGCATCTACCCGCTGCTGCACACGATCGTGGTTCGCGAAGCGATCGTGCGCGAGCAGCCCGGCATCGCCGAGGCGCTCTACGCGCTGTTCGTTCGCTCGCGCGATCACGCGTTCGCGCATCCCGGCGCAACCGATATCGAGTCGCCGATCGCCGATCTCGACATCGCGCAGGCGCGTGCGCTGCTCGGCGATCCCTATCCGTACGGTCGCGACGCCAACGCCGATGCGATCCGCGCGTTCCTCGCCTATGCGGCCGAACAGGCGTTGACGCCGGCACCGCTCCCGTTCGAGGACGCGTTCCTCGCGCTCGACTAGCGCATCCCCTGGGTGTTGCGCCGGGACGCCGGGATGTGGTACCGTCGGCGCATGTCTGTCGATCGCGGCACGATGACCATTACCATGACGACCATTCCCCTCGGCGAGGGTGAGTGTCGATCGGTGCTGGCCTAGAACGCGACGCCAACCACCCTGAGATACGACCCTCGCCGATCCGGCGGGGGTCGTTTTATTTATGCACTCGCATCCGGAGGACTCATGAACGCCCTACGCTCCGCCCCGCACCCGGCCGAACGAAAACCGGAGCCGGCCCTCGGTATCGGCCTGCTCGGTTGCGGCGTCGTCGGCTCCTCCGTCGCGCGGCGTCTGCTGGCCACGCGGCCGGAATTGCTGCGCGGCATCGCGGTGCGCGATCCGCACAAGGCGCGCGGCGTGGAGTGGACGCAGTGGAGCGTCGATCCGTTTGCCGTGGTGGACGATCCGTCGGTCGGCATCGTGGTGGAATGCATCGGCGGCGTGCGACTGGCACGCGAGCTGGTGTTGCGGGCGATCGCGCACGGCAAGGACGTGGTCACCGCCAACAAAGAGCTCATCGCGATCGACGGTCCGTGGCTGGCCGCGTTCGCGGCGCGCACCGGCGCGACGCTGCACTACGAAGCGGCGGTCGGCGGCGCGATCCCGATCCTGCGCGCGCTCGAGACGTCGTTGATCGACGAGACGGTCGGCGAGATCGGCGGCATCGTCAACGGCACGACCAACTTCGTGCTCTCGCAGATGGAAGCGGGCGCGGACTACGCGAGCGCGCTCGCCGAAGCGCAGCGGCGCGGCTTCGCCGAAGCCGATCCGCGCAACGACGTGGAAGGCCACGACGCCGCGCACAAGCTCACCATCCTCGCCTCGCTCGCCTTTCGTCGCCCGGTCGCGCTCGAAGCGGTGCGCCGGCGCGGGATCACGGGCATCACGCCGGACGACGTTGCGCTCGCGCGCGAGCGGAACTGGCGGCTGAAGCTCGTCGCGATGGCGCGCCGGAGCGCCGGCGGCATCGAAGCCGGCGTCACGCCGATGTTCGTCGCGCGCGAACATCCCTTCGCGCGTCCGAGCGGTGCGGAGAACGTCGTCCGTCTCACCGGCACCGGCTGCGGACCGCTCGAATTCTTCGGCCTCGGTGCGGGCGGCGATGCGTCGGCGTCGAGCGTGGTCGGCGACGTCGTGGCCGCCGTCGACGCGCGGGCGCACGGCAGCTTTCTGCGCCGCCGCACGATGGGCGATCCGGTGGCGGTGGCGCCGCTACGGCTCCCGGTCGTGGTGCGTCGCGCCGACGGCGTCACGTGTACGGAGCCGCTGGAGCTCGATGCCATCGCCGCGCTCGCCGCGCGCGACGACGTTCGCGCCGCGATTCCGCTGCTGGCTTAGAGCGAGCGTCCGCTGTTGGTGGCGGTGCTCGTCGTCGTGGTGGCGGTCGCGCCGCCCGCCGCCGGAGGGCGCTGGTCGTGGGCTTGGCTGCCCTCGACCATGGTGGCGAGCGTCGCGAGACGTTCGATGATCTCGGCTTCCGCCTCGTCGCGCGGCGGCATCGCCGGTAAGCCGCGATCCTCGCGCAACGCGGCGCGGTGCTGGCCGTAGAGTTCCTCGGCCTTTTCTTGATTGCGCCAGCACACTTTGAAGTGATCGGCGACGCGGAAGGCGGTGCCGTTGTCGTTGCGCTTGAGTTTCGCGGCGACGGTGTTGGCGATCGCGTAGACGTCGAAGACGGAATTGCGCAGCGGATCGAGTCGCGGATCGTAACTGAGCAGATACTCTTTTTTGTCGAGGGTGCGCAGCTGGAAGTACGAGAGCTCTCCGAAACGCGCGACCTTCGCGATGATCGCGCACATCAGCGGCAACGTGGCGTAGGCGAGCCGGTGTTCGGAGATCGCGCGATCGCGCTGCTCTTCGCTCGTGACCTCGCCGCGTTCGAGGCGCTTCGCGTAATCCGCGCGCTCTTTCTTGATGCGTTCGACGCGCTTGAAGAGTCCGGCGATCTCGGGGCGCGAGTGGAACTCGGCCATGCCGGCGGGCGTTTCCATCGCCTTCTTGATCGATTCTTCTTTCAGCACGATCGCGCGATTCATCTGGCCGTCGAGCTGGCCGAGTTGCTCCTCGCGCTTGCGCATGCCCGTGCGCAATTCTTCGAGCGCTTCGGTAGCGATGCTGGCCGCGCGATACAGCCGTCCGGCCCGGCCGAAGGAGAAGACGTTCTCCCAGAAGCCGGGCGGCTTGATGCCGCGCTTGTCGACGTGGTGGGGAAAAGAGTTCGCGTACTGGCGCGTCGTGTGCATCGCGCTCGCGCGGCGCTCTTCTTCGAACAGGCGCGACGCCTTGATCTCGCGCACGAGCTGCTCGCGCTTCGCCTTGAACGACGCTTCGATGGCGGTTTCGGCGCTGGAGATCGCTTGCCGGATGTGGCGCTTGAGCGCGTCATCGTAGGCCGTGACTTCGCGCTCGTCCTTGTCGAAATCGGGGATCTCGTATTGATGCGGAAGCAGGATGCTCGCGCGCGGGTCACGCTCCTCCGCGATCTCCGGGTCGTCGATGCCCGCGAGCGGTTCGCCGAGTCCCGATCCGTCGAGCAGCGATTCGCCGAGATCGGCCGCGAGCGCATCGCCGAAGACGTCCGCCTCTTGAAGCGGAACAATGGATAACTCGGCCTCGTCGGCGTCGTCGCCGAAGCTCTCAAAGAGACGGGACAATGCCGCTACCGAAACGCCTCGGCGAGGCCGTTCGAGCAGCCTACGGAGATTCCCACGGCGTACATATCGTTCCGTAAGACGAGAGTCCGCGCCTCTCCTCGTTCGTTGCGCCGACGGAGCGCCGACGGAGTAGACAACGTACCGTTACGCGAATAGCGATATTCCAACATGCAAGCCGTTCGCGTCATCGTCTTGGCGCTCGTGTTGGTCGTCGCCGCCGCCGCATCATGGTGGTTCTTCGGACAGCGGTCGGAGCAGCCGGCGACCGTCGCCGTCTACTACACGAAGCTCGACGGAACGACGGTCGTGCCGTGGCGGGTCAGCCTCGGCCCCGCCCGCGACCCGCGGTCCGTCGCGTTCTACGCGGCGGTGCAAACCGTCGCCGGCCCGCCCGCCGGCGTCGAAGCCGTGCGCTTTCCCGCCGGGACGCGCGTGCTCTCGACCGACCTCGACGACGGCACCGCCGTGGTCGACCTCTCGAGCGCCGTCGGTGCCAAGGTCGAAGGCAGCTTCACCGAGTCGGCCGAGTTCAAGGCGCTGGTGTACACGTTGACCGCATTGCCCGGCATCAGTGCCGTGCGCGTGCACGTCGGCGGTGCGACGGTTGCGACGCTTCCCGGAGGTCATCTCGAACTTGACGAACCGCTTTCGCGTCAGAGTTTTTAGCGCGCTGTTGGCGCTCGCGGGCGTCGCCGCGACCGTCGTTCCGGTCCGCGCTCAGGATGGCGACCCGTCGTTCTGGTTCGCCGGCACGCGGCTGATCTTCGCGCACGCGGTGCCCTACGACGGTGACGTCGCGGTCTCGGTGCAGGATCCGGGCTTGCAGCGTTTGCTCGCACGACTCGGCGCGACGCTCTCGTTCGCACCGGAAGAACGGTATATCGTCATCACCGCGGCGGACCGCCGGACGATCGCGTTTGCGCTCGGATCCACGCAGTACACGGCGGGCGGCGTCACCTCGCACGCGGCGTTCGCGCCGTATCTCGACGGCAATCAGGCGATTCTTCCGCTCTATGCGTTAGCGCACGCGCTCTACGTCGAGCCCGTCCCCGGGTCCGGCGAAATGATCCTCCAGCCGCAGATCGGCGCGCTCGACGTCCGCTCCGACGCGAGGCGCACGGTGTTCGTGATCCGCGGCGCGACGCAGCTCGCGTACATCAAACGTATCGACACGCCCGAACACGTCGAGCTCGCCTTCAGCGGCGTAGCCTCGACGCTGACCGGCGTGCGTCGCGTCGGCGATGCGACGGTCGACGTGGAGAGCGGCGGTACCGCGAAGAACCCCTCGACCGTCATCACGTTCGACGCGCCGCACGGCGCGCACCACGACTTCACGATTCCGGCATCGCCCTTCGAAGTGTCGGTGGTGTTCACCGGGATCGGCACCGCCGACGTTGCGACGGCGCCCGCGAGCTCCGCGCCGCCGCCCGCACCGGCAGCCGCCGCGCAGGCACCCGCGACGATGCCGCCCGGCGTCGCACCGCCGCCGCCGCCGCTGCTGGGCGGAACGTCATCCTCCGATGCGTCGGCCGCTGCCTCGTCGTCCGGCTCACCGATGCCGGCCGATGCGAGCGTTGCTCCCGCGGCCCCGGCGATCGTCACCGGCGTCGCCTTCGCGCCCGATGGCGGCGGGCTCGACGTTCGCGTGACGGTGAGCGGCAGCGCGAATTACGACTGGCACCGTCTCGCCGACCTGCGCTGGTACGTCGACATCCAGAACGCGACCCTGACCGATGCCGGGCGCGACGACCATCCCGATCTGCCCGCGGTCGAGAGCGTCCGGGTCCGGCAGATCGCCTCGCCGGCCGGTGGACCGGTCGTGCGCATCGCGCTGACGATGCGCGGTGAAAAACGCATCGACGTGATCCCGGCGGCCGACGGTTTCACGATCGAGGCGACCGACGTCGACGACGTCGCCGCCGTGCGAACCGGCGCCGGCCGCATCGGATCGGCGGCCGTCGATCCCGCCAGCATCGCGATCGCGCCGGTTCCGACCGCGACCCCCGCTGCGGGTGCGCTCGCGGCGCCGCCGGGCTGGAAGTTCGCGCCGCCGGTCAGCGGCTCGCACATCATCGTGCTCGATCCGGGTCACGGCGGCGACGATGTCGGCACCGCGCACAACGGCCTGGTCGAGAAGTACGTCACGATCGACATCGCGCGCCGGCTGCGGACGCTGCTGGTCGCGCAAGGCTGGACGGTGCTGATGACGCGCGATAGCGACATCGATCCGCACAACCCGGCGATCATCGCCCAATTCGAGGCCGACGGCAAACCGAACCCGAGCGATCGCGCATACCTGCAGACGCGCTGCGACGTCGCCAACAACGTCAACGCGCGGCTGTTCATCAGCATCCACGTGAACTATTCCGATAGCCCCGCGGTGAACGGCACGACGTTCTACTGGTACAAGCCGCAGGACCGATTGCTCGCCACGACGCTCGAACACGCGGTGATCCCGGTGACCGGCACGAACGACATGGGCCCCGTGCACGAAAACCTCTACGTCACCCGCCATACGACGATGCCCGCCGTGCTCGTCGAGACGGCGTTCATCTCGAACCCGCACGACGCGGCGCTCTTGCATACTCCGGCGTTTCTGCAGAACATGGCGATCGGCATCGCCGCCGGCGTGAAGGCGTACGCCGGCGCGCCGCCGCTGCAAGCCTCGCAGGCCGCTCAGTGATCGGCGTCTACGACTCGGGGCTCGGCGGCCTCACCGTGCTCGCCGCGCTGCGCGCCGCCGGCATCACCGACGACGCCATCTACTTCGCCGATCAAGCGCACGTTCCGTACGGCGATAAGTCCGACGCCGAACTGCACGGCCTCCTCGCGGCGAACCTGACCTGGCTGCGTGATTACGGCGCGGACGCCGTGGTGATGGGCTGCAATACGTCGTGCGCCGTCGCGTCGCGCGCGGGCTGGCCCGACGTGCGGTTTCCGCTCGGCATCGCCGACCTGATCGCCAACGGCGCGCAGGCGTTGCGCGAGACCGCGTACCGGCGCATCGCCGTGATCGCGACCGTCGCCACGGTGCGCAGCGGCGCGTACGGTAACGCGATCCGCGCCGTGGCGCCGCAGCTCGAGGTGATCGAGGTCGCCGCGCCGGAACTCGTTCCGCTCGTGGAAGCGGGTGCGAGCGAGAGCGCGGCTGCGCGCGACGCCGTCGCGTCGATCGCCGCGTCGCTACCGGCCGGCGTCGATGCCATCGTCTACGGCTGCACGCACTACCCGCTGCTCGACGCGCACTTCGCCCGCGCGCTGCCGCGCGCCGCCCGCATCGATCCCGCGGTGCAACAGGCGCGCGCGGTCGCGCGGCTTCCGCTCGCGCGCGGCAACGGCCGAACGACCTACGTCACGAACGGCGACGTCGCCGCGTTCGAAGCCAACGTGCGCCGCTGGACGGGCGACGCCGAGGGTCGCGTCACCGCGCCGATCGGCGCGCGCTAGCATCCCTAGACGACGTGGAAGAGCCGGAAGACGACCAGCGTCGAGATCGACGCGAGTCCGACGCCGGCGATCACCTGCAGCACCGTGTGCGCGCGTAAGTAGACGCGCGCCCAGCAGACGATCGGGATCAGGACGAGGAACGGCACCGGCCGCGTACCGTCGATGACGCACAGCGCGAGCAGCGGCGCGGTGATGCCGAGCGCGTGGGTCGAGATCTTCCAATAGCGCGTGATCCACTGCACGACGAGCGAGGAGACGGCGTAGCCCGCCATCGAGGCGGTGATGATCGCGGGTGCGCCGATCAGCCACAGATCGATCGTGCCGAGCCCGAAGAAGATCACGAAGACGACGAAGACGCGCTCGCGTTCCGCCCGGATCGACATGTCGAGGTCGGAGATCCGTCCGGTGGCGTAGAGCCAGAAGACGTAGATCATCGGCCCGATCGAGGTGAAGAAGGCGCTGTTGAACAGCAGCACCCAGAAGTCGGCCGTGGTCCGCGAGCGTACCGCCGCGAGGATCACGAAGAGGGCGAGCGAGGTGACGAACGGGTTGCAGACCGTCGAGAAGATGCGCGCGAGATCGGTCCAGACCCGCTTGCGGTAGGGCAGGGGAACCGGCGTCGGGAGCCCGGCGGGAGCGTGCACGGGGGCGGCGTTCGGGGTGTCGAAGACCCGCCCATGCTGGAACGCCTCGGCGTGCCGGCCGATCTCAGTAAGCTGAGCCGCGCCGACATCGACCTCCTCGCCAAAGAAATCCGCGATACGCTCGTTCAGGTGTGCGCCATCAACGGCGGACACCTCGCGCCCAACCTGGGCGTCGTCGAGCTGACGCTCGCCCTCCACCGCGTCCTCGACATGAAGCGCGACAAGGTGGTCTGGGACGTCAGCCATCAGGTGTACGTGCACAAGCTGCTCACCGGGCGCGCCGACCGGATCGAGACGATCCGTCAAGCCGGCGGCCTCTCGGGCTTCTCGATGCGGACGGAATCGGAGTTCGACCCGTTTGGCGCCGGCCACGCGTCGACGTCGATCTCGGCGGCGCTCGGGATGGCCACGGCGCGCGATCTGCGCGGCACCAAGGAGACGGTCGTCGCGGTGATCGGCGACGGCGCGCTGACCGGCGGCCTCGCGTACGAGGCGATCAACAACGCCGGCTGCCTCAAGTCGAATTTCATCGTCGTGCTCAACGACAACGAGATGTCGATCGCGCCGAACGTCGGCTCGATCGCCTCGTATCTCTCGGTGCTGCGGACGAAACCGCTCGCGACGACCGCGCGCGAACTCACCAAGGACGTGCTCGAGCACGTGCCGTTCGGCAGCGCGGCGCGCAAGGCGCTCTCGGCCGCCGAAACCGGCGCGATGAAGTTCGTTTCGCCCGAGGGCAAGACGGCCGTCATCTTCGAGGAGATGGGCTTTCGCTACATCGGCCCGATCGACGGTCACGATTACGACGTGCTCTGCGACGTCATCTCGAATGCGCGCAAGATCCCGGGCCCCGTGCTGCTGCACGTGCGCACCAAGAAGGGCAAGGGCTTCGAGCCCGCCGAGACCGACGCGCGTACGTTCCACGGCGTCGGCCCCAACGTGTACTCGCCCGACGAGGGCAAGCTCGAGAAGAAGAGCGGCGCGCGCCCGACGTTCGCGCAGGCGTTCACCGATGCGTTGATCAGCGCGGCGGCGCGCGATCCGCGCGTCATCGGCATCACCGCCGCGATGCCCGACGGCACCGGTCTCGCAAAATTCGCCAAGGCGTACCCGGCGCGTTATTTCGACGTCGGCATCGCCGAGGCGCACGCGGTCTGCTTCGCGGCGGGCGCGGCGACGACGAACGTCCGGCCGGTCTGCGCGATCTACTCGACGTTCCTCCAGCGCGCGTACGATCAGATCGTCCACGACGTCGCGATCCAAGATCTGCCCGTCATCTTCGCGATCGACCGTGCCGGCTTCGTCGGCGACGACGGTCCGACGCACATGGGCCTGTACGATATCGCCTATCTGCGCACGCTGCCGAACATGACGATCATGTCGCCGCGCAACGAAGCCGAGGTCGCGCCGATGCTCGACCTCGCGCTCGCGCTCGAATCGCCGGTCGGCATCCGCTACGCGCGCGGCAACTCCAGCGGCAAGTGGAACGACCTTCCGGTTGCGCCGATGGTCGTCGGCCGCGCCGAGGTGCTGCGCCGCGGCAAGGGCGTTGCGATCCTCGGCCTCGGCGTCACGGTCGACGCCGCGCTCGACGCCTACGAGCTGCTGCCCGACGACGAGAAGCCGACGGTGGTGAACATGCGCTTCGTCGCCCCGCTCGATGAGAATCTGCTCCTCGAGCTCGCCGAAACGCACTCACGCTTCATGACGTTGGAAGAGCATTCGCTCGCCGGCGGGTTCGGTTCGGCAGTCGTCGAGTTTCTCAACGATCGCGGTCTGCGGATCGGCGTCGAGCGCATCGGCGTGCCGAACGTGCTCGTCCACCACGCGAAGCCCGAGGCGCAGCGCGCGCAGTTCGGCCTCACGGGGGAGCACATCGCCAAGCGCGTCGTCGCGCTCCGGGACGTCGCCCTGCCCGAGGCGAAGACGCTCTAGCCGGTCTCCCCGGCGTACGTTCTCACTTTCAAGATTCCGAGGAGCCCCGACATCGTGTTGACCGCCATGCTCGCCGCCGTCACGCCGGCCGCCGCCGCGGCGCCGGCCGCGAAAGCGACCGCTGCGGCCGTGCAGCTGACCCCGCAGATGCTGCAGAACCTGAACCTGCACTATCAGGCGCAGACTCCGCTGCAGCAGCACGCGCCATGGCTGACGCACCTTCTGGCGGCGCTCTTCGTCATCGCGGCGGTTGCGCTGATCGGATTGCTGGCGATTCAGACGACCAAACAAGAGGGGCTCTCGGGCACGATCGGCGGTCGCGTCGACGCCAACTATCGTGGCCGATTGGGCTTCGAGGGGCAACTGGCCAAGGTCACGGGCGGCGTCGCCGTCGCGTTCGTCGTCATCGCAACGCTCGTCTCGCTCTCCGGAATCTAGCGCAGTCTACCGCTGATGGAGGCGCAGGCTGGTCCGGAGCCCCTTCTCAACGTCCGCGATCTCGCTACCACCTTCAAGACGGAAGACGGGTTGGTGCGCGCGGTCAACGGGTTGTCGTTCTCGGTCGAGGCCGGCACCACGCTCGGCATCGTCGGCGAGTCGGGATCGGGCAAGTCGGTCACGTCGCTCTCGATCATGCGGCTCATCCCGCAGCCGCCGGGAAAGATCGAGCGCGGCCAGGTGCTCTTACGCGGCGAAGATCTGCTGAAGAAGAGCGAAGCGGAGATGCGCAAGATCCGCGGCCGCGACATCGCGATGATCTTTCAGGATCCGATGACGTCGCTCAATCCGGTGCTGACGGTCGGCGAGCAGATCGCCGAGGCGACGCGCCTGCACCTCGGCTATTCGAAGAAAGACGCCTTCGACAAAGCGGTCGAGATGCTCAAGCTCGTGCGCATTCCGGCGCCCGAGAAACGCATCAAAGAGTACCCGCATCAGTTCTCCGGCGGTATGCGTCAACGCGTGATGATCGCGATGGCGCTCTCGTGCGATCCCGCCGTGCTGATCGCCGACGAGCCGACGACCGCGCTCGACGTGACGATCCAAGCCCAGATCATCGAGCTGATGAACGAGATGCAGCAGCGCCTGGGTTCGGCGATCGTGTTGATCACGCACGACCTCGGCGTGGTCGCCGAGACGTGCAAGAACGTGCTCGTGATGTACGGCGGCAACATGGTGGAGTACGGCTCGGCCGACGACATCTTCAATCGTCCCAAGATGCCCTACACGATGGGATTGCTCGAATCGCTGCCGCGCCTGGACTCGACCGGCGACCGCTTGATCCCGATCGACGGTCAGCCGCCGAACCTGTTGCGCATGCCGCCGGGCTGCGCGTTCGCGCCGCGCTGCCGCTACAAGATGCCGGTCTGCGACGAGCCCGTGCCGCTCTACGATTTCGGCGGCGGCCACGTTGCGCGCTGCGTGCTCTACGACGAGGCCTCGTCGGGCCAGCGCACGCTCGACGTCGAGAGCGCGCCGCGGACCACGCTGGAAGCGATCTCATGAACGGCGCAGCCTCGACCCTCGTCACCGTCCGCGGGCTCAAGAAGTACTTCCCGATCACCTCGGGGTTGCTGCAGCGTCATACCGGTGACGTGAAGGCGGTCGACGACATCGACTTCGACATCCGGCGCGGCGAGACGCTCGGGCTCGTCGGCGAATCGGGATCGGGGAAGACGACCGCCGGACGCGTGATCCTGCGGCTCGCCGATCCGACCGCGGGCACGATCAACTTCGACGGTCATGAGATCGCCACGCTCTCCCGCGCCGAGCTGCGTCCGCTCCGCAAAGAGATGCAGATCATCTTTCAGGATCCGTATGCGTCGCTCAACCCGCGCATGACGGTCGGCGACATCGTGCGCGAGCCGTTGACGATCCACCACCTCGCCGGCGGGAAAGAGGCCGACAAGCGCGTCCAGGAGTTGCTCGCGATGGTCGGGCTGCAGCCGTATCACGCCAATCGCTACCCGCACGAGTTCTCCGGCGGCCAGCGCCAACGCATCGGGATCGCGCGCGCGCTCGCCGTGAACCCGAAGTTCATCGTCGCCGACGAGCCGGTCTCGGCGCTCGACGTCTCGATCCAAGCGCAGGTGATCAACCTGCTCCAGGATCTGCAGAAGCAGCTCGATCTCACCTATCTGTTCATCGCCCACGACCTCTCGGTCGTGCGCCACATCTCGACCCGCGTCGCCGTGATGTACGTCGGCAAGATCATCGAGTTGGCCGATCGCGACCGGCTCTACGCGAACCCGCTGCACCCCTACACGCAGGCGCTGCTCTCGGCGATTCCGATCCCGGATCCGGCGATCGAGCGCCGCCGCAAGCGGATCATCCTCAGCGGTGACATCCCCTCCCCGGTCAATCCGCCGGCGGGTTGTCGTTTTCACACGCGCTGCCCGATCGCGTTCGAGCGCTGCCGGGTCGAAGTGCCGGCGTTCACGGAGTACGAGAGCGGCCATCGCACGGCGTGCCATTGGGTGGAAGAACACGGCGGCGTGGCGCCGGACCTCACCCGCGGCCCGGCGGTCATCGCCTAAAAAAAGAGAGCGACGTCGTCGCTCTCGGGGTGATCGGGTTACTTCTTTTTCTTCTTTGCGGTCTTTTTCTTGGCCGTTTTCTTGGCGGTCTTCTTGACCGACTTCTTGGCGGTCTTTTTCTTGGCGGTCTTCTTCGCCGACTTCTTGGCGGTCTTTTTGGCCGTCTTCTTGGCGGTCTTTTTCTTGGCCGTCTTCTTGGCGGTCTTTTTCACGGCCGACTTCTTGGCGGTCTTTTTCTTGGCGGTCTTCTTGGCCGTTTTCTTGGCGGTCTTCTTTTTCGCGGTCTTCTTGGCGGTCTTTTTCACGGCCGTTTTCTTCTTGGCCGTTTTCTTCCGACGCGTCTTTTTGGCCGGAGCGGGCGAGTCCGTCGCGACGCTGCCGATCACGGGATCAGTTTCGCTCATTCAACCTCCACGTCCGATGGGACGTTTGTTGTTGTTCGGGTTGCATCGCAAAAATGCGACACGTTTAGTCGCATCCTACAAGGAATTGAGAATTAATGCAACTCGGTTGGGCGATTGCGGGTTGAAGCGGTCCCGAAAATCGCGTCTCACGTCCACCTTGACGGACGGGTTTATACTGAAGGCGTTTACCTCTCGAGGATCACCGTGGCCAAACCGCTCATCATCGTCGAATCGCCGACGAAAGCCAAAACCATCAAGAAGTTCTTGCCGGCGCGATTCGTCGTCAAGGCGTCGGTGGGGCATGTCCGCGACTTGCCCAAGTCGACGCTGGGCGTCGATGTCGACCATGATTTCGCTCCCCGCTACCTGACGATCAAAGGGAAGGGCGACATCATCAAGGAGCTCAAGGCGGCGGCGAAATCGGCGAGTGAGGTCTATCTCGCGACCGACCCTGATCGCGAAGGCGAAGCGATCGCATGGCATCTGGCCGAGATTCTCAAGCTCGAAAACCCCAAGCGGATCGAGCTTCATGAGATCACGAAGGATGCGGCGTTGGCCGCGATCGCCGATCCGCATTCGATCGACATGCCGCGCGTCAACGCGCAGCAGGCGCGGCGCATCCTCGACCGGCTCGTCGGCTACAAGATCTCGCCGCTCCTGTGGGCCAAGGTGCGCGGCGGCCTCTCCGCCGGCCGCGTGCAATCGGTCGCGGTGCGGCTGATCGTCGACCGCGAGCGCGAGATCCTCGCCTTCATCCCGCGCGAGTATTGGTCGATCACCGCCCGCCTCTCGAAAGCCGAAGCGGTCGCGAACGGCGTGGCGCCGATCATCTTTCCGGCGGAACTGTATCAGATCGACGGTGCGAAGGCCGAGGTCACCAACGCGCAGACCGCGACCGAGGTGGTCGAGGCCGTCCGCGACGCGCAGTGGCGCGTCTCAACGGTCAAAGAACGCGAGACGCGGCGCAACGCGGCGGCGCCGTTCACCACCTCGACGATTCAACAGGAAGCGTCGCGGAAGCTGAAGTTCCGCGTCCGCAAGACGATGCAACTGGCCCAGGCGTTGTACGAAGGCGTCGACCTCGGCGCCGAGGGCACGCAAGGTCTCATCACCTATATGCGTACCGACTCGACGCGCATCAGCGACTCGGCGCGCGAGGCGGCGCGCGAGTTCATCCAGAGTTCGTACGGCAACGAGTTCGTCGGCGCGCAGAAGCAGTTCAAGATCCGCGAGGGCGCGCAGGACGCGCACGAAGCGATCCGCCCGACCTCGGTGTTCCGCACGCCGGATTCGCTGGCGGGCGTGCTCAAGCGCGACGAGCTGCGGCTCTACCGCTTGATCTGGGAGCGCTTCGTCGCCTCGCAGATGGCCCCGGCCGTCTTCGACCAGACCACGATCGACATGGTCGTTGGACGGTACACGTTCCGTTCGACCGGCAGCGTGCTGAAGTTCGCCGGCTTCCTGCGCGTGTACGAAGAGGGGCGCGACGATGCCGGCGCAGCGGACGAACTCACCGGTGATGCCAAGAAGCCGCTGCTGCCGAAGGTCGCCGTCGACGAACGGCTCGATCTGCGCGCGCTCGAACCGAAGCAGCACTTCACCGAACCGCCGCCGCGCTTCACCGAAGCCTCGCTGGTGCGCGCGCTCGAGGAGAACGGCATCGGCCGCCCCTCGACCTACAGTTCGATCGTCGAGACGATCCAGGCGCGCGGCTACGTCGAACAGGTCGATCGCCGCTTCCACCCGACCGATATCGGCATGTCGGTGAACGACCTGCTCGCCGAACACTTCACCGACGTCGTCGATCCGAAGTTCACCGCGTTGATGGAAGGCGAACTCGACGGCGTGGCCGATCGCGGCGACGACTGGGTCGCCGTGTTGCGCACGTTCTACGACAAGTTCAGCCTCGAGCTCGCGGCCGCCGAAGAAAAGCTGCCGAAGTTCGAGCAGCGCGACGAGCCGACCGACGAGATCTGCCCCAACTGCTCGAAACCGATGGTGATCAAGACGGGCCGGTTCGGACGGTTCATCTCGTGCTCGGGCTATCCCGAGTGCAAGACGACGAAGCCGATCCTCAAAGACTCGGGCGCCATCTGCCCCAAGGACGGCGGCATGATCGCCGAGCGCAAGTCGCGCAAGGGCCGCACGTTCTTCGGCTGCGCGAACTATCCGAAGTGCGACTTCGTCTCGTGGGACCGCGTCGTCCCCGATCCGTGCCCCGTCTGCGGCGACTACGTCGTCGCCAAGACGAAGCGCGGCGGCGCCGTAAGCTTCGAGTGCCACGCCGACAAGACGCACGACACCAGCACGATGGGCGGCGCCGCGGCAAACGTCGAAGAAGAGGAGCTTGAGCCCGTCTAACCGCGCCCCATCGAACATCGGACGTCAACGCGCCGCCCGTGTCATCCCGAGCGAAGCGCCGAAGGCGCGCAGTCGAGGGACAGCGACCGGCATGCCGCATTCGCGGAGGGCGAGCGTCTCGCGGTCCCTCGACTGCGGTTCGCTTTGCGAACCTTCGCTCGGGATGACAACGGGGAGAACGAAGGGCAATGTCTGAGCAGCCCGTTACCGTCATCGGTGGCGGCCTTGCGGGGTGCGAGGCCGCGTGGCAGCTTGCGCGGCGCGGCGTGCTCGTGCGGCTCTACGAGCAGCGCCCCCATGCCAGCGGCCCGGCGCATCACACCGCGATGCTGGCCGAGCTCGTCTGCAGCAATTCGCTGCGGGGTGCGGCGGTGGAGAACGCCGTCGGTCTGCTCAAGGAAGAACTCGCGCGGCTCGATTCGCTGATCGTCACGTCGGCGCGCGCGACGGCGGTGCCGGCCGGTGGCGCGCTGGCCGTCGACCGCGAGCGCTTCGGCGCGCTGGTGGAATCGCGCCTTGCCGAGCACCCCAACGTCGACATCGTGCGCGCGGGGATCGACGCGATCCCGACCGAGGGCATCGTGATCGTCGCGTGCGGGCCGCTTCCGTCCGCGTCGCTGGCGGCGCAGATCGATGCGATCGTCGGCAACGAGCGGCTGCACTACTACGACGCGGCCGCGCCGATCGTGGCGACCGAGTCGATCGACATGGCGCAGTGCTATTACAAGTCGCGCTACGACAAGGGCGACGGCGAGGACTACCTCAACCTGCCGCTGGATCGTGAGCAGTATCTCCAGTTCGTCGACGACCTGCGCACGCTGCCGCGTCACGATCCCAAAGGCTTCGAGCTCGACGCCGCCACCGGCAAGATCCCGTACTTCGAAGGCTGTCTGCCGATCGAAGAGATGGCGCTGCGCGGTGAGGACGCGCTGCGCTTCGGCCCGCTCAAGCCGGTCGGCTTGCGCGATCCGCGCACGGGCAAAGCGCCGTACGCGGTCGTGCAGCTGCGCAACGAAGACGCCGACGGCAAGTCGATGAACCTCGTCGGCTTCCAGACGCGGCTGACGTGGCCCGCGCAAAGAGAAGCCTTCGGCAAACTGCCCGGTCTTGCGAACGCCGAGTGGCTGCGTTTGGGCGTGATGCACCGCAACACGTTCATCGATTCGCCGCGCATGCTCGATGCGTCGCTGCAACTGCGCACGCGGCCGGGGCTCTACTTCGCGGGCCAGATCACCGGTGCGGAGGGCTACGTGGAAGCGGCCGCGTGCGGCATGATCGCCGGCATCGCCGCCGCCGCCGCGACGCACGGCGAAGAAGCGGCGCCCGTCCCGACCGACACCGCGCTCGGCGCGGTCGTCGCGCATCTGCAGAACACCGCCTCACCCGACTTCCAGCCGGCCAACGTGACCTGGACCTGGTTCACGCCGCTGTCCGGCAAACCGATTCGCGACAAACGCGAACGTCGTGCCGCGCTCGCCGCGCGTGCGCTCGAGCGCATCGACGCGTATGCGGCGTCCGTCGCGCCGCGGGTGCTCATCGCGCCGTGAGCGCGGCGGCTGGTGCGAGCGCGTGGGTGCGCTGGTGCGTCGTGCTGGTCGCGGTCGTCGGCATCGTCCTCGATGCGGCCGGCGCGATCGGTGCGCTCGAAGAGCCTGCCTTCGGATTCAATACCACGGCCGTCGGCATCGCGGCACTCTCGCGTGGCGAGTTCGTGCAACTGACGGAGCTCGTCCCGGGCGGTCCGATGGACGAGGCCGGGTTGCGTGTCGGCGACCGCGTGCGGGTCGTGCGCGGCGATCTCGGAGAGCTTACCGGGGCGTCGGAGAACGCGACGGCTCCCGTGCACTTTGCGCGCGCGGACGGTCGCGTCGTTGCGGTCCGGCGCGCCCGCCTGCACGAGTATCCGTCGGCGATCGCCTTAGCATTGATCGGCATTGGCCTCGCCGCGCTCGCGATCGTGCTCGCGTTGCGTGGCTGGCATGGAGCCCAAGCCCGTTGGCTCGCGATCGGCATGGCGTGGGAAGCCTACGCGTGGATTCCCACGGTCGATCCGAGCGCTCCGATCACGGTGCTACAAAACTACGGAGCCATTCCGATCATGGGCGTCGGTACGTGGGCGCTCGTCGCGTTCGCGACCGGGTGGCTCGCGACGCCGGCGGCGCTTGCACGGGTGCTCCGATGGGCTGCAGCAGGGTTCGCCATCGTCTTTACGGGTGCGACCATCGCGGCGAATGCACTCGGAGCGATCGCCGGCGGCGGCGTCGGCAACGTGGGGCTCGCAGCGTGGTCGATGTGTGCGGCGCTCATCGTCGCCGGACTGATCACGAGCGTCTGGCACGCGCGCGGCATCGAACGCCGCCGCATCGGCTGGATCTGCGTCACGACCGCGGTGGCCTTCGCGCCGTGGATCGCCTTCGTCCTGATGGAGGCCCTCGGGCGGATCGTTGCGAGCGATGTGCCGCTCTGGGTCGTCGTGCCGACGGCCGTGTTCCCGATCGGCTACGGTTATTCGATCCTGCGGCGCGACATCGTCGACGTCGGGTTCGCGCTCAATCGTGCGGCCGTCTTCGCGGCGACGACCGCGTTGCTGGTCGGGTCGTTCGGGGCGTTGCAGTGGGCGGCGGATCAGTTGCTCGTGCAGATCGTCGGACGGCACGATTTCCTCGTGCAGATGACGATCGCCGTCATCGTGCTCTATGTCGTGCGCGCGTTGCGCGCGCAAACGGACGCCTTCGTGACGCGCGTGTTCTTCGCATCGCGCGAGCGCCGGATCGCGGCGATCCGCACGCTCGCGGCTGAGGTCGATGCCGTGTCGACAGCGGAGGCGATCGCACCGTTC
>Ga0116230_10000596_pt1 | contig 32049 bp, 28 predicted proteins | sample S1TSphfallax_3_FD_88678 | JGI IMG/M metagenome (GOLD analysis project Ga0116230, IMG submission 88678) | Host-associated microbial communities from peat moss isolated from Minnesota, USA - S1T2_Fd - Sphagnum fallax MG | ecosystem: Host-associated > Plants > Peat moss > Unclassified | place... | reverse complement strand
GCTCATCACCCAGCAGAGCACCGGCGCGGCGACGGCGAACATTGCGATCCGCGGACTGGCGTTTGCCGACGTCGAAAAGTCGTTCGACCCCACCGTTGCGGTGGCCGTCGACGGCGTGTTTCTCGGCACCAGCACCGGGCAGTTTCTTGATCTGTTCGACCTGGCGGACTTCGAGGTGCTGCGCGGCCCGCAGGGAACGCTGTTCGGTCGCGATACCATCGGTGGCGTCATCAGCGTGACGCGCACCAAACCCACCGGCGAATTCGGCGCCAAGGTCGAGGTCAGCTACGGAAACTACGACGACCGTTCGGTACGCTCCGTGTTCAATGCAGCGGTCATCGAAGGCGTGCTCGCGGCGAAAGCGTTCTTTTTTCAAACCGACTCCGGCGGATATTATCACGACGGGGTTACCGGCGCCGAGTTGGGCAAGAGCAAGGATCAGCACTACGGCGTGACCTTGATGTTCACGCCGACCGACAAATTCGACGCGCTGCTGACCCTCGAAAAGGAGGACCAGGAGTTCCAACCCATCGATGCGGGCATCACCAATTCGAGCGAATTGTTCGGTCAGGTGCTGCTGGGATACGGCTTGACCAACAACGTCAACCGGAATCAGACCAACGATCTGTATACCGTGTTCCTCAATCCGAAGGGACCGACGAATTACGGGTTCTATTCCGCCCCGGCCGAAACCCTGCAGATGAATTACGACCTCGGCCCGACCAAGCTCACTTCGATCACGGGCTATCGCAGCTCGGAGGAGAATCAGCAACAAGCCTACGACGGCGACGAGTTGTCGCTGTACATCGGCCACCGCATCCAGTCGTTTCATCAGTTCAGTGAGGAGTTGCGCGCGGCGGGCAAGGTCATCGACACCTTGGACTACGTCGGTGGACTTTATTACTACAGCAGCGGCTATGGCCTTACCGACTACAGCGATCTGTTTCAGGGCGGGTTCCCAGCGCCGCAGATCGTCAGCGGTACGGCGTTGTCCGCCGCCGCGTTCGCCGACTTCGACTGGGCGTTCTACGACAAGTGGCGCTTGAACTTCGGCGGCCGCTACACGCATGACCGCAAGAGCATCGCCAACACCGACGTGTTGCCCGGCGAGACCACCGAGACCTTTCTCGGTGCGCCGCACGCCGATTTCAGCAAATTCACACCGAAGATCAGCGTCGATTACCGGCCGACGACCGACTTCATGTACTACGCCTCGTGGTCCGTGGGCTACCGGTCGGGCGGTTTCAGCAACCGCGCGACCGACGTCATCACCACCAATACGCCGTTCCAACCGGAGACGGTCGATTCTTACGAGATCGGCGTCAAGTCCGACTGGTTCGACCGCCGGATGTCGGTCAACCTGTCGCTGTTCGACGCGAGCTATAAGAACCAGCAAGAATCGACCACGATTCCCGGCGGGATCACCGGCAACGAGACCGTGGTGTCGAACGTCGGCTCGTCCGTCATCCGCGGCGTCGAACTCGAAGTGGTCGGGCGCGTCACGCAGCAGCTGACCCTGAATGCCAATCTGGGCACCTTGAGCTCGCACTTCAATGACTTCGTCACCGGCCAGGTGCTGCCGGGCCAGACCGTGCGTTCAGAGGTCGACTACTCGAACGTCAACCTGATCTACAACCCGAAGATCACCGTGTCGGCCAATGCGGACTACAAGGTGCCGGTGAGCTTCGGCGACGTGCACGCAAATGTCGGCTACCGCTATATCGCGAGCTACGACCAGCAGATTTCCCTGGGACCCTACTCCCAGCCCGGCGGCCCCGGTACACTCGCCGTGGTCGAGAGCAACGATCCCCGCGTGCGTGCCGAGCCCCAGCACCTGCTCGACGCCAGTCTGCGCACGGATTTCTTGATGAACCACCTAAAGTCGCACGTGACCTTCTACGGCCGCAATCTCACCAACGATCTCGGACCGAACGGTGCCTTCACGGTGGCGGGGCTATTCTCCTTCGCCACGGCCATGGAGCCGCGGACCTACGGCGTCAGCTTGGGCTTCGAGTACTAACTTATGACGATCAATCGCCGGTTTTTGTTGGTGCGACGCCCGCAGGGGGCGCCCGTCGCCGCGGACTTCGAACTCAGCGAGGTGCCGTTGGCGCCGCCACCCCCAGGGTCCTTCATTCTGCGCAACCATTTCGCCTCTCTCGATCCGGCGCAGCGCGGCTGGATGAGCGATGAGCCCTCGTACATGCCACCGATTCCCTTAGGCGCGCCGGTGCGCGCGACCACGGTGGGCCGCGTCGAGTCATCGGCGTCGCCCGACTATGCGGTGGGCGATTGGGTGATGGGCCTGAATGCGCTCGAGGATTATTCGCTGGTGACGCCCGGCGGCTTCACGACCAAGGTCGACGTATCCCAAGTGGCTTCGCCGAGCTTGTTTCTTTCGGCTTTTGGCGCGGTCGGACTGACGGCTTACTTCGGATTGCTGGAGGCGGGCCAGCCGCAGGCGGGGGAGACGGTGCTGGTGTCCGGGGCGGCCGGCGGCGTAGGGTCGGTGGTAGGTCAGATCGCGAAGATCAAGGGTTGCCGCACCATCGGCATTGCCGGCGGACCGGTCAAGTGCCAGCGGCTGCTCGAGGAATACCATTACGACGTGGCGATCGACTACCGCGGCAAGAGTCAGGAGGAGTTGCGCGCGGCGATCGCGGCAGCGGCTCCCACCGGCGTCAACGTGATCTTCGAAAACGTCGGCGGCGACATTCTCGATGCCGGGTTGCTCAATCTCGCGCAACGGGCACGCATCGTGCTGTGCGGTCTCATCAGTGAATATAACAATGCCGCAGGACACGTCGGCGCGCGCAATCTCTGGCAACTGATCGTCAAGCGCGCGACCATCCATGGCTTCCTGGTCGCCGACTATGTGACGCGGTTTGCGGAGGGCGCGGCACAGCTCGGGCAGTGGATGGCCGAGGGACGACTCAAAGTGGACGAGCAGGTCGATGTCGGTTTGGAGAATGCCTATGCCGCCTTCATGAAGCTGTTCTCCGGTGCGAACGAAGGCAAGATGGTGTTGAAGATCGCCCCATGAACGCCCTACGCTAGTCAGGAGTATTGCCGTGGATCACGCGCTTCATCATGTGCAGGAACCCAGCCGGGAATATGCCCTCGATCTCGAGGTGACCGCCGGCGAGTGGCCGGATGGTATTTCCGGCCATGTATTCATCATCGGTCCATCGCAGCCTAGCCTGGCCAATTTCGTCTGGAGCGGCACCGGCATCATCACCCGGGTGGATCTTCAGCCGAATTCCGCGGGAAAACCCCACTGGCTATCGAAGCGGGTGGTGACCCCCGATACCGCGCTGGTCTACGGTCTGGCGCAAGGCGTCGATCCTGCCACCTTCGGTTCGCTGCTGGCCGGAACCAGCATCGCGCTCACCAATACCTCGCCGCATTTCTTCGGCGACCGGCTGATCTTGACCTTCGACATGCAGCGCCCGGCGGAGTTCGATCCGGTCACGCTCGAGTTCAAGACCTATATCGGCGCCCGCGCCGAATATCCGGCGGTGAAGGCACACCCGGTATTTCCCGAAATTCTCACCACCGCCCATCCGGTGGAGGACCTCGACGACAAGTGTCTTTGGTTCTGCAACGTGCTCATGACGCCGGTCGGAAACTCGAAGACCCTGTTCAACAACGCATTGCACGTCGTGCGCTGGGACGGCAAGGGCGACCTCCAAACCTGGTACGTACCGGGCGCACTGGTAACCCAAGGCATACACGAAGTGACCGTCACCCGGGACTACATCGTGTTCACCGAGGTCGGATTTCAGCATGAGCTCTCGGCCATGGCGGGTCGGGGTCGCCAGGCCATTCATCCACCGTATACCGACATCTATATCGTTGCGAAGAAAGATTTGACGGCCGAGAATCGCGGCCGCGGCGTGCCGCATGCGCGCGCGCGGGTGCCCTACGAGTCGTTTCACGAATTTGCGGATTATGCGCAGGATGGCGAGGACATCACGCTGTACATTGCCCACTCCAACGGCTGGGACATCAATTACGCGGTGACCGAAGCGGATACGGTGTGGAGAACCGGCGCCGTTCCGCCTAAAGGCCTGCACGGCTTTCTGCCGACCACGGTCGATGCCTCGCCCGTCGGACGCTATGTCATCAACGGCCGTACCGGGGAGGTGAAGGACAAGAAACTCTTCATCGATCCGAAGCGGCACTGGGCAACTCTGCTCTATGCGCGGGACATGCGCCGCCCCGCGCTCGAGCGCGGCCGGTACCTGTGGCAGGCCTATTGGGGCTGCGATCCAGAAATGCTCATCACCCGCATCGTCGAGATGTACCGCGATCACCCCTATCGGGTGGTTCCGGTCGACGAATTGCCCAAGGAGGAGATTCCGTCCACGCTCGTCTGTCTGGAACTCGCGGGGATGACCGAGCAATCCGCCTGGGCGGCGCCGCTCGGCACTTTCGTGCAATCGCCCGCTTATGTGCCGGACGAGCAGGGTGGCGATGGCTGGGTCGTGGCGTTCCTGCAGCATCGCGACAAGACCGAATTGCTGGTTTTCGATGCCTTGGATCTCGCCAAAGGCCCGCTCGCGATCGCATCGGCACCCGGTCTAAAGCAGTCCTTCCAAGTGCACTCCGGCTTCATGCCGCAGATCGCCTCGCGCGAAACCGGTTATCGGCGTTCCTTCGCCGCGGATTTGGGCGATGCCTGGCGCGGGCTCTCCGCCGAAGCACAGCGTGTGATCGAACCCGTCATCAAGGCGTTTGCGTAACGCTACTGGAGTGACCATGGACCATGCCTTGCATCATGCGTGCGATCAAAGTCGCGAATTCGAAGGCCCGCTCGACATCCAAGGGCAATGGCCCGCCGGGCTCGGCGGCCATGCTTTCGTGATCGGCCCGGCGCAGCCGACGCTCACGAAGTTCGTCTGGAACGGCACGGGGATCGTGACGCGCTTCGACCTCGCGGAACAACGGGTGCGCTCGCGCTTCGTCGGTACGCCGGATCTGGAGGTTTTCAAAGGTCTGGTGACATCGCTGCCGGCCGAGCAGTGGCTGCCGATCATCCAGGGTGGCGTGCCGTCGCTCACCAACACCTCGCCGCATTTCCTTGGCGATCGGCTGCTCCTGACCTTCGATTTCCAGCGCCCGATCGAAGTCGACCCGGTGACCCTCGACTTCAAGAGTTACTTGGGCAGCGTCAGCGAATATCCCGCTGTCGTGCCGCATCCGTTGTTTTCGGCGGTGCGCACCACCGGCCATCCGGTCGAGGATATCGACGAAGGCTGCTTGTGGCTGTGCAATACCAATTTGCAGCCGCTCGGCGGGCGCTCGACCACCGAAGTAGAGGGGCCGCTGCACATCGCCCGCTGGGACGGCCGCGGCAACGTCGATACCTGGTATGCGCCCGGAGCGCGTTCGATGCAGGGCATCCATGAGGTTACCGTCACCAAAGACTTCGTGATCTTCGTCGAACTGGGCTATTCGCCCGAACCCGGCAATGCCGACGGCTGGCACCGCACGCTGCCGCAGCGCCCGTACACCGACATCTTCATCGCGGCGAAGCGCGAGCTGACGCAGGCGCGCCGCGGCAAGGCGGTGCCCATCGCGCATGCGCGCGTGCCGCAGGAGATGTTTCACGAGTTCGCGGACTATCGTCAGGAAGGCGACGACCTGGTGCTCTACATCGCGCATTCCAACGGCTGGGACTTGGGCTATGGACTGACCGAACAGGACACGATGTGGACCACCGGCGGTGCGATCCCGACGGGCGCCCTCGGGATGCACGCGATGCCGATGGACGTTTCGCCGATCGGGCGCTACGTCATCAACGGCTACACGGGAGAGGTCAAGGATACAAAGCTTTTTCTGGACCGTCGCCATTGGGGTCCGGGCATTTACGGGCGCGACATGCGCCGTGCCGGCGTCGAGCACAACCGCTACAGCTGGCAGGCGTATTGGGGCTACGAGCCCACGATGGTGCCGACGCGGCTGGTGGAGATGTACCGAGATCATCCGTACCGCGTGGTCCCGGTCGAGGACCTGCCGCGGCAGGCGGTGCCGTCGTCGCTGGTGTGCATCGATCTGGACACCATGCGCGAGCAATCGTCCTGGTCGTTCCCCGAGGGCAGCTTCGGCCAGGCGCCTTGCCACGTGCCCGATGCGGACGGCGGCGCCGGCTGGACGGTGTGCTTCGTGCAGTACCCCGATCGCACCGAGCTGCAGGTATTCGACGCGCTCGCGCTCGGCCGCGGACCCGTCGCCACCGCCCGAGCGCCGGGATTCAAACAGTCCTATCAGGTTCATTCCGGTTGGCTGCCGGTGATCCGCTCACAGAACACCGGCTACGAGCGATCTTACGCGGCGGATATCGGCGATGGCTGGCGGGCGCTCGGGCCCGACGTGAGAAAAATCGTCGAGCCGGTCTTGGCAAGGTACGGGTGATCCATGAAACGTCTGGAAGGAAAAATTACCCTGGTCACCGGCGCCGCCTCGGTGCCCGGCCTCGGCAGCGCGACGGCCGAACGGTTCGCCCAGGAGGGCGCGACCGTGTATTTGACGGATCTCGATCTCGCGGGCGCCGAGTCGGTGGCCGAAGGCATTCGTCAGGCGGGCGGCCGCGCGACCGCGCTCGCCCATGACGTGGCGTCCGAAGCGGATTGGGATCGCGTGATCGCCACCGTCATCGAGCGGGACGGGCGCTTGGACGTGCTCGTCAACAATGCCGGCATCGCGATCTTGAGGATGCTCGAGGCGGCGACCACCGCCGAATGGAAGAAGGTGATCGACGTCAACCTGGGCAGCGTCTTCTACGGCACGCAGCGTGCCGTGCGCGAAATGCGCCGGGTGGGTCAGGGCGGTTCGATTATCAACATGTCCTCGGTGGCCGGGCTGGTCGGTGTGCCGGGATGCACCACCTATGCAGCAACCAAGGGCGGGGTGCGGCTGTTCACGAAGGCGGTGGCGATCGAGACCGCGCGCGAGAAGATCCGGGTCAACTCCGTGCATCCGGGGGTGATCTGGACCAACATGCAGAAGCTCGCATTCAAAGACAATGCGGACAACGCGGCGGCGATCGCGGCGGCCATTCCTTACGGTGCCATGGGTGAGCCTCTCGATATCGCCAACGCCTGCCTGTTTCTTGCGTCGGATGAGTCGCGGTACATCACCGGAAGTGAGATCGTGGTCGATGGCGGCATGACCGCGCAGTAAGCCGGAGTACTCGATGAGCGATGAAGTTCTGCTCGAGCGCTGCGGCGCGCACGTTTTGCTCGTGAAGCTCAACCGTCCCGGCGCGCGCAATGCCATCAATGTAGCCATGACCCAGGCCATCACCGCGGCCGTCGAGAGCTCGGAGGCGGATCCGGCGATTCGCGCCGTCATTCTCACTACCACCGTCGCCGACGTGTTCTGCGCCGGTGCGGACCTCAAGGATCTTGCGGCAGGGCGGGGCGCTGACTTGGTGACCGCGGCTGGAGGTTTCGCCGGCTTCGTCTGGGCGAGACGCCGCAAGCCGTGGATAGCCGCGGTGGCCGGTAAGGCATTGGGCGGGGGGCTGGAATTTTGTCTGGCCTGCGACATGGTGGTGGCGGGTCGGGGTGCGTCCTTCGGGCTGCCAGAGGTGCTGCGCGGCCTGTATGCGGGTGCCGGAGGTGCATTTCGGCTGCCACAGGCGATTCCCCGCGCGGTTGCCTTCGAGATGCTGACCACCGGCTTGCCGATCGACGCGAGCCGCGCTTACGAACTGGGGCTGGTCAATCGTGTGGTCGAGACCGATGAGGTGCTAAACGCCGCGGTGCAGCTGGCTGAAGCGGTCTCTCGGGCGGCACCGCTCGCGGTGGTCGAAACGCTGGCGCTCGCTCGCGTCGCAAATCAAAAGACCGAGCAGGAGTTGTGGCAATTGTCGGACGAACTCGGTGCACGATTGCAGCAAACCGAAGATTTTTGGGAGGGGCCTCGTGCCTTTGCGGAGAAGCGCAGTCCGCTGTGGAAGGGCCGATGAACGACGCGCGCACCCCCGTCATCATCGGCGTGGGACAGTTCTCCGAAGCGCCGAATCATCCCGCCTACCGGGGTTGCTCGCCGGTTGAACTCGCGGCCGCCGCGCTTCGCGAGGCCATCAAGGACACCGCCGCGGCGCGCGATCTGGTGGGCTCAATCGACACGCTGGCCGCGATCCGCCAATTCGAAATGTCGACGCCCCAGGCGCAAGCTCCCTTCGGTCATTCCAATAATCCGCCGCGATCGATCGCCAAACGCATCGGCGCCAACCCCCGCCGCGCCATTCTCGAGATAGCGGGCGGTCAGGGCAATCAACAGCTGATCGGCGAGCTGGGCGAGGAGATCGCGCGCGGCCGTTCCGACCTCGCGGTGATCGCGGGCGCGGAAGCGATTTCGACGGTCCTGCACTTGAAGTCGCTGGGCGAGACGCGCGACTGGTCGGAGACCGTGGACGGCGATCTGGAAGATCGCGGCTTTGGTGTCGATAACCTGCTCGACGAGCAGTTGGCGCGCCATGGCATCGACACGGCGATCGCCGTCTACGCCTTGTTGGAAAATGCGCGTCGCGCCCGTTTGGGCCGCTCGCTGGAAGATTACCGTCTCGACATCGGCAGTCTGTTTGCGCCATTCTCGGTCGTTGCCGCTGCCAATCCGCATGCCGCCGCGCGCGCCGTGCATTCCGCCGCCGCGTTGGCGACGGTGACCGAGCGCAATCGCATCGTCGCCGAGCCGTACACTCGCATGACCGTAGCCCGCGACCAGGTCAATCAGGCGGCTGCCGCGATCGTCTGTTCGATCGCGAAGGCGCGGGAGCTTGGGGTTCCCGCCGATCGTTGGGTGCACATTCACGGCATCGCCGCTGCTCACGAACCCATGCCGCTGCAGCGCCCGGATTTGTCGCGAAGCCCCGCGTCGGTGGCGGCGTCGGTGCGCGCGCTCGAGCTCGCGGGAAGGTCAATCGAGGACATGGATTTTCTGGATCTGTACAGCTGTTTTGCCATCCCGGTATTCAACATCATCGACGGTTTTGGTCTCGCCGCCGATGACGCTCGCGGCTACACCGTCACTGGTGGATTGCCGTTTTTCGGCGGCGCCGGCAACAATTATTCGCTGCATGCCATTGCGGAGGCGGTCGCGCGACTGCGGGCGCGTCCGGGATCATGGGCGTTCATCGGCGCCAACGGTGGTTTCATGTCGAAGTATTCGGCGGGCGTCTATTCGACCCGGCCCGCCGCTTGGAATGCGCCGGAGTCGCGCAATCAAGACCTCGACGCGCCTGCGGACGTGGTCGCGGTCGCCGACGGAGCGCCGGGCCCGGCGATCATCGAGTCGTATACGCTGATTCCGCGGCCGAAAGGCGATCTGGGGGCGGTGGTCGCACGTGTGCGAGACGGAGGCGCGCGCTGTGTGGCCGTGGTGGCGCCGGACGATGCCGCGACGCTGGGACAATTACGGCCCGGCATGCCGTTCGGACGGGCCGTTCACCTAAGCCCCGGTGATCGGGGTCGCAATGTATTCAAGTTTGCCTGAGCATCGGCTGTTGCGCCGCCCACACGGCGAGCGCGTCCAGGGCTTCGACCTTCCCCTCGTACGCCAGCAGCGGATTGACTTCGAGCGCCGCGAGGTCCGGACCCAGCGCCATTGCGGCGTCGCCAATACGGGCAATGGCGTCAGCCGCTGCCGCGATGTTCACGGGATGGGTACCGCGGTGGCCGTGGAGCAGCGCCGCGCCGCGCAGTGAGCGCAGCATCCGTTCGACATCCCGAGCGGTCACCGGTAACAGCGACAACACGCTGTCGCCCAGGATCTCGACCCAGATGCCGCCGAGCGCCACCGCGAGCACCATGCCCCATTGCGGATCGCGCGCGACGCCGGCAAATATTTCGACGCCGCGCTCGCGCATCGGGGAAACGATCACACCATCGATGCGGGCATCCGGTCTGGCCTTGGTGACCGTGGCCATGATGGTTTGATACGCGGCGCCGGCCGCCTCGCCGCCGCTGACATTCAATTGAACGCCGCCAAGGTCGCTTTTGTGGGCGATGTCGGCTGATGCCACCTTCAATACGACGGGGCAGCCCGCAGCCGCGGCCGCTGCCGCCGCGTCCTGTTCCGAGCGGACCAGCATCGCGCCGATCACCGGGACGCCGAAGGTCGCCAAGAACTCGAGCGTCGCGCGCTCGGTGAGCGGTCGGGGACCAGCAGATGTCCCGTGCTCGTCGGCAGCCACTTCGGCGGTGAGACTCGCACTTTGGGCGGAACGCCGACGCATCGACCACCGCGCCGCGCCCGCCGCCGCGCGCAGACCGGCTTCGAGTCCGGTGAGGGTGTGTTTAATACCGGCGGCTTCCATGGCACGCCTGCCGTATTCGTTGACCGGCTGGATCGATTGCGTCAACAGGAATGCCGGCTTCGCAATCGCGTTGAAACCGGCGCCGATGCCTTGCAACTGCGGCGCGCCGCTGGTCGGCGCATCGGTATCGGGCAACGGATAAATGGCAAAAATGCAGCCGATGGCCGGATCCGCCGCGACGATCTTTAGCGTGCGTTCGAACAATCCGGGATCCGCCATCACGGCGCCGGTGGCATCGAGCGGATTGAGGGTCGCGGCATAGGCGGGCAGCACCTGGCGCAGCGCCGCGCAGGTGGCCGGCGCGAATGCCGGGAATCCGACTCCCAGCGGTTCCGCGATATCGGTGCTCATGGCACACGCGCCGCCCGATACCGAGACGATGGCAATGCCCGGAACCGCCAATTCGCCGGTTCTCGCGAGGAAGCCGGCGGTGATGACGAGATCCTCGACGGTGCGGACCCGGACGATGTTCAAACGCTCGCAGGCGGCGTCGAATACCCGGTTGTCGCCGACCAGCGAACCGGTATGCGCCGCTGCCACGGCCGCCGACAATGCGCTGCTGCCCACCTTGATCATGACGATGGGCTTGCCCGCTGCCGCGGCCTTGCGCGCCGCCCTGGAAAATGCGGCGGTATCTCGGATCGTCTCGGAGTAGACGGCGATGACCCGGGTCGGCGCGTGTTGTGCGAGGAAATCGACCAGATCGGCGAGGCCGATCATGGCCTCGTTGCCGGTGGCCGCGACGAAACTCAAGCCGATGTCGAGCCGCCGCGCGATATCCATGAGTTCCGCGGTGGTGGCGCCGCTTTGCGAGATCAAGCCGACGGTGCCATCCCGCAACGGCAACTGCGGCGGGATCGCGGTCAGCGGTTTGCGATCGGCGATGTTGGCAAACCCGAGGCTGTTCGGACCCAGAAAACGCAAGCCCGCGGCGCGTGCCATGGCGACGATGTCATGCTGCAGTTCGACACCCGCAGCGTCCACCTCCGCGAATCCGGAGGTCAAGATGACCGCCGTCTTGATACCCGCGGCGATGACATCGGCAAGAGCCTCGCGGATCGCGGTGACCGGTACGATGATGTAGGCGGCATCGATCGCGCGGCCGATTGCGACGCAGGATGGGAAGCCCGGGACGCCGAGGACGGATACGCCCTGACGGTTTACCGCGTACAGTTCGCCTTCGAAATGGTAGGCCGGAAAGTTGCGCAGGATCGCCCCGGTCCACATCGCCTTTTCCGTGGCCCCGACCAGCACGATGGAGCGTGGTTTGAACAGCTGTTCGAGTCCATGGCCACTCATCCGGTCGTGGCCAGACGCACCAGCGTCTTGCCGACCGTGCGGCCGGACATCAGGTCTATGAAAGCCGCGGGCGCGGTCTCCAATCCCTCGTACAGCGTATGCATCGTCGTCAGGGCGCCGCTGCTCACCCATTCATCGAGATCCGCCTGTGCCTCGGGGATGCGCTCTGCATGCTCGTAGGTGAGGAAGCCGCGCAACGTCAGACGCTTGACCACCAACTGCCACAGTGTGCGCACCGCATGCGGATTGTCCTGATCGTTATAGTCGGCAACCATGCCACACACGACGACGATGCCATGCACGTTCATCAATGGCAGCACGGTTTCCAACGTGGTGCCACCTACGTTGTCGAAATAGACGTCGATGCCGTCGGGGCACGCTGCACGCACGGCGGCAGAGAGGTCCGCAGCATCGCGATAATTGACCGCTGCATGAAAGCCGAGTGCCGCCAGACGGGCCGCCTTCGCTGCGGAGCCCACGATGCCGACGCTGCGGCAACCTCGAAGCCGCGCGATCTGCCCTGCGACGCTGCCGACGGCACCCGCGGCGGCGCTGACCAGCACAGTCTGGCCGGCCGTGATCCGGCCGATCTCGTGCAAGCCGATCCACGCGGTCAGCCCGGAAGGCCCGAGCGCGCCCATATAGTTCTCGAGGGGCACCCCCGGGCTTGGGTGCAGCGTTTCGAGACCGATCGCGTCGGGCGCAAGCCGGGATTCGTGTTCCCAGCCCGCCAGTGCACGCAGGTAGGTTCCCTCGACTTGCAGCGGGCTGCGCGACCGGGTCACGCGCCCGAGGGTCATGCCGCGCACGGTCTCGCCCAGCGCTACCGGCGGCAGGTAGCTCGGCCGATCGTCCAAAAATCCGCGGATGGCCGGGTCCATGGACAGGAAGCAGTTGGTGACGGCAAATTCACCTTCCCGGAGTTCGGCGCGCGGCGCCGGCGCGAGGCGAAAATCCGTCGGGCGGGGCATCCCGACCGGCCTCGCCGCCAGCACGATACGGCGCAATTCAGACTCTGGTGTCATGCACGCATTGCGCGCCATCCGGCGTTGGCCGGGCAACTGTTGCTATTCGCAGTTTCACGGCGTGCGGTAAAGAGGCAAGGTCGTGGGCAGACGGATTGCTGCGCAAGAGGAATACCCATGGCATTCGAAGGTCCCTACGAAGACAGATTGGCGATTCGCGAATTGCTCGAGGCGTACGCGGACGCGGTATGCCAAGTGGATGCGGCGGCGTGGGGTGCGACCTGGGCCGAGGACAGCACCTGGGAAATGCCCGACTATCCGGAGTTCGGCACGATCAGCGGCAAGCAGACCATCGTCGCCACCTGGAAGGCGGCCATGGCCCAGTATCCCGGCGTGTTATTCGTTGCGACGCCTGGGTCGATCGTCATCGAGGGTAACCGGGCGTCGGTTCGGTCGTACACGTCCGAGGTGTTCGACGACAAGGCCACCGGCAAGACCACGCGCGACCGGGGCCGCTACGACGATGTCGTCGTAAAGCAGGATGGTCGATGGCTGTTCCAGCGCCGACGGTTCAAGAAGTTGCACCGCGAGTAGGGCCAAGCGGCGGCCCGCCGGCGGCGGGAGGTCTCGCCGCGGGCCATGCCTATGCTCCCGGCAGCGGCCGAGAACCGGCGATGTCGAATACACGCACCGTCGACGCACGCAGATGGCCGACATGGCGGGCGAAAAATTCCCGAATCCACGGTTGTTGAAGATGCGTGCCGAGCGCCGCATCGTCGGTCCATTGCTCGAGCACGTTCACGAGGCCCGCCGCGGCATCCTCGACCAGAAGCGAATAATGGTGGCAGCCGTCCTCTGCGCGCACCTTGCCAATCATGGCCGCGACGTCGCTCTGAAACCTCGCAATGTCCGCCGGATCGAGCGTCATGGTGCCGGCGACGAAAATCACCGCGGCCCCGCGTTCAAGTATTTGTCGAGCGTTTGGTGAAACTGGCGGATGCGGATTTCCTGGTAGTCCCCGAGGTTCACCTCGCCGCTCTTCGATACCTTGAGGCCGTCCTGGACGTAGGGCAGGTTCGACATGTCCTGTTCGAACACCGCGCCGAGTACGCCGAGCTCGGGCGCGGCGGTCCACGGCTGATCTGCGGTCAAAAATTTCATCGGCACGCCACGCGGAATCGGCTGATTCGGTGCGACGCGCGTCAAGATGCGTACTTCCATCAAGCTATGATCGACGTCCTGCCACGGCCGCCATCGATACACGATGTTCGGCATGAAGCCGCCCCAGGGCGCGAAATTTGGAAATACGTTGTAGACCAATCCGTCGAGCAGCTCCGCGTCGGTGGCCTGGCTGTGATCGTGGCCGAACATCTTGGTGTAATTCTCGCGCATGGCCTGACCCAGCGCGGCCCGTGCGGTCACGCCCTCGGGCACCTTGACCGCGAAGGCGTCGGCACTCGCATCGTAATTTTCCGCCGAACGGCCGTTGAATTTGATGAACTGATCGACGATCCATTGCTCCGGCTTGCCGGCCGGACTGATGTGCGGCGACATCACCCCGAAGGGCACGAGATTGACGCTGACGTTGTCCCCCCAGGTCCAGTACGCGCTGTTTTCATCGCCGGTGAACGGCAGCAGTTGCGGATGAGTGACGACGGTGTGCCACGCCTCCATGAAAGCTTCCATCGTCACTTTCCAATTCGCGGGGACCACCTTGGCCACCCAGATGGCGGTGGTGCACTCCTCGTGGCGCCAGCGTTTGAAATGGGCGGGCAAAGGTGCGAGGAATTCCTCGAGCGTCGGACCGCCGGCATTCTCCCGCAGAAAAATATAACCGCCCCAGCGGCCGACTTGCGCTTCCGGCAGGCTCAATGCGCGGTCGTCCAGATGGCCGAAATCCCAGCGGCACGGGATCTGCTTGAGCGCGCCGGTCTTGTGCCAGGTAAAGCCGTGGAAAGGGCATTTGAATTGATCGGCGTTGCCGTCCTCGGTCCGCAGCTTACGACCGCGATGCAGGCACACGTTGTGGAAGGCGCGCACGGAGCCGTCGTCCTGGCGGCTCACCACGTACGAGCGTCCAGCGTTCTCGTAGACGATGTAATCGCCGGGATTCGGCAGATCCTCCTCGCGCGCGGCGAACTGCCAGACGTTGGGCCACAGCAGCTCCTGTTCGCGGCGCATGAAGTCGGCGCTGGTGTACCGGTCGGTGGCGAGGGGCGCAGAGCCGCGGTATTGGTAGCTCTCTTCCATCAGGCACTCGGGAACCGGGTGCGTCTCGGTGGCCATCAATTCCTGCCAGCTGATGCCGGACGATCGGGCTTGGCCGGCGGAGCCGGCTGATGTCGTGTCTACCTTGCTCATGAGGCTAGTGTAATCCACCCGCCGCGCGCGAATACTCCGACATTAGCTAGTTGCTGGCGCGTGCCATGAAGTCTACTATTTAGGACAATAATCAGAAATATCAAGTATTTATGGTCAGGAGTAGTTGCGTGAACGCCAACGTCGATCGACCGGCCAAGGTCCGAGAACCCGAACTTCGGATGGATCCCATATCCGCCGAACGCTACATTTCCCGGGACTATGCGCGCCGCGAGTGGCGGCAAATGTGGATGCGCACCTGGCACATCGCCGGCATGGCCTACCAAGCCCGGGAACCCGGGGACTATTTGGTGGCCGATCTGGGTGCGGAGTCGATCCTCATCGTGCGCCAAGAGGACGGCGGCTTGCGCGCCTTCTTCAACGTGTGCGTGCACCGGGGCACGCGGCTGCTCGCCGGACCCGATGGCTATGCGGCGAAGATCACCTGTCCGTATCACGGCTGGCAATTCGATCACGGCGGTCAATGCACCTACGCGCCCGATGCCACGGACTTCATTCAGGGCGATCCCACGCGCGGCGCGCGCTTGACGGAGGTACGCTGCGAGGAGCTGTTCGGATTCGTCTGGTTCACCATGGACGCTAGGGCACCCGGACTTCGCGAGTATCTCGGCGACGAGGTCGTGAGCGGCATCGGCGCGTACCGCATGGACAAGATGATTCGCGTGCTCAACATGACCGCCGAGGCCGATTGCAACTGGAAGATCATCACCGATAATTTCAACGAGGCGTACCATGTTCAGGTGCTGCATCCGCAGCTGGTGCCGTACATCGAAAGTTTCGGCGACCGCTGCCAGTTCGATCTCCTGGAGAACGGCCACAATCGTGGCTGGTTTCCGGCGCATCGCCCCGGCACGAATTTTCGCGGGCCAGCGCCGGCCGAACCGTTGGTGAGCTTGATGAGCGAATGGGGCCTCGACCCCGGGAAATATTCCGGCGACGGAGCGCTCGACCGCATACGGCTCGACATCCAGGGCCAAAAGCGCAAGCTCGGTCCGGCGCGCGGCTTCAAGCACTACGAACACCTGGCCGACTTTCAACTCACCGATTACATCATTTACAACTTGTTCCCGAACTCGGTGATCACCGTGGGGCCCGATGGCGTGCAGTTGTTGCGTCCACGGCCACACCCGAGCGACCCCGAGAAGTGTTTGTTCGATCATTGGTGGCTGGTGCCGCAGATCGAGGGGCGTGAGTTTACGCCGTCGCCCGCCGGCGGTCCGGATCTGCCGGTGGCGGATGCGCCGCTCGAACTCATCCGCTATGGCGAGAAGACGCTCGGGACGACGTCGGATCAGGACTTGAGCATCGCGGCCATTCAGCAGGTGGGTTTGCACTCGGCGGGATTCAGTCATCACTACCTGTGCAACCAGGAACGTCGTGTGCAAAACTTCCACGAGCGGCTCGACGACTATCTGGCTGCGCCGTCGGATTCGCAATGACCGGCCGCTTCGCGGGCAGGGTCGCGCTGGTGACCGGCGGCACGTCGGGGATCGGTGCGGGGGTGGTTCGACGGCTCACGGCCGATGGCGCGCAAGTGGCGTTCACCGGCTCGAATCGCGAGGCGGCCGACCGTCTCACCGCGGAGACGGGGGCGGTGTTCTATGCGCATCGCGTCGAGGACTCCGCTGGCTGGGCCTCGCTGATGGAAACGCTCGGCGAGCGCTTCGGACGGCTCGACATCGCCTTTGCGAACGCCGGGATCGAGACCGGTGACGGCAGCGTCGAGTCGATCACCATCGAGAATTGGAACCGCATCGTTGCCATCAATCTCACCGGCGTGATGCTCACCGCGCAGGCGGCGATCCCGGTCATGCGCAACAATCCCGGCGGACCCGTCGGTTCGATCATCGTCAATTCCTCGATGAACGCTTACCGGCCCATGGGCAATTTCGTCGCCTATTCCACCACCAAGGGTGCGCTGATCGCGCTCACCAAGTCGATCGCGATTCACTGCGCCAATCAGAATTTGCAAATCCGCTGCAACTCGATTCATCCGGGCGTGGTGGAAACCGACATGATCCGCACGGTGATCGAGCGCGCGCCTGACCCAGCGGCCGCGCGCGCGCAGTTCGAAGGCATGGCGCCGCTCAAGCGCATGGCGCGAGTTGAGGAGATCGCGGGACTGGTCGCGTTCCTCGCCTCCGACGAAGCCACGTTCATATCCGGTTCGGAGTATTCCATCGATGGCGCCAGCACCGCCGGCATGATGGGCGTATGAAGCGGCTCGAGGGCCGCGTCGCGCTGATTTCCGGCGGGTTGCGCGGCATCGGTCTCGCCATCGGCGAACGTTACCTGGCCGAGGGGGCGGCGGTGGTGCTCACGGATCTCGCGGCCGCGGACGATCCCTTGGTGGGGGCAACGCTCGAGCGCCTCGGCGCGGCGGCGAGCTACCTGACACTCGACGTGGCGCAGGAGGCCGATTGGCAGGCCGCCGAGCGCGCCACGCGCGAGCGGCACGGACGGCTCGACATCCTGGTCAACAACGCGGGCACCGATCTCACGGGCGCGGTCGAGACGCTCGAATTCGCGGCGTGGCGGCGCATCATGTCGATCAACGTCGACGGGGTGTTTCTCGGGACCAAGACCTGCACCGCGCTGCTCGCTGCCACCGGCGCCACCACGCCGTTCGGTTCCAGCATCATCAACGTGAGCTCCATCATGGGTTTGGTCGGCTATTCGGAGACCTCGGCCTACAATGCGAGCAAGGGCGCGGTACGGCTGTTCAGCAAATCCATAGCCATCGAATTCGCGACCAAGCGCACGCCGATTCGCGTCAATTCCATTCATCCGGGCTTCGTCAACACGCCACTGCTGGAGGTGGGTATGCGCAAATGGGTGGCCCTCGGCATGGCAGAGAAGGCCCAAGATTTGATCGATGCGCTGGCGGCGGCAACGCCGAACGGGCGCATCGCGGAACCGGCGGAAATCGCCGGCGCCGCATTTTTTCTCGCCTCCGACGACAGCAGTTACTGCACGGGATCGGAATTGGTGATCGATGGCGGCTGGACTGCGCGATGACCATCAGACTGGATGACACCATCGCCCTGGTCACGGGCGCCGCCGGCGGCATCGGGCGCGCCATCTGCGCCGCCTTGACCGAGTCGGGGGCCACCGTGGTCGCGACCGATCTGGCTGACCTCAGCTCCCTACCGGGCGCGGTCGCGTATTTTCGCCACGACGTCAGCAGCGAAACGGATTGGGCGCGGATTGCCGAAGCCCTCGGCCGCGACTACGGGCGCCTCGATGCGCTGGTCAACGCTGCGGCGATCGCGCCGGTGCAAAGCATCGAGCAGACGACGCTCGCCGACTGGCGCAGGACGCAGACCGTCAACGTCGACTCGATCTTCATCGGCACGCGCACGCTCCTGCCGCTGCTCAAGGAAAGCGGCAAGACCCGCAAGGGCGGCGCTTCGATCGTGAATTTTTCCTCGGTGGGGGGGCAGCGTGGCGCCGCCTTTACCTCCGCCTATTGCACCAGTAAGGGCGCGGTGAAACTGTTCAGCAAGTCGGCCGCCGCGGAGTTCGGCGCGTTGCGCTACAACATCCGCGTCAACAGCGTTCACCCCGGCGGCATTCACACCGACATGATGCACACCATCATGGATCGCTACGTCGCGCTCGGCGCGGTCTCGACACGCGACGCCGCCGAGGCGGGCGTGATCGCTGCGCATCCTCTGGGCCGCATGGGAGAGCCCGAGGAGATCGGTGGCGGCGTGGTTTATTTGTGCTCGTCGGCCGCGAGCTTCGTCACCGGCAGCGAACTGGTGATCGACGGCGGATTCACCGCCGTATGACAGCGGCGCGACGCGCCGCCTAGAATTGCACGCGCTTGGTATAGCCGCCGTCGATGACGATGTTGGTGCCGGTGATGTAGCTGCACGCCGGGCTGGCGAGAAAAACGAGCATCCGCGCGACGTCCTCCGGCGCGCCGAAGCGGCCCAGCGCAAACTGCGCTTCGGTGGCGTTGTAGAAATCCGGCATGCCGCTCTTGATGGCCTCCCAGTTGCCGGTGGGAAAACTCACCGGCCCCGGCGAGATGGCATTCACGCGAATGCCCTTCGGGCCCCATGCCTGGCTCAATTGCTTGCTGTAGGTGAGCAGCGCCGCCTTGATGGCGTTGAACGCCTGCGGCACGATGAAGGTTTCGAACGCCGCAGTGCTCGACATGATGATGACCGAGCCCACCCCCGATTTGGCGAGGTGCGGCTCCAGGGTCTCGCAACCCTTGACCGTGCCCATCAGATCGAAGTCGAAGCCCTTCTGCCAATCGCCGGTGGCCTGCGAGCCGGACGAACTCGCGCCCGGGACGAAAATGTCGCACCCGCCAAGCCGCTCCGCGGCACCCTTGAGCCATGCGGGATAGCCGCCCAGGTCGTTCATGTCGAACGTCGAGCCGTGCACGGCGCCACCGTGACGCGAGAGCGCCGCGACGGTGTCGTCTACCTGGGACTGGTTGCGGGAGAAGAAGGCGACGTCGCAGCCTTCGGCCGCAAACAACTCCAGTGCGGCGCGGCCGATCCCGCGGCTACCGCCGGTGAGAATGACTTTCTTGCCTTTCAGTCCAAGATCCATCGTGCACGCTCCTTTGCGAGGCTGGCAGGGAACCCATCAATGTCGGCATCCTGAACCTAAGGCGCGGCCAGGCTCTACTGGCGTTTTCCACAGTACCGGTTTGCCTTACGCCTCGCGCACACTGGCTCCATGGGCAGACTGAACGGAAAGACGGCCGTGGTGCTCGGGGCGGCCGGCCGGGACAATATGGGCCAGGTGATTGCGCGGCGCTTTCGCGACGAGGGTGCGCAAGTGGTGGTGAGCGGCCGCCATCACGGGGAACTCGAGCGCTTCGCGTCCGAGATCGGCGCCCACGCGGTGCTCTGCGACATCACCAGCACCCAGGATCTGGAACATCTCGCGCGCACGGCGCTGGCGACCATGGGCAGTGTGACCATTGCCGTGAACGCCACCGGCTGGGGGCTGCTCAAGCCGTTTCTCGAAACCACGCCCGAAGAACTAGCGCGCATTACGGCGATCCAGTTCACCGGACCGTTTCAATTCTGCCAGTCGATGGTCCGCGTGATGACGGGCGGCGGCTCGCTCATTCAAATCTCCTCGGCCACCGCCAAGATCATGCTCAACGACCATGCTGCCTACATGGGCACGAAAGCCGGCACAGATCACGTGATCCGCTGCGTGGCTCACGAGTTCGGCAAGCAGGGAGTGCGCGCCAACTCGATTTCGCCCGGCCTGACGGACACGCCGATGACTGCCGCGGCAAAGACCGTTCCGGGCTTGTTCGACGCCTTCTTGAAGGGCTATCCGCTGGGCCGCATCGGTACGACCGCCGATATCGCGGCCGCGGCGGTGTGGCTGGCGAGCGACGAATGCTACATGTCGGGTGAGAATCTGCAGGTGAACGGCGGCCTGACGCTGCGCGGCAACCCGAGCACGGAAGACATTGCGGCGTCCATCGCCCGGGCCGGCGCCGCGGCGGGTGGGGTGTGACGGCCGCTGATCTCGACGCCGCGCGGCTGATCGCTGCCAGGGTCGAGGCGTTCGTGCGCGCGCAGGTCATGCCTTACGAGCGCGATCCGCGCTGGACGCCGCACGGGCCCACTCCCGAGTTGGTCGAGGAATTACGGCAGCATGCGCGGGCGGCGGGGTTGATGACGCCGCATATCCTGGCGGATGGATCGCATCTGTCGCATCGCGGCACGGCGCTGGTGCTGCGCGCCGCGGGGCTCTCGCCCTTGGGGCCGGTGGCGCTCAACGTCAGCGCGCCCGATGAGGGCAACATGTTCCTGCTCGGCCGGGTCGCGTCGCCGGAGCAGAAGGAGCGCTTCCTCGCGCCGTTGGTCGCGGGAAGCAGCCGGTCGGCATTTTTCATGACCGAGCCCGCGGTGGACGGCGGGGCGGGCTCGGATCCGTCGATGATGCAGACCACTGCCGTGCCGGACGGTGAGTATTGGGTGATCAAGGGTCGCAAAGCTTTCATCACCGGCGCGGTGGGCGCGGCCGTGGGCATCGTCATGGCGAAATCCGCGGCGGGTGCCACGATGTTCCTGGTATCGCTGCCGGATCCTGCGGTGCGCATCGAACGGGTGCTCGACACCATCGATGGCTCGATGGCCGGCGGTCATTCCGTGGTGCTGATCGACGAGCTGCGCGTGCACCGCGCGCAGATGCTCGGCGACAGCGGCGAAGGCTTCAAGTATGCGCAACAACGGCTCGCGCCCGCGCGGCTGACGCACTGCATGCGCTGGCATGGCGCCTGCACCCGCGCCCAGGAAATTGCCGTCGACTACGCGGTCAAGCGTCATGCCTTCGGCAAGCCGCTGATCGACCACGAAGGCGTCGGGTTCATGCTCGCCGACAATCGGATCGAACTGCAGCAGGCTTTGCTGATGATCGACTGGTGCGCCGACGTGCTCGATGGCGGCGCGCCGGGGACCCTCGAATCCTCGATGACCAAGGCGGCCGTGTCCGAGGCATTGTTCCGCATCGCCGATCGCTGTGTGCAGGTCATGGGCGGCACCGGCGTCAGTGGCGACACCATCGTCGAGAAGGTATTCCGCGAACTGCGGGCGTTTCGCATCTATGACGGCCCGACCGAAGTGCACAAGTGGTCGCTCGCCAAGGCGATCAAGCGCGAGGCGCTGAACCGGGGCTCGGGATGAGGGGATCGTGATGAATGGCTCGCGTACTGCGGAAGCGGATTTCGGGGGCACCACCGCGGTCCGCGAGGCGCATCGCTTCGACGCGCAGGCACTCGAGGCGTGGCTGCGCGAGCACGTCCCGAACTATGCCGGACCGCTTGGCGTCGAACAATTCAAAGGCGGCCAATCGAACCCCACCTACAAGCTCACGACACCGGCCGCGAACTACGTCATGCGCCGCAAACCGCCGGGCACTCTGTTGAAGGGTGCGCATGCGGTCGAACGTGAGGCGCGGATCTTGACGGCTCTCGAAATCGCGCACTATCCGGTGCCGCATGTGCATGGTCTGTGCACCGATGAGCACGTGATCGGCACCTGGTTTTACGTGATGGATTGCGTCGCGGGCCGCATCGTCTGGGACGCGGCATTCCCCGACGTTAGCCGCGCCGACCGTCCGTTGTATTTTGACGCCATGAACGAGACGCTCGCCGAACTGCATCGCATCGATCATGCGGCGATCGGTCTCGCCGACTACGGCCGCACCGGGAACTACTTCGAGCGGCAGATCGCGCGGTGGTCGAAACAATACCAGGAAGATGATGCGGCGGGCCGCGACGCGCACATGGATCGGCTGGTCGAGTGGCTGCCGCGCAACATTCCCGCCGGCGACGAGACAGCCATCGTGCACGGCGACTTCCGGGTCGACAATCTCGTGTTTCATCCCACCGAGCCGCGCGTCATCGCAGTACTCGATTGGGAACTATCGACGCTGGGGCACCCGCTTGCAGATTTTGCCTATCACCTGATGATGTACCGCATGCCGCCGATGGTCATCACCGGCCTCGTGGGCGTCGATCTCGTGCGGCAGAACATTCCATCTGAAGCCGACTACGTCGCCGCCTACTGCCGACGCACCGGTCGCGTGCGCATCGAGAACCTCGATTTCTACGTGGCCTTCAACATGTTCCGGCTGGCCGCGATATTCCACGGGATCAAAGGCCGCCTCGCACGCGGCACCGCGGCGTCGGCGCATGCGGCGAAGATGGTCGACGCCTTACCAGGCCTGGCCGAGTGCGCGTGGCGGCAGGCGCAGCTCGCGGGAGCCGCGTGACCATGGGGATGTCGGCAGAAACGCCACTGGCGGCAGTGAATTTCCTCTCTCCCGAGATCATCGAGGATCCGTTCGCCGCGAATGCACTCGCGCGGCGCGAGGCCCCCGTGTATCAGCTGCCCGGCACCTCCATTTACATGGTGTCGACGTTCGAATTGATTGCCGAGGCCTGTGCCAATCCCACGGCATTCTCGAACGACTTCAGCTTTCTGCTTGAAGGCCACGCGCGCAACGATGCCGAAATCCAGTCGGTGATCGCCCGCGGCTGGCCGCAAATGAACACCCTGCTGACCGCGGACCCACCCACGCACACGCGGTTCCGCAAACTGGTCAATCTTGCGTTCAGCCCACTCCGCGTCAACAAGATCGAATCGCACATCGAGCAGATCGTCGATGAGCTGATCGATCGTTTCATCGACCAGGGACACTGCGAATTCGTAGCCGCGTTCGGCGTTCCGCTCCCGGTGACGGTGATTGCCGATCAGATCGGCGTGCCGCGCGCCGACGTGGGGCAGCTCAAGGAATGGTCCGACGCAGTGGCGGACCGCCTGGGCGGCATGTTGACGCGCGATCAGGAACTTGAATGCGCGCACAAGATCGTCGCGCTCCAGCATTACATGAAGGCGCGGCTCGATGAGCGGCGCGAACACCCGCGGGATGATCTCTTGTCCGATCTGGTCAATGCACGGCTGGCGGACGAAACGCCGTTGGATACCGCGGAGCTGCTCAGTATCGTGCAGCAGTTCCTGGTGGCGGGGAACGAAACGACCACCAATACCCTGACCGGTGGCATTCTGCTCTTGATCCAGAATCCGGACGAGTTCGCCAGGGTCGAGGCGAATCCGGCGCTCATCAAGGGTATGATCGAAGAGGTGCTGCGGCTCGAGTCGCCCACCAACAGCATGTGGCGCGTCGTCAAGCAGGACGTGTCCTTGGGCGGAGTCGCGATTCCGAGCGGAGCCATGCTGCTGCTGCGCTTCGGCTCGGGCAACCGCGACGCGGCGAAATTCGCCGATCCTGACCGCTTCGACGTGACGCGGGTCAATGCGCACCAGCATCTTGCCTTCGGCCGCGGCGTGCATTCCTGCGTCGGCGCCATGTTGTCGCGCAAGGAGATGGAGGTGGCGTTTCGGCGACTTTTCCGACGCATCAAAAATGTGCGCCTCGCGCCGGGCAACGACCTGACGCATCACACCAATTTGCTGCTGCGCGGATTGAAGAGACTCGAGATCGTGTTCGACAAGCGCTGAATCCTGCGACGCGTGCGGAAGGAGAGTATCGATGGGTCGGCTGGCGGGCAAGGTGACGATGGTGACGGGTGGGGCGTCAGGACTCGGCGAGGCGATCTGCCGCCGATACCGGGCCGAAGGGGCGCGCGTCATCGTTGCGGATATCGACGTCGTGGCCGGCCAGACGGTGGCTGAATCGCTCGGCGATCACGCGCGGTTCTTGTCGTTGGACGTCACCAACGAGGCGAATTGGCTCGCCGTATTCTCGAACGTGATGGACGCCGAGGGGCATCTCGACGTACTGGTGAACAACGCGGGCATCACCACCGTGGGGTCGGTCGAATCGCTATCACTCGACGCTTTCAAGACCATGCTCGACATCGATCTGATCGGCGTGTTCCTGGGATGCAAGCACGCAATTCCGCTCATGAAGGGGGGCACGGGATCCATCATCAACATGGCCTCGATGTGCTCGGTGCGCGCGCAGCACGATCTGGCGGGTTACAACGCCGCCAAGGCAGCGGTCGCGCATCTCACCAAGGCGGCGGCGTTGCACTATGCCCGCCAGAAATACGGCATGCGCTGCAATTCCATTCACCCGGGCGTCATCGTCACGCCCATCCTCGAGAAGGTGATGGCGCAGGTCGAGGACGCCCAAGCGATCTATGCGGGCTGGGAAGCCTTGCATCCCGTGGGGCGCATGGGCCGGCCCGATGAGGTGGCGAGTCTCGCGGTCTATCTCGGTTCGGACGAGTCGACCTTCGCCACCGGTGGTGAATTCCTCATTGACGGCGGGTCTTGCCTGTAAGCGATGGCCATACTCGGCTTTCATCATGTGGGTATTTCGACCTGTAACCTCGAGCGGTCCGTGGCCTTCTATTGCGAACTGTTCGGGTTCGAACGGGTTTTCGATTTCGCATGGCGGCCCGGCATCGAGGCCTTCGACCGGATGATGGGACTGCGCGGCACGGCGGCCCGGGTCGTGATGCTGCGCACCGGCGCGAGCTTTCTCGAGATCTTCGAGTTCTCCGCGCCGCATCCACCGGCCCAGGATCCTAACCAACCGGTGTCCGATCACGGCTTCAATCACATCTGCATTGCCGTAGACGATGCGGCCGCCGAATGCCGGCGGCTGGAAGCGCTGGGTCTGCGGCTGCACTGTCCGCCGATCAAGTCAGACCTGCCCGTCACCGGCACCTATGGCCGGGACCCCGACGGCAACGTGATCGAGATACTCGAGATCTGCGATCCCACGCACCCACTGAATTTCCCGAGTCTGGCGTGAATCGCATTTCGCTGGCCTCCGGCGTGGTGCCCGAATTCGGGCCCATCGACACCATCCGCGCGGCGGTGGCCGGTGGATTCGATGCCGTCGGCCTCTGGATCGAACCGTCATTGTGGAATCGCACGCTCATGAACGAGACGCGCTCCGTCCTCGCCGACAGCGGGCTCGAACTGCTCGACGTGGAGGTCATCTGGCTCAAGCCGGACAGTGACATGGACGAGCACAAGCGCTGCATCGACATCGGCAGCGAATTGGGGGCGAGGAACGTGCTGTGTGTCAGTTCCGATCCGGATGGCGGCGCGACCGCGGCGCGGCTTCTCGAACTTTGCGTCCATGCCGAGGGCGGCGGCCTGCGTGTCGCGCTCGAGTTCGGCTTATTTACCGAGGTCAAGACCATCGCCCAGGCGCTCACCGTGCTCGACGCCGTCGCGCATCCACTGCGTGCGTTGCTGATCGATCCCATCCACGTCGACCGGTCGGGCGGAACGCCGGCGGAGGTGGCGGCGGTGCCGCGCGCTTTGCTGCCCTATGCGCAGTTCTGCGATGCCCCGGCAGAGCGGCCCGACCCTCTGGATTTCGCGGCGGTAATCACCGATGCCATCGACCTGCGGCTGCAGGCGGGCGCCGGCCGGTTGCCGCTCGAGGCGCTCTACCGCGCGCTTCCCGCCGACATCCCGCTGGCCATCGAACTGCGCTCAAAGGCGCTGCGCGACCAGTATCCCGACCCGGGCGACCGCGCGCGGGTTACCGCACAGGCGACCCGCGCCTGGCTGAAACAGGCCACCTCCGTGGCCGGAGGAATCTGAACCATGAGCAACCCGAGTGCAACGCTGTTCGTCCTGTCCACGATCAAGGTTCGCCCCGGCAAAATGCCGGAATTCTGTGAGTTGATGCCGCGCCTCGTGCCGATCATGGAGGCGCATGGCTGGCGTCTCGTGGGCGCGCTGACCAACCTCGGCGGCAGAATCAACGTGGTCGTCGATCTGTGGCAGATCCCGGACGCCAATGCGCTGCCGGGCGGCCTGGTCGCGCTGCTGGCGGCACTCGAATGGCCCGAGATCTCGCGTGCGCTTGCCGAGTACGTGGAGGACGAGGTCATCCAACTCATGTCGAGGTTGCCGTTCGACCCCGGACGCATCGCGGATCATTGCGCGTGACCGGGACCGTCAACCGCCGCTGGGTGCTGCGCCGCCGCCCCGAGGATCTGGTCGGTGCGGAGGACTTTGAATTTCAGTCGTTGCCCCTGGCGCCGCTTGAACCCGGCGCGGCATTGCTGCGTACCTTGTACCTATCCTTCGATCCGACGCAGCGCGGCTGGCTCAACGACGCGCCCAGCTACATGCCGCCGGTCGCGATCGGTGAGCCGATGCGCGCCTACGGGCTGGCGCAGGTGGTCGAATCCATGCGTCCCGATCTTGCTCCGGGCGATTTGCTGCAGGGCTTCGTCAGCTGGCAGGATTACCTGTCCACGGCGGATCTCACCGCGTACCCGCCGGAAAAAATCGCGCCCTCACTGCCCTTGTCGCACCTGCTCAGCATCTTCGGCGTGACCGGCCTCACCGCGTATATTGGCACGGTCGCCGTCGGCGCCGTGCGCGAGGGCGACGTGGTGGTGATCTCCGGCGCCGCGGGCGCCACCGGATCCGTGGCGGGACAGATTGCACGCCTGCGCGGCGCGGCGCGGGTCATCGGCATCGCCGGCAGCGACGAGAAGTGCCGCTGGCTGACCGAGACGGCGGGTTTCACTGCGGCGGTCAATTATCGAACCGAGAAGGTGTCGGCCAGGTTGCGCGAACTCGCGCCATCCGGCGTCGATCTGTATTTCGACAATGTCGGCGGTCCCGTGCTGGACGCAGTGTTGCTCAATCTCGCCATGCATGGCCGCATCGTGATCTGCGGCGGCATCTCCAGCGGCTACGGCGTCAAGATGCCGCCGGGACCCAAGCATTACATGCAACTCGTGTTCAAGTCCGCGACCATGCAGGGCTTCCTGCTGCCGCACTATGCCGCACGCTACGCCGAGGCCCTCGCGGCGCTGCACGGATGGGTAAGCGCCGGCCAGCTCAAATTCGCGGAGGACATCGTCCAAGGACTCGAACATGCGCCGGACACCCTGCGCCGGCTATTCGAGGGCAAGAACCTGGGTAAGCAGCTGCTCAAAGTGGCGGATCCACCGTTACCCTGGAACGTGAGCCAGGAACTTCCTACCGGGTAGCGCGAGCCGAAGATTCCCTACCGACCGTCGCGCCTCGAGCGGAGGAGCCGGCGTCGACTGTCAACCATTCGCAATTTTGCGACACTTTGCCAACTGCAGGCCCCTGCGGCATTCTGCCCGCGGCTCGTGCGGCCGAATGCCGGCACGATTTTAAGTTGTCGATCTCCACAAGGGCTTGGTGCTATCTAGATGTCAACGCGCGCAATGATCGCCATGAATTTCGACGTGCGACTCCTCGGCGCCTATCTAATTGTCACGATATTGTGCTCACCTCCGGCACACGCGGGACCCGTCAATGGGGCCTGCGGCACCAAACCCCAGACCTGCGCGACGGGAACGGTGACCGGAGTTAGCAACAACGGCTTCAACACGCAATGGACCTGTAGTGGTAGCGATTACGGAACGAGTGCGTGGTGTATGGCGCCCGATGCCATTCCGACGCCGATCAACGGTGTCTGCGGTACCACAGCCAATAGCTGCGCGGTGGGCACGGTCACGGACTCGTCCAATAATGGCTTCAATACGCAATGGACCTGCGCGGGCAGTAATTACGGCAAGAGTTCCTGGTGTTTAGTTGCGGATACCGGCGCGACCACGCCTGTCGTTGCCGCGGCGCTCGCCGGCTCCAAACTCGGGATCAATTTGGGCTGGGTGTCGGATTGGGCCGACCGGCAAATGATGTTTGTGGACGTCATGAAGGACGCGCGCGGCTTTGCGACCCCGGCGAAGTTCTGGGACCCGGCGGTGGCGCCGGTCCCCCTCGACGCCGCTGGCTGGCCGACGACGGACTTCGGTGTGGTGTTCCTCTCGACCCCCGGCGATCCGCTGAATCGTCCGGTGTCGGCTACGTTTCCCAGCCTGTTTGGCACCTATACCCTGAGTTTCACCGGTCGGGCCAAGGTGGCCGGCGCTGGCTGCTGCACCATTAAAGATCTCACCTACAATGACTCGACGAATACCACGACGGCAAGCGTGGTGGTGGGACCCACTGACAATCAGCTGGGGCTGACCTTCACGGGCACGAACGGCGGGGTGCAAAACGTGAAGCTATTGCGGCCCGGGTACGCTCTCGGCACGTCGCAAGTGTTCACCAACGAGTTCCTGACGGCGATCGCCCCGTTCAGCACGCTGCGGTTCATGGATACTTTGCAGACCAATGGCAATCCCGTGACCTCGTGGGCAGAGCGCACGCAGCCCACCACTCCGCAGCAAAGCGCGTCGTCAGGGCTGGCCTGGGAATATGTGATTGAGCTCGCCAATACGAGCGGCAAAGACATTTGGGTCAACATCCCGGAAGGGGTCGACCTGACGGATACTTCTTCGAACAACTACGTTACTCAGTTGGCGCAGTTGATGAAGGCCAACCTCAAGTCGGGCATTCATGTGTATCTCGAATACAGCAATGAAGTCTGGAATTCCGGCTTCCCGCAGTACCAGGCGAACTTGAATTCTGCGATCAGCGAAGTCAATTCCGAGACCGACCCGGGGCTCAACTATGACCATGTCGATAACCAAGTCTATTGGGGATACCGGCGGACGATGCATCAGGCCGTGCGGATCAGTCAGCTCTTCCAAAATGTGTATGGGTCGGCAGCCATCAATACGACGATCCGTCCGCTGTTTGTGTCGCAATATGTGCAGCCGTGGGTGGCCTTGGATGCGCTCTTGTACGCCAAGACCAATCTTGGGGCACCGAATCAGTTCATCTATGGCATCGGCGGTGCGCCGTATTTCGGCGGACCCTCCACCACCAGTTACCCGACGGTGACCAGCGCGATGGCGGCGTTGGCGAACGGCGTCAGCGCGATTGAAAAGGGTTTCCCAAGCGAAGCGTATCATGGTGGGGGGATTGTCTATACCGACATCAGCTACAAAGGCCTCGCCGACTATTACGGGCTCAAGAGCCTGAGTTATGAAGGCGGACCGGCGCTTACCAACGCCACCTCGGCCATCGTCAATGAAGGCGTTGAAAACAGCACGGCATTGACGCCGATGATCCAGCAATACCTTGCAGATTGGTTCGGCTGCGGCAATGATCTATTCATGTACTACGAGTTGGCCGAACCCGCCGGCGACATCTGGGGCGCGTACGAGGATCTATCCCTTGCCACGCCGAAAAGCGCTGCACTCACCGCGGTCGCCGCGACCCCATTGGCCAAATTCACCAGCTGTACGGCGCAATGAGCGGTCGACCGACCAGAGGGCAGCGTTAAGTCAGAAAGCCCACGCCGCGTCGGCAGCCGCCGCCACCTGCCTTATCTGCTAGGTTATACCGACGCCGTTTCCCTCTAAGCTCGATCATCAGTCGAATTAGCAGGTTGCATCATGGCCCTCGATCAAGCGGCGCAGCGTTGGATGTACGAGAGGATGCTCGAGTCGCGCTATTTCGACGACGCCATTTTCGCGGCCTATTTCGAGGGCAAGACGCCCGTGTTCAACATGGCGAAGGGGCCGGTGCCGGGCGAAATGCATCAGTCCTTCGGCCAGGAACCGTGTGCGGTCGGCATCGTCGCTCAGCTCGGTCCGGACGACGTCGTCGGCGCGGCACATCGGCCGCATCACGTGGCGATCGCCCGCGGTGTCGACCTTTCGCGCATGGCGGCGGAATTGTTCGGCAAGAAGACCGGACTGTCCGGCGGTCGCGGCGGTCACATGCATCTCTACGACAAATCCGTGAATTTCTTCTGCAGCGGCATCATCGGTGAGGGCTTGGGTCCTGCCGCGGGCATGGCGCTCGCGCGCAAGGTGCAAAACCTCCCCGGCATCGCCGTCTCCTACATCGGCGAAGCGGCGGCCAACCAGGGTGCCTTTCACGAGGTGATGAACATGGCCAGCCTCTGGAAGCTGCCGTTCATCTGCGTGATCGAGGACAACAAGTATGGGGTGTCCGTGCCGAAGCGGCTCTCCACCGCGGTGGAACGCAGCCCGAATCGCGGCGCGGCATACGGCTGCTTCGGTGAATATGTCGAGGGCAACGATCCCGACAAGATCTATGCGGCCGCGGCCACGGCAATCGCCCGGGCCCGAGCCGGCGAGGGCCCGACCATTCTGGAACTCGAGACCGAACGCCTGCATGGTCACTTCATCGGCGATCCGGCGGGCTATCGGCCTGAGGCGGAGCGCAATGCACAGCAGGATCCCATCCCCGTCTACCGCGAACGCCTGCTGCACACGCAGGTCCTCGACGAGACCAGCGCGACGGCACTCGAGGCCGCCGTCAAGCAACGAGTTGCGGTGGCGATTCGGTTCGCGCGCGACAGCGCCTATCCCGAACCCGCCGAAGCGCTCGACAAGCTGTACGCGTAATCCAACCCAAGGAATTCATTCGTGGCCGCACCCCCCAATGCCAATTCAGCCGGTCAGTCCGATCGCATCCTCACCATGGCGCGTGCCGGCCGCGAAGCCGTCATCAGTGAGATGCGCAAGGATCCGAAGGTTTTCGTCATCGGCGAGGACGTCGGCAAGTTGGGCGGCATCTTCGGCACCGCGGTGGGGGTTCAGGATGAATTCGGTTTCTGGCGTGCGATCGATACGCCGATCTCGGAAACCGGCTTCATCGGCATCGCGTGTGGCGCAGCGATGGCCGGCATGCGCCCGCTGGTGGAACTCGCCTACGTCGACTTCTTCGGCGTATGTTTCAACCAGATCTACAATTTTGCGGCGAAGACGCACTATATGTCGGGCGGCCAATACAAGATGCCGATGACCATGATGATCGGCGTCGGCGGCGGCTACAACAATGCGGCGCAGCATTCGCAGACCGTCTATGGCACGTTCGCGCATATGCCGGGTATCAAGATCGTGGTGCCCTCGAACGCTTACGACGCCAAGGGGTTGATGCACTCGTGCATTCAGGACGACAACCTGACGCTGTGGATGGTGCACAAAGCCACCTGTGGCTTGGGCTGGCTCGGCGCGCCGCTGAAGACCGCGATGGCGGCGGTGCCAGAAGCGGACTACCTGATTCCGTTCGGTGAGGCGCGAGTCTGGCGCGAGGGCACGGATGTGACCCTCGTGGGTCTCGGCTTGACCGTGCATCATTGCCTGCAGGCGGCGGACCTGCTGGCCGCGAACGGCATCAGCGCCGAGGTCATCGATCTGCGTTCGCTGGTGCCGCTCGATCGCGAAACGATTTTTGCCTCGGTGTCCAAGACCGGACGGCTGGTGGTGGTCGATGAGGATTACCTCAGTTTTGGCGTCACGGGCGAGATCATCGCCTCCATCTCCGAACGTGACCCCCGCGTCTGGAAAGCACCGCCGCGGCGCGTGGCCTATCCCGACGTGCCGGTGCCGTTTTCCCGACCGCTCGAGGACTTTTGCATGCCCGATGCCCAGAAGGTGATGGCCGCCGTGAAATCGATCATGGTGACACAATGACGGAGATCCGCATTCCGCAGGACTTGTGGGACGACGACCGGGAGGGTGTGATCGTCAGCTGGCTGTACTTGGACGGCGCCATCGTCGAACCCGGCAAGGTCGTGGTCGAATTGGCAGTGGAAAAGGCGCAAATGGAACTCGTCGCCCCCGCAGCCGGGCGGCTCAGCATCCTGGCCGCGGCCGATGCGATCGTGACGCGGGGACAGGTC